>Ga0136618_10000044_pt1 | contig 26999 bp, 29 predicted proteins | sample AntDrymUQ3302106_2_FD_104805 | JGI IMG/M metagenome (GOLD analysis project Ga0136618, IMG submission 104805) | Polar desert sand microbial communities from Dry Valleys, Antarctica - metaG UQ330 (21.06) | ecosystem: Environmental > Terrestrial > Soil > Desert | place: Antarctica: Dry Valley... | reverse complement strand
GGTTTTCTTTTTTCCGAAAAATCCCTTCAAAGATTTCGCGCCGTAAAGATTTCGCCGGTATGTGCCGTCGTTTTTCTGGACGCGCAAAAAGTTCAAAAACTCATCGGCGGCAACGTCGAAGCCGGGTGCTTTCGGCTTAGGTAATGCGTTCAGTTCGCCGCGAAGCAGCTTTTTGTAATGTTCGGCTTCGGCTAACCTGGCATCTTTGGTATTTGTTGACTTGCTCGACTTTTGAACAAGCTCGCCGCCAAAATGAAACTTAAACCAATAGTATTTTGAGTTATCGCGTTTATAAAGTGCCATCGATTGCCTCCTGTTTTCTGGCTTTCTTTTTTCTGATTTTCTTTTTTATGTTCTGTAAATTATCTATACATTTTTGATCTCCGCACGTCGCCGAATTATTTTTCTTCGCCCAAAATATATTTTTGCAAATCGGGCAGATTCTAAGGCGAATCGGATTCACGTCTTTGAGCGCTTCCTGCACCTCATCGAGACGGAATCTACCTTCGCCATTTTCAACAATATATTTAACTCCAATGGCGCGATTTTCATACTCAACATCGTTATACATACCGAGCAATCCTGGATCAATAATTTCTGCTTTAGTTACATAGCGCAGATTTTCAATGGCGATTTCACGAAGTCTCATACTTACCCGAACGAACGCCAAGTAAGTAAAGGCATAGATAAACTCACTGTCTTTATGAAGTTCGTTATAATTTTTGGAATCGCCCAAATAATTAACAAGTTTAGGATAAGGAGCAGTTAAATCTCGGATCAACTCGTCTCTATCTACCACATAACAAACCCATATTTCATAGTCGGTATACGGTATATCCCTATCCGCCCAAATCATCGGCGCGTAAAACTTATCTCCGCGTGTTGCTCTTCTTTTTCGATAAATTTCTTCGAGTCCTTCTGAATATGGAAGAAATACATTTGCCGGAATTAGATTCGCAATGTCTATTAGTCTAGCGAGTTCCGTTGGACAATCGCTTGCTTTGATATATTTTTTCATAGATTTACAATCTAAATTATTTATTAGACAAATTAAATAGTAAAACAAAAAAATATCTTAAGTCAAGTGATTTAATGCTTTACAAACAAATATTATGTAATATAGACTCATTTTGGATTTGTTGTTAAGTTGTTAATTTAATTAAATTTAACAATTTAACTAATCAAAATTCTAAATTAGATTGTCAGGAGAGAGTAATAATGCTAAACACTATCGAACAAACTGTAAAAAAGGCGCATTCCGTCAAAGCGGCGGCACAACAATTTGACGCATCCGTTCCGTTTGTCAGAAATCAGATTCGAGACGGTAATCTCAAGGCGAAAAAAATCGGAAGAAAAGTTGTCATATTGGATTCCGATTTGCAAATGTATCTGGAAAATCAACCAGACTACAAAACAAATAAACAGGAGAAAAATTAAAACTATGAAAACAAAAGAAAAAGTCGGTAACGGTGGCGACCGTTCCGACTTATGTAACCATTTAATCGCAGGCGGCAATCAAAAGGCTTATGACGTTTTTGATTATGCCACAACCACAATCGAAAAACAAGAAATTTGCGCTATGTGCAATCCATCAACCAAAAACCAAAGTGTAATTAAGCTGTGCGCCGGACATCGCGCCGAAACTGACGCGCTCGCAAAGGCTATTTTCGGGCATCTGGTAAAACCGCGCAAAGTAGTGAAGCTGCAAAAATGCGCCGGGTGCGGTAAATGCCTGACGGCGGCGAAGTTCTCACTGTATCACGCGGTTTGCAAAAAATGCCTGAGTGGTGCGCGGGAGAAGTCAAAACTCGGACGCTCGAATTTTATTGAACGGACGCTCAACAATTTAAGAAAGAATTTAAGGGGGGCGTTAGCCAATGCTTAGAAACGAAAACCAGGGGGGCGCGGGCGACCGCGTTCCCTCCACTAATCGAGATTTGCTTGAACAAACAAAGCTTTCGAGATTGCCTGAGCGCACACCGTTTCGTTTGCCCGGCTTCGACAACACGCCGACGAAATCCGTTGCCGTCGTTGCCGTGTGCGCGGGATGCAATGGACGGCTCGACACTGACGATAATTTTCAGCAGTCAATTCACGGTTGCCGCAAATGTATCGGCATTTACACGCGAATTGACCAGGCGATTGAGGAAAGCGCGAAACGTAAGAAAAAGGAACTGCTCGAAAAGTTTGCAGCGGAGGTGAAACGATGATTAACAAACAACCTTTGACGCAAGACGACTTGGCAAATTTAGCCGATTCATTTATCACGGCGGACATTGCAACCCAAGCAAATCTTTTCCGCGTAGATTCGAGCGTCGGCGCGGGTTATATGCTTCGCCCTGTGTCCGCCAACACTGATTTAGCGGGCGTTATGTTCCCTTACTTCTTGCCGGAGCAAACAAGCCCGCGTGAATACCGTTTAAGGCTCGACAATCCTGATTCTGAGCTAAAAGCGGACGGCACAAGAAAGGTGAAAGCGAAATATCTTTCGCCCGTCGGCGCAAGAAATATGCTTTATTTTCCGCCTGATTGCCTGAATAAGCTGCTTCAAGATGTATCAATAGGGATTGTTATTACCGAAGGCGAAAAGAAAGCGTTGGCACTCTATCGCGCATCACGGCATAACCTTTCGGATGCGGCGGAAAAGCCTAGATTTATTCCAATCGGTTTGGGCGGAGTTTGGAACTTTCGCGGAGTCGTCGGCAAAACAAATGACGACGGGACGCGCAAAGACATTAAAGGCTTGATACCTGATTTTCAGCTTGTCGAATGGCAAAACCGTAAAGTTACGATTCTCTTTGACGCAAATGTTTCAACAAACAAAAATGTTTTCTTTGCACGGCTTAATCTGGCTAAAGAATTAACCGAACTTGGCGCAATCGTATTTTTTGCCGATTGCCCAGATATGGAAGGCTGCAACGGAATTGATGATGTTTTGGGCAAAATCGAAAGTGAACAAGGAACGGATGAAGCTGTTAATCAGTGCCTAAAAATTCTCGATACAGCTAAACCATACAAAGCCGAGAAAGTATCACAGGCAAATCAGATTCTAAGTCTTGCAGAAGATATTGAGCTTTTTCATACAAGCGACCGCACGCCGTTTGCTTCGATTGAAGTCGGCGGACATAAGGAAATACACCCGGTCAACTCTAAAAGTTTTCGTGATTATCTGTCTTATCAGTTCTACCAAGAGGATGGAAAATCACCGTCAAGCCAAGCCTTACAAGATGCAATCAACTCATTGAGCGGCAAAGCTAAATTTGAAGGCAAAACGCAGGACGTTCATATTCGGCTTGCTTCTTTCAACGAGAAAATTTATCTCGACTTATGTAACGAGGCTTGGCAAATAATCGAAATTAACGCAGCCGGTTGGCGAATAATCGAAGCGGCGGGCGCGCCCGTCAGATTCCGGCGCGCCAAAGCAATGCTGGCACTTCCAACACCGACCGAAAACGGCAACATCGGCAAACTTAAAAACTTTCTGAATGTCGATGAAAAGAATTTGATTTTAATTCTTGCTTGGCTGGTTAATTGTTTCCGTCCAGATTATCCGTTTCCGATTCTACTGATAAGCGGCGAACAAGGCACGGCGAAAAGCACCACGTCAAAGCTGTTAAAGGAATTGGTTGACCCAAGCGTGATGCCTTTCCGCTCCGCTCCGCGTGATGAACATAATTTGGTTATTGCCGCAAATAATTCTTGGATTGTCGGACTTGATAATTTATTAGTTGTCCCGGATTGGTTGTCCGATGCGCTTTGCCGATTATCCACCGGCGGCGGATTCGGCACACGAACTTTATATGAGAATGACGACGAAACAATTTTCAACGCCAAGCGTCCGATTATCCTAAATGGCATCGGAGACATCGCAAGCCGTTCTGACTTACTCGACCGGGCTTTACTGGTAAAACTTGAAGCTATTCCAAAGAATAAGCGAAAAACGGAGCGAGAATTTTGGGCGGAATTTGAGAAAGAAAAAACTTCCATATTTTCCGCGCTCGTTTCCGCCGTAAGTTCTGCATTAAAAAATATCGAAAACATACGATTGCCGGAACTTCCAAGAATGGCGGACTTTGCGCTTTGGGCAACGGCGGCGGAGCAAGGCTTAAGACTTGAAGAAAACGCCTTTTTGAAGGCTTACACGCAAAACCGTGAAGACGCTCACTCGATTGTTTTGGAAGATTCCTTACTAGCCGAAGTCTTACAGGAATTTTTAACCGCAAAGACGACCGGCGACAGATACGAACAAAAAGACATTCTGCTAAAAGATTTTCTTGCCCAATTAAAAGAAGCGGCGGACGCGGGCAAAGATGAACGAAGCAAAAATAAAAAGTTTCCAAAAAGTTCCAAAGGTTTGCGAAATCAGATAGAGCGGATAAACCCGAATTTGCGCGAAATCGGTATTTTTATCACGTTTCTTGGCAAGCAAGGCAGCAACGCGGATAAAGGCGCATCGCTTTCATTAAAATATGAACACAAATCTACGTCAAAAGAATATGACCGCAAAGTAACGTCAGTAACGTCAGTAACGTCAGAAAGCCCGAATTATAAGGCTCAAACGACTGACGTTGCTGCTGACGTTACTCAAACGACTGATGTTAGTAACGTCAGCAGCAAAAGTAACGTCAGTAACGTAACTCTCAGTAGTAACAACAGTTTAGCGTCAAAGACTGACGTTACTGACGTTACTGACGTTACTTTACAACCTTATTCTAACGGCAACGGTAAAGCTGAATTTGTGGATATGGAGATTTGAGAAATGGAGTTTTATAAGCAAATCGAAAAGGAAGCCGAAACAATTTTATCGGAATTTTGTGCGAGCGGTTTGATGATAAAGCCAACCCGCGAATTGAAATTGACTTGAAGGAAATTAAAACGAAATGACAAAAGAATTAAAAACAGACGGAAAACAGACGGTAAAAGGTAAGTTTCCGCCCGGCAATAAAATCGGAAAGCAGTTTCCGCCCGGTGTTTCGGGAAATCCGCAAGGCAGACCCAAACTTACAAAATTAACCGATGCCTTGCGCGAACAGCTTGCCGAAATTAACCCGGACGCGCCCGAAGAAACCATTGCCGAACATATTGCCCGCGCTCTAATCAGTGAAGCAAAACTTGGCAATATCGCAGCAATCCGCGAAGTTTTTGACCGCTCCGAAGGCAAACCGAAACAAGCAATTGGTTTAGATTTGCAAATTAACGACTGGCGAACATTAGCTAAAAACTATTCATTAAACGAAGAAGATGTTATCAGAGAAGCAAAACTACTTATCGCAGAATCCATTGATGATTCAAGCGACCAATAACGCGATACGGCGACGAATCGAGCGCGAAAAAGGCGATGCCGTGCTAATGGCTAATCGTGCCGGGATCGTGCCGGATGCGTGGCAATCGGACTTGCTGCAATCGGACGCAAAACAAATGATTCTGCTATGCAGTCGGCAATCGGGCAAATCAACCGTTTCTTCGATTCTGGCATTGCATCAAGCCATTTACACGGCTAATTCATTAATCCTTTTGCTTTCGCCGTCGCTCCGTCAAAGTCAGGAATTATTTAGAAAGTTGCAGGATTTTTACAACGCGCTCGAATCCGATTCATTGCCGCAAGCCGTCGAAGAATCGGCTTTGAGAATGGAACTATCAAACGGCTCACGAATCATCGCTTTACCGGGCAAAGAAGCCACTATACGCGGTTTTTCGGGCGTTTCCTTACTCATCATTGACGAAGCCAGCCGCGTCGAAGATGCGCTTTATCAATCCGTTAGACCGATGTTAGCCGTGAGCGGCGGGCGCATCATTCTTTTATCAACTCCATTCGGCAAACGCGGATTTTTTCATTCGGAGTGGACCGACGGCGAAGATTGGAGGCGCGTAAAAATCACGGCTGACCTTTGCCCGCGCATAGACAAAGAATGGCTTGAACGTGAGCGGCAAATGATCGGTGATTGGTGGTATCTGCAAGAGTATTTCTGCGAATTTGTAGAAACCAACGACCAAGTTTTCAGCTATGACGACATTCAGGCGGCACTTGATTCTGAGATAAAACCACTTTTTGAAAGGAGAAATTAGCAATGAGCTATAAAACGAAACAAATACTGACTGACGTAAAAACCGAAAAATCTCTTTATATCAGACTTGATTTAGGGCAAGCGCAAGATTTCAGCGCACTTTCTGTTATTGAATGCGTTCGCACTGTTACGTCTCAATATAATGTGCCCGGATGGGCAGACAGGGTAAAAACAAAAGACGAAGTTGAGCAATTGCACTGTATCCATCTTCACAGGTGGCAGCTTCGCACGTCTTACCCGGCAATTGTCGCTGATGTCGTCAAGATGATAAACGAACTTGACCCGGAACGAATAACCGGCGGCAAAACCGTTTTAGCGATTGACGCAACCGGAGTCGGCGCGCCGGTAGTTGATTTGTTCAAACGTGAAAAGATAAATGCAATACTTGCGCCGATTCAAATTGTCGGCGGTGCAAACGTCTCAAATGAAAATGGAATGACCCGTGTTCCAAAACGCGACCTTGTAAGCGTCGTTCAAGTCGGCTTACAAAACCGAAAATTAAAGATCGCCGAAAGTCTCAATCTTGCCGAAACATTAAGCCGTGAACTGCAAAACTTCACCGTCAAGATTACGGATGCGGCAAACGACGTTAACGGCGCGTGGCGTGAAGGCACTCACGATGATTTAGTTTTGGCTGTTGCTCTTGCCGTGTGGAAAGCGACGCAGCCGATTTTTAGAGGAGTCCCCCCCAGACATTCAACAACCGGGCATTACTGGTAAATAAAACAAAAATAAAAAGGAGAAATAAAACAAAATGAGTGAAAAACCGAAAGACGAACCGACGAACATATACGATGAAATTCGCCGGGAAATGCGCGAAAAACAGCAAGCCCGGCGCAAACATAGGCAAAGTGTAGATGAACTGTTTAACCGTCCGAAAAACGACGATGTAATAAGCAAATTGAAAGGAGAAAATAAATGAATACAAAATCAAAACAAATTGAAATCGAACTTAACCAAACAACAAAACGGCTTGACGAATTAACCGAGATGCGAGACGGCATCACAGCCAATCTTGAAACCTTGCAAGCTGGCTTCATTAACGGCAAAACGTCGCTCGATGAGCTTCAAACCGAGCAAGGCAAGCTGACAACTTTAGATAGTTCGATACAGACATTAGAAGCGAAACAAAGCGAACTCGAAACGGCTTTCAAAACCGCGCAGAATGTCGAAGCCGTTCAAACCGGAATCGGCAACTTGAAAACCATTGCGGAGCAAGCGGACGCGGCGTTTGATGAGTGGGACGGTTTGCGCGTCAAACTCGACGGAATTACCGGCAAATTTGTTGACGATATTTTCAGCAAAAGCGCGGAGTTTTACGGCAAACAAAAAGAGTTTCGCGCCCTTCGCAGTCAACTCGACGCGAAAAATTCCGGCATTGTTATTGATGATGAGCTTACACGGCTTGGACTTCCCGAAAAATCCCGCAAATCGGCAACTACCGAATACGTCAATCTTTCGCCGTGCAAATTCGGTCAAGCCATAGTCACAGCCGAAAGGCTTGTCGGTCAGGAAAGATTCAGAGAGCAGCACGCGATTGAAAAAGAAGAATTTGAAGCGCAGCGAGCAGAGACGCAAGCGGCTGAAAAAGCGAAACGAGAGGAAAAAGAGGCGAATCAAGCCCGGCAGCTTGAAGCGGATCGGGCGCAAATCGTTCAACACCGAATAGATAATAAATTACCGGCTTATACTGCAAAAGAACTCGATATTGCCGTCAGTAATCTGCAAATGAGAAAAGCAGATGCCCGGCTGAGAGGCGCGACGGTATAACCAAACCAGAAAATAATTTGCCGGGCGCGAATCTTCAAACCCGGCAAATTATTAACCGCTTGGTAGTCTATATGACTCTCAATAAAATCAGACGGAAAAAGATAACTTTTGAACTTTTGAAAAATAAGTAAATATCTGCAAGACAGTTATTTATGAGCAGAAAACAAAATCTGGCTCCGTTTTATTCGGGCGGGCGCGTCGCTTACCTTATGATTGCCGTTTACGTTTGACCTGTAAGCGCGTTTTATTGTGAAAGCCTTGCTCTGCTATATCCTGAAATACGAAAAGTCGTGAGCATCGAAACTTGTGGCTTTTTCATCTATTAGCAGTCAGTTTACAAATTCCTTGACAAAATTTTAAGTAACTTGTTATAAAAAATTAAGAGGTAAGTTTTCAGCTTCCTATTATATTGGACTGCTCACTTCGACAAATAACATCACTTTAATTATGCTCAAAACTAAATAACTCTAAATATCTTAGATTTACTTTTCTTCTTAAACTCAATTATCAAAATCAAAAAGAGGATTTACTTATGTATCTTTATAACTCCCGCAAAAACATTAACTTTTCATTTTTACTCTTAATTATAGCTTTCCTTTCATTATGTGAAGGAACGTCGGCTCAATCTATTTTTTCATTTCAAGGGAATTATCTTTATGTCGAGAACCGCCCACACACAAATGTTTTTGATATTACTCCTAACGGTAAAATAGCAGTTACATTAACTTATGTAAGTGATTCGCAACTAGGCGGACAAATAACATCATTTGATCCTATATCTGGAGTTAAATTCGACACAAAATTTGTCGGTTTTGGTCCGTCTTCAATGAAACTTGTAAGCATAGACAGCGCAATTCGGATTGCTGTTATAACAACACAGGGCGGTCCGAGAGCCGTCACAATTTATGACATGGACTCAAATGGGCTTTTAACGCAACGTGCGAAAACGCAGTTAACCAGTTCTGGTAATGATATTGGTTCTAATTTGGTGTTAAGCGCAACAGCCCGAGTTGGATTCACTAGGGTTGCGGCAAATACAGGAAGTTCTAATCAAATTGTTTCTTTTAGTTTAGATGACGGTAGTATACTTAATCGGATTACTACATTTTCCTCTTCAATTTTGAATATGTATGAAGACGCAAGTCGTCGTATTATCGTTTCAGGTTCGAATCATCAATTAGTATTTATTGATGCTAATAATCCTTCTCAGATGGCGATTTCGGGTCAAGTTATCCTGCCCGGTACTGGACCTATTGGCTCCTTTAACATGGCGACTGTCTTTAGCGCAGACGGACAATACCTTTTTGCTGCTGATGGACTTTCAGTTGTTAATACTTTAACGAGGCAATTGGTCGGCTCAATTAATAATTCTGCTTATGTAACAAACCAACTTAAAATTTTTGATGATGGCAATACTCGGTTATTGGCAATTAGTTCTTACTCAGAAGATTTTAGAGGATTCGTGCTAATTGATGCGAGTAACCCAACTAACTTAAGCATTATCAGCCGGGGTAATTACGAACAAGATTTATATCAAAAGAGAGATTTTACTTTTTCACAGGACGGCAAGAAATTATATGTTGCAGGCAGTAGCTCAATAACTGCCTTATCTGTCCCATCACTAACAACCATTTGGGATACGCCATTAAGAACTGCCTTTCGGTCTGCCCAAATAATTACATTCGGACAGCCTGAACGTATTCTTGGGGCATGGCAATCAGATAATAACTTTAGTTCTACTATTTTTTCTTTAGCGACAATAATTGAAGCAGATGTTGTTCCTGGTTCAACTGGGGACGGTGCAGTTCAACCAGATGACGTAGCGCGGATTCGACGATTTCTTAATATGTCCGAAACACCGGATATGGTGAATGATGAGTTTCAGCGGGCTGATTCAGCTCCTTACGCTACACGCGGTGATGGTAAGATTCAATCTAATGATGTTGTGCAAGCTAGACGCTATCAAAATCACATAGATAATTTGCAGGCTGCTGATGGACCAACAAACAATATCAACTCTTCTGTTCAGAAAGAATTGTTAAATAATTTGGAAAGTTCATCAATGGCATCTCATGAGTTGCGTGTTGAGAGCGTAATCGCAACTGTCGGGCAAGAAGTAACGTTAAATATCAGAACGGATGCACTCGGTGATGAAGCAGAATATGGATTTGCTTTGAACTATGATCCAAGTATTTTAAGTAACCCGGTGATTAAAGCGAATACTTCGAGTGCCGGTGTTCAAGATTGTTCTATAAATCCTATAGGTCAAATAAATTGTTCAGTGGGGGCTTTTTCCAGTAATCAGGCAAGTAGCAATGGGTTTATTGGAGAAATAGGAGCCGGTAATAATCAGGTATTACTAAGTATAACCTTTACAGTAAACCCACATGCCACGTTTGGCTTATCGCAGTTGACACTCTCAAATGTGAGCGCATCAAACGATTCGGCTCAATCTCTTAGCATGATTTCTACAGATGGTACTTTGACTGTTAGATTACCCAAATCACGGAAGCGTGTCAGATTCTTTTGAGATTACTAAAGGTTAAATCAAATCTTACTTCAACAATTATAAAAGCCGCAAGTTTGACGCTGACGGCTTTTTGTTATTTTTGCAACTTTCCAAAACTTGCGGCGTGTATTCTATGGATAGGGAAATTGGGGAATTTCCTTGTTCATTTCATAATCCTTCTCTTTTTTTTAGCCTGTTTTCGATAAGACAGGCTTTTTATTACATTCTCCGCTATTCGTTAGAATACCTAGCCGCATACCCGCGCAGAATCTTTTCGACATATTCGGGCGATTTTTCATAATCGTGAAATTCGCTTTGGTTTATATGCGAGTTGAAAAGGTCAAGCAAACCGTCTTGTAATCCGTCTCTGATTGGTTCGGGCAAATCCGGGTTATTGAGTAAATCAGACACTTGCTTTGCCGTGTCGCTCGATTTGAGAGATTCGCCGGGTGCGAGTCGCACGTTAGACATTTCCTGCGTTTCGTCGGTGTCTCCATCGCTTTCTAACGCGCTTGACCATTCACGATAGGCTTCACTTTGTTTGCTTGTCCAAGTGAATAAGTAAAGCTGTAGGTTTTCCAGTAAGTCAGGAAGGTAAAAGTTTTTGTGCCGAATCTTGAGAATATCGAAAATCTTAAATAAGTTTTCGTGTCCCCATTCTTCACACGTTCCGTTAACGACGCTCGCGCCCGTCGTCACCATTAAAACTTGAGCCAGTAACTCTTCAATTTCCTTTTGTTTTTCTTCTCTGAACTGACGAGCAAATTCTTGGTCGTCAAGTTTTTCGAGTAATAGTTGATAAGCCGTTTTTTCTTCTGTATTATTTTTCATAGTTGTTTTCCTTCCCTGTGAAGGGATTCTAAAGAGAGGCTTTCCTATACTTGGCGGTTTAGGAAAGCCTTTCGTATTTATCGAGTGCGTTCGATGTAGATTGCGACCAGTCGAGCGGCGGCGCGATGTTTGCACGGGAAACCATTGGCAAACGCTTTGCACTGGCAAGTTCCGTTTGCCGTGTAAATCTCGCCGCTCGAATCCGACATCATTAAAAGACTGTGTGATTCAAGCTCATAGGTCATAAACGGATTTGTTTCGATTTCCGCCGTTGCCTTTGCGATAGCGTTAATCCAACGCCGTCCGTTTGCTTGATTCGGATTGATTTTAGCAATTGATTCGGCGGCGATTTGTCCTAAAACTTCTTTGTCGATTTGGGTTGCGATGTTCATTTTTATAATCCTTCCTTTCGTGAATTTGATTGAATGTTTCAATCTGTAATTATTCTACGCCTAGACGTAGTTAATAGTCAAGCTAAAATTGCATCTTGACGAAGTTTATTTTGTAATTTATTATTGAAGCGATGAATAATTTAATCGGCACAAAAGAAGCTGCGGAAAGGTTGGGTGTAAGTTTGCGGCGAGTCCAGCAACTAATTGAATTAGGAACGCTCCCAGCGCAAAGAATCGGACGTGATTATTTAATTCAAGAAAAAGATTTGAGCAATGTTACGATTCACGGCAAACCCGGCAGACCGGCGAAGAAAGAAAACGCGCAAGAATAATTTTTGAAGAAAAGAAAACGGATAGTGCAGTTGCTCACGAATAAATGAGGAATTATCTTATGCAAAATAGCAATTCACCTCTTGGAATAGTCAAAGATGAAGCCCAACGAATTTCTCAATCTGCTCGTGGCTGGATTATTCCGCTTGCCAGATTCGGCTACGCTGCAAAGGGAGTCGTCTATCTTATTATCGGCGGACTTGCCGCTCTAGCCGCTTTTACCGGAGGCGGCAGAACGACCGACTCGCGCGGCGCTTTTGAGGAGGTTCTTTCAAAATCCTACGGTAAATTATTGCTCGGCACCGTTGCTATCGGAATGGCGGCATATGCCATCTGGCGCATCGTTCAGGCTGTCAAAGACACGGAGAATAAAGGTTCGGGAGCCAAAGGTATAGCCAGGCGCATTGGCTATGCGGTTATAGGCGCAATTCATGTCGGATTGGCATATTCCGCCGTGAAATTGATTTTGGGTTCGGGCGGCGAAAGCCGCGGCGACGCGGCATCCAAAGAATGGACAGCAAAGCTACTTGAGCAGCCGTTCGGTCAATGGCTCGTCGGCGCTGTCGGGTTGGGTTTTATCGCTTTCGCTGTATCTCAATTTTATAAGGCTTACACGGTTAAATTTCGTGAGAAGCTCGAAACAAACGAGATGGATGAAAAGACGCAAACTTTTGCGACGCGCACCGGACAAGCAGGATTGTCGGCACGCGGAGTGGTATTCGGAATTATCGGTTTTTTCTTGATTCAAGCTGCTATGCATTCGAGTGCGGGCGAAGCACGCGGTTTGAGCGGTGCGCTTCGAGCATTGGAACAGCAGTCATACGGTCAGTGGTTGTTGGGAATTGTAGCCCTCGGTCTAATAGCTTACGGGTTTTATATGCTTGTACAGGCGCGTTATCGACGTATCATCATATAAGTAAATAAAGCCAAGCCATGAGCGACTAAGGTGTATAAAGAAAACTGTGAAAGTAACTATCCGTGAAAGAAATTGCTGAATAAATTTAGACAAAGAAAAACGGCTTGAGTATCAATCAAGCCGTCTCTTTCAGTTCTTTGACAACTGAATATGTTTTTAGCAAAAGCAGTCTAACAGTTTCGACTTGCGATTTCAAAGGACTGTATCCGATAATGTAGCTATTATGTGCTATTATAGAGTGATACGCAGTTAAAAAGTTAATGCTAAATTAGCTGTATAGCACTGTATAACATTCAGTCAAATATAAGGAAATAAAAGAATTATGCCATATCCAGAAATGATGATACAAGGAATGCGTCAAGAGTTGGCGCAGCTTGGAATTGAAGAAACAAAAACACCGGAAGCGGTCAAAGACGCGGTTGAAAATACGGACGGGACTTTAATGGTCATCGTCAATTCGGTTTGCGGGTGCGCGGCGGGCGGCGTTCGTCCGGGAATTGCGATGGCTTTGCAGAATTCGCCGAACAAACCGGATAAATCAATCACGGTTTTTGCCGGCGCGGATATTGACGCAACCGACATCGCCCGCGATTATTTTACGGGCTACGCTTCGTCTTCGCCCGCCATCGGTTTGATAAAAGACGGAAAACTCGTGCAGATGTTTGAACGCCGCGACCTCGAAGGTCGTCCGCCGGCGATGATTGCACAGGCTCTCGCTACGGCTTTCGCCGAGCATTGCACAAAGACGGAAGCCGCCAATAACTAAACGATTATTTTTGATGACTATTCGTGAGCACCCGTCCTTATCCGGCGGGTGCTTTTTCTTTTTGCGAGAAATTTATTGATTTTATCGAGAGAAACTTTGTAGAATAAAAACCAAACTTTGTGGTATAAAGACAAAGGTTTCCAAGACGGTCTGCTTAAACGGAAAATTCTTTCGCAATTTTTTGATGTCAACAGAACAAAGACAGCATGTCAGATTTTCGCTGGATATTCCCGCAGTTCGTTACACGAAATACGGCGAAAGGTTGGAAATTTTGCTTGGACAAATCAGCATCGGCGGCTGTCTGAGCGAGTGGGACGAAAATCTCTATGTCGGCGATGAATTTCGCCTTTTGCTTCAGCTTCCGAACAAGAATTTTCTTCCGCTGACTTGCAAAGTGTTGTATAAAGTTGAAGGAAACGGCATCGGGGTAAAATTTTTAGCAATTACGCAGTTTGAACAAGAATTGCTGACCAAAATAATTTCTCAAAGCCTTGAACGGCAAGGTTTACCGCTCAACATTGACCCGTTTGCCCAACCCAAAAAGCTAATTGACAAAAACGAAGCTCCGAAAATCACCAACAGCCGCCGGCAGGATGAAAAGATTCTCGATGAAATTTTGTCCGCAGGCGACGGTCTTCAGATATAATTCGCCTCTGCTTTCTAACGATTTTCTATAATTTTTACAAACGAAGCCGAGCGCAATTCTTCGAGCGTTAAATTTGCTGCTTCCAAAATTTCTTCTTCCGTCATTGCACCGCAGCTCAACGCACGAATAAAGAAATTCAAAAGTCCCTCTGCGCTTGCCGCATCGTCAAATTGATTTCCCGTCAAACTTGCCTGCGTCGCCTTTTCGACAAAGCCTTTCAGCCGTTTTCCCTGCTCATCTTTCGATTCTAGAAAGAACGCATAAATCGCCGCATATCTCGCGGGCAGTTGCGCCGGATGCAAATCCCAACTTTGATAAAAACCATTGATTAAGGAATTTGTGACGTTATTAAAATGCGTTCGCCAGGCGCGTTGAACGACGCGAATGTTTTCCTTCATTTGTTCGTTCGTTAAATTTTCACCTTTATAAACGGCAATCGGCATTTCAGTCGTTACCGAATCGGAAAGCCGAATGTTCAAAGGTGAAAGAGCAATCTGCATCATTTGTCTGGCAAAACTGCACGCTTCGTGCTGCAAATGCTGATGAACGCCGGAAATTCCAAAGCTCGCCGTATAATCGTACGCGCCGAAATGCGCCGATGTGCAGCGACCGTCTGCCGCTTCGACCAGACTTCTTAAAGCAATTTCTCCTTTTTCACCAACGATTGCCTGCGGAGTTTCAACCATAATTTCTATGTTGATTGAATTCGTTTGAAGATTGTTCTGCCTTTCAAATTCCGAAAGCAGTTCGGCTAAAATTTCGACTTCCTGTTTTCGCACGACCTTCGGCAAGGTAACGGCAAAATTTTTCGGCAGCTTTCCACTCGTTTTCTCGATTAAATTTGTGAGAAACAAATCCAAAGTGCGAATCGCTCTTTTGTATGTTTCCGGCTGAAATGATTTGACGCGAAAACCGCAAAACGGCGTAATCGTATCGTGCAAGAATGCTTTTGCCAATTCATCGGAGGCAGCAATTGCGTGCGAATCTTCTTCCGCATCGGCGCGGATGCCGTAGCCGTCTTCAAAATCAACGCGAAAATCTTCAACCGGCTCGGTTTTTAATTTTTCGATTGTTCTTTGATAAACCGTCCACGCAAACCACGCGCTGTAATTTTCGGCTTTAACCGTTTCCGCATTTTCGTCGAGTTGTTTGCCCGGATTTTCAACAATATCTTCGTATTGCGGCAAAGTGTCCGCGCCTTTGAGCCACATTGCTTGAGCAAATCGAACAAAATTAGGCGCGTAAGTTTCGAGAGATTTCAGCGCGAGCTTGCCCAATTTCTGCGGCGTATCAAACTTAAAAAGATTCGCGCCGCCATAAACAACGTGAATCGGATTTTGGATTTTAGATTTTGGATTTTGGATTTCCGGTCTTGAATTTCTAAGTTTTGAAGTTATCTTTTCAAGTTGTAAATCGGAAAATGTTTTATTCATCCTTACGCCTTCATCCTTTCAAATTACCAGCCCCAAGTTCCCGCCGCGCCTTTAAATGGTCCGACAATATCTTTTGTTATCCAGCCGCCGTAAAAATCACCCGCCTGCGTTTCGACGAGTTCATCATCCACAAAACAAGCATCCATTTTTGATGGATAAAACGCGATATAATTTTTAATTTCCGCAAATTCGCCTGTCGGATTTGCATAAAACCACGCGGCGTTTTCAATCCGTTTTTCGCCGACCTGCAAGGCATAATAACCGGCACTACCTTTCCATTCGCAAAAGCTGGAATTCGCCGCCTCGGTCAGAAAATCCATTTGCACATCTTCGGTTGGAAAATAATAAACCGGCGGATGACTTGTTTCCAAAACTCGAAAGGCACGGTTTGTCTCAGCAATTGTTTCGCCGTTGAAAACCACTCTGAGATGTTTATTTGTCAGCTCAAGACGCGGCGGGCGCGGGTAATCCCAAACGGATTCTTGTCCCGTTTTTGGTTCAGTTCTTTTCATTTTTCTTCCTTGTTCTTTCAACATATCCATTGACGATTTTTTGTGACTCGCCTTGCAAAACAAATTTATCTTTTTGCCATTTGTAATACGAAATCTCGATAACGCTCGGACAGCATTCCGCATCGCCAGATTGTTGCTTGTATGTTTCAATAATCAATTCGCCGTGTGTGGCAAACGCAGTTCCAAAAGAAGTATTATTTTCACCAAACTCAAAACTCTCCAGCAATTTTGGCTTATTGTTTTCAATCGCGTAAACATAAAGCATTTGATAAGTGGCATTGCCGTCGCCAATATCCAGATTTACAAGAGCCTGCTCCTCATAATCATCCACAACGTCAACATATGCAAGACTTTCAAAAGTTAATTTTCTTCCGTCCGCCAAATCTGTCGTTCCATTTTTCAAAACAAATAATTTCTCGCCGTCTCCAAATGTTTTTGTCCAAGGAAATGTAAAATTTTGAAAATCAATTTTACGAATTGAAGAGAAATCCGTGTTATTTTCCGTTGGTGTCGAGAAGTTTGCGGCTTGTTTGACAGTGAAAACTTCAACTTTTGAAGAACTACTTTGACAATTAACAATCAAGAAAACTGCAGTAAAAATAAAGATAGTAAACTTCATAACTCTTCTTTTATCAATAATCAAAACAATTCGTCCAATGCTTCTTCCAAATTTCGCACGCCGACGACGCGCATTCCCAAAAGTTTCTCTAAACCTTTTTTATTCGACACGGGCAAAATCAATTTCTTAAAACCTAAAGTTTGGGCTTCGCGGGCGCGGGTTTGCGCTTGCAGAACGCCGCGCACTTCGCCGGTTAAACCGACTTCGCCGAAAACCGCCGTGTCGGGCGGAATTTGCAAGTTTCTGAAACTCGAAGCAATTGCCGCAATCACGCCCAAATCCGCCGCCGGTTCGTCAATTTCCAAGCCGCCCGCGATGTTGACGAAAACATCGTCGCCCGCGAGTTGAAAACCGAGCTTCTTTTCTAAAACTGCAATCAAAAGAGAAGTCCGATTGTAATCGAAACCTTGCGCCATTCTTCTCCCGGTGCCGAATTTCGTTCCCGAAACAAGAGCTTGAACTTCAACCAGCATCGGGCGCGTGCCTTCCATACAAACCGTGACAACCGAGCCGCTCGCGCCTTCGGGACGTTCCTGCAAAAAGACTTCCGATGGATTGGCGACGGGCGACAAACCCTCGTTGGTCATCTCGAAAATACCGATTTCGTTTGCCGCGCCGAAACGATTTTTGGTGGCGCGAATTATTCGGTGATTGTGATGGCGGTCGCCTTCAAAATACAAAACCGTGTCAACGATGTGTTCGAGTGCTTTCGGTCCCGCAATCGAGCCTTCTTTGGTGACGTGACCGATGAGAAAAACCGCCGTTCCCGTGCCTTTGGCGAACATCATAAATTGCCCGGCGACTTCGCGCACCTGCGAAACAGAACCGGGTGCGGATTCGATTTTTTCGCTGAAAACCGTTTGAATCGAATCGACAATCACGACGTTCGGCTTCATTCGCTCGGTTTCGGTCAGGATGTTTTCGAGATTGGTTTCGGGCAGAAGAAAAAGATTTTCGGCGTTTAGTCCCAATCTTTCGCCGCGCATTTTGATTTGTTTTTCAGATTCTTCGCCGGAAACATAGAGAACCTTCAAATTGTTGGCGCTGAGTTTGTCGGCAACCTGCGCTATTAAAGTTGATTTTCCGATGCCCGGTTCGCCGCCGATAAGCACGAGCGAACCGTCAACGATTCCGCCGCCGAGAACTCGGTCGAATTCGTCAATGCCGCTCGATGTTCGCGCGTCGTCCTGGGATTCGATTTCGCCGTAAGCAATGGGTTTTGCTTCGCGAAACGCGCTTGAGCCGAGCCGCGAACTGCCGGAAGAAGTTTTGCCGACGGCTTGCGCGGTTGGGCGAAATCTTTCTTCGACGAACGAATTCCATTCGTTGCAGTCGGGACATTTGCCGAGCCATTTTCTGGATTGGTTGCCGCAGTTTTGACAGACGTAAACGGTTGCAGGTGTTTTTGCCATTTCGGTTAGTTTAACGGAAAATTGACTGCAATAAAAATATAAGTATAGAAGTTGGAAAGATAAAAAAGTATTGGATTTTCAATGCCGATTATTCACTACTCACAAGATAAAATTCGTGTTAAAATTCTGACGGTATGAAACTCGATGTTCTGATAATTAGAATCGGATTCGTTCTGCTTTTGGCGTTAATCGGTTATTTGCTTAATCCGTTGATGCAAACGTCACATTTGCCGGAGACATTCGGTAGAGAAGCAAGACAAATAACATCCGCCACATTCGGTATTGTTATCGCTTTGTGCATTATCGGTTTTGAAATGCGGGCGCGGCGTGCCAGCTTGAAAACTCTGGTCGGGGCGGCAATCGGTTCGATTTTGGGAATCGTCGGGGCGTATCTCATCGGAATGCTCATCAGCTCGCAGGAAACGACCGCCGTCAACGCCGAGATGAAGACGTTTATGACGGTTGTGCTGGCGTTTTTTATGGCGTATATCGGTTTGATGGTCGGCGCGGCGAAAGGTGAATTTATCGACCTTTCCACGCTCGGCGGTTTTATCACCGACAAATCCATCAAACACGATTACAAAATTCTCGACACCAGCGTCATTATTGACGGGCGCATCGCCGATATTGTCGAAACCGGATTTTTGGGCGGAACTTTGATTATCCCGCAATTTATTTTGACCGAACTCCAGCAGGTTGCCGATTCAGCGGATTCCAGCAAACGCCAGCGCGGACGGCGCGGACTCGATATGCTCCAGCGTCTCCGCAATCTGACGCATCTGGACATTCAAATCGTCGAGACTGATTTTCCGGCTGTCAAAGAAGTTGATTTAAAGTTGATTGAGTTGGGAAAAGAACTTAACGCCATTATCGTTACCAACGATTTTAATTTGAACAAAGTTTCGCAACTCCGCGATGTCAAAGTTTTGAATATCAACGAACTTGCCAACGCGCTCCGTCCGGTGGTTTTGCCGGGTGAGGCAATGCGCGTTTTTATTTTGAAGGAAGGCAAGGAATATAATCAGGGCGTGGCATATTTGGAAGACGGCACGATGGTCGTTGTCGACAACGCGCGACGGCTGATTGGCAAAACGGCGGACGTTGCCGTGACCAGCGTTTTGCAGACGACGGCGGGAAAAATGATTTTCGGCAGACTCTGGGAAGAAAAAGACGAAGCTGCGGATAATTCAACCAACATTCACGATTCGCGCACAACTGGTTTTCCCAAAGCCACCCGCGAACTGCGCCAAACGACAATTATCGAAGAACTTGAGTAAGTAGTGAAAAGTGAAAAGTGAAAAACGAAAAGTTATCATTCACTTTTCACTTTTCACTTTTCACTTTTCACTTTTTATGAATTCTGCAATTATTGTCGCCGCCGGAAGTGGAACGCGCTTCGGGACGAAAACGCCAAAACAGTTTCTTGAAATTCTCGGAAAACCGCTGGTTATTCATACCTTGGAACGCTTTGAATCGTGTCCTGCAATTGACGAAATAATTATCGTTTTATCTCTCGAAGAAACCGCAGGTTTTCGGCAGACAGCCGAAAAATACAATTTAAAAAAACTCGCAAAAATAGTTGCAGGCGGAGACACTCGTGCCGCGTCGGTTTTGAACGGTTTGAATGCGATTGATTCTCAAAAGTGCGAAATTGTCGCCGTTCACGACGGTGCGCGTCCACTGGTTTCCATTCGTGAAATTTCTGCAACCGTCGAAAAAGCCAGAGAAACAGGCGCGGCTTGTTTGGTTGCATCGATTCCCGACACGATAAAGGAAGTTGCCGACGGAAAAATTGTCGGAACGATTGACCGCTCAAATTTAAGACGCGCTTTAACGCCGCAATGTTTTCGCCTGGAAATTCTCAAACGCGCGTTTGCCGAAAACGAAATCAGTGAAATCGTTACCGACGAATGTTTTTTGGTGGAAAAGCTGGGCTACGAAATCGCAACGGTCGAAGGCGGCGCACAAAACATAAAAATCACCAACCGGGAAGATTTTGTTTTTGCCGAAAACCTGTTAAAACAGTTGGAAGATTCAGAATTCAGGATTTAGAATTCAGGATTCAGGATTTAGAATTCAGAATCTCACATTTTAATCTTGAATCTTGAATCTCTAATCTTGAATCCTAAATCCAAAATCCTAAATCCTAAATCTTGAATCCTAAATTTTTAATCTTATGTATCGAATCGGTTTCGGCAATGACATTCATCGGCTTGAAGCAGGGAAAGCACTTATTTTGGGCGGCGTACAGATTGAATCTGACTTAGGCGCGGTCGGACATTCTGATGCCGACGCGCTTCTTCACGCCGTGACGGACGCGATTTTCGGCGCGTTGGCTCTAGGCGACATCGGCACGCATTTCTCCGATAAAGACGAGCGCTGGAAGAATTCCGACAGCATTATTTTTTTCGCCGAAGCCGTGCGCCTGATGAAGGAAAAAAAATTTCGGGTTATCAATGTTGATTCGATAATTGATTTAGAAAAACCGAAACTGCGCCCGCACATTGACGAGATGCGTGAAAATCTGGCGCGAAATCTTGAAATCGATATTTCCTGCGTGAGTGTCAAAGCAAAGACAGGTGAAGGCGTTGACGCAATCGGTAAAAGTGAGGCAATCAAAGCCGAAGCCGTGATTTTGCTGGAGAAAATTTAATCGGAAAGCGATTTCGACAAGTTAATAAGGATTGGGATAAGCATTAGGAGGAATAACCGCGCCGTATTTTACTCCGATTTTTAGAACATTCATCCAGGTCGTGTCAATTTCAACTTTCTGAGCAATCATAATTTGAGAAATCTCTTCCTTGGTCATTCTTTTTCTCATACAAGCACTACGATTGAGAAAATTCGCGTGCGTGCGCCACGCTTCCATATGCATTCGCCAGGCAAATCTGAAATCCGCAGGCAAATCCGTGTCGTCGATAGCTTGAGAATTATCCGCATATTCACTGACTTCTTCCGCGTAATCAAAAGGTGAAGACGCAAATCGAGCAATCTGCTCCACTTGCAGATTGTTTTGAATATCTTGCTCTAAGAGCGAAGAAATCTTCTGTCCCGTTGGATTATTTGCTTTGAATAATCCTGCTAAAGCAGTAGAAAAACCGAAAGTGATGGAAAATGCGACGATGGCTGTGATAAATTTCAACTTCATAGATTATATTATGCTCTAAAAATTAAAAAAGATAAACACAATTTTTGACTTGTCGAAAGTAATTCTAAGCAAACAATTCTCCTTATTAAAAATAATGCGTCCACAAGAAATCATTGCGAAAAAACGCGACGGCGAAACGCTTTCGCAAGCCGAAATACACTCTTTTATCGAGGGCGTAACCGATGCGGCTTGGGCAGATTATCAAATTTCCGCGCTCTTGATGGCGATGTTTATGGGCGGTTTATCGCTTGAAGAGCAAAATTTTTTGACTGAAGCGATGCTCGCTTCCGGCGATAAATTAGATTTTTCCGACGTTGACGCGCCGCTTGCCGACAAACATTCGACCGGCGGCGTGGGCGACAAAACTTCGCTGATAATCGCGCCGCTTGCCGCCGCGTGCGGTGTTTTTGTTCCGATGATTAGCGGGCGCGGACTCGGACACACGGGCGGAACGCTCGACAAACTCGAATCAATCGAAGGTTACAACGTCAATCTTTCAACCGAAGAATTTAAGCGAATCGTCAAAAAATGCGGTTTTGCGATGACCGGACAAACGGCGGAAATCGCGCCCGCCGACCGGAAAATTTACTCGCTGCGCGATGCGACGGCGACGGTTGAATCGATTCCTTTGATTGTCGCTTCGATTATGTCAAAGAAACTGGCGGAAGGTTTGGACGCGCTGGTTTTGGATGTGAAAACGGGAAGCGGCGCGTTTATGCAGGATTTTGAAAAGTCTAAACAGCTTGCCGAAGCCTTGTGCAAGACGGGAAATGCCTGCGGCGTGAAAACCGAAGCCGTCATCTCCGATATGAACCAACCGCTCGGAAAGTATGTCGGAAATGCGCTGGAAGTTTTTGAGTGCGTCAAGATTCTGCGCGGCGAAGCCGACGCGCAAATGCTTTCGACTCTCGAACTTTCAATCGAACTCACGGCGCGAATGCTGGTCTTAACCGGCATTGAAAAAACGGTTCAAAGTTCAAAGTTCAAAGTTCAAAGTGTTTTAGATTCGGGAGCGGCGTTGGAAAAGTTTCGGCAAAATATCGAGCTTCAAAACGGTGATTCTAAAATTTGTGACAATCCCGAAATTCTGTTTGATAAAGATTTAGTCAAGGTTGATGTAAAAGCGGAAAAATCAGGTTTTGTTTCTGAAATTGATGCCGCCGTAATCGGAGAATGCGTTTCAAAGATTGGCGGCGGCAGAAACAAAGTCGAAGACGCGATAGATTTTGCCGTCGGCTACCAATGTGAAAAGACAATCGGCGATGAAATCCGCCGCGGCGACGCGCTCGGCATTTTATATTGCCGCCGCGAAAATCGACCGGATTCAATCCGCGAAAAACTTGCCCGCGCTTATAAAATCAGACCCCAACGCAACTCAAATGAATCTCGCCTAATCAAAGAAATTATCGGAAGCTGAAAATTTTCTGCAAGCGGGATTCTTTTTCTCCGTTCGGAAGATACAAGCCGAGAGACTCAATTTCAAAAATTTGGGAAAATTAGGAGAAAAGAATGAAAATTTATTTTAGTAAAACGTCGCTGGTTTTAGTAATAATTTTTGCTTTGGCGAGCATTGGTTACGCTCAAAAGCGTTCGTTCAAACCGGTAAAGAAAGCAGCTGAACAAAAGCAATCAAAGGTTATCGCGGACACGAGAGATACGCTGGAAATGGTTTTCGTTCTGGACACGACCGGCTCGATGGGCGGTTTAATCGACGGCGCAAAGCAGAGAATTTGGGGCATTGTCAACGAGGTGATGCAAAAGCCGTCGCGCCCGCGCGTGCGCGTCGGGCTGGTTGCGTATCGTGATTTGGGCGATGAATACGTGACGAAAATTTTGCCGATAACCGAAGATTTGGATTTGGTCTATACGAATCTAATGGCGTATCGCGCCAGCGGCGGCGGAGACGAGCCGGAGAACGTCCGCAAAGCTCTGGCTGAAGGCGTGAGCAAAGCGGGCTGGGCGCAGGCGAAAAGAGGTTTGGCGCAAATCGTCTTTCTGGTCGGCGACGCGCCGCCGCAAAATTACCACCAGGAACCGGACGTTTTGATGACGACTGCCGAAGCCGTCGGTAAAAATATGATTGTCAACACGATTCAGTGCGGCGCGGTTTCGGAAACAAGGGAAATCTGGCAAAGCATTGCTCTGCGCGGGGAAGGAAAGTATTTTGCGATTGCTGAGGATGGCGGCGTTCAAGCAATTTCAACGCCGTATGATGCCAAGTTAGCCGAACTCGCCGCCAAAATCGGGAAAACCTATATTCCATACGGAAGCGTTTCCGTTCAGCGGTTAAATTCCCTGCGTCAATCAACTGTCGAGGTGACGATAGCGGCGGACGCGCCGGCGGGAGCGCAAGCCGACCGCGCCGTTAATAAAGCCGTCAACTCGCTTTCATACGACGGCGATTTGATTCAGGATGTCGAAAATGAAGTTGTCAAAATCGAAGCTGTCAAAGTTGAAAATTTGCCCGCCGAGTTGAAAAAACTCGCCCCCGCCGAGCGGAAAAAGGAAATCGAAAAACGAATCGCGGAAAGAAAGGCAATTCGCGCGGAAATTTTGACGCTTTCCAAAAAACGCGACGAATATATCCAGGCGGAGAGGAAAAAAACAAACAAGCAGGGAGGTTTTGACCAAGCAGTGGCGCAGGCTTTGAGAGAGCAGTTGCACAAGAAGGGCATCAAATAAATCGAACGGGCAGGGATTTTTCCTTGCCTTTTTTACATATCTTTGTAATCTTGTTCTCACAGATTTATCTTCAGAAATTCATTATGAAAACCAAACTTGTTTTATTTTTTATCTGTCTGGCGGTTTCCGTCTTTTCCGCCTGCAGCGCGAGAACCGAAGCGAAGAAAGATTGCAAAATCAAAGTCGGCATCGTTTTCGACATCGGCGGGAAAAATGACCGCTCGTTCAACGCGGCGGCTTGGGAAGGCGTCAAACGTGCTGAGAAGGATTTGCCGATTTGCCTTTACGATGTCGAGCCGGGCAATCCGACCTCGATTGAACCGGCGATGCGGGCGTTTGCCGAAAAGGATTTCGACCTTGTCATCGGCATCGGTTTCGCGCAAGGTCCGATTATGCAAAAGGTGGCAAACGATTTTCCGAACATCAAATTTGCGATTGTTGACGGCGTGATTTTTGAAGCTGACGGTAAAACGCCGAAGAAAAATGTCGCGTCCCTTGTGTTCCGCGAACACGAAGGCTCATATCTGGTCGGAATGATTGCCGCGCAAAAATCGAAGACCGGCGTTTTAGGCTTTGTCGGCGGAATGGATATTCCGCTGATTCATCGCTTTGCAAAAGGTTACGAAGAAGGCGCAAAATCCATAAATCCAAATGCGACCGTTATCACAAATTATGTCGGCGTAACAGATTCGGCATGGAACAATCCGGGCAAAGGCAAGGAATTGGCGTTGAGCCAGATAAACAACGGCGCGGACGTGATTTTTACGGCGGCGGGAAATTCCGGTTTGGGCGCGTTCGACGCGGTTGAGCAATACGGCAGAAACGCGAGCGGCGAAGCAAATAAATTCGTTATCGGCGTTGACTCAAACCAAAACGGACAAAAGCCCGGCTTTGTTTTAACTTCGATGGTCAAGCGCGTGGACAACGCGGTTTATGATGCGGTCAAAGAAGTTCTCAGCGGCAAATTTGAAGGCGGCTTTCATGTTTTCGGACTCGACAAAGACGGCGTGGCTTACGCGATGGACGATAATAATAAAAGTTTGATTTCGCCTGAGATTTTGCAAAAAGTCGAAGAAGCGAGAGGCAAAATCGTCGCGGGCGAAATAAAAGTTACGGACGCAATGGCAAAATAATTAAAAATGCTTGAACTAAAAAACATCACCAAAATATTCGGCAACGTTGTCGCCAACGATAATGTTTCCATCAAAATCGAAAAAGGTACAATTCACGCGATTGTCGGCGAGAACGGCGCGGGAAAATCAACCGTGATGCGCGTCGCTTACGGTTTTTACAAGGCTGACGCGGGCGAGATTTTGGTTGACGGTAAAGCGGTGAGTATCAAATCGCCGCAAGACGCAATCCGGCTCGGAATCGGAATGGTGCATCAGCATTTTATGCTGGTTGACACGATGACCGTCGCCGAAAATATAATTTTGGGTGCGGAAACGGGCGGCGCGGCGAATCTCGATTTAGACAAGGCAAACACGGATATTTTAGCTCTTTCAAACGAATTGAAATTAGGGGTTAATCCAAAGGCGTTAATCGAAGATATTTCTGTCGGCGCACAACAGCGTGTCGAACTTTTGAAAGCATTGTATCGCAAAGCCGAGCTTTTGATTTTGGATGAGCCGACAGCGGTTCTCTCGCCGCAGGAAGTCGAAGAATTCTTCGGAATTTTAAGACGAATGCGCGAAGGGGGCAAAACCATTGTTATCATCACGCACAAACTCGAAGAAGTTTTAGCGATTTCCGATTTCGTGACCGTGATGCGCGACGGCAAAATTGTCGGCAATGTGAAAACGTCCGAGACAAGCACGAAGGATTTAGCCAGAATGATTGTCGGGCGCGATGTTTTATTGAGAGTCGAGAAAACCGATTCGCAACCGAAAGAAAATATTTTAAGCGTAAAGAGTCTTTCCGTGAAAAACGCACACGGCAATGCGCTCGACGATGTTTCATTTGAAGTCAAGGCAGGCGAAATCGTCGGCATCGCGGGCATCGAAGGAAACGGTCAAACCGAACTCGTCGAAGCGATTGCCGGTTTGGTGGCGGCTTCAAACGCGAGCGGGACAATTTATTTTGAAGGGAAAAACATTACCAATCTTTCCGCACGACAACGCAAGGAACTCGGCATCGCACACATTCCAGAAGACCGTCACAAACGCGGGCTGCTGCTCGATTTCGATTTGGCGGAAAATTCGATGCTCGGCGTTCATTATCGTCCGCCTGTTTCGACAGGTCTCGGACTTTTAAATAATTCGGCAATCAACCGGCGCGTTAAAGAAATCATCGAAAATTTCGACGTGCGCCCACCGAACCCGGAACTTTCCGCCAAATCGCTTTCCGGCGGCAACCAGCAAAAACTTATTATCGGAAGAGAGTTTGAATTAAATCCCAAATTGCTTCTCGTCGCGCAGCCGACGCGCGGCGTTGACATCGGCGCGATTGAGTTTATTCACCGCAAATTGATTGCCCTGCGCGACGCGGGCAGTGCCGTTCTGCTCGTCTCCGCCGAACTCGAAGAAGTAACGGCACTGGCTGACCGTCTGCTGGTCATCAACAAAGGAAAAATCGTCGGCGAAGTCAACCCGAAAGAAACAAGCGTCGAAGAAATCGGTTTGATGATGACGGGCGGAAATTAAGAGAATCAACCGCAAACATCCAACGAAAATTTTTATTGGTGATTTTTATGTGTGCGATAATTTGGTTTGCCGTTGACTAATTACAAAGCTCAATTACGACCCTTTATGAGATAGGTTTGCGGTATTTTGTCCGTATTTGAGTTTTATGCCGCAAAGTTGCGGTATAATAACTTGTTGGGCGGAACAAATCCGCGTTTTCGGTGTCTAGAGGCTGTTTAAGAAGCGATTTCTCAACGCTTTAATTTTAATCTCTGCGGACTGGCTACTCCGTACGGGGCTTTTATTGCCAACCGCCTCAGCATTAAACCGCTCATCGCCAGATAAAT
>Ga0136618_10000043_pt1 | contig 27282 bp, 25 predicted proteins | sample AntDrymUQ3302106_2_FD_104805 | JGI IMG/M metagenome (GOLD analysis project Ga0136618, IMG submission 104805) | Polar desert sand microbial communities from Dry Valleys, Antarctica - metaG UQ330 (21.06) | ecosystem: Environmental > Terrestrial > Soil > Desert | place: Antarctica: Dry Valley... | reverse complement strand
GTGGACCTCGCGGAGCGTCTCTCGTGCCATGGGCGCCAGGCGCTCGGCTCCGGCTTGCAGCACCTCTTCCACATAGCCGGGCCGCGACTCGAGCTCCCGCCGATGTTCTCGGGCCTCGGCGAAGAAGCGCAGCATGCGATCGCCGAGCAGGCGCTTGGTGTCCACGCAGCCGGTGCGTGCCGTCCGCTCGCCCTCCCAGATCGCCTCGTAGTCGTCCCCGAAGAAGCGATGGAGCTGGCAGACGTTGCAGACCTCGGGCCGGCCGGGATCGGTGCGCAGGATGCGCTGTGTGTCAGTGACCATGCTCATGATCTGCTTCCGGATGGTCTGCTCGTCGGCAAAGATCTCGATGACGTTGCCGGTCGACTTGGACATCTTCTGGACGCCGTCCGTGCCCTTCACGACGGGCGAGTCGGTGAACACCGCTTCGGGCTCCACGAAGAGCGTGCCATAGCGAGCGTTCCAGGCGCGGACGATCTCGCGGGCAAGCTCCAGATGCGCCGCCTGGTCCCGCCCGACCGGCACGTACTTCGCGTGGTAGATCGCGATGTCGGCGGTCTGGAGCACGGGATATGTCAGCAGGGCGTGGTTGACGTCGTCAGGCTGGTCGCGCTTCTTCTCCTTGAAGGACGGCGTGCGCTCGACCCAGCTGACCGGGACGACGGTGCTCAGCAGGTAGCCCAGCTCGGCGTGCTCCGGGCGGTCCGATTGGCGAAACAGGACGGCCTTCTCAGGGTCGAGGCCCAGAGAGAGCAGCCCCAGCGCCATCTGGTAGGTGTTGCGCCGGATGAGCTCGCCGTCGTGCGTAGAGGTCAGCGCGTGGTAGTCGACGACGCAATAGATGGCATCGTTCGATTCCTGCATCGCGATGTAATTCCGGAATGCGCCCAGGTAGTTGCCGATGTGCGGCAGACCGGAAGGCTGCACGCCGCTGAAGACGCGCCCGCGAGGGTCCGTCGAGGCGGCCGGGTCGGGCGGTTCGGCGTGGTTCCGCAGGGTCTGGCTCACAGCGGCCGAGTCTATCAGCGCGGCGATCACGGTCGCGCGAGAAGGGACTCCCGAAGTGTGCGCGCCAGCCACTGGGCATATGCGTCGGTGGTCCAGCCGCGGCCGATGAGGTCCCGATATACCTCGAACGCCGTGAGGGCGAGGAAGATGTCCGCAGCTTGGTCCATGGTAACTCCCGCGCGAAACAGTCCCTCGAGCGGCTCGACGATCGCACGGAGTCGGAGTGCGCGTTCCGCAAGTACACCTTGGACGTCTGCTGCGATCGCCGCATCGCTCCGCATCGCATCGAGCTGGATGGCGACAGCATCCGCGCCAGTCAGCCACTGGTTCGCCATGAAGACGGCGGCCTCGTCATGCGTGCGCCGGCTTCGTCGATGACCAGCACCCGTGCCGCTCGCTCGCCGGTGCGGGCCTCCGCGAGCCACGCATCACGGATGGCCTTCACCAGTGCTCGCTTGCTGCCGAAGGCCCAGTAGACGGTGGGCACGGCCACGCCCGCTCGCTTCGCGATCTGCGGGACCGTCGTGGCCACGAAGCCCTATGTCGCGAACCGTTCCCGCGCGGCAGCGACCATCCGTGCGCGCGTTCGTGCCGCCTGACGGTCTCGCGGGGAGCCTCCCTTGACTGCCTTCGACGAGCTTGTCGATCCGGGTCTTCAGAATCGCAAGTCACGGCGGTGGCACGCCACAGGAGCGAATGGACCGCTGGATGGCACGCGGCTCGGCGAATGAAGCCCCTTGCCCGCGTCTTGGCACGCGGGACGAGCCGATCCACCGCCGAAGGGCTGTGTGCTGCGACATCGTTGCCCTTCGTTGGTCCATTCGCTCGTCTGAGGAGCCATGCACGGGGTCGCGGGGCAGGTGGCTCCCCTGAGCACGTAACCCCCCGTGCACGTCACGCTCCTGAGCGCGCCACCCACGTGCGGCCCGCCCCCCCGCGACCACGACCGCGCCACGAGCTCCGACCCAGCGCTGCCACGAGCGCCGCCCCGGCGCTGTACGCTCGCGCGGTGCGCATGAGCGACGTCCTCCGGCAGCTTCGCCAGCAGCAGTCCCGCGCCGGCGCCCGGCCGCGGCTGCTCCAACGCTTCGAGGCCTTCCTGCCGGTCGACGATGCCACGCCGCTGCTCTCGCTGGGGGAGGGCTTCACCCCGTTGGTCCATGCCCGCACGCTGGGGAGGGCCATCGGCTGCCCCATGCTGCACCTCAAGGTGGAGGGTCAGAACCCCACCGGCTCCTTCAAGGACCGAGGCATGGTGCTGGCTGTGGCCAAGGCCATGCAGGCGGGGAGCCGAGCGTTGATCTGCGCCTCGACAGGCAACACCGCAGCCTCCGCCGCGGCATTCGGCGCGCACGCCGGCCTGGAGGTCGTGGTCGTGCTGCCACAAGGTCAGGTGGCGGCGGGCAAGCTGCTACAGGCGCAGGCCGCCGGGGCTCGGGTGGTGGCCGTCGAAGGTGGCTTCGACGGCGCCCTGCGGGCGGTGCGCGAGATCATGGACGATCCCGACCCGGGCCATCCCATGACCCTCGTCAACTCCGTGAACCCGTTTCGCATCCAGGGACAGAAGACGGGCGCTTTCGAGGTCTGCGAGGACCTGGGCGGTGCGCCCGACTATCTGGCCATCCCGGTCGGCAACGCGGGCAACATCACCGCCTACTGGAAGGGCTTCAGCGAGTACCGCTCGGCGGGGCTGGTCGAGACGCGCCCCATCATGCTGGGCTTCCAGGCGGCCGGCGCCGCGCCGCTCGTCCTTGGTCATCGGGTCGATGCCCCTTTGACCGTGGCCACCGCCATCCGCATCGGCCACCCGGCCAGCGGCGCCGCCGCCCTCCAGGCACGGGACGAGTCCGGCGGGCGCATCGAAGCCGTGACCGACGAGGAGATCCTGGACGCGTACCGGGACCTGGCGCGCTACGAGGGCATCTTCTGCGAGCCGGCCAGCGCGGCGTCCGTGGCCGGCGTGCGCAAGCTCGCCGCGGAGGGAGCCATCGACCCCGGGGCGACCATCGTCTGTGTGCTCACGGGGCACGGACTGAAGGACCCCGACACGGCGCGACGAGAGGCGCCGCTCCCCGTCCTCGAGGCGGAGCCCTCGGCCGCGGGAGTGCGCCGAGCCCTGGGCTGGTGAGGCGACCGGAGCGGTGAGGCGATCGTGATCGTCTCGGCGGGCCCCGTCACGGTGGACGTGCCGGCATCGAGCGCGAACCTGGGTGCCGGCTTCGACACCCTTGCTCTGGCGCTCGACCTTGCGGACATCTTCACCGTCGAGCGGGACGAGGACGTACCGCCCGGCACCATCGTGGTGACGGTCGACGGTGAGGGCTCCGACGTGCTCCCGACCGATGGCTCGGACCGGTTCAGCCAGGCTCTGCGGCGCGGGCTCGCGGAGGTCGATGGGGCGCGCGCGCCCGACCAGGCATGGCGCGTGCGGATGCACAACGCGATCCCTCTCGCCCGCGGCCTGGGTTCCTCCGCCGCGGCGACGGTGGGTGGCCTGGCCGCGGCGGACCTCCTGCTGGGCGGCGGCGTCATCGCCTCCGATCGGATGCTGGAGCTGGCCAGCCAGCTCGAGGGGCACCCCGACAACGCGGCCGCTGCGCTTCACGGTGGGTTCACCGTCGCGGCGCAGGTCGATGTGGGGTTCGCGCTGGCACGGTTCGAACCGCCGAGCGGTCTCCTGGCGGTGCTGTTCGTGCCCGATCGCGCGCTTCCCACCCAGCGCATGCGCGAAGTGCTCCCGGAGTCCGTGCCGCGCCGCGATGCCGTGCACAACGTGGCGCGGGCATCGCTGATGGTGGCGGCCATGGCGTCGGGCCGTCCAGGGCTGCTGGCCGCGGCGACCGAGGACCGGCTGCACGAACCGTACCGCGCGGCGATCTTCCCGGAGCTCTCCCGGCTCATCGCGGCGGCCCGGGCGGCGGGGGCGATGGGCGCCTGTCTCTCCGGCGCTGGGTCGACCATCCTGTCCTTCGCGGATCGGCCGGACCTGGCGGCGGACGTGGCCACCGCGCTGGAGCGTGAAGCCGATTCTTCCGGCCTGGCCGGGCGGTCGATGGTCGTTCGGCCGCGCCCCCAGGGCGTCATCGGCATCGGGTCTCCATCGACCTGAACGGCATCCCATCCCGGTCGGCGCATCGGATCCCCCTTCGCGTGAGGCCAGCGCCTGACATATGTGCGCCACAGTCGCGTTAGCCAGCGGGGTCCGGGGCCGCCTCCTCGGCTTGTCTGCCACACGCGCCGTCGGTGCGCGTTGGTCATGGAAACGGCCACGAAGAGGGCACGAATCGCCCTTGCCACGCGACGATCATGCCTCGCGATCGGGTCCCTGCTGGCTAACGCGACCTCCATGCGCGTATGACAGGCGGTCCCGCCTCGGCCTTCGCAGGCTCGGCAGCGGCACCCGGCAGCGCACCGGCCCGGCCCGCTACGCCCGCCCGCTACGCTCGCCCTCGGCGTTCGGCCACAATCGGCGGGATGGATGCGATGCCCTTTCCCTCGAGGCTGGAGCGGTTCGGCCGGGTCGACTCCACGCAGCACATCGTCCGCGAGTGGCTGGCAGAGGGCACGCGAGGTGTGTGCATCGCCGTGGCCGACGAGCAGGCCGCTGGCCGCGGCCGGCAGGACCGTGCTTGGACCGCGCCGCCCGGCGCCGCGCTGCTCGTCTCGGCCGGGTTCACGCCCAGGGGCATGCCGCTTCGCCATGCTTGGCGCCTCGCCGCCACGGTCGCTCTGGCGATGATGGACGCGGCCGAGGCTGTCGCCGGCCTGCGCGACGAGACCCTCTGGATCAAGTGGCCCAACGATCTCACCGTCGACGGTCCGGACGGCCGGCTGCTGAAGGTGGCAGGCGTGCTTGGCGAGACCCAGTCCGAAGGCCATCGGGTCGCCAGCGCGGTCATCGGCATCGGCGTCAACGTCGATTGGGCGGCAGCGGACTTCCCCAGCGATCTGGCCCCATCCATGACCAGCCTGCGCGAGATCGCCGGCGGCCGTCCGGTCGACCGCGAGACCCTGCTCGACGGCTGGCTGGCCCGGTTGGAACCGCGCCTGGAGGCGCTTCAGAACGGCTCCTTCGATGCCGGTGGCTGGAGCCGGCGACAGCGCACCACCGGTCGACGCGTGGAGGTGGATCTGGGCGGGCGGATGGTGACGGGCATGGCCGCCGGGGTGGATCCCGAGTCGGGCGCGCTGCTGCTCCGGACCGATGGGCCGCCGAGCCAGGACAGCCTGCTGGCCATCGATTCGGGCGAGGTCATCCGCTGCCGCATCATGGAGCTGCCACGTTCGACCGGCGCCGGGAGTGCGACGGCGTAACGGATAGACTGCCCCGGTGTTCGGTAGAGGGAGGGAGGAGGCGCCCCAACGCCCGATCCCCTGCGACGCGGACCGTCCTGCCGTGGAAGCCGCGCGTCGCGACCATGGCGCATTCGAAGCGCTCTATCGCAGGTATGTGGCCCAGGTGTACAGCTTCGCCCTCTACGAGACTCGCGACCCGCACGCCGCAGAGGATCTGACCGAGCAGGTCTTCCTGAAGGCGCTCCAGGGCCTGCCCCGCTTCCGAGAGCAGGGCGACGGTGATGCTTCCACGTTTCGTGTGTGGCTGTTCCGGATCGCGCGGAACGCCCTCTCCAACCAGCGTCGCTGGACCCGCCGGCATCCGACGGCGACCTTGGACGACGCCCTTGCCATCGTGGCCACGGACGATCCGGAAGCCGAGGTCGTCAAGCGGGAGGTCATGGCTCGTGTCCGGGCGGCCATCGAGCGTCTGCCGGAGGACCGCCGACGCGCACTCACCCTGCGTTTCGTGGAGGAGATGAGCGCCCGCGAGGTCGGCCAGGTCATGGGCCGCTCGGAAGGCGCCGTGCGCGTCCTGGTGCACCGTGCCCTGGGCAGCGTGGCGGAAGAGCTGGGCGGCTCCCGGCCCTCGTGATGGACGAGCGCGAGTCTCTCGCCGTGGACGTCTACCTGGACGGCCTGCTGGCTCGTCGTGGCGGCGCACGTCCCGCTGTCATCCCAACCGCAGCCGACCTGCCGCCCGCCATCGTCTCCACGGCCGAGTTGCTGGATCGTTCACTCCAGCGTTTCCACCCTTCCTTCCTCTTCGAGGAAGGGCTCGCGCAACGCCTGCGCGCGCAGGCCGAGGGGCGCCTCCTACCCGCCCCACCAGGCCGGCTGCTGACCTTCCCCCGCGACCTCGGGCCCGACCACGAAGACGGCGACCGGCGGGCACGCAGCTTGCTGGTGGGCGGCGCCATCGCCAGCGGCGTGTCCCTCGCCGGCGCGGCGCTGCTGGCTCGGCGTCGGGGCCGTGGGCCTGCCGTCGCCACCGGCAGCACCCGCGGAGCGGGCACCGTGACCATGCGTCGGGGGCTCTGATGCCCATCAAGCTGCCCTTCCGACCGCGTGGCCAGAGTTTTCCGCCCGACCTGTGGACCAAGTGCCCGGGCTGTCAGGAGATGCTTTACAACAAGCAGCTCGAGAAGAGCCTGCGTGTGTGCGAAACATGCAGCCACCACTTCCGGCTGCGCGTCGACGCGCGATTGGCGCAACTGCTGGACCACGACACCTTCCGGGAGCGGGACGCCGGCCTGGAGTCGATCGATCCGCTGGGCTTCGTCGACCAGAAGCCATACCCCGAGCGGTTGGCGGCTGCCCGCAGCTCGACCGGCATCCGGGATGCCGCCATCTGGGGCACCGGCGCCATCGGCGGCCACCGGGTGGCCATCTGTGTCATGGATTTCGCCTTCATGGGTGGCTCCATGGGCTCGGTCGTTGGAGAGAAGGTGACGCGCGCCGCCGAGGCGGCGCTGGCCGACCGGCTGCCGCTCATCGTGGTCAGCGCCTCCGGTGGAGCACGGATGCAGGAAGGCACGCTGGCGCTCATGCAGCTGGCCAAGACCGTGGCGGCTCTGGGGCGTTTGGCCGACGCGGGTGTCCCTTATGTCAGCGTCATGACCGACCCGACCACTGGCGGTGTCTTCGCCTCATACGCGGCCTTGGGCGACGTCAACCTGGCGGAACCGGACGCCCTGATCGCGTTCGCCGGCGCACGCGTCTCAGCGGCGACCATCGCCGAGACGCTGCCGGAAGGGTTCCAGCGAGCCGAGTTCCTCTTCCAGCACGGTTTCGTGGACCGAGTCGTCAAGCGCGCCGAGCTGCGCGACGCCTTGATCGGGCTGCTGGGCTACCTGCGACCTCGCCCGCCACGTCGGGCGGCCTCGGCGGCCAGCGAAGACGGGTCCTCCGGCAACGGCTTCCTGTCGCGGCCCCTGTCCTCGATGGTCGATGTCCGCGCAGAACCCGAGCGGTCTCGTGGCTGAGGGGACCAGCGCCGCGGTCCCCGCGGAGGCCAGCCTCAGCCAGCCGCAGCGCGTGGATGAGGCGCTGCGCGAGGCCGTCTGGGCCCGCGTCCAGCAGGCGCGCAACGTCAAGCGGCCGCACACGCTGGAGCTGGTCCGCCTCATGGCCACCGAGGTCATCGAGCTGCACGGCGATCGGCTCTTCGGCGACGATCCCGCGCTGGTGGGTGGCTTCTGCCGCTTCGGCCAGCACCGAGCGGTGTTCGTCGGCCAGCAGAAGGGCTCGGAGGTGGAGGAGAACGTAGCCCGCAACTTCGGGATGCCCCATGCCGAGGGCTACCGGAAGGCCATGCGACTCTTCCGGCTCGCTGAACGCCTGGGGCTGCCGGTGGTCAGCTTCGTGGACACGCCGGGTGCCTATCCCGGCGCGGCGTCGGAGGAGCGGGGTGTGGCCGAGGCCATCGCCCGCTCGATCGGGGTGATGTCCGGCCTGCGCACGCCCATCGTGTGCGTCATCACCGGCGAGGGCGGCTCCGGCGGCGCACTGGCCATCGCGGTTGGTGACGTGGTCATCGCACTGGAGAACGCCATCTACTCCGTCATCTCCCCGGAGGGCTGCGCCTCGATCCTGTGGCGCTCGCCTGAGGCCGCTCAGCAGGCGGCCGTGGCCATGCGCCTGACAGCCGGCGAGCAACAGGCCCTGGGTGTCATCGACATGGTCGTCGCGGAGCCTGCCGAGGGGGCGCACGCCGCGCCGGAAGAGACGGCCCGGCGGCTGGGCTCGCGGATCACGGAGCAGCTGGACGAGCTGATGGCGCGCGACCTGGACGTGCTGCTCGACGACCGCTACGCCCGCTTCCGACGGATGGGCGCCTTCGCCGACAGCGGCTCCGTCGTGACTCCGCGACAGGAGCGCCAGAGCCTCACCGAGCGCCTGCGCCTGCTTCTGGGCTCCGGCCGCGGCATGCTGGGCACGGATCTGGGGCCGCTGCGACCCGATGCGGCCGATGATCAGGATGAGCCGCCGCTGCGGGAGGACGTGTAGTGCCCGACGACTCGCGCCCCACATCCCTGGACAGCGAGGCTGCCCAGCGTGAGCTGACGCGCGTGGCAGAGGACGTGCTGCCGGCCCTCATCGCTCGCTTCGGTGCGGCCAGCCTGGGGGAGCTGGAGATCCGCCACGGAGAGTGGCGGGTCCGTCTCCGCCGCGCCGACGGCGCCGCGCCCTCCGCCGGCGAGACCTCCGGCGCCACCCACGCCGCGGGCGGTAGCGGCGCCGGCCGCGCGCGCGAGCCCCGCGACAGGCGCTCCGGCGACGCCGCCCGCCGGAGTGAGGGCGACGGAGCCCATGCCGACCGGTCCATGGTCACCTCGCCGGCGGTGGGTTACTTCCAGCCGGCGGAGGGCCTGGAGGTCGGCCGCTCCTTCCGCACGGGCGACGTGCTGGGGCATGTCGATGTCCTGGGCATCCGCCACGACGTGGTCACGCCTGCCGATGGGGTCTTGGGCCGGATCCTGGTGGAGTCTGCCGAGGCTGTCGAGTACGGCCAGGAGATCGCCCGCGTGGATCGCCCGCCGGCCCGACCCGGGCCGTCCTGATGTTCGGTCGGATCCTGATCGCCAACCGCGGCGAGATCGCACTGCGCATCCTGCGTGCTTGCCGCCAGATGGGCATCGGCGCGGTGGTGGCCTACAGCGAGGCGGATCGCGACTCGCGCGCGGTGCAGATGGCGGACGAGGCCATCTGCGTGGGACCGGCCGAGGCTCGACGCAGCTACCTGTCCGTAGCGTCCATCCTCTCGGCGGCCGTGGTGACCGGTTGCGACGCCGTGCATCCGGGCTACGGGTTCCTTTCCGAGGACGACACCTTCGCCGAGATGACCCGGGCCCACGGCCTGACCTTCATCGGGCCGCCGCCGGAGGTGCTGGAACGCTTCGCCTCCAAGGCCGGCACGCGCCAGTTGTTGGGCCGCCAGGGCCTGCCCACCATCCCCGGCTCGGACGGCATGCTGCGCGACGACGACCACGCCCTGGCCGAGGCGGGACGGATCGGCTATCCCGTGCTCATCAAGCCCTCGGCCGGTGGTGGCGGCCGGGGCATGCGGCTGGTGCGCTCCACCCGGGAGCTTCAGCAGGCGCTCACCATCTGCCGCTCCGAGGCGCGCGCGGCCTTCGGTGACGATTCCCTGTACCTGGAGAAGTGGCTGGATGAGAACCGCCACGTGGAGGTGCAGGTCATCGTCGACCGCTACGGCAACGGCGTTCACGTCGGTGAGCGGGACTGCTCCGTGCAGCGGCGCCACCAGAAGGTCGTGGAAGAGGCGCCCACGCCTGCCCTTGACCCCGTGCGTCGCGCCGAGCTGGCCGATAGCGCCGTGCGGGCCGTGGTCGGGGCGGGCTATGAGAACGTGGGCACGCTCGAGTTCCTGGTCGACAGCAAGGGCGAGGCCTACTTCATCGAGATCAACTGCCGCATCCAGGTGGAGCATCCCGTGACGGAGATGCTCTCCGGCATGGACCTGGTCGTGGAGCAGATCCGCATCGCGGCCGGCGAGCCGCTGGGCTACTCGCAGGCGGACATCGCGCTGCGCGGCCACGCTATCGAGTTCCGCATCAATGCCGAGGATGTGGAGCACGACTTCCGGCCCCAGGCCGGTCCCGTGCACGCTTTCGTGCAGCCCGGCGGCCCGGGCGTCCGGATGGACACGCACCTGTATGCGGGATACGAGGTGCCGCCCTATTACGATTCGCTGCTGGGCAAGCTCATCGTCTGGGGTCCCGACCGGGCCACGGCCATCGACCGGGCGCGCGTGGCGCTGGGCGAGCTGGTGGTGGACGGGCTCAAGACGAACATCCCGTTCCATCGCGCGCTCATCGAGGACGCCACGTTCCTTGAGGGCCGCTTCACGACCAACCTGCTCGATCGCGTGGGCAGCGCGGCCTTCCTGGCCGCCGCGGCCGGCGTCAAGACCTGACCACCATGAGGAGCCGATGATCGACCAGACCGCCGCCGCCGGGCCGCTGCTCAACGCCAGGGCCATCGCCGAGCTGATCCCGCACCGCTGGCCGTTCCTGCTCGTGGATCGCATCGTGGGCTACGACCCGGAGCGCGGCTACATCCGCGGCGAGAAGGGGGTCACCGCGTCGGAGTGGTTCTTCCAGGGCCACTTCCCGGGGTTGCCGGTCATGCCCGGCGTACTGCAGGTGGAGGCACTGGCCCAGACCATGGCCGTCTACGTGGCTCGTCAGCCGGGCTTCGGTGATCGGATCGGCCTCTTCGCGGGCATCGAGGAGTGCCGCTTCAAGCGGATCGTGCAGCCGGGCGATCGGCTCTCCCTGGAGGTCACCATGGAGAAGCTCGGCCGGCGCTTCGGTAAGGGGCGTGCGCTGGCCAGCGTGGACGGCGAGGTCGCCTGCGAGGCGCTGCTCTCCTTCGTGATCCCCCCGGCCGGAGCACTGGACTGATGCCCGAGCGCATCGCCGTGCTGGGCGACATCCACGGCAACATCACGGCGTTCGAGGCCGCCCTGAAGGACATCAAGCGCCAGAAGCCACAGCTCATCGCGGTGACCGGCGACCTGGTCATGAACGGTCCCCGACCCTCCGAGGTGGTGCGGCGCCTGCGCGAGATGGAGGCGGCCGGTGGCGTGATCGTCATCCAGGGCAACACGGACGTGGCCGTGGCGGACGCCGACTACGCGGCGGCCTTCCCCTGGCTCGACGAGGTGCCCGCGGCACAGCGCCTGGCTGCGGAGTGGGCCCACGACGAGCTGGCCGATGACGAGGTCGAGTGGTTGCGGCGCCTGCCCTCTGAGCGTCGAGTGATGTTGGGCGAGCACATGGTGCTCATCTGCCATGCCTCGCCGGGCAGCCAGACCAGCGGCCTGGCCACGGATCTCGATCCGTCGGTGACCGTGGAGCGGGTCACACGAACGGACGCGCGTGTCATCGCCTGCGGACACACCCATGTGGCGGACGTGCGGGAGCTGGGCCGCAAGCTCATCTGCAACCCGGGCTCGTGCGGGTACGCCTTCGACGGGGAGGCCACGGCCGGTTGGGCCATGCTGACCATCGACGGGGACGAGCCGCGGGCGGAGCTCTTCCGCTCCACCTTCGACGCGCAAGGGGTGGCTGACGAGCTTTCCTCGCGCGGCTTGCCGGGCGACGTCTATCGTGCCGCCACGGTGCGCACCGGGAGGTTGATCAGATGATCGATGGACAGCGACGCGTGGTGATCACCGGCCTGGGTGCAGTGACGCCTCTGGGCAATGACGTTCCCACCACCTGGCGGCGGCTGGTGGCGGGCGAGTCGGGTGTCCGCCGGATCGAGGTCTTCGACCCCTCCCGCGTGCAGAGCCAGATGGCCGGCGAGGTGGTCGACTTCGACGCCGGCACCGTCCTCGATCGCAAGGAGATCCGGCGCAACGACCGCTACACGCAGTTCACGCTGGTGGCCACGCGAGAGGCCATGACCCAGGCGGGCCTGCCGGACAAGCTGGCAGCCGAGATGCGCGAGTCGACCGGCGTGCTCATCGGCTCGGGGCTGGGCGGAACGCGCAGCTTCATGGACCAGGTGGGGCTCTGGGCGACACGCGGGCCGGAGCGGCTGAGCCCCTTCTTCATCCCCATGGTCATCGCCAACATGGCCGCCGGACAGGTGGCCATCAACACCGGCGCCCAAGGGCCCAACTACGCCGCGGTGAGCGCCTGCGCATCGTCCGGTCACGCCATCGGGGAGGCCTTCGAGATCATCCGCCGCGGCGACGCGGACATGATGATCACGGGCGGCTCGGAGGCGCCCATCCACGAGGCCACGGTGGGCGGTTTCGCGGCCATGCGAGCGCTCTCCACGCGCAATGACGACCCCGCCGGCGCCAGCCGGCCATTCGACCAGGGCCGGGACGGCTTCGTGTGCGCCGAGGGTGCCGCCGTGGTCATCCTGGAGGAGCTGGGACAGGCCGAGCGACGCGGCGCGACCATCCTGGCCGAGCTGTGCGGCTATGGCGCTACGGCGGACGCCAGCCACATCACGCTGCCCGCGCCGGGAGGCTCCGGTGCGCTGCGTGCCAGCCGCCGGGCGCTGGAGAAGGCGCGCATCGACCCCTCCGAGGTGGACGTCGTCAACGCCCACGCCACCAGCACGGCCGAGGGGGACGCGGCCGAGCTCCAGGCCATCCGCTCGCTCCTGGGCGACCATGCCCCCAGGGCCAGCATCACGGCCACCAAGAGCGCCATCGGCCATTCGCTGGGTGCCGCCGGAGCTATCGCTGCCGTGGTCACCGTGAAGACCCTCCTAGAGGGCTGCGTGCCACCCACGATCAACCTGACCGACCCCGACCCGCAGGTCGGTGACCTGGACTGCACGCCGCTCGCGGCCCGGCGCCGTGATGCGCGCGTGGCCATCATCAACGCCTTCGGCTTCGGCGGCCAGAACACCTGCCTCGTGCTGCGGCGCTGGGATGCCTGAGCAGACCGAGCGGGGCGAGGCGGGGGAGCTGCTCGCGCTCATCGACCGCTTCGAGGCGCTCCTGCAGCGCTCGGAGCTGATCGAGCTGGAGGTGGAGGCGGGCCCGACCATGCTGCGTCTGGCCAAGCCCGGCGTGCTGGCAGCGACGGCTCAGCAGGTGATCGTGGCCACAGCCACGCCGTCCCGGGGCGGCGCCGACGGCGGCGCCGCGTCAACGGAGGGGCCGGAAGAGCCAGCGAGTCGCTTCCACGCCGTCGTGGCGCCGCTCACGGGCATCTTCTACACCTCGCCCTCGCCCGGTGCGGCGCCCTACGTCAAGGAAGGCGCTCACGTCAGCGCGGGGCAGGTCATCGGGCTCATCGAGGCCATGAAGCTCTTCAACGAGATCAAAAGCGACGTCAGTGGCACGGTCCGGCGGCTGGCCGCGGAGAGCGGCGCCCTGGTGAAGCAGAAGCAGATACTCATCGAGGTCGAACCGTCGTGAGCGGCGGACAGGGAGGGCGGATGGTGCCTCGCAGCGTGCGGATCACGGGTTGGGGGCACTACGCCCCTGAACGCGTGTTGACCAACGCCGACCTGGAGAAGCTGGTCGACACCTCGGATGACTGGATCCGTTCGCGTACGGGGATCCGCGAGCGGCGGGTGGCGGCGCCCCACGAGACCACGGCCACACTGGCGGCCATCGCCGGCAAGCGCGCCATCGCGGTGGCCGGGCTCGACCCCCAGGAGATCGACCTGATCCTGGTGGGCACGCTCACGCCGGATTACTGGATGCCCTCCACCGCGGCGCTGGTCAAGGAGGCCATCGGCAACACCCGCGCGGCCGCCTTCGACGTGATGGCCGCCTGCTCCGGCTTCGTGTTCGCCTATGCCACGGCCGACGCCTTCATCCGCAGCGGCATGTACCGGCACGTGCTGGTCATCGGCGCGGAGCTGCTCACGCGGTTCCTCGACTTCAGCGACCGCAACACCTGCATCCTCTTCGGCGATGGGGCGGGGGCGGTGGTGGTCTCCGCCTCTGATGAGGAGGGCGGCGGCCTGGCCGGCATGGAGATGACCACCGACCCGGACGGCGCCTACATGATCTGGCTGCCGTCCGGCGGCTCCAAGAGTCCCCCCTCGGACGAGACGGTGCGGCGCGGCGAGCACTACGTGCGCATGGAGGGCAAGGAAACCTACCGCTACGCCACGAAGACGCTGGCCACCTCGGCCCTGACGGCCATCAGCCGGGCGGGTTGGGACCCCTCGGAGGTCGACCTGTTCATCCCACACCAGGCCAACATCAGGATCATCGAGTCGGTGGCCAAGGGGCTGGACCTGCCCATGGACAAGATGTTCGTCAACGTCGATCGCTACGGGAACACCTCGGCTGCGTCGGTGGGCATCGCCCTGGCCGAGGCCGTGGACTTCGGGCGTGTGAAGGTCGGCGACAAGATCGTCTTCGTGGCCTTCGGAGCCGGCTTCACCAGCGGTGCCGCTGCCGTGGAGTGGACCGCCGACCCGGCCAACGGCCGTCGTGCGGAAAGCGTGGAGCCGGTCGCCTCGGTCCGCGCGCCGGTCGACTGGGACTCCGTGGACCCTATGCCGGCGCGCCTGACGGCCGTGTTGGAAGGTCGCGAGGGGCCACAGGTCCCGCTCGACGACGTGGTGCCCGGCGAACCTGAGCACGCTCACCGGAAGGTGCCTGCATGATCGACCTATCGGGCAAGGCTGCCGTCGTGACGGGCGGTTCTCGCGGCATCGGACGGGCCATCGGCCTGCGGCTGGCGGAGCAGGGCGCTGATGTCTGCTTCAGCTTCAGCCGCAACCAGACCGCCGCCGAGGAGACGGCCGCGGCCATCAGGGCGCTGGGCCGCCGCGCGCTGCCGGTGCAGGCCGACGTGACCGATCCGGCAGCCGCGGAGGCGCTCATCAAGGCCGCCACGGCCGAGCTCGGGCGCATCGACATCCTGGTCAACAACGCCGGCATCACGCGCGACGACCTGATCATGCGCATGAGCACGCTAGCTTGGCGAGAGGTGCTGGAGACCAACCTGTTCGGTGCCTTCTATACGCTGAAGGCGGCCACGCGGCCCATGCTCAAGGCGCGCGGCGGCCGCATCATCAACATCACCAGCGTGTCCGGGCAGGCCGGGCAGATGGGTCAGGCCAACTACTCCGCGGCGAAGGCCGACCTCATCGGCCTGACCAAGGCGAGCGCCCGCGAGCTGGCCAGCCGAGGCATCACGGTCAATGCCGTCGCGCCCGGCTTCGTGCTGACGGAGCTCACACAGGAGCTGCCGGAGAAGCTCCAGGCTGAGATCACGGAACGGACGCCGCTGGGCCGATTCGGAACGCCGGAGGACATCTCCGCGGCCGTCTGCTTCCTGGCCTCCGACGAGGCGGCCTACATCACGGGGCAGGTGCTGGCCGTCGATGGCGGCCTGGTGATGATGTAGCAGCACCTTTCGGCTGTGCGGGTTCGCGCAAGGCAGTCTAGGCTTGCCGGAAGGACGCGCGAGTCGCGCGTCCTTCCGTACGTCGATCGGGGTCCTTGTGTCTCTTTTCCTCCGTCACCGGTGGGTGGCGATGGCTCTCTCGCTCACGCTGGCCGGCTCGGCCCTGCCCGCGGCCTCGCTCGCGCGGGATATCTCTCCGGCGCCCACTGCTGCGTCGGCGGGTGCTGGTCCGTCGGGCGTGACCCAGACTGCACCTTCCCTGCTCGTCTCCCTGGCTGACCGCGTGGCGAGCCTGCGCGAGACACTGCGGGAACAGCTCGGCGGGCTGGACATCGACGCTCCCGACGGGTCGGGGCTCAGCCTGGGCCAGGACGGCCGCCTGACGCTCCTGCTCCTGGGCTCGGACTACCGCGAGGGCTATCGCTACCGCGAGCATACCGACGTGATCATGCTCGTCTCGCTGGACCCCAACACCCGTCGCATCGCGGTGGCCAGCGTGCCCCGCAGCGTGGTGTTCTTCCCGCGACATCCTGACAACCCGGGGGCGGCGACGTCCGGCCCGGAGCGCATCAACCTGATGTACCTCGGCTACAAGAAGCGCCGCGAGGGGGTCATCGAGCGGCCAGCCCTGGACCGGTTCCGCAACGACGTCAGCCATGCGCTGGGCGTGGAGATCGATCACTACGCCTATACCCGCTTCACGGGGTTCGACGCGTTGGTCGATGCGGTGGACGGCGTCAAGGTCTCCATCCCAGCGCGCATCTACGACTACGTCTTCTCCGATGAGGCCCGCCCACCGCGCGGCATCCTGTTCCCGGGCGGCGTCTCCGGCTATCGACTGGGGGGTGCCTCCGCGGCCCGCTGCCCGGATCTTTTCACCCCGTGCCGGCGTGCCCTGGTCTACGTGCGCAGTCGGAAGGGGCTGGTGGGCAGCTTCGCCAACAGCGATGCGCAGCGCACCCGCCGGCAGCAGGAGTTCGTGCTGGCGGCCATCAGGCGAGTCATCAAACGCGGCGACGGTGCAGCGCTCGGCGCACTGGTGGGAGCGGCCGGCCAGCACCTCACCACCGACATCCCGCTCAGTGCAGCACCATCGCTGTACCAGATGTTGCGCGGAGCGCGATTCGCGTCGGGCGGACGCGCCGTCTTCGCCTCACCGGCGTTCGGTTACAAGGTAGCCAGGGACGGCACGGTCCTCTACCTGAGCACGGTACGCGGCTGGATCGATCGCAACATGGCGCCGGTCCCTCTCACGCCGATCCCAGTCCCTCCGCCCGTGACCAGGGGCATCGGCGGCGGCCCCGTGCCCGGCGGACTCCAGGTGCCGCCGGCCGGGGGCTAAGCGGGGCGCTGAGGGCTTAAGAGGGCGGCCCGCGTCCACAGGCGCCGCATCGTGCCGACTTTGCACGTCATCTCGACAGGAAGGCGCGTTCGGGCGTCGATGATGCCGCTCAGTGAGGTGCCGAGCGACCGATGGGACCATCCCGGCCCACCGGTCGAGCGTGGGATGCTTCCGGCGACCGACGCTCCGGGCCGCGACGCGCCCGTCGCGCGACAGGCGATCGACGGCGTCGGTCGTCCGACCTCTTGGTCATAGCGACGGGGCTCGGCAGGCGGAAGCCAGCCGGAAGGTCCGGGGGGAGTCCGGCGAGTGCCTGCTCGACGCCCTTGTCAGAGGGTCTACGCTGCGCATGAAAGGGATCGAGCGATCCCGCGAGGGGGAGGTCACCATGCCCGTTGTCCGCCATCGTCTTGGCGCTCTCAGTCTGGCCGGGCTGCTGCTGGTCGCGGCCTTGCCAGGTGTCGCCGCGAGCCCCGACGCCATGCCCGGATCGCAGGCAGGCGCGCCAGGCGCCACGGACGGTGCCGCACCGCCGCCCAGCGGTCACCCTGCGCTGAACGAACTGCTGCGCGCGGCCTCGTCCGCCGGGGATCGACTTAGTGCCGCCCTGACGGATTTGGCCGCCTCGGCAGGCGCGACTGCGGGTGAGCGGTCGACCATGGCCTACGGCGAGGACGGCCGCCTCACGATCTTGCTCCTCGGCTCGGATCACCGAGAGGACTACAAGTACCAGGAGCACACCGACGTGATCATGGTCGTCTCACTGGACCCGGTCAGGGGCAAGATCGCCATGGCCAGCATCCCGCGCTCCACCGTCCGGTTCCCTCTCCACCCCGACAATCGAACGGCTGGTGGTCCCAAGACCTCCGGCGATCGGAAGATCAACGTCCTCTACGGCGGCTACAAGAAGGGCTCGACCGACGCCATCGAGCCGGCCGCTCTCGATCGTCTCCGGATGGACGTCGCCCACGCGCTGCGCCTGGAGATCGACTACTACTCCTACATCCGTTTCACCGGCTTCGACGCGCTGGTGGACGCTGCGGGCGGCATCCGAGTCGACATCCCGGCTTCCATCGTCGATCCCTACTACCAGGACTCGGGCACGCCGCCATTCGGTATCCGGTTCTCGGCCGCCACCGATCGGCTGGTCAAGGGAGCCAGTGCCCAGCGCTGCTCGGGCACCATCAAGGAATGCAAACGGGCCATCGTCTTCGTCCGAAGTCGAAAGGGCAACGTCGGGTCGGTAAGGAACAGCGACTACCAGCGTGCGCGGCGCCAGCAGGCTCTCATCTTCTCCGCCATCGGCAAGGTGACCTCTGGCGAAGCCGACCTGGAGACGCTGCGCTCGGGCTCCATCTCGCACATCACCACGGACATGCCCCGCACAGCCGCCGACGCGCTCTGGCTACGAGACCAGCTGACGGGTGCCAGGTCTCCCGACAAGGCCCGCGTGGTCTTCGCCGATCCCACCTGGGCGACCAAGCAGACGGTGCCCAAGGACTCGACTCGGCTGCACATGACCGATGTCCGCGCCTGGATCGCCCAGAAGATGGCGCCCGTGGAGACACTGCCCTAAGGGAGACCCAGGGCCCGCCGCTCCTCCTCGGCCTGCCAATGATGGCCATGCCAGACGTAGATGCGCCGGCGGGCCAGAAGGTTCAGCCAGCCGCGCACGAAGGCGGCGTTGACGGCCACGATGGCCAGGCAGGCCGTCCCGACGCGCGTACCGGCTCGTGAAGCCCGCCGTGCCCGGAGCTCCATGGTCGCTACCAGAGACACGGTGATGGTCGCCGCCGGCACGAGGCCGTAGCGGCGCTGACCACGAGCCGCCAGCCAGGAAGCGGCGGTACAGGCTGTCAGCACGGCCCACGGCGAGGCCCAGCGCAGGAGCTTGTGGGACCAGATGGCGATGGCCGCCTCCGGTCGGCGCCAGGGCGACAGCCGCCCGGCCATGGCCAGGTTCGCGGCGATGCCTCGGGTCGCCGTGCGCGAGCGGGCACGGAACTGATCGCCCAACCCGGCCACCACGCGATCGGTGGCCACGGCCTCCGGGATGGCCATGATCAGCCGCCCGGCTTCGCGCACCTGGAGCGGCGCGATGTGGTCGAAGGAGCTGTGCTCGGGAACGTGCGAGATCAGGTCGCGGCGCATGGCAAGCAGCGCGCCCGTGGCTGCCGTGAGCCAGCCGGCGCGGCTCTCCGCACGGCGCACGGACTGCTCGTAGCGCCAATAGATGCCCTCATGGCGCGTGGTCGCGGTGTCGTCCAGGTTGTGCCACAGCAGGACACCGGTGGTGGCACCTACGCGGGGGTCGTCGAAAGGCGCCACGAGCGCCGCCAGACAGCCCGGCTCGAAGCGGGTCTCGGCATCGGTGAGGACCACGATCTCGGAGTCTGCCTCGGCCACGATCCGGTTCTGAGCGGCCGTCTGACCGCCGCGCGGCAGCGACAGGAGCCTGATGCGAGGATCTGCCGCGGCCAGCTCCCGTACCACCTGGTCACTGCCGTCGGTGGAGCCGTCGGATGCGACGATCACCTCCAAAGACGCGTCGAGCTCCTGGGCCAGTGCGTCCGCGATGCGCGGCGCGATCTCCTCGACCTCATCGTGGATGGCGATGCCCACGGTCACGCTGCGCACGCCCGGCCCGTACGCTGTCAGGCGGACCGGTCGGATCCGGCCGGCCAGGTGCGCCGCTATCGGGTATCCCGCATAGACCCAGCCGAGCAAGCCCATCGACGCCCAGAAGACCCTCGCCGCCATCAGGCAGGAGCCTCGCGGGGCCAGGGGAGGCTCGGGAACGTCGCCCGCATCCAACCGACCAGCTTCTCCGCCTGTCGCTGCGCCGTGTGGTCGCTGGCCCAGGACATGCCACCCTCACGAAACCGTCGGAGGGTGGCCGGGTCCTCCAGGAGGGAGCGGATGGTGGTGGCCAGGTCGATCTCATCGCCGGGGCGCACCAGCCGCCCTCGCTCACCGTCGCCCAGCAGCGCGCCGATACCACCCACCGAGGAAGCCACCACGGGCAGGCCGCAGGCCATGGCCTCGACGATGACCTTGGGCACGCCCTCTGAGAGGGACGGAAGCACGAACAGGTCGCTCGCCTGGAGCGCGGCCAGGTAGCGCTCGCGTTCTCCCACGTAGCCCTCCCAGCAGATCGCTTCCGTGATGCCAAGGGTCTGCGCCTGAGCCTCCAGCCGGGATCGTTCCGGCCCGTCGCCCAGCAGGGTCAGCTCCACGTCGCGGCCTCCTGCCAGGAGCAGCGTGACCGCCCGGAAGAGCGTTCCGAGACCCTTCTCGGGAGCCATCCGCCCCGCCCAAGCGATCCGCCACGTGCCGTCGTGGCGGTCATCCGGCGGCCGCGCTGAGGAGGATGAAGCGGGCGGATCGCCCGAGTCGATGGCACTGGTGAAGAGCTCCGGGCCCAGCCCGACGCTGGGTCCCGTTCGCGTCAGGGCGCCTGTCAGCGCATCGTGCAAGGCGGCGGCCCCGAGTGCCGCGATACGCGACGGGCCGGTACGCGTGCTCGTCGCCACCACCTCCCTGACGCTGCCTACGACGTACGCGAAGCGAGGCACGCCGAGGGCGTCCGCCACCATCGCGGCAGCCGCGCCGTTCGAGCCGGGCACCTTGATCCAGACGAGATGCTCGCCGCTCACCGCCCGGCGCAAGAGGGGCAGGTTGTGGCGCCACATCTGCGGCAGCCGCCTCAGGTATCCGGCCGCGCCATCGAATGGTGCGCTGGGGATGATTCGGAGCAACGACTCGTCCACGGCGGCAAGCCTGGACTGGCGGGCGTCGCTGGCGCCGGTCTGGGCCTCTCCGCCTTCGTCCCTGCCCGCCGTGCGCACCGGGATCACGTACTGCGCCGCGCCGAAGGGACCGGCTCGCACCAAGGCCTCAGCGAACCGGTGGAAGGTGGCCGCCCGTGGGCGCACCGTGCCATCGGCAGCGCGCAGGAAGGGGTTGTCGTCCACGATCGTCAGGCGCACCGGCCCGCGAGGGGTCCTCCTCCCGTCATGCCCCACGGGCATCACTCCCGAGGGTGCGACCGGACGCGCGCGCGGCCAACCGCCGGATGTCGCTGCGCCGCACCACCAGCGTCTCGCGCAGCGGCTGGTGGGTGAGTCGGTGGAAAGTGATGACCATCAACAGGGCAGTGACGGTGTAGGAGAACGAGGACGACATGGCCGCTCCCATGATGCCGAAGCGCGGGATGAGCAGGGCATTGGCCACCAGGTTCAGGGCCAGCCCGCAGAGCAGCACCAGGGTCGAGCGACCCGGAGCGCCCGCGGCGAGCAGGAACTGCGAGAGCACGGCAACCACCCCATAGGCAACGATACCGGGCAACAGCAGTTGCAGCGCCGGCCCGGCCTCACGAAAGGCCGATCCGTAGAGCAGCTGCACACCGATGGGCGCCAGGACCAGCGCTGGTGCCCCCACCAGCAGGCCGAAGGCCAGTGTCACTCGCGTGACGGCACTGGTCAGTGGGGCAGCCTCCAGGCCGCCGGCCGCGACCCGGCTGAAGATGACCGCACCGAGCGCGGCGGGGATGTACCAGAGCGTCTCGGCCACAGAGGCTGCCACGGAATAGACGCCCGTGGCGGTCACGCCCACCAGCGCGTTGACGAGGAAGAGGTCGGCGCGGAACTGCAGCCGCTCCGCCAGCGAGCCGGGCCACGAGCGGATCCCGTAGCGCAACTGATCGCCCAGCAGGCGCCGCTCCGGTCGCGCCGGCGTCACCCCGTCACGGCGCAGCGCGAACAGGAAGAGCGCGGCGCCGGCGACGAGTGCCACCAGGTTGACGGCGAGTGCCGCGCGCAGGTCCAACCCGGCCAGCGCCACGATGCCCAGCCCGGCCAGCAGGACCGCACGGCGCGTGAGGCGCGTCGCGTTGTAGACGCCCAGCAGCTGGCGGCCCAAAAGGGCCAGCAGGCCCATGGAGAAGAGCAGCTCCAAGGGCAGGGCCAACGCGGCGAAAACGAGATCTGACGGAGCGAGGTTGGGCACCGCGCCCAGAGCCGCGAGCGCCAAGCCTGCCATCGCCGCTCCGCCGCCGACGATCAGCGTCCAGGTCAGGGCGTTGCCCAGGCTGGCACGAGCGGATGCCACGGAACGCGCCACGGTCACGCCGATGGCCCGGTCGAGGCCCAGGCCGATGGCCAGAGCCGCCAGCTGAGAGAGGAGCAGCACCAACGTGAAGCGACCCTTTCCGTCCGGTCCCAGCGTGCGGGCAACCACCACGTCCGTGGCCAGGATCAGCGCGGCCAGCAGGAAACGACTGCTGATGGTGGTGGCCGCGTCCCGTGCCAGGGAGCGCCGGACGGGTGAGCGGCCCGGCGAGGGCGGCGCCTCAGACGTCAACGACCGGCCAGGGGCGCGAGCTGCGGATCCTCCAGGGCTTGGCGGAACCAGGCGGCGACGCTCGAGAGCCCCTCGCTGAGCGGCACCTCTGGTCTATAGCCCACCAGCTCCGTGGCCAGCGACAGTTCGCAGGCGGCGCCGGCCACGTCACCGGCCTGAGCCGGCTCATGGACCACGGAGACGTCACCACCGAGCACGCCGGCGACCATCCGGGCGAGCTCGCCGATGGGCGTCCGGACGCCGCTCCCGCCCTGGAATATCCGCCCGGCGACGCGCTCGCCCGGAGCGTCCAGCGTTGCGCGGATGAGGCGGACCAGGTCGTCCACGTGCACCAGGTCACGCGCCTGGCTGCCGTCGCCGTAGACGATCAATGGCCCGCCGCGCAGACCGGCCAGCAGGAACGCGGCGATGACGCTGCGCTTGTGCAGGGCGTAGGGTCCATAGACGTTGGCGAAGCGGATGGCGACCGTGGCCATCCCGTAAGACGCGGCGAAGGCCGAGAGGTAGCCCTCCAGGGCCAGCTTGGCGGCACCATATGGTGAGGTCGGTCGTGGCACCGTGTGCTCGCTGATCGGTCCTTCTGCGGCTCCCACCGCGGCGTTGGAGGAGGCGAAGATGAAGCGCTGCACACCGTTCCGACGCGCCAGGTCCAGCAGCGCCAGGCTGGCATCCACGTTGTCGCCCCAGTCGGCCGCCGGATCGGCGATCGACGCGGGCACGCCCGTCCGCGCCGCGAGGTGCACCACCGCGTCCGTGCCGATCAGCAGCGGCTCCAGCTCCCCGCTCTTGGCCATGAGCCCAAGATCGGCCGAGACCACCCGCGCCACGGTGCCCCGCAGGTAAGCGGTGCCCGCCGCTCGGCCATCGTCCAGCACGGTGACGGCATCGCCGGTGACTTCCAGGGCACGGACCAGGGAGGCCCCGATGAATCCGGCGCCGCCGGTCACCAGGATGTGTCGAGCGGCGTTCGTGGGTCGATCCTCCCGTCGGCTCCAGACAGGAGCGCCGCCGAGTCTAGCAGCCGGTCGATCAGCGCCCCGCCCGCGGTATCCTGCGCGGACATGGCCTCGACCGGACCGAGCAGGACCGCGAAACAGCCGCGGTCGATCCCCTGGTCGCTCCGCGAACCGGCTGCCGCCCTGTCGCTCGTGGCCGCCTTCGTCGTCCTGCGATCGACGGGGCTGGGTGCCCCACTTCCTGAGGCGTGGGCGGCAGTGGCGGCCATCGTCGCGCTGGTCTCGCCGCTGACCGGGCTCCTCACCGCTGTCGCGCTGGGTCCCTTCGACGACTGGCCCGTGCTGGGCACCGAGGCCGGCGGACGTGCCGTGCTGGTGGCCGCGGTGGCCATCTCCGTGACCGCTCGGGCGCTCCCGGAGGCTCTCGGTCGGTGGCGCGCTCGGGACCGGCAGGACGACTCCTCTCACGAATGGCTGCAGGCGCTGTGGACACCACCCGGCGTGGCGCTGTCGGCAGCCGGGATCGTGCTCATCGGGACCGGCCTCGGCGTGATCCACACCGCGCTCCGCTTCGGGCCCACCCCGGGCTATCAGGCAGCTCAGCTTTGGGGGACCGGCACGGGCATGGCCCTGGTCGTGCTGTTCATCGGTGGCTGGTTCGGACGGCAGGGAGCGACCCGCTCGACGCTCGTTGCGATAGTGGCTGGCGCCGCGGCCGTGGCTGCGGTCAGCCTGGGTCTGCTGCATGAGGCGCTGCCCGGTCTGCTGGTCTCGTCACCGCTGGGTTGGCTCATCGCCGTAGACGGGGAGCGACTGAGGTTGCGCGGCATCATGACCGCTCCCAACGCGATGGCCATGCTGGGCCTGCTGCCGATCTGCCTGGTGGCGGCCTGGATGCTGCACCGCAGGTCCCTGCCGGCATGGCTGGCCGGGTCGCTGGTCCTGGCCGTGCTGGCCGTGGGCGTGTTGCTGACCTTCAGCCGCTCAGCGGTGTTGGCAGTGGCTGCCGTGGCCGTCTCGTACGCCTGGTACATCCGTCGCGCGGCGGCCATCGTGATGCTGCTCGTCGCGGCGGTGGCTGCTGTGATCCTGGTGCCGCTCTACCTGGAGCAGCGTGCCGGGACGCCGCTTCCCGGGGTGGGTGCCGCGCTCCAGGAGTTCCTCACGGCCGGCGATTCGGTCCGCGCCTCGGGCTGGGCGGCCACGATCCGCATGACCGTGGACTCGCCGCTCATCGGTCAGGGCTTTCGCTCGTACGTGCTGCTGCACGCGCAGTTCGGGGATGTCGCGCAACAGGCGCCGCACAACGAGTGGCTGCGGCTCTACGCGGAAGGCGGCGTGGTCGTGGGTACAGCCGGGCTGGTGTTCATGGTGACCGCTCTGACGGCCCTGTGGAGGATGCGCGGCGTGCTGGGACTGGGCGCTTTCGGAGTGCTGCTTTCCTACGCCATCATGGCTTCATTCAACAATCCGCTCAATTACGCTCAGCTCAACATCCCGGTCTTCGCGGTGCTGGGCACCGCTTTCGGCATGGCCCTTCGAGCGGCGCCTCCAGCAGGACTCAGCGACCCTGCTGCTGAAGGACCGAGGGGATCGTCCGGAGCATGATCTGGAGGTCCAGCCATAGGGACCAGCGGTCTATGTAGTCCAGGTCCATGGCGACCCAACGGTCGAACACCGGCTCTTGTCGCCCCTCGATCTGCCACAGGCCCGTGACGCCCGGCTTCATGGACAGGCGGCGGCGGTGCCATAGGTCGTACCCGGCGACCTCCTCCGGCAATGGCGGCCGAGGACCGACCAGGCTCATCTCGCCACGGAGCACGTTCCAGAGCTGCGGCAGCTCGTCCAGCGAGGAGCGGCGCAACCAGCGTCCCGTTCGGGTCTGACGGGGATCCTCCGACAGCTTGAAGGCGCCTCCGGCGATCTCGTTGAGATGTCGCAGGTCGTCCAGTCGCTCCTCAGCGTCCGTCACCATGCTGCGGAACTTGAGGAGCGTGAAGGTACGACCGTGAAGGCCCACGCGGGTCTGGCGGAAGATGATCGGTCCCCCGTCGCTGAACCGGATAAGAAGCCCCACGATGGCCAGCAGCGGCGTCAGGAGCAGCAGCGCGAGAGCGGCGATGGCCACGTCGATGGCTCGCTTCAGCAGCAAGCCCACCGCGCGATCCGGTCCATACACATAGGAGACGACCGGCTGTCCGTCGAACTCCTCCACGATGCCGCGCTCCATGGGCAGCCCGACCACGTCCATGGGGATGCGCACCACGCGACCCTCGGCTTCGCAGACGCGCGTCACGGGCTCCACCAGGGACCACTCCGTCACCGGCAGGCAGATGGCCACCTCGTCCACGACGTTGTCGTGCAGCACGTCGACCACGTCCTCGACGGAGCCGAGCACCGGCCGGCTGACGACCAGAGGCGGGTCGTGCGGCTCGGAGAGGTGGCCGATGACCTTCAGGCCAAGGGAGGGATGGCTCTCCATCCGGTCGGCGAACTCCTGGGCCGCGGAACCGGTCCCCACGACCAGCGAGAAGCGCGCGTTGCCGCCACGCAGGCGCAGCCACTCGAAGCCGCGCCGCAACGCGATGCGAACGCCCATGGTGAGCACGACCTGAGCCGGGAAGAGGGCCAGGAGGAAGAGCCGGCTGACATCGCTGAGGCGCAACAAGAAGAGGGCCGCGAACGTGATCAGGGCCAGGATCGCCGCCGAGGCCACGATGTCCAGCGCCTCGCGCCGGATGGACCAGCGGGTGCGCAACCGGTAGAGGCCGCGCAGCCAGAGCATGAGCACCCAGCCTCCGGCGTAGAAGGAGGCCGCCAGACCAGTCAGTGCCGTGGCGCCGCCCATCACCGTGGTCCAGTCACGTTCGCTGACACGCAGCCCGGCGACCAGGACGAACATCGCGGCGGCACTCGCTACATCCACGCCCATGAGGGCGAGCCGCAGCGCGGCCGTATGCCGTCTGATCATGGTTCGGGCCGCGACTTCACGGTCGGGACGCGACGCCAGTCGCAAGTTCGGGGGTCCACCGTACATTCATGACCAGTGACTCGGGTCGGATGTTCGAGCGGTGGTCGATGATCCGTTGCAGCATCGTGTCGATGAGCTCCTGCGACAGCAGGTGTGGCTGGAGGCCCAGTTCCAGCAGCCCGGAGTGCTTCGGATTGTAGTAGTGCTCCTCGGCCTCGAAGCGGGGATTCTCGGCGTGCACCACGGTCGCCTCGATGCCGAGCTGTGACGCGGCAGCTCGTACACGCTCGGCCAGCTCCCGCACGGTGAACGTCTCCGTGAACTGGTTGAAGACCCGCATCTCGCCGCGCGGCGCGGGATGATCCACGGCCAGCGCCACACAGGCCAGCGTGTCGCGGATGTTCAGGTAGCCGCGCGTCTGTCCGCCCCTGCCGTAGACCGTGATCGGCTGGCCAGCGACGGCCTGCACACAGAAGCGGTTGAGCGCGGTGCCGAAGACCTCGTCGTAGTGGAAGCTGGTGACCAGGCGAGGGTCGAGCGCCGTCTGCTCCGTCTCGATGCCGTAGACCACACCCTGGTTAAGGTCCGTGGCGCGCAGGCCCCAGACGCGGCACGCGAAATGGATGTTGTGCGAGTCATGCACCTTGGAGAGGTGGTACATGGAGCCGGGCGTCTTGGGATAGAGGAAGGTGTGGCTGCGACCGTTGTGGTCGACCGCGAGGTAGCCCTCCTCGATATCGATGTCCGGAGTGCCGTACTCACCCATCGTGCCCAGCTTGACAAGGTGGCTGTCAGGCACCAGGTCGCGCATCGCGAAGAGCACGTTGAGGGTGCCCACCACGTTGTTGGACTGCGTGAAGGCGGCGTGGCGGACGTCGATCATGGAGTACGGCGCGGAGGGCTGCTCGCCGTAGTGGATGATGGTGTCGGGACGGAAGGACTCCAGCGTGGCGTGCACGAAGTCAGCCTCGGTCAGGTCCCCCTCGAACAGCTCGATGGACCGCCCGCAGACCTCTTCCCAGGCGCTGATCCGCGCCGCGAGCGAGGGGATGGCGATGAGCGGCTCCACGCCCAGCTCACGCTCCCAGGCGCGCTTCGAGCCGTTGTCCGCGACACCGACACGCGCCCCGCGCTGCGAGAGGTGCATGGCCGTGGGCCAGCCCAGATAGCCATCGCCGCCCAGGACAAGGATGCGCTCGTTCACGCGTTCAGGACCCCTGTTATGTGCCCAGGCGCCCTGGCTGCATGCCGCACCGCATCGCCAGAGCCACAAGGAACCGAAGGAAGAACGGCGCTCACCTTCGGCCGTCCAAGATCGCTCACGATACCATCGGACGGTCCACCGCCCTGCTGGGCCCGCCGCTGACCGGACGCTAAGGGCCTCCCTCGGTCGCCCGCCAGATGTTGCCGAGGGTCGTCTCCAGAGGCGTCGTCGCACGC
>Ga0136618_10000042_pt1 | contig 27569 bp, 23 predicted proteins | sample AntDrymUQ3302106_2_FD_104805 | JGI IMG/M metagenome (GOLD analysis project Ga0136618, IMG submission 104805) | Polar desert sand microbial communities from Dry Valleys, Antarctica - metaG UQ330 (21.06) | ecosystem: Environmental > Terrestrial > Soil > Desert | place: Antarctica: Dry Valley... | reverse complement strand
GGCTGCGCCCGTTTGAGCGTTCATCGAAAAGGCGGACGGAGAAGCGGATCCGTATTTATATTTAACGAGCAGTTCGCCGTCGGCAAAAACTTCGGAATTGAATTGAGCGGATGCAAACTGCACACCGAAAAAAAGTAATAGCGCGGAACAACAAATGAATTTCACGACTGTCATAATAAAACCTCGCCGAAAGAAATCGGTGAAAACCCGAAGTGCCAAACTACCAGTTTAATTATTTGGGCATAAAAAGGCAATATCTTGTTAATTGTGCAAATTTGATTAGCTTAGAAGATGAAGGTGTACGCGAAAAAGATGCAGAGTATTTAAATAATGATGGGGCGGCTAGAGGGAATTGAACCCTCGACATTCGGCTCCACAAACCGACGTTCTAACCCCTGAACTATAGCCGCCATAACTACATATTGACAAAGATAAACCGCTTGTAATTAAACTGAGCAGCAGATTTGCGCCGATGACAATTAGCGCAAAGCACATCACATTTTTGAATTTCCACCTCAAGCTGCTTCCACGATGAGTTATTGATTAAGTTCGATATATTTTCGGTCTTATCAAGAGTATCACGGTGGTCAAATTCCAAAACAATCGGGTCTGATTCTCCGCAACGCAAACAAGAATTTTTTGTCAGATATTCAAAAATCTTTCGCGCATTCTGTCCACGAATTTGTTTGCGGCTTTCGTTGTGACTATTTCTATAATGCTGATGGTTTTCGTAATATTGCTTTTTCCAATTTATTTTGAAACACGCCCGACACCAAGAAGCATGTCCATCTTTCGATTTCTTTTTTGCAGGAAACAAAGACAAATCTTTTTGACATCGACATTTCGCGCAAATCTTCTCCACAATTTTCAGGATAGCACGGATTATGTTTCCCGACCAGAATCACAATCCGGCATTCAGAACTATAGCCGCCGTAAAAACTTTTGAACTGCAAATAACGAATCTCGAAGTTTTAAATTATTACAATAAACAAGCGATTTACACAAGGCGGAAGTTAGCTGATTTTTATTTTCAAAATATGTTCCCGAATAAATCACAGCTATTTTTTTACAATTTCTCGACTTTGTTCCAGCAATGAGTTTGCCTTTTCCAGATACATTTGTGCGTTTTCAAAATTTTGTTGTTTTGCCATTAAATCGTAAGTTTCTGCCGTCTGTTTCGTTATCGCGGCAAAATTGCGTTTAAGCTCGCTGTCTTCCGGACTTTTTACTAAACAGCGATTGAAGAAATCTAATGATTTTTCCTGATTCAAAAGACCTTCGTCAAGTTCGCCGGTTCTCGCTAAAGCGGTGCCGAGATTACCGTAAATCAATGCTAAATCGGCAATCGTTTCGCCGTTGCTGCTGTCATTTCTCAAAAGAGCTTCACTCAATTCACGCGAGCGATACAAAAAAGTCAACGCCTTTTTCGGTTCGTGTTGATTTAAAAAGGCTTGTCCGAGAGCTAAAAGCGTGATTGATGTGTTGCGCTTGTAACCGGCATCTTTCAGACTGCTTTTCATCAAATTTTCAATCAGTGTCAGCGATTTTTCCAAGCTTGGAATCGCCTCGGAAAAATTTCCGCCTTTATTGAAAGCAATTCCGATTCGACGGTTAAACGCCCACAAATCATACTGAAATCTAGTGTCTTCGGGAAATTCGGCGTGCAGTTTTTCCGCTTCTGAAATGACTTCTTTAAATCCGACAATCGCTTTTTGATAATCGCCCGACATACCGAAAGTCGTAGCAATTATGCCTTTCGTCAGATACAGCATCTGCCGGTTGTCAGGCGCGGCGTTTTCAGTTTGGTTTAGTTGTTCGGCTATCTTGAGAGTCTTTTGACAAATCGGCAATGCTTCTGCAAATTTTCCTAATTTATTCAGAGAAATTGCATAATTAAAATAAGCATCCCATAAATCAGTAAGATTTTTTAAATCGTCCGGCTTTTCGGTAATAAGTTGTTCCAGAATCGGCGGAACTTGTGCATAAAGCTCACTGGATTTCCCGGATTCGCCGCGCAGATAAGCGATGTTGGCGAGAAATCCGTAGCCGCGAGCTAAACCGCGAAGATAATTTGGATTTTGCGGACTCTCAATTGTCAGCTTTTGATAAATTGCAACGGCGCGGCGATGCGATTCTTCCGATTCGGAAACATTTCCGACGGCTTGCTGCATCTCGCCGACGTTAAAATAAGCCTGCGCCAGTTCGCCCTGCAAATCGGGGTTGTCCTCCGCATCGTGCGCCAATAATTGCAGCTGTTCAACAGCTCTTTCGAGCAAAATTTTGCGGGCAGGTAAACTTCCTGAAAGGTTACGAACCGCGTCGTGAACATCGAAAACCAAAGATGTGGAAATATTACGTAAATTTTCGGCGCGTTGTTCGGCTCGCAGGCGTTCACGTTCGGCGCGGCGTGATTGTTGAACGGTTGCAATCAAACCGATTAACAGACTTAAGACGATTAAACTCGCGGCAATAATTGACCAACGCTGGCGATTGATAAATTTACTGCCGCGATAAAAAAATGTATCGGGACGTGCTTTTACCGGCAAACCTTGCCGGTAACGCCGCAAATCCTCCGTTATCTGCTCAACCGATTTATAACGCCTTTCGGGTTCAAGTTTGAGAGCTTTCAGAACGATATTATCCAAGTCACCCTTTAGCGATTTTGGATTTTGGATTTTGGATTTTGGATTTTGGATTTCAGACTTTGGATTTTGGATTTTGGACTTTGGACTTTCTTCGTCTCGTATTTCGCAACTCGCAATTCGCAACTCGCGCTTCGCCGCACTGCTCGGCTTCGGCGGTTCGGAGCGATTAACGACATGCCAAATTTCCTTGTGATTATTGGTGTTTATATATTGATACGGACGATTTCCACTTAAAAGCTCGTACAAAATTACGCCTAAAACGTAGACATCGCTGGCAGTCGTAATCGTTTCGCCTTTTATCTGTTCGGGGCTGGCGTATTCGGGCGTAAAGGCTTGCTGCTGGGTAACGGTAGCTTTTACTTCCGATTCGGAAAGCAGTTTGGCAATTCCGAAATCGAGCAATTTCGGGATGCCTTCAGCGGTAATCAAAATGTTGTCGGGCTTCAAATCCCGATGCACAATCAGGTTTTGGTGGGCGAACGAAACAGCCGAACAAATTTTACAAAAAAGCTCGAGCCGTTCTTCGAGATTTAATTTTTGTTCCTCGGCATAGCGCGTAATCGGGCTGCCTTCGACATATTCCATCACCAGATAGGGTGTGCCTTCGTCGGTCGTTCCGCCGTCAATCAGCTGCGCGATGAAGGGGTGATGAAGACTGGCTAAGATTTTTCGTTCGAGCAAAAAGCGTTGGAGAGCCGATGCGGATGAGAAATGGCGCAGGAATTTGATGGCGACCTTTTGTTCAAAATCGTCACCCGTGCGCTCGGCTAAAAATACCACGCCCATTCCGCCCGCGCCGAGTTCGCGCTCAATCCGGTATTTGCCGATTTGTTTGCCGATAAATCCGCCGGATTGTTCTTTTAATTCTTCGCTGAAAACAGAAGGCAGATGATTACTTTCAAAAACATCCTTTTCTTTCGAGGTTTCAAACGCAAGCAAAGATTCGACCTCGGAGAGTAATTCGCCGTCTGCACCGCACGATTTGTCGAGATACGCAGCACGTTCTGAAAGCGGGCGGTCTAACACCGCTTCGATAATGTCTTTAACTTGCAGCCACCGTTCGGAGGTCATATTTTTGAATGATGAATCAGGAATAATGAACGGAAGACAAATTCTTAAATTCATCACTCCTAATTCATCATTTGGAAGAAAGTTCTCGTTGCAGAAACAGCTTTGCAATCGTCCATTCGCGCTTGATGGTTGCGGGTGAAATGTCTAAAACTTGGGCAGATTCTTCAACGCTTAATCCACCGAAAAATCTGAGTTCAAAAATGCGTGCTTGCCTTTCGTCGAGCCGCGCCAAATTTTTTAGGGCTTCGTCCAAAACCAATAAATTCAAGGTTTCTTCTTCAAAAGAATCAACAGCGCGGTCTAAGGTTACGCGGAGCAATTCACCTTCGCGCTTTTGCCGGTTGCGGCTGACGGCGTGATTGACCAGGATGCGCCGCATCATATTCGCCGCGATTGAGATAAATTGCGTGCGGTTCAGAAAAGTTCCTTTTTCCTGTTCAAAAAGGCGCAGATATGCTTCGTGGACAAGGGCGGTCGGCTGCAAAGTATGGTCGGTGCGCTCTTGCCGCATATAGTAAAACGCCAACCGTCGCAGCTCGTCATAAACGAGCGGATATAGTTTGTCCAATTCCGCATCGTCTTTTACTTCGACATCTCTGGTAACCGGCGTTTGATTCACAAATCTAAAAAATACTTAATAGATTCAAGATTCAAAATTCAGAATCTCAAATTTCACATATAAAGCTTGAAGTGTGAAATTTACTTCAAACAAACGAAATGTCAACCTCGCAAAACTTTTTTGAGCCGTTTTTTGCAAAAATATTGCGTTTATATACAGAGCAAAACTTACCCGACAGAAAATTTAGGAAAAAATGACCCTAAATTTTACCAAAATCCGCCTTATCTATTAAGAGAAATTTCTAACTAAAACACTTTAGTCAAAATTTTAAGAATAGAAAAGGAAGAGCAAGAATTTTCGCATACTTTTATTTGAAACTTTAGGAGCAAAAATATGGAAAGAATGCTTATCAAACACTTGAGCGGCTCGAAAGCCAATCAGGTCGAAGAATTCGCTATCAAACATCACAACGAGCTTGTTTTCGGGCGCGATACGTCGGCAACCGTCAAATACGACCCCGACCGCGACGACCTGGTCGGACGGCAGCACGCAAAAATCAGCCGCGACCCGAACGACCCGAACGCATTTCTGGTAACCGATTTGAACAGCACCAACGGGACATTTCTAAACAAGCAACGCCTGAGCGGAACGATGAAGCTGGAGCCGGGCGACACTGTGCAGTTCGGACCGGGCGGACCGGAATTTCAGTTCGATGTCGAGCCGCGCCCGAGCAACGGTGCGAAGGCAACTCGAATAATTGATACCGGAACAGGAGAAAAATCAGCACCGGCGACCAGAATGGTTGCCGCAAACACGGGCGCGGTAAATTACGGGATGTCTGCCGTTGCGACAGAAAAAGCACCGGGAACAGTTGGCAAAGCAACGGTCGAGCGAATGATTTCACAAACCGTAACCGAAACGAAAAAATCTCAGGGACGCCAATTCGGTCTTATCGGCGGACTTGCCGCGCTCGGCGTTTTGATACTTTTTACCGTTGTTATCGGCGGTGCTTACTGGTATAGCGCGAACCGCGAATCGGCGATGAAGCAGGATTTCGACAGTAAAACCGGCGCGATGGAGAAAAAGTTTGCCGATGATAAAGCCGCCGCGCCCATTTCGGCTGCCGACATCAATGACAAATATGGCAAATCCGTCGTTTATATCGAAGTCTCGTGGCGGTTGATTGATACGCAGAAACAGGCGCAGATTTATCATCAATTCGTTCCGAACAGCCGCGAATTCCTATCGAAAATGATGAGCGTTAATTACGGCAAAGGTCCGATTGACCCGACGGCGGGCAGCGCGATTCCGGTTTATATTCAAGTCGGCACATCATACGAGCCGATTTTGACCGACGTGAAATCCGCTCTGTCCGTTCCGATTGGCGGCAGGCTTACCGGTTCGGGTTTTGTCGTTACCAGCGACGGTTTCGTTTTAACCAACCGCCACGTTGCCGCAACCTGGATGACCGGCTACCATTTTCCGTCCACAACCCCGCGCGGCGTAGTCATCACTGCTACCGGACAACTTGCCAGCACTTCGCTCGTTCCGCCGCCGACCGATTGGGTTCCGGCAAACACCAAGCAGGAAGGCAAGCAATTGCAGGGCAATCTGAAAGGTGTGAACGATACTTTGGACGTAACGCTTGCCGGAAAGGAAAGCCGGATGGCATCGCAGCTCAAGCAAACCTCCGACCGCCACGACGTTGCGCTGATTAAAGTCGATGTGCCGGGACAATTGACCAAAGTCGAGCTTTTTGATAATTATGAAACGCTAAAAAAAGGCGAGCAGGTAACGATTATGGGTTATCCGGCAGCCTCGCCCGCCGTCTACGGCGTTATCAAATCGAGCGATGTTTTCAATCAGGGAACACAAATCAAGATTATTCCCGACCCGACCGTGACGACGACGAATATCGGAAACATCATCCGCGACAGCGACGAAAAATCAAAAGACAAGCGCGTCAGTATGATGGGCGACGTTATCCAGCTTGCCACCGGCTCGACCGGCTCAGGCAATTCGGGCGGTCCGGTTTTCGATTCGCAGGGGCGCGTCATCGGAATTTTCTTTGCCGGACAACAGGCGGACGCGATTACTTATGCCGTGCCGATTCGCTACGGCAAGGAGTTTTTGGCAACAGAATAATCGGAAATTATGAGTTAGGAACGATGAACGGTAAATTAAAGAAATTTTCTTACATTCATCATTCCTAACTCATCGTTAAACTTATGCGTTTCTCCGTAAATGAAATGATTGGCGAATACCGCATTACGGCTTTTTTGGGCGCGGGCGGAATGGGCGAGGTTTATCAAGGCATTCACGCCAAACTCGGTCGTCCCGCCGCCATCAAGATTTTAGGCGAAGCTTCTTCGGACACTTCTTTTACAACCAGATTTTTTAACGAAGCGCGGCTGCAAGCCAGCCTTCATCATCCGAATGTCGCCACGCTTTATGATTTTCAGGAGATTGACGGTCGCCTGTGTATTTTTATGGAATTCGTGAGCGGCGAGAGTCTGGAAGATTTGGTTGCGCGTCGGGCTTTCACGGTTGAAGACGCGCTAAAAACCTTTCAGCCGATTGTCGAAGCCATCGCTTTTATTCATCAAAACGGAATCTTGCACCGTGACATCAAATCGCAGAACATCAAGTTGACTTCCGGCGGGACGGTTAAGCTGCTGGATTTCGGCATTGCCAAAGACGCGACCAGCCACAGTTTGACGCAAACCGGCGGCGTTATCGGCACGCCGAGCTATCTCGCGCCGGAACAATTAGCAGGCAAAAATGCGTCGGCGCAAACGGACGTTTGGGCGTTGGGCGTTTTGCTTTATGAAATGCTGACCGGCATCGAGCCTTTCAAAGCCGACACCATCGGCGCGCTGTGTATGCAGATTACGCTCGCCGAATTTGAGCCGCCCGAAAAAATAAATCCGGCGGTGCCCGGGGAAGTTTCGCGGATTGTGGCGCGTTGTTTGAAAAAGAATGTCGCGGAACGATACCGGACGGCGGACGAACTGCTCCGGGACGTGAAGCAATTTTTGAGCGGTGAAAAGCCGAACACGAAAACCGCGACGGCTTTCGCGGATTTAAAAAGGTCGTTTGCATTTTCATCAAAAAGCGCGCCTGCCGCTTCGATTGCCGCCGACGTTTGGTCAAATCAAGCAGACGCTTCAAATTTTCAGAATACTTCTGACAGCGATTCTTATCAAACCGATTCAAGCATCGAGGAAAATTATCAAAATCAATCTTCAGGGAAAAAACTTCCTGTTGCCGCGATTGCCGTCGCTTCTTCGGTCGGCGTGCTTTTGCTGTTTGGTTTGGTCGGACTCGGTGTTTGGTCAATGAGCGGTTCGAGCGCAAATGATACGACGACAAATCAGGCACCAAAAACCGTTGTTGCCGATTCAAAAGACAACAAAAATATTGCTGTCCAATCCGCCAAAACAGCGGCTCAGAGGCGCGTACGAGTTGATGTTGACGAAGGCTCGGCGCAGGTTTTTCGGAGCGGTCAAGCGGTCGGCGCAACGCCGTTTGATTTGGAAGCGGGCGAAAGCGAAAAAGTTGATTTGACGCTCAAGCGAAACGGCTTTGAAGACAAAACCGTGCAGATTGAAGTTTCGAGCCGCAAACAGGTTTATACCTTTTCGCTCAAACCGAAATAAATTTATTCGCAGGTGCTAAGAGATGAAAAAACAAACTGAATCGTTGATAAAAACAAATTTGCTGCTGTTGAGTGTCGGAGTCGTCGTCTTTGGCGGCATTGTCGGCTGCGGCACGAACGAAGACAAGCAGCGATTAGCCGGAATGACCGCCGAAGCTCCGGCTGAAGTTTTAAGCGTGGATGTTATCAGCAACAAATCAAACACGAAACGCCGAATTCGCAATAACTCAAACCGCCGAAGAACACGCACGACGCACGAGACGGTTGTTGATTATCGCTTTGCGGCAAGCGGTGGAATGATTGAGGCAACAACGGAAAAAAGCGGCGACGTTCATCAGAACTTTAAAGTGGGAATGGCTGCCAAGGCTTGTTACAACCCTTCTCAACCCGACGAATCGGAGGTTTTTCCGGCAAATCATCAATGCGGCAAATAGATTATGTTTTACGCGCGAAATTTACCTGTATCGAAATCATTTGAAATTTTACCGAGGGAAGGTTTGAACAATGGAATTTAATATGAATACCGGATTAGCCAAAACAGTCACGGCAACTGTGCAGACCGATGCTGGCTGCGTGCGCGAAGCAAACGAGGACAGCGGGCGGCACGTTTTGCCGAACGACCCGGAAACACAATTCAAAAAGGGAATTTTGACAATCGTCGCCGACGGAATGGGCGGTCACGCTTCCGGCGAAATCGCTTCGCAAATGGCGGTTGATTTAATCAGCGAAATTTATTACGCGGATAAAACAAAGTCTGCGCCCGACGCGCTGAAAAACGCCATTGAGCAGGCAAACAAGCAAATCTACGAAACATCGCTGACGGACGAAAAAATGTTCGGTATGGGAACAACCGTTATCGCATTGGTTTTGCTCAACGACAAGGCGTTTTCCGCGCACGTCGGCGACAGTCGGCTCTACCGTCTGCGCGGGCAAAATATGGAGATGATGACGCTCGACCATTCGCAGGTGATGGAAATGGTCAAATACGGAATTATCTCGATGGAGGAAGCCCGCAATCACGACGATAAAAATGTAATTCTGCGTGCCGTCGGCACACAGCCCGCCGTCGAAGTCGAGCTGTCCGAATCTTTTACGGTCGAGGCAAGCGACCAGTTTTTGCTTTGCTCGGACGGTTTGTGCGATATGCTCGAGGACGAAGCGATTCGCGGAATTTGGGCTGCGGCAAAGGACGTTCACGCGGCGGGCGAACAGCTTATCGAGCAGGCAAAGGAAAACGGCGGACACGACAACATCACCGTCGGAATCGTTCGCGTTTCGCCGCAGGGCGATGCCGAAGCAAGCAGAAACGTGCGCATTACGCGGGAAATCGAAATCACGTGAACCGAAGAAAAAAAGCGACATTAGCCGCTGCTTTGCCCGGTTGACGAAGATAAAAAAAATAAAAATATTAAGAGTTAGCTACCGAAATAATTTTTATTTATTTTATATCGTCATCCGCGCAAATCAGCGGCTCGTAAAATCAGGAGAAATAAAATGATCGGACAAACAGTGGGAAATTATAAAATTGAAGAAAAGCTCGGCGAAGGCGGAATGGGCGCAGTTTATAAAGGCGTTGACACGATGCTCGACCGCGAAGTTGCGATAAAAGCTCTCAAGCCCGAACTGGCGAGCCAGACCGCAATTGTCGAACGCTTTCGCTCGGAAGCCGTTACTTTGGCAAAACTCAATCATCCGAATATCGCGTCGCTTTATTCATTGTTCCGGCAGGGCGAAGAGCTTTATATGGTTTTGGAATTTGTGCGCGGTGAAACGCTCGATACTATTTTGCAAAAACGCGGCGCACTGCCCGCCGAAGAAGCGATTCCGGTTTTCTGCCAGGTGCTTGACGGCATTAGCCACGCGCACGAATTCGGAATCGTCCACCGCGACATCAAACCCGCGAATATGATGCTGACCGAAGGCGGCAAACTGAAAGTTTTGGATTTCGGTATCGCCAGACTTCTGGGCAGTGCGCGAATGACCCGCGCCGGAAATATTATCGGCACGCTCGAATATATGGCTCCCGAACAAGTCAAAGGTCAGGAAACCGACGCGCGTTCGGACATCTACGCTTTGGGAATGATGCTTTACGAAGTTTTGACCGGAAAAACTCCGTTCGATACGGAAAACGAGTTTGAATTGATGCAGCTTCAAACCGGAGCAATGCCCGTGCCGCCGCGTGAAATAAACCCGGATATTCCTGAAGAAGTCGAAGCCGCGATTATGCAGGCGATTGCCAAAGACCCGGATGAACGCTATCAAAATGCCGGTGATTTTTTGCAGGACTTGCTCGACGCGGGATTTTCGACCAGCGGAACGATGCGCGGAATTACCGGAACGCACAGAATGCGATTGAATTCCAAGCCTTCACATCCGCCGATTTCAAAATCACGCTCAAGTGAAGCATTAACGGTCAAAAGGGAAATCAAACAAACTCGTCTCGGTGATTCGGCTGCAACGCCGCCGTCAAAAGCCGCCGTCAAAGAAACTCGTCTGGGGGCGGCAGCGGCGACCGCCGGCGCATCGGCAAATGCAGCGAAGGCGACAAGACTCGGTGTAGCAAATGCAACCGTCGCCGCTCAAGAAATTGAAGCTGCAGGCGAAACCGCGCCGTCATTTTTCAGCAAATTAACGTGGATTCACTACGCCGGAGCAGGTGTGGCAGGCTTGTTTTTGCTTGGTCTTTTAGCAATCGTGCCGATGTTTATGTTTGGCGGAAGCACCAAAGAAAAAAGCGAAGATGTAAAAACCGCCGAAAAACCGGCAGTCGTCGAAACGAAAGAGCAAAAACCGGAGGTCGTAACGATGCCGCAACAACCGCCGCCGCAATCACCGCCGGAAACTTCTCAACCGGCAGCCAACGAGATCAATCCGCCGCTTCAATCGCAGGGAACAGGCGATTTAAAACCGCTCACGCCGGAAACCGGAACGCTCGTGCAGCAACCGACGGATAAATCCGCGCCGAAACAGGATAAACCGCGCGAAACGGCTGTGCAAAAACCGTCTGCGCCGCCGAAATCGTCCGCTCCACCGGCGAAAAAACCGGCAGGGAAAAAACCGAGCGCGGAGTGTCTGTTAACGGGCGATTGTTAACGTGCAATCGTTACCGCTGAAACATTTGAATTAAGGAGTTACAAATGATATACAAACGATTTTTTACAAATAATAAAACGGAAATTTTTATCAAAGCGAGTATCGTCTGTCTGGCAGTGTTGACGGCTTACGGCAGTTCATATGCCCAATACAAAGGTTCAGCCGTTAAGAAGGAAAAGCTCTTGAGTGTTCTTCGCTCAAAGCAATTGCAAACCCGCGAGATTGTCGCCATTGTCAAAAGCAACGGAGTGGATTTCGAGCTTTCTTCGGATATCCAAGCCGAACTCGTCAGCGCGGGAGCGCGTCCCGAAGTTATCGAAGCGGTTCGCGGCAATTATCGCGCTGCGGCGATAACAAAAACAGCGGGTAAAACAACGCCGACCAAAACTAAATTTACCGGCAACCCGCTTGCTAAGGACGCAATTATTACGCTTCTCGAAAACGGCGTTGCCGATGCTCAAGTGCGGAAAAATGTTCAATCACGCGGCGTAAATTTCAAGGTGAATTCGCAAGGCATCAGCGAAATCAAAAAGGCGGGCGGAAGCATCGCGCTGGTCAATCTGATTGGGGCAAGCTATGTTGACCCAAACTCCGGCAATTCCGGCGCGTCAAATAATACCGCTGCCGTCCCGGTAATCAGCGCGAGCGATGCTTACGACAATTTGATTGATAAAGCGGTTGACTTTTACGATAACAAAAAAGACAAACAAGGTGCGCTCGATTCTCTGCAGCAAGCCGTTAAACTCGATGCGAACAATGCGCGGGCTTACCAATTGCTCGGCTTTATGAATCTTTACGGATTCAAAAATTTTGCCGAAGCCGAACGCAATATGCGCGAATCGCTGGTACGCGGCGGCAGCGCGGTGGTTCGCGTTTTTCACGACCACAACGGTCTTTTTTCCGACACTTGTCAAGGCTCGCTCTACGTTGCCAAAGATGCCGTGCGTTTTGAGTCGGACAATAATGTTCACACTTTTCAAACGGCTGATACTGACATCCAAAAAATCAAAACAAACAGTGCCTTCAAACGCGCTTTTCAAACTAAAAGTGGCTCGTTCCAAATTGTGCTGAAAAGCGGTGCCGATAAGGACGGCACAAAATACAGCTTTGCACCGCTGACCGACAATATCGCGGAATCGAAAATGATTATCAGTCTAATCGGAAAGTAATTCTTGACGATTTGCAAAAAAAAAGAAGGGCGGAAACGTACGTTTCCGTCCTTTTTATCTTAAAAATGTAAAATGCTCCGCTGAGTCGAAACCAAAGTCCGTTAAAATAAAAGGTCGTGTAACAAAAAGAATGCTGTCCGGCAGAAGCCCGCGCGTGAGCAAGGGCGGATTATTGCCCTTGCTCACGCGCGGGCTTCTGTTTTCAAGCATCTTTTTTGATACATGACCAAATAAAAGACCCGTCTTTTTTCTATACAATTTGCAAGGAATAGTATTTGCTCACTCTGTAAATTGTAAAGAAGCGTATTGTTTCGCTTCAATTTTTTTTCAAATTTAAGGAGGGAATTATGCAAGTAAGAAAAATAATGACGAAAAATCCGGCGTGCTGCACATCGGATTCAACTTTGCAGGAAGTAGCGCATATGATGGAAATGTATGACTGCGGCTGCATTCCGGTTATTGACGACCATTTAACAAAACATCCAATCGGTACAATTACAGACCGCGATATTACCATCCGCACTTTCAGCGCGAACAAGAATCCGCTTGAAATGAAGGCATCGGATATAATGACCACCGACATTGTTACAGTCACGCCGGAGACCAGCGTTGACGAATGTATGAGTGTGATGGAAAGCAAACAAATTCGTCGCGTTTTGGTGGTTGATAAAAATGGAAAATGCACCGGAATTGTCGCGCAAGCCGACCTCGCCGAACACGGAACGAGTGCTGCCGAAACGGTAAATTTTATCCGCGAAGTTTCCGAGTCTGAATCCGACCGCTCGCAAGAGAGAGATTACGACTCAAATCGTTTTCAAGACAATGCAAGAATAAACAGGCAGGACAATCGTTCATTTTCACAGAATCAATCGCGTGACAGGTCGTTTGAAACATACCGTAAACCGTATGTTAAAAAAGAATCTTTTTTTAGCAGCAAAATGTTATTGACGCTTTTGGGAAGCATTGGTTTAGGCGCGGGTTTAAAGTATTACCTCGAAAGCGAAAGTGAAGACAAACATCGCTCGCCTGACAAGAAGAAAATCGAAACCGGCGACTTTGATACAAAAATTACACTAGGTAAAAAGACAAGTGATTCGTCAGTTCAAACAACGCCTTCGGTTGCTCAATCGACTGACAAAACACAAAACAGAGATACAATCAGCGGAACCGTTGATTCATTTAATAAAGTCGATTCATTTAATAAAACAGATGATGACAGTGACTTAAAACCGATTACCGAGATAGGACGAACAGCAACCAATACATAAACTGTTCGGAAATCCAAAATAAAAACAGAGGACAGAATTAAATTCTGTCCTCTGTTTCTTTAAAAAATAAAAGTGCCCCCGGCACGACTTGAACGTGCGACCCACAGCTTAGAAGGCTGTTGCTCTATCCAACTGAGCTACGGGAGCATAAAAAGAACGAATGGAAATCTTAACGACTGCGCGATGTTAAGTCAAATTAGACGGAAAAATGAAGAAACGATAATGAAGATTAATGCGAACAACAACGGGAAAAGCCCGAAAAATAACATCCAGGCAACTTCTTTTTTGAAAGTAAAATTAAAATGTTTTAGATTTCGCATTCTGACTCTCACGCACGACGCTCATCATTTGTTCAAAAACTTCTGTCAAATCGAGTTCGCTCGTATCAATGACGACCGCATCTTCGGCAATCATCAGCGGCGAATCTTCGCGTGAAACGTCGCGTTTGTCGCGCAAATTTATTTCCGCGAGAGTTTCTTCAAAAGTCGTCGCCAGTCCTTTTTGCAAATCTTCCTCAAAACGCCGCCGCGCCCTGGCTTCGGGTTTTGCCGTCAGAAAAAATTTCGCATCGGCATTTGGAAAAACAACCGTTCCGATGTCGCGCCCGTCGAGAACGCAGCCTTTTTCAGAATTGTTCCCAAGCGTTCTTTGATGTTCGACCAGAATTTTTCTAACCTCGGAAATCGTCGAAACAATCGAAGCCGCTTGTCCGACTTCATTTGTGCGAATTTCAATCGAAACATCGCATTTATCGAGGAATATTTGCAGATTATCCGGCTTGCCGACAAGCTCGATTCTCGCGCCGGCGGCAATCTCAGAAATCTTTTTCTTATCATCAAAATTTATTCCTTTTTCCAAAACAGCCAAACCGACGGCGCGATACATCGCGCCCGTGTCGAGATAAAGCAAACTTAATTCTTTGGCTAACATCTTGCCGAGCGTGGATTTTCCCGCGCCCGAAGGTCCGTCAATGGCGATTATCATTTTTCAGTTTGTTTTTCGGCTTCGTTCCAACGGCTCATCAAACCGCGAATTTTTACAAAATAATCTTCGGCGTTCGGAGCGTTTCGCGCAACTCGTTCCAGATTTTCAAGGTAATCGGGCAAACCGAAAATTTGTTTTAGTTCTTCGATAAAAGGTTCGAGTTTAGCAAAAACAGCTAAGTATTCGGTTTGCGTGGCGTGAAAAAAACTTTCATCAATCGCTTCAAAAACAACAAACGCGCAAGCCATATCCCAATAAGTTGTAACCATTCGGTAAAACGCGCTTTGCCGATGACCGCTCGCCATCAAAGCAGCGATTTCCTGTGCGCTCTGCGGATTAAAATGCGTCGTGAACCAAAAACGCGCTTCACGCAATTTTTCGCCGCTCCTTATTTCGTAAAGCCGCAAAGTCAATTCGGCTTCTGCTTGTCTGCTCATTTAATTTTCTTTGAGAATTTCTTTTAATGCCCGCAAGGTTTTTTCAATATCTTCCCGCGAAACGTCGTAATGCGTAACCATCCGAATCGAATTGCCGAACGGCGAGGCTAAAATTTCGTGTTCTTTTAACTTTGCACAAATTTCAACTGATGAAAGACTCGCGTTTGAAACATCGAAAATTACAATGTTTGTAACAACTTTTTCCGCGTCAATCGAAACACCTTTCAAATTCGCCACGCCTTCTGCCAACATTCGAGCATTTTCGTGGTCAACGTGCAAAATTTTCGGTGTTTCCGTCAAAGCAATCAAACCGGCTGCCGCTAAAACTCCGACTTGACGCATTCCGCCGCCCAGACGCTTGCGCCAGACACGCGCTTCTTCGATAAAATCTTTTTTGCCCGAAAGCATCGAACCGACCGGCGCGCCCAAACCTTTTGACAGACAAAACTGCACCGAATCGCAATTTTTTGAAAGCTCGGCAACCGATTCGCTCAGCGCGACCGAAGCGTTAAAAATTCTCGCGCCGTCGAGATGAACAGGTAAATTTAATTCGTGCGCCTTGTCGCAAATTTCGCTTGTTTGGACCGCGCTCATTACGCTTCCGCCGCCAAAATTATGCGTGTTTTCCAGACAAATCAATCCGGTCGGACAAGCGTAATACGGCAGATTAACGTGAACTGCCGGAGCAATTTCCTCCCACGTCAGCATTGCCTTGTCATTCAACGCTTTCACAGCGCGAATCGTAACACCGGATACAACCGCCGGTGTTCCCATTTCCCAATTAAAAATATGCCCGCGTTCTTCGATGATGATTTCATCGCCCGGCTTGGTGTGAAGTTTGACGGCGATTTGATTGCCCATCGAACCTGTCGGGACAAACAGCGCGGCTTCCTTACCGAAAATCTCGGCAGCTTTTTGCTGCAAAAGATTTACCGTCGGGTCTTCGGCATAAACATCGTCGCCGACTTCGGCTTCCGCCATCGCTCGCCGCATTTGGGCGGTCGGTTTGGTTACCGTGTCGCTTCTTAAATCAATCATTGTTTATTACTAATATCCGAAGTCGCGCTTGCCACAACTGCAATTTCGCCGTGCGTTTTTTGCAGCATATCAGCGAGCGATGCGCCTAAATCTTCTAAAATCACGCGGACGTTTTCGTTGGTTATTTCATTGCTGTCGCCGTCAAAAATTCCGCCGACTTTAGCGATGGCGATTTCCGAAGGCAAAGTGTTGACGAGCAGAATCGTTAAAACGTCGCGCAGATGCGCGAGACAACGAATGCCGCCGAACGCGCCGGGCGAAGCCGTCATAATTGCGGCGAATTTTCCTTTGAAACAGTCATTGAGTTTGAGGTTGCCGTTCGGGCGTGATGCCCAGTCAATCACGTTTTTCAGCGCAGCGGGCAGCGATGCGTTGTATTCGGGCGAAGCGATAAGCAGCCCGTCGTGTTCGAGCAGAAGTCTCTGAAAAGCGGCGGCTATCGGCGGAAAATCTTGCGTATCCTGTAAATCGCCGTTATAAATCGGCATCGGATAATCCTTTAAATCGACGTATGTAACTTTCGCGCCCGCGTTTTCCGCACCCTTGATTGCAACTTTTAGAACTCGCTTGTTGTACGATTTTTCGCGCAGACTGCCCGCGAATGCTAAAATCTTCGGCTGTTTCGACATAAGTTCTAAAATCCAAAATCCAAAATCCAAAATTAAATTGATTTTGCCACGAATCGCACGCAAAGAGAAAGTCTGCTTTAACGGTTGTGTTTGCCGTTTGCCCGCGCTTATAATCGGCGGAGCATTTTCAAAATATAAAACTGAGGAAAGAGAATATGTCGGGAACAAAAGCCGTTCTGATAATCATACTGATTTTTGTCTGCCAAGTCTGCGGAATTCGCGCACAACAGATGGGCGCGCCCGGCGAGCAGCGCGGCAAAGGCACAATCGTTTTGCGAGCCGCGCAAATTATTGACGGCACGGGCGCGGAACCGATAAAAAACGGCGTGGTCGTCGTTACCGACGATAAAATCGTTGCCGTCGGCATCAGCCAGAGCATTAAAATTCCGGGCGGAGCGCGTGTCATCAACCTCGGTGATGCGACTTTGCTGCCCGGATTTATTGACTCTCACACGCATATCATCGGGCGCGTTCTCGGCGACCCGGAAGGGCAAAATTCCCTTGTCCGCGATTACGAATCGTTCGGCGCGATTCTCGGCGTTGGCAACGCGCAAAAAACTCTGATGAGCGGTTTCACGACAATTCGCAATGTCGGCGCGTCTGATTTTCAAGATTTAGCCTTGCGAAAAGCGATAAACGAAGGCTGGATTACTGGTCCGAGAATTTTAACGGCGGCACATTCTCTCGGAATCACAGGCGGACACTGTGATGAAAACGGATACAAGCCCGGATTATTTGACGGCGATTACAAAAAGGGAATTGCCAACGGCGCAGACGAGGTGCGAGCCGCCGTGCGTTATCAAGTCAAATATGGAGCGGATTTGATAAAAACTTGCGCGACCGGCGGTGTTTTATCCGATGGCGATGCGGTTGGCACGACGCAGTATTCCTTTGAAGAAATGAAGGCAATGGTTGACGAAGCGACAAAGCTGGAACGCAAAGTCGCCGCTCACGCGCACGGCACCGAAGGCATAAAAATCGCCGTGCGAGCCGGTGTCGCCTCAATCGAACACGGCTCTTTTCTGGATGAAGAAGGCGCAATGATGATGCGCGAGCGCGGAACTTATCTCGTCCCGACGCTGATGGCTGGCGAAACCGTCGAGCGTCTTGCAAAAAGCGGCGTTCTGAAAGGCTTGAAGGCGGAAAAAGCACTTGCCGCCGCTGCCGCGATGCGTAAAGGAATTAGATTCGCCGTCACCAACCGCGTAATGATCGCGCTTGGCACGGATGCCGGTGTGATTCCGCACGGCACGAACAGTCACGAATTTGTATTGATGGTTGAATGGGGCGGAATGCCGCCGATGGATGCAATCGTCGCCGGGACGATGAACAGCGCGAAGCTGCTCGGAATGGACAAAAATATCGGTTCGCTTGCCGCCGGAAAATTCGCCGATGTCGTTGCCGTTCAAGGCGACCCGCTAAAAGACATTCGACGGATGGAACGTCCGGTTTTTGTAATGAAAAACGGTGTGATTTACAAAGAAGCGAAATAACTAAAAACTAAAAGTGAAAAGTGAAGGAAGATGATTTAAAACCATTCCCTAACTTTTGGTTTTTCACTTTTCACTTTTAGTTTTTCACTATTCTGTTTTTCACTATTCTGATGATTAAATCATTTAACGGTGTCGCGCCGAAAATTCACAAAAGCGTTTTTATTGCCGAGAGTGCAGTTGTCATCGGTGATGTCGAAATCGGGGAAGATTCGAGCGTTTGGTACGGCTCGATTTTGCGCGCTGATGTCAATTATATTCGCGTCGGAAGGCGCACGAACATTCAAGACGGAAGTATCATTCACGTTTCCAGCAAAACGCATCCGACCGTTCTCGAAGACGAAATAACGCTCGGGCATCGCGTAACTTTGCACGGTTGTTATATCGAAACAGGCTGCTTAATCGGCATCGGCGCGATTATATTAGATGGAGTTCGCATTGGACGAAACTCGCTGGTCGCGGCGGGAAGTCTGGTCACACCGAACACAAAAATCTCCCCGCGTTCACTTGTAATGGGAAGTCCTGCTCGTTTTAAGCGAGAGCTAACTGACGAGGAAATTTCCAATCAGTCTCGCTTTTGGCGAAATTACACAGAGCTTTTAAAAAATTACAAGCAGTCATAAATTAGCTAAGAAACAATAATTTTAATGAATATTTTCAATGCCAGCCGGAGCATTGCGCTTTGGCTTATGACGGTAATTTTCAGTTTTACATTCTCACAAGCGCAAAATTCTACAGACAGCCCGGACTAAAAAATAACAAGAATTTTATTGTCGGCTACAAATATCATCATCTCTCGAATCTGTACACCGGCAATATGAATATCGGCTACAACTCGAATTTCGTCTACGCCGGAATGAATTTCGGATATTAGGTTTTGAAATAATTTTGGGTGCGATAGTATGATTCTCGCTTCTCCCGCATATCAATAGAAACAATGGGAATTAAAAACTTGTGAAATTTTTTTATCTGTTCGCTGTTTTTTTTACTTTTACGACATTAAACCTCGCGCAGAAAATTATCAAAGACAAAGCATCGGTCTCGAATGAATCAACTGTCGTACAAACGTTGGCGAGCCAGGAAAATACGGAAACGGGAGATTCCTACCAACTGCTGCGCGGCGATAAGGAATTGCAGCTTGAGTTCGGTACTTCGCCGTTTAACCCGAGCAATTTCGCCGGTCCGAAGGAATTCGATGTCTACGGTCGTCATCTTTATATGGCGAATTTTCGCGTCGGGCGCGTCATCGGCACGAAAAAAAATGTTACTTACCAATATCTTTTCGGAGCCACGCCGTTCGCCGTTTTTACAAAAAATGAAGTAGCGAATCCTGCTTATGTTTCGCCGACCGCCACGCCGAATGTCGCGCCGACAAAACGCGAAAATACTTTCGGTTTCGGCATTCAACCCGTCAATTTTCGCTTTATTTTTTTGGCTCGAAATCGCCTGAAACCGTATGCCCAGGTTGGCGCGGGCGTGCTTTTTACAAACAAAGCCATTCCTGTTCCGCGCAGCAAACCGTTTAATTTGACCGGCGATTACGGCGGCGGTCTGCAGTATTTTATTTCTCCGAAGAGAGCAATCAATTTCGGCTACCGCTATTTTCATATCTCGAACGGCAACATCGGCGGAAAAATCAACAATCCGGGCTTCAACGCCAATGTTTTTTCCGTTACCTATTCATTTTTTTGGGAATAGCTGTTTTCATTAAATCATGTCATATTGATAATCAGAAGTTGAGATTAGGAGAGTAATTTTATGAAACTTTTTTTCCAAAAAGTTATATTGTCTGCATTATTTTTGATGTTGCTGGGGGTATCCGTTTGCGCGCAAATGGATGAAGCGGGAAAAAATGAATTAAGCGTGTGGGGCGGCGGTTCGCCCGATTCGTCAACGATCCTACCCATCGGAGACACCAAAGACGCACGTTTCGCCATTGTCGCCGGACGTTATTCACGTCGTTTTAACAACAGCGATACGGTTAATTTGCGCTACACGGCGGATTTTGTTTCGGCGGCGGTTTTATCGTATCCATTTTTTCAATCTGTTCAGACGGGCGCGAACACTTTTCGTGTTGACCGCGTGCGTCGCCGCGCTTATGCTTACGGAGTCGCTCCGCTAGGTTTACAATTAAATTTCCGTCCGCGTAAAAAAGTGCAGCCGTTTATCGGCGCGAGCGGCGGATTTTTGTATTTTAACAAACAAATACTCGATTTTACCGGAACTCGTTTTAATTTCACGGTTGACGCAGGCGGCGGCGTTGATTTTCGGATGTGGAGAGGGCGGGGCGTAACCGTCGGTTATAAATATCACCATATTTCAAACGGCGGGCGCGGCGTTAATAATCCGGGCTTCGATAATAATCTGTTTTATATTGGTTATACGTTTTTATTGAAATAAATGTAAAATCTTAGTTTAAATTTTCAAAGATTATTCAAACAGGATGGACAAGATAAGCAGGATATGAATTCGATGATTTGTATTTATCCTGTAAATCCTGTGCAGAGTGTTTCTTTTTAATTTTATGAATAAAACGCAACCCGCCCGCGGAATGCGCGATTTTCTTCCCGCAGATGTTAGAAAACGCCAATATGTCATCGGCTTTATTAAAGAAGTTTATGAAAGCTACGGCTTCGAGCCGCTCGAAACTCCGGCGGTCGAAAATCTGGAAACTCTGACGGGCAAATACGGCGAAGAAGGCAATCAACTGATTTACAAAATTCTGAAACGCGGCGAACACGAAAAGACGGGCGAAGCGGATTTGGCTTTGCGTTACGATTTGACTGTTCCGCTGGCGCGTGTCGTAGCGAATTATCGAAACGATTTGCCGAAATTTTTCAAACGCTATCAAATTCAACCCGTCTGGCGAGCCGACCGTCCGGCGCGTGGACGCTTTCGAGAATTTTATCAATGCGACGTTGACGCAATCGGTTCAAACTCGATGCTTGTCGAAGCGGAACTCTGCGCGGCGGTGAGCAAGATTTTAACCAGATTGGGATTTGGCGATTTTGTGATTCGCATAAATCACAGAGCAATTTTATATGCGATGCTGGATGCCGTTGAAATTGTTGAGGAAAAGCAAACCGACGCACTCGTCGCTTTAGACAAACTCGATAAAATTGGCAGCGAAGGCGTTTTGAAAGAGTTTGAAAGTCGTGGAATAAATGAAAGCGCGGCGAAAAAATTGCTTGGGTTGTTCGACGAACTAAAAAATTCGGACAATTCACAAATTCTTGCAAGTCTTTCGGAATTTGTCGGCAACAATGAAACAGGAACAAAGGCTGTCAGTCAGATTTCGCAGATTCTTAAATTAGCCGGTTTGGAAAGCCTCAAAATTGATGCTTCGCTGGCGCGTGGTTTGAGTTATTACACAGGCGCGATTTTTGAAGTCAATGTTCCTGATTTATCGGGAAGCATCGCCAGCGGCGGGCGTTATGACAGCTTAATCGGGATGTTCGGCAAGGAACAAATTCCGGCGTGCGGTTTTTCCCTTGGTCTTGAAAGAATTTTGGTTGTTATGAATGAGCGCGGAATGTTTCCGCCGGAACTCGAAACGAATTCGGCAGAAGTTTTGATAACAGTCTGGAACGAAGATTCAATCGGCGAATCACTGAATTTAGCCCACGAGTTAAGACAACAGGGCTTGCGCGTTTTGCTTTACCCGGAAGCTGATAAACTCGGCAAACAATTCAAATACGCCGCGCAAATCAATGTTCCGTTTGTCTGCGTTTTGGGCGAAACGGAACTCGCGGAAAATAAAGTTACGCTCAAAAATATGCAGACGGGTGAGCAGGAAACAATCACGCGAGAAAAAATTTCAGAAAAGGTAAAAAACCAAACGTAGTTTAGTAGGAAAAAAATCTGTCATTAAAATCGCAGCAGCGGTGTTTTATAAACGAAAGGGAGGAAAATTATGCGTTATCAATTTTGTTTAAGTGCGATGCTGACGCTTTTGATTGTTTCAGCAACCAACTGCTCGGCGCAAAGAATTTCGACTGATAAAAGCGCGAAAACCTACGGGAAAATCGTCGAGGCGGCTAAATTGAGTGAAGCCAGAGCGACGCACAGCGCAACGCTGCTGGCAAACGGCAAAGTTTTAATCGCGGGCGGAATGGAGCGCAACGGCGTGTTTTTCGACAGCGCGGACATTTTTGACCCGAACACAAACACTTTCGCCGTTGCCAAAGGCAAAATGAGCAGCAAACGCACCGGACATTCCGCGACGCTTCTGGCGGACGGCAGAGTTTTAATGACCGGCGGTTGGTCGAACCGCGATGTGCCGGAAATGAGCGCGGAAATTTACGACCCGCGAACCGAAACATTCAAGGCAATCGGCAATATGAATTTTCGTCGCTCCGGTCACATGGTTACGCTTCTTAGAGGCGGAAAGATTTTGATAACGGGCGGCTCCGACGGCAAAGATTCTTTGAGCGAAGCCGAAGTTTTCGATTCGCAAGCCAACGCTTTTACCCGAATCGGAAAAATGCACAGCGCGCGAACCGGACACACGGCGACCGAGTTGGCGGACGGCAAAATTTTGCTCGCGGGCGGCGAGGTAAAACGCGGCGAGATTTTATCGAGCGCGGAGATTTTCGATTCGCAGACGAACAAATTTTCTTTGCTGAAAAATGCAATGACGGCTGCGCGCTACAAACACGACGCAATTTTGCTGAAAGACGGGCGCGTCCTTGTTTGGGGCGGTTCGGACAGTCGAGATTGGCGCGGTCAATACAAAACGGCGGAAATTTTTAACCCGAAAACCGGCGAATTCACCACGACCGGCAAGATGAATTTTGCGCGTTTCAAAGTCGAAGGCACTTCCGTTTTGCTCAAAGACGGAAAAGTTTTTATCGGCGGCGGCGGCGAAGGCGCGGAAGTTTTCGACCCGCAGACCAACAATTTTACTAAAACCGAAGGCAATTTCAGCGCGCCGCTCCATTACGCGAGCGTCACGCTTCTGGCGGACGGACGCGCTTTGGTTGTCGGCGGTTACGGCAACGGCACGCGCGAAGCCGGTCCGGTCAGCACGAATCGAAGTTGGATTTTCAAACTGTAAAACGACACGTCTTAATGTATCTTTCGGCTTTGAACTTGTGAATTTGAGTTCAGAGCCTTTCTCTTTTATCTTTGTCAATATGGGCGAAATAATTTAACAAGGAGCAAAGTTAAGTATGTCTGAAAAAATTTTACAAAATTTCCTGGACGAGACAATCGAATCTTTTCGCAGTTATAAAAAACTCGCCGAAAAATCTTTCGCGCAGGTTTCGGATGAAGAATTTTTCAAAGTGATTGACGCGGAAGCTAATTCGATGGCGGCGATTACGAAACATATCGGCGGAAATTTGCGTTCGCGCTGGACGAACTTTTTGACGAGCGACGGTGAAAAGCCTGACCGAAATCGTGATTCGGAATTTGTTGCGGACGACGACACGCGGGAAAGTCTGATGCCGTTTTGGGAAAACGGTTGGAACAGGCTTTTTGAAACTTTGCAGTCTTTGACAATCGAAGATTTGGAAAAAATCGTGCAGATTCGCGGCGAAGATTTTACGGTCGTCAAAGCGATAAATCGGGCGGCGATGCACACGGCTTCACATATCGGACAAATCACTTTTTTGGCGAAACACTTTCGCTCGTCGGAATGGAAAACCTTGAGCGTTCCGAAAAACAAATCGGCTGAATTTAATGATTGGTTGAAAAAAAAAGAAGATAAAGGAAATTATTTGGAGGCGACACAGGAGTTTGCCGGGAAAGATTTAAAATAGAAAAGAGCGGGAGGAGAGAGTAGCTTCCCGCTCAATTTTTTTCGCAAATTCGTTCGGCAATTAATAACGACCGACGCGACCGATGCGGACACGGCTGACAAGTCGAGTCCGGGTTGTACCGTTTGCGCGATAGACAACGCGATAGGTTTCGCGGTAAAGCTGCCTGCCGACACGAACATTGCGTGTGTAAGTGCGGACGGCACGACGGTTATTACGACGGCGATTCGGTCCGATTTGGACATTAATTTGCGGTTCACCAACGGCATTCGCCGCTGCATTGCTTGATTTGGCTTCGACCGACGGAACGAAAGCCACCGCTGACATTGAAAGTAGTGCTAAAGCTAAAAATTTTTTCATTTTATTTCTCCCTCTATAATTTTTTCGGTCAAAAACAAAATCTCTGAAAACCGATTCCGAAAGTTGACCCGCAATTTATGACGCGCCGCTAGTTGTAAGAGTTGGAATAAAAACCCTCTTCTAATGTAAAGTTAAGTAAAGACGAAATTTGCCGCCGGGCAATTGATTATTTATGAAAGCCATTTCAATTTTAGGTTCGACGGGTTCAATCGGCTGCAATACGCTGAAGGTCATCGAGTTTTTAGGCAATTTTCGCGTGGTCGCGCTCGGCGCGGGAAATAATGTCGAAAAACTCGCCGAACAGGTTGCACGATTCAAACCCGAACTTGTTTCCTGTGAAAATGAAACTTGCGCGGAAAATCTTTTACAGGAAATTCACAAAACAAAGACCAAAACACCGAAAATTGAAATTGGCGAAAAGGGTTTAATCGCGGTGGCGACTCACGAAGAAGCAGAAACGGTTGTTTCGGCGACGGTCGGCGCGGTCGGTTTTGTGCCGACACTGCGCGCTTTGGAAGCGGGAAAGCGAGTTGCGCTTGCCAACAAAGAAACGCTCGTGATGGCGGGCGAATTGATGACCAGAGCGGCGCGGGAAAATAACGCCGAGATTTTGCCGGTTGATTCGGAACACAACGCGCTTCATCAGTGTTTGAGAGGCGAATCGAAAACGGAAGTTAAGCGTTTGATTTTAACGGCAAGCGGCGGTCCGTTTCGAACAAAATCAAAACAGGAAATCGAAAATGCCACGCGGGAAGAAGCCTTAAATCATCCGACGTGGAATATGGGCGACAAAATCACGATTGACTGCGCGACTTTGATGAATAAAGGATTAGAAGTCATCGAAGCGCGTTGGCTGTTTGATTTTTCGGCGACGGAAATTTCGGTTGTCGTCCATCCGCAATCGGTCGTTCATTCGCTCGTCGAACTGGTTGACGGCTCGGTTATCGCGCAGCTTGGCGTAACCGATATGAAACACGCGATTCAATACGCTCTGACTTATCCGAAACGCCAGCCGAATTGTTTGCCGCCGCTTGATTTCACTAAAATTTCTCAATTAACTTTTGAAGAACCGGATTTAGAAAAATTTCCGTGTCTGGCTCTGGCTTATCGAGCGTTAAAAATCGGCGGAACGATGCCGGCGACATTGAACGCCGCCAACGAAATTGCCGTCAAAGCATTTTTAGAAGGCAAAATTCGGCTGTCAGATATTCCGAAAATCATCGAAAGCGTGATGAACGAACACGAATCACAAGCCGTTTCGAATCTGGAAATTATTCTTGAAACCGATGCTTCAGCGAGAAAACAGGCTATAATGAAATTGGAAAATCTGGAAAAGACCGCTTCGGCAAATCTGAGGTAACGGCAATGCAGCAAGTAAATACTAAAATTAAACAAGGCGACACGCCGTTTGTGTTTGAAACGGAAGAAAACGGATTTGAAAATGAATCGGTAAAAGTTCATCTGTGGACGCGCGAAAATTATTATCAAATGGCGGAACTCGGGTTTTTTCACGGAAAAAGAGTCGAGCTTATCGAAGGAGAAATTATTGAAATGTCGCCAATGAAATCCTTACACGCCACGGTTGTTCGACGTATTCTTAAAACTCTCAGAAAAATTTTTGTTGAAGGTTATATCGTTGATAGTCAGCTCCCGATGAGTTTCAGCCAAATAACCGAGCCTGAACCTGATGTTGCCGTCATCAAAGGGGAAATTGAAGACTTTACTGATTCACATCCGAAGACTGCTGAGTTAATTGTTGAGGTTTCCGATGCTACTCTTCGATACGACCGAACAAAAAAAATGAGCCTTTACGCCAAAAATAAAATTCAAGAGTATTGGATTTTGAATGTCAAAAATCGCTCGCTGGAAGTTTATCGTCGTCCGATTCGAGATAAAAAACTCGGCTTCGTTTATACGGAAATTAAAATTTTGACTGAAAAAGATTTGGTCGCGCCGCTTGCCGCGCCGGACGCGAAAATCAAAGTTGCCGATATTTTGCCGTAGTTGCCAAAGTTTTACGAGCGTTTTACACTTTTAATGACAACTCGAATTCGAGAATTTGTTTCTAAGCTGACAACTATTTTTGAAAAGGAATTTTTGAAATGATTGATATTATAATAGTAATTTTAGCAGTTATATTCGTTCTCGGCATTGCCATCAACATCCACGAGTTTGGACATTTTGCGGTTGCCAAACTTTTCGGGATGCGGGTTGACGCTTATTCGTTTTTCGGATTGGGTCCGCGCATCTGGGGTTTCAAATACGGACACACCGATTATCGAATCAGCGCGATTCCGCTGGGTGCATACGTCAAACTTTATGGCGACGAAGCAACCGGACCTCTGGAAGGAAAAGACGAACAGGGCGAAGTCGTTCCCGAATCCGAGCTTTACGAGCTGCGTCCCAAATGGCAAAAGTTTTTGGTGATGATTGGCGGACCGTTTATGAATTTGTTGCTGGCGTTGGCGATTCCGTTTGCGGGCGCGTTGATGTACGGTTTGCCTTCGATGCCCGCGCCGATTGTCGAGTTTGTCAAAGCGTCCGGCGCAGCCGAACTAGCCGGAATCAAAACAGGCGATAGAATCAAAAATTTTGACGGCACGGAAGACCCAACCTGGGAGCGCATCGAACACGACGCGATGGTTTCGCCCGAAAGGGAAGTTCCGCTGACGGTCGAGCGCGGCGGCGAGCGTTTGAATTTGACGATTAAACCGACAAAAACGATGCGCGGCGACAATGCGATGGGAGATTTGGATTTGCTGCCCGCTACCGATGCCGAGCCGGTTATTGTCGGTGCAATCGAGGCGAATATGCCGGCGGCGCAAGTTCTGCAAAAAAGTGACAGGGTAATTGCCTTTAACGACCAATCGGTTCGCAATACGACGACTTTAAGGGAAATGATTGGGCAAACGAAGGGAACTCCTTTTAAGCTCACCGTCGAACGCAATGGCGAGCGAAAAATTGTTGACATTAACGCAGCCGAAACCAAAGACGGTTTTCGCATTGGAGTCAGATTTGCCAGAGACGACATAAAAACCAGGGAACCGGCGAATATCGCGCAAGCCGCGAATTTTGCCGTTCACTCAAATCTTGAAATAATCCGTCTGACAGGCAAAGTTTTCGGTCAGCTCTTTTCAGGTCAACGCACTGTCAAAGAAGCCGGAGTCGCGGGACCGATTGGAATTGTGCAGATTATTTCAAAAGTCGTTCACGAACAGGGTTTTGCTGGACTCGTTTCGATTCTCGCATTGATTAGTTTGAACCTGGGCGTGTTCAATCTGCTGCCGATTCCGATGCTCGACGGCGGGCAGATTGCGGTTTTGGGGATTGAAGGATTTTTGGGTTTATTCGGCTTGACGCTTTCGATGGCGATTAAAGAAAAAATTCAACTCGTCGGGCTTGCCGTTAT
>Ga0136618_10000041_pt1 | contig 27666 bp, 17 predicted proteins | sample AntDrymUQ3302106_2_FD_104805 | JGI IMG/M metagenome (GOLD analysis project Ga0136618, IMG submission 104805) | Polar desert sand microbial communities from Dry Valleys, Antarctica - metaG UQ330 (21.06) | ecosystem: Environmental > Terrestrial > Soil > Desert | place: Antarctica: Dry Valley... | reverse complement strand
GTTACAATTTCCGATGAAGCAATCAACACGGCTTTGGAGATGTCACCGAAATATATTCGCAATCTGCATCTGCCGGACAAAGCAATCGGCTGGCTCGACACGGCTTCGGTAAAAGTTGAAATCAATGAGCCGACATCTTTGGTTGTCAAAGCCGAACATATTATTGACGTGATCTCGCAGGAATCGCGGATTCCGAAAGATATGATTTACCGCGAAACATCCGACCGCTTTTCCGTAATGGAAGCAGACATCGGAAACCGCGTCATCGGACAAAAAGATGCAGTTCGCGCCGTTGCCGAAAGGTTGAGATTGAATAAAGGTCCGCTCAAAGATAATCACTTTGCGCCCGACGGAGTTTTGCTTTTCCTCGGTCCGACCGGTGTCGGAAAAACAGAATTGGCGAAAGCGGTTGCCGAGTTTATGTTCGGCGACGAAAGCAAGATGGTGCGGATTGATATGTCCGAATACGGCGAAGGCACGGTCGGCATCGAAAAACTAATCGGAATGCCGCGCGGCATCGTCGGTTCGGAGCGCGGCGGAATTTTGACCGAACAGCTTCGTGAAAATCCATACACGGTTTTATTACTTGACGAAGTTGAAAAGGCTTCACCGTATTTGATGAATATTTTCCTGCAAGCCTTTGACGAAGGCTGGCTGACGGACGGACGCGGCAAAAAAGTTTATTTGTCGGACGCAATCGTCATAATGACTTCCAATTTAGGCTCGGAAAATTTCAAAAAATACGAAAAACCGCTTGGCTTCGGCAAGAAATCGAAAGGCGAAATCAAAGAGATTACCGGCGACGTGATGAAGGCTGCCGAAACGAGATTCACGCCTGAGTTTCGTAATCGAATAGACGAAATCATTGTCTTTTCGCCGTTAACAATGGATGAAGTACGCGACATCGCCGGACTTTATCTGAATAAGTTAAAGCGAAATATGGAACGGCAAGGCAAAGTCTTCGACATTACCGAAGCGGCGATTGATTTGCTGACCGAAAAAGGCTACAGCCGAACTTACGGCGCACGCTTTTTGAAACGTCACATTGACCAAAAAATCAAACTGCCTATCACCAATCAATGGAAAACGGCAGCCAGATTTTCAGTCGATGTGGAAGAAGGCGAAATCGTTATCAAACCGATGGATACTTATAGTTTGAATTAGTCGTTTGAAAAAATGTTTGTGTTAAAAGGCTTTGGTGATAAATTATCGTCAAAGCCTTTTTAATGTAAGAAAAAATCGAATATGAATCTAAAGCGCAAAAAAATTAATCTTTCACAATTAACGGTTTTTATTCTCTTGGTGTTCGGGCTAGTAAATTACTCTTTTACCCAAACTAACAAATCTGACGAAAAAGCCGAAGCAATCTTAAAACGCGCCGTTGAAAAGCTCGGCGGCGAAAAGTATTTGCAGGTCAAATCAATTGTCGGGCGCGGAAAGTTCAGCCTGCTGCGCGACAACGCAATAATTTCGTTTCAGAATTTTGTTGATGTTGTCGTTTATCCCGACAAGGAACGCACCGAATTTAAATCGAGCGTGAGCAAAACCGTGCAGACAAATGTCGGCGGCGGCGGCTGGATTTTCGACGGCGACGCGCAGACTATCAACGAACAGTCAAAGGAACAAATCGAAGGCTTCAAACGCGGAATCCGCACGAGTCTCGATAATCTCCTTCGCGGAGACTGGCGCGGAAAGGCGGTTTTAACTTATGGCGGACGACGACAAGCCGGTCTCGGCAGAAGAAACGACGTTGTAAAATTAACGTTTGACGACGGTTTTGCGGTTGAGTTTGAATTTTCAGACGACGGCTTGCCGATGAAAGCACTTTTTAAACGTTTGAATGCAGACAACGAAGAGATAAAGGAAGAAGACCGCTACGCGCAGTTTATTGACGTTCAGGGAATCAAAACGCCGTTTATCATTGATCACTTTTCAGACAGGCAGCAAACCAGCCGTATCAATTACGAATCGGTCGAGTTCAATAAAACAATTCCAGATTCGATTTTTGCAAAGCCGAAGAGCGCGAAGGAATTGAAAAAGGATTTGAAACTATAGAAAGAAGCAGAGTCAATTAACTCTGTCTTTCCTATTCAGCTGACAGCTTTTAAGCATTTCCAAATTGAATTAGACAGAAACGCGCCAAACATCAATTGGCGCATTTCTGTCTAATCCAAACCTATGAGGGCGATTTGGTATGTTGTTTGAAACAGTTTTTGTAGCAAAAAAATGATGAAACGGTTACCGCGCTATCTTGAATGGAGGAGTTCCAAAGCTGGCAACCGGAATGGTTTTTGTAGGGGCAATATCATCTAGCGGAACACCATCGCCAGAAAAAAGAGTGCAAGCCCCGTTTATTAATGATCCTATTGATTTGATGTTCCTCAGTTCTCCCGGTCCGGACGGAAAATATGCGTTACTTCCGATTACACGCACATTGACAAACAAGGATTGACCAACGGTCATAAAAGATTGCCCCTCACAATTGGTCTCTTCGAAGTAAAGTGCAAATAGTTGAGAAGGATTGCCTTTGGGGTCAGGGTCTCCAACGCCTAATTTAAAGACTGAAAATTGAATCCAGGTGTCTAGTGAACTTATGTAGCGCACGGCATTAGATGAAATTCCATTGGTCGAAACAATCACGCCTACTTCGCTGCCAATGCTGTCAACAGCACGAAACGCACCGCCTCCGGAAGTTATACCCGGTGTTTGCCAACTGAGACCCGAACCGTTAAATGAAAGCACTTGTCCTGCCTGCGGCGCATTTACCGTATCAAGTTTTGTAGAACTAACTGCGCCGTTAGCAATGCTCAGCGGAGAAACATTCGTGCCTTTACCTGTAAGAGTCGCGTCGTGGGCAACTTCTGAAAGTTTTTGACCGGAGTTGTTCTCCTGACTCTGAGGCAGCATTGTTACCGGCAAACACAAAAACATAATTGAAAATAAGATTAGATTTCGATACATAAAAATTCTCCTTATTTACAGATTTAATTGAAAAGATTTAGAAAATTCATTATTCTTGGAACTCTTTTTACAAAATGGCGACGATATGCGTTTTTGCGTAAGTCCCTTAGAATTACTTCTAGGAATTAGAACCTGTTGAAATTGCCTTCCGAAGTAGGTCATTGCAAATAGTGGTTCTCGGTTCCTTGATGAGCCAGAAGGCGTTCTATCAGTTTTGCTCGATTTAGATTGTGCCTCGCAAACTGCACAAAATTCTTGAAACGATTAAGCCGCTCTTACGGCAAAGATTTTTCGCAAACGACCAGATGTCCGCCGACACTTTCCAAAAATGAATCTCGCTTGCGTTACGCCGGCAGTAAAAGTTTCAACTACAGTTACAGACGCGCCCTGTAAAACGCCAGTCCACTTCACCGCTGAATAAGTTAATTGTGCCGTGAATGTTGAGCGAGCCGCAGGCGTTGGCGTAAATTCCCGTTCCGCCGCTGATGGTCGCTTTTGTAGTTCAGCCTGTAAACGCCGGGCGTGTCGGTCGGGCTTAAAACCGCGCGGTCGAGCGTGGTAAATGAACTGCCGTCCGCGAAACCGAACGTGTGCGAAGTCGTCGCGTGCAGCGTGCCGTCTTCGGTTACGGTCGGCGGACCGAGCAGATACGTCGTTACCGAGACGTTTTGGGTTTGACCGTTGCTGTCAACCGCGGCAGTTCCCTGAAAAACTCCCTGGTCGACAGCCGCTGTGTTTCCCGTTCCTTTGACTTTCGCGCAGTCGGGTTTGGCTTGCGCCGCGGTGGTAAATAACAGAAGTCCGCAAAGGACTAGCGAAATAGTGTATGTCAATAAATTTTTCATCTTTTTTCTCCTTTAGAATCTGAATAAAGGTTCTTTTGCTGAACCAAGATGTGCCTCGTGAATGCTAGATCGTTGAACATCTCTTAGCGGCATTCATTTTGAGTTTGAACAAAATAGCGATTGCCGTTAAGACTGATTTCATTGGCTGTTTGTCTGCGCGAGATTTTATATTCGCGCGTCGTTCCATTTCGAAATTGCAATATCAAACTTGCTCCGTTTGGTGAAATTTTCCAGCTTCCATCGGAGTTTGCGCCGACCGCTCCGCTGCCGTTGTTCGATAGACTCGATGAATCGTTGCGGTAAATGAATCCGCCCGACGAGCAAAGGAAAATGTCTGTGCGTTCGCTAAAACCGCTTGTCGTGTATATATAAATCAAGTGTTTGCTGCGCAGAACGGCTTGCCATTGATTGGCAATTTCCGCCGGTTGAGATTTAGTAAATGTAAAGCTCTTAGCAATTTGGAGGGCTGCCTGAAATCCGTTTTGATTATTATCTTTATCGGAAAAGGCGACAATCAAAGTTCCTCCTCCGTAAGGTGAAAACAGCACAAACGTGTTAACCAGCAAAACGCCTTGAGCGGTTTGTTTAGAGACGAGAAAATTTTTCCCTTTTTCATCGAAAGCCTGCACTTTCCCGACTAAGGAAAACCCGTCTTTTTCAAGATTTGATTGTGTAGAAAATTCATTAAACGAGTTGAAGTTATGATTTTTAACTGCAATCAAGACGGTTTGTTCAGCATTAACAAGTCCAAAACCTTCTTCGTTTTGCTTTGAATCAAAACCCGCAAGAGCTGTAAAACTGTATCCGCCGCTGGTATCACTCAAACGTTTTTCAGGGTTTTTCGCTTGAGAAAAAACGGAATTTACAGATGATAAAATCAGCAATGATAAGAAAAACACCCGGAATTTTTGTAAAAGTTTCATATTCTTCCTCCAATCTTTGTTTAAGCAACAATAGCTCGTGTCCAAAAGCATAAGTTACGCTGCTTGATAGTACACGGCATAACTTGTCATTTCTTGACGACTGCCCAAACTGTGTCCCAACCAATAGCATTGTGTTCGTATTTAACCCAGCCATAACCATCTTCACCCCAGTTGCGTCCCCAGGAATTGCGGACTCGCCACGCGCCTTTGTCGTCGTCCCAACCGACAATAATAACGGCGTGATTGATTTGTGGAATTACACCGTAGCGCGAACGCGGTTTGTCGCTGAAAACGCCGCCGGTGTAGGCTTGAAATTTATCGGTTACTTCAAGCGTCGTCGCCACCGGACCGTATCTGCACAAGGCATCTTTGATTTGTTCTTTACTCGCGTAGCCGAAGCCAGCCCAGCCCCAGGTCGAAACTTTGTAGGAAAAATTCGGATTGCGGCAGCGTCCCGTGTCTCTGCCTTCGTATGAATAACGGTCTTCCCACGCAACGCCGTCAAACTGTAAATGAAGCATCACGGATTCAATAAAAAACCCGCCGCAGCCGTCAATTTGCCCGCTTATCGCGCCGCCCGCACAGTCAACCAATTCCTGTTCGGCGACATTGGCACGTCGTCCATAACGAAGCCGGTAATTGATGTCGACAATTCCGCCGCCTGCGAACGCCCAACAACTGCCGCAACTGCCTTGATTGCGGATGCCGGGCAAATACGAATCGTAATTCATAGCGCGACGCGCCGAACATCTGCTTCGACTGTTTGACATAATTTTCGGCGAGCTGCCGACAGAATCGGAGGTTGGCTCTTCCGCCAATAATTCTTCAATCGTCGGGATTTTCTCCTGATTGATAATTTTTAGTGCTTCCTGATTTTGCTTAGTCATATTTTCCATCGTTCTTTCTGACGGACGTTTGACGGCGGGGCGAATCGGGTCATCCAAAACGGTGGTGTAGCCGATTTCGTATGTCAATTTTTGATTTATGATTTCCAGCCGCAAGTCTTTCAGTTTTTGGAGAACTTGCGGATTCGCGTTTTTCTCGCGCTCCTTGAGATTGACGCGCGGCTGTTCGATTTCCGAATTGCCTTCTTCCTGCGCCTGTGCAGTTTGAACGGCGAACCCTAAACAAATCAATAAAATAAATTGCAACAAGTTTTTTAATTTCATTTTTTTTCTCCTAATACATTTGTGTTTGTCTGAATTGTATGAAAAGCATCGTCTTCGGCAAACTTCACCGTTTCAAATGCCGACAAAGATTTCCGGCAAACAAACAGATGTCCGCCGCTCGATTCCAAATAATGCAGCCCGCCCGCTTCCGCCAGCCGCACAATCTCGCGCATCGCTAGACCGGAAAACAACACCGCGTCGTCGAGCGAAACGAATTCTTGCTCGTCGGCGCACCATTCGCAAAAAAGTTGAAAGCGAAGCCGTCGGCGCAAAACAAAAAATTCGTGGCGGCGCGTGACGGCTGTAATTTTCTTGGTGCTTTTTGTCATTTGGGTTAAACTAATCGCGTTTCAGGCAAACGGTATTTTGGAAATCGTGTTTAATTTATAAACTCGAAGCGAAGGCGAAGTCCTCTGGATTTTCTCTTTTTTTTCTCTTTTTTTTCTCTTTGTTCTCTTTTATTCGGATTTGCGGCGGGCAATTTTGTTAATCGAATGAAAAATCCGCTCGCGGACGCGGGCGACGTTGAATGAAATGAACGGCGGCAACGAAAACAATTTTGCGGCAGATAAATTTGCCGGCGCAGCCGGAATAAAACAACTCGATTGACAAGTGATTCGAGTGGATAATAAATTGCCCGAACGAGATTTGCTTATTTTTCGCTATAATTTAGAAAAGATTTTTGTTAATTTAAGGTTATGAACGGCGAAAACGGAAAGCGGCGCGAATTTGAAGGATTCAGTCTGGACACGGAGGAAAAAATTCTCTGGCGGGCGGGCGAGATTGTGCCGCTGCCGCCGAAAGCCGTCGAGATGCTCATCGTGCTGATTAAAAAATCCGGCGAAGTCGTCACCAAAGATGACTTGCTCGAAACCGTCTGGGGCGACGCTTTCGTCGAAGAAAGCGTTCTCTCGAACAACGTCTATCTGCTGCGGAAAACCTTAACCGAACTCGGCGCGGGAAAAAGTTTGATTCAAACCGTGCCGCGCCGGGGCTATCGCTTTAACGGCGGGATGAACGGACAAGACGCGGAACTCGTTCTCGAACATCACGTTTTCGAGCAGACTTTAGTCGAGGAAGTTACGGTCGAAAACGACTCGGTTCAAAAAACCGTCGCGCCCGCGCCGCTCGCTCTGCCAGCGAAACCGCGCGGGTTTTTCGGCGATGCGAATCGAATCGGCTTGGTTTCGCTGGCGGCGATTTTAATTTTGATTTTAAGCGGATTCGGGATTTGGAATTATCGAAAATCGGCTGCCAAAGCATCGCTCGCCAACATTACATCAATCGCCGTGCTGCCTCTAAAATCGCTCTCGAAGGAAACGGTTGACGAAAATTTGCGGCTGCGAATTACCGATTCGTTAATTACGAATCTCGGCAACCTGAATAAATTCTCCGTGCGTCCGACGAGTTCGGTTTTGCCGTTTGCCAATGAAGACGCGAACATCTTGGAAATCGGGAAACAATTGGCGGTCGAGGCGATTATGGAAGGGCGCGTGCAGCAGGAAAACGGGCGGCTGCGCGTCAATTTACAGCTTGTTTCCGTCGCCGACGGCACGCAAATTTGGTCTGGACAATTCGACGGCGAAACAGAGAAACTGTTGAATCTGCAAGACACGATTTCGGCAAAGTTCGTCAGCCAATTCGCCGCGTCCTTTACCGAACAACAAACCGCCGACGCTGCCCAACGCCCGACGGAAAACGCCGCCGCCTACGAAAATTATCTGCGCGGTCGCTATCATTGGAATCAGCGCACCTCGAAAAATCTGCTGAAGGCGATTGAAGAATTCGACCGCGCCGTCGAACTCGACCCGAACTTCGCGCTCGCTTACGTCGGCTTGGCTGATTGCTACGCGCTCTTGAGCGTTTATGACGAAAGACCGCCGCTCGAATCGTATCCGATTGCCAAGCAGAAAGCCCAATTCGCCTTGAATCTCAACCCGAATCTTGCCGAAGCGCACACGACGCTCGCCTTTGTTTCATATCGTTTTGAATGGAATTGGAAATTGGCGGAACAGGAATTTCGGCGGGCGATTGAACTCAAACCGAATTACGCGACGGCGCATCATTGGTTCGGCGAATTCTTAATGGCGAGCGGGCGTTTTGACGAAGCGGCGACCGAATACCGCAAGGCTCTGGAACTCGACCCGACATCTTTGATTATCAACACGGATTTAGGCTACGGATTATTTCTGGCGCGGCGTTATGACGATTCGATAAATCAACTGCGTAAGACAATCAACCTCAACCCGAATTTTCCGCTCGCTTACTATTGTCTGGCTGATTCGCTCTCGGCATCGAACCGCAAAACCGAAGCGGTCGAAGTTTTTATCCGGTGGATGACGCTGATTGAAACCGATGCGCCGGAAGTTTCCAGGTTGCAGACGGCTTTCGGCTCGAACAATTACGCGGAATTTGAAAAATCGCGTCTGAAATGGGTTGAAGCCGAAGTTCGGAAAAAGAATTTCACCCGATTTGACGTTGCGCGTTCCTACGCCGAAACCACAGATAAAAACAACGCCTTGTATTGGCTCGAAAACGCTGCCAAAGAACGCGCCGCCGATTTGATTTTTATCGGCACGCATCCGAGCTTCGACAGCCTGCGCGACGAACCGCGCTTTCAGGCAATTTTGCGGCAGATGAATCTGTAAAATTCAGACACCGATTAACGAAGATTGCTTTTTTTATTCATCTTCAGTAATCGGCGTCTGAATTTTCTATCCCTAAAGTCGTGTTAAATAAAAGCAAAATCGAATTGTTCTTGGTGAATTGATTTATCGCCCGTAATATCTACGTTTCCGAGATAGGCTTCGATTTCCTCCAAAACCAATTTTTCCGTTTCGTATAGAGATTTCGCCACGTCCGGGTGAACTCTCAAAGTCGTTTGCCGCACGTCGTCAACGCTTTTAGCGAGTCGTCTGGCTTCTTCCAGAATTTCGAAGCAAACGGTTTGCGGCGATTTTACCCAGCCTGCGCCTTCGCAGTAATCGCACGGAGCGCACATCGTTCGCTCCAGCGATTGCTTGACGCGCTTCCGGGTCATAATTATCAAACCGAAATCGTTGAACGACAAAACCTTGTTCGGCGATTTGTCGCTTTCAAGCGCTTCCTGCAAAGCCTGCTGAACTTTGTGGCGATTGCGCCGGTCTTCCATATCAATCAAATCCAGTACGATAATTCCGCCCAAATCACGCAGGCGAATCTGGCGGGCGATTTCGTCAACCGCTTCCATATTCGTTTTGGTAATCGTATCTTCAAGCCGCGCGTTTCCGCGACCGACGAATTTGCCCGTGTTGACATCAATTGCAACCAACGCTTCAGTTTGATTGATAACGAGATAGCCGCCGGATTTCAGCCACACGCGCGGTTTTAAGGCTTTATCAACTTCTTCCTGCACGCCGTATCTTTCCAAAATCGGCTCTTCGCGCGTGTAGAGTTTGACGCGGTTGACCAGACGCGGCTGAATGCGGTTGATGAATTCGACAATCCGCAGATATTCTTCTTCTGAATCAACGCGAATCGCCGTAAATTCGTCGGAAAGCTGGTCACGAAGGAGACGTTCGATAATATCCAAATCCTGATGGACGAGCGCGGGCGACTTCGCTTTTTCCGCCGTCTTTTTGATGTCGAGCCAGGTGCGAATCAAATATCTCGCATCCTGCCGCAAATCTTCGTCGGAAATACCGATTCCCGCTGTGCGAACAATAAATCCGCCGGACGGCATTTCTTCTTCCTGTTTGATTTTTTGAATCAAAATTCTCAGGCGGCTGCGCTCGCTTGCCGATTCGATTTTGCGCGATACGCCGAGGTGTTCAATCGTCGGCATATAAACGAGAAATCGTCCGGGAAGCGCGATGTGCGAAGTGATGCGCGCGCCTTTTTTGGCAATCGGTTCTTTGGCAATCTGGACAAGAATGTCTTGACCTTCGCGGAGCAAATCGGTAATCGTCGGCTGCGGCGCACGGTCACGACTGTTTCTGCGCCCACCGCCGTTTCCGCCTCTGTAATTGTCATTCTGGGTAGTATTATCAATAGGCTTTTCAGTATCGCCCGCTGCCGGAGAATCGCCTCTCGGAGGTCTTTCGGGTTGCTCGCCGACGCGACGGCGACCGCGACCGCCGCGACGCACCGCCATTTCCGCCGTATCACTGGATTCCTTGACGCTGGCTTCCGCATTTTCGAGCGCGGTATCTTTCGACGGTTTTTTATTTCCGCGATTGTTTCTGCTGTTTTTAGCGGATTTTGTTTTCGAAGCCGGTTTGGTTTCGGAACTGCTGTGTGCCGAATTGTCAGCAGAATCTTCGGCAACCGATGTTTGGCTCTGCTCGGCAGAATCTTCGTTCGAGGTTTTATCCGAACTTGATTTTTTAGATTTTGCTTCAGCCGAATCCGATTTTACCTGCTCTGTTTTAGAAGTTTTGTTTCGGTTTCTGCCGCCGCGATTTCCGCGTTTGCTTTTCGGCTTTTGGCTTTCGCCTGCATCTTCTTCGTCTTCGTCGGCGATGCGCTCAAAACCGTTTTTCTCGCCGCTGACCGAACCGATTAAAGAGCCGACTTCCGCCGTCGCCGAACTTTCCATATCAAATTCGACGGCGCGAACTTTGTCGGTAATCGCTTCCTGCATATAGGCATCCTTGAATGAATCGCCCGTGTCTTCATCGTCAATGATGCGCTCAAAACCTGAATCTTCCAGTTCAAAAAGCGGCGCATTATCAAAAGGTAACTCGGTTTCCCGCTCCTCTTGCATGGCGACGGTTTCTTCCTGGGCAACTGCGGTTGTTGTTTCTGAAAATTCTCGTTCGTCCGAAAACTCGCGTTTGTCCGGCTGATTTTTCTCCGGCTGCCGTTCCCTTTCATTTCTGCCGCGCCGCTGGTTATCGCGTCTGCCTTTCGGTTGAAATTTTTCAATTTCTTTATCTTCGGTGACTTCTTCTTCGGAGGAAATTGCCGCTTCGATTGCCGTTTCGGTTTCTGCTATCGGCTCGGCGATTGACTGCACGGCTTCCATCTGCTTTTCGCGCTGCAGCCGCGCTCTTTGAATCTGGTCGGTCGCTTCGCGCTCGGCAACATCCGGCGGCGACTGTTTCGATTTTTCCATCACGATGCGCTCGATTTCTTCTTCTTCATCGAAAAAGTCCGAAACATACAAAAACGCATCGCGCTCCAGACTGATTCCGACAAACGCCGACTGCATTCCGGGCAGCACGCGCTGCACGCGACCTTTATAAATATTGCCGACAATGCCGGAGTTTTCTTCGTCGCCGCGCTCGATATAAAATTCGGAAACGCGCCCGTCGTCGAGAATGGCAATCTTCTTTTCGCGTCCGTTGACGCTGATAATCATTTCTTTTGACATAAATTTTTACTAAAATTTTTGGATGGCAGAGGTTATAAATTAGAAAGTGAGCGTCAATCAAAAATAAATTCTACTGACTGCTGACCACTGACCGCTGACCACGGTTACAAGTGGATTTCTTTTGGAAGAGTAACGCTTTTGAAAAGTTGCGGACTGATACTTTAGCTCAATTCGGCAGAGCGGATTTTTGCGTTTCTTTTTGATTTATTTTGTTTTCGGAATTGATTTCCGAAACAATGGGAACTTTGAGTTTTATCACGCAGGAATCTCGTTTTCTTTGAAAAGCGATTGCTTTACCGCCTTTCGTCAATGCAGGGAGCGCAAAATGTTTTAATATAATCGCGCTCAAACCCGCCGAATGCTCTTTCGTCAAAAAAGCTAAATTGTTGTAAAAATCCTTTTAATTCTTGGCGTTCGCTTCGTTTATTGAACTGTTCAATCGAAATCCTCAAGCAAACTTTGCCTAGTATAGATTAAAAATCGTGAATCGTAAATCGTAAAAAGTGAAAAGTGAAAAGTGAAAAGTGAAAAGTGAAGGAAAATAAATCTTTCGACACTTTTCACTTTTCACTTTTAGTTTTTCACTATTTTACTTTTCACTTTTCACTATTTACGATTTACCATTAAATCTATGGAAGTCTATTTTCAGCTTATAACCGACGCGGAAACTTTAAAGAAAGCGTGTGAAGACCTCAAAAACGAGGAAGTTTTAGGTTTCGATACCGAGACGACCGCGCTCGACCCGTATGAGGGAAACTTGCGGCTTGTGCAGTTAAGCACGGGAAAAGAGACGCAGGTTATTGATTTAAAACCGTTTGCCGAACGAGGTGATTTGCGAACCTCTGCTGAGCTTGCGCCGCTGCGAGATTTACTTTCCGCCGCCAAACCGATAAAAATTGCCCACAACGCCAAGTTTGACGCGAAATGGATTCAGCATCATTTAGGCGCGGAACTCGGCGGCGTTTTCGACACGCTGCTCGCCAGCCAAATCATCGCGGCGGGCGACCAGGACCGGCGACATTCTTTGGGTGAAGTTGCGAGCTATTTTCTCGGCACCGAACTCGACAAGAGCGAACAAGTCAGCGATTGGGGCGCAGCAGAATTGTCGCAATCGCAAATCGAATACGCCGCCAGAGACGCCGCAACGATGGTTCCGCTGCGCGAAAAAGTTATCGAAAAATTAAAATCCGATGATTTGGTAAAAGTCGCCAAACTTGAATTCGATTGCGTCGTGCCGATTGCCCAAATGGAACTCAACGGCTTTTATCTGGACGAAGCGCGTTGGCGCGAACAGCTCGAACGAGTAAAAATTTCGCAGACAAAAGTCGCTCTGGAATTACAACGAATGCTGGCGGCGGGCGTGGCGCAAGCCTCGCTTTTCGGTATGACGGAAATCAATCTCGATTCGCAGACACAAGTTACCGACGCGCTCAAAAACTTAGGCGTTCCCGTCCCGGAAACGACGCGTGGCTGGCAGCTCCAACCGCTTGCCGTCGAATTCCCCGTCGTTGCGAAACTTTTAGAATATCGCGGCGTGGCAAAATCTTTGTCGAGCTTCGGCGAAAATATCCTGGAATTTATCAAACCCGCAACCGGCAGAATCCACGCTGATTTCCGCCAGATCGGTGCGCCGACCGGAAGATTTTCGTGTTCAAAACCAAACATTCAACAAATCCCGCACGAACAAAATTACCGCCGGTGTTTCCGCGCGCCCGAAGGCAGAAAATTGATTATTGCCGATTATTCGCAAGTCGAACTCAGAATTTTAGCCGAATTTTCAAAAGACCAAAATTTTATTGACGCTTTCATTTCAGGCGCAGATTTTCACACGACCGCCGCCGCGCAAGTCTTCAACGTCAAGCCCGAAGATGTAACGCCCGACCAACGCTCGTTTGCCAAGCGTCTGAATTTCGGCGTGGTCTACGGCATCGGTTCACAAAGATTCGCGCTGATGACCGGACTTTCGCAAACCAACGCCGAAGACATTATGCGCCGTTATTTTGCAACCTATCGCGGACTCGATTCGTGGCTGCGCGAGGCGGCGCGAAATGTTATAACCAACCGAATAGCCAGAACCGCAACGGGCAGAATGATGCGTTTCAGGTTTGACGAAGACGACCGCAAAGCAATTTCGCTGGCACAGAGAAACGGTAAAAATATGCCGATTCAGGGAACGTCGGCTGACGTTCTAAAACGAGCCTTGCGTCTTTTGCACGATAAAATTCGCGGAACTTCGGCGCGTCTCGTCAATATCGTCCACGACGAAATCATCGTCGAAGCGGACGCGGCGGAAGCCGAAGCGACGGCGCAAATGCTTGAAAAAGCAATGTGCGCGGCGGGCGAGGAATATATTACAAAAGTTCCCGTCAAAGTTGATGTTGCGATTGCGGACGAGTGGGCAAAGTAAATCGGATTGTTGGTGCGGCTTCTTGGCTTCTCTGCTCAAGTCCGGTGCGCGTCAGTTCGACGAGATAATCAACGTAATCGTCTTCGGACTTAAAACCGCCGGCATCGTTAGCGATTAACGCAAAACCGTGGTCAACGTGCGCTTTGAGCAGTTGCAAAAATTCGTCGTCGGTCAAAGTGCTGTTATGCCTTTGGACAATCAGAGCGCGAAAAAGCGGCGTATAATCCGTTTCGCCGCCGCTAAAAATCTGCTGCGTATCAATGGCGCGTCCGACTTCTTCGCGCTACTGATTTATTTGGTAAGTAGGAAATATATTTACGCTAATTCCATCAGGTAATGATGGATTCTTATTGAATCTTCGTTTGAATCAACAATTCGAGTGTTTTGGGAATTGTACTTTTTAGTATTTGTGAAGTTTTTTTCTAATATCAGTAGATCATCGTTATTCCATGAAATGTCTATCGCTTTACTTGTTTTGATTAAATTCGTAATCCAATCGTTTATTTTTTGATGCCAATGATTACAGTTGTCTTTTTGAATATAGCCAATCAACGCGCTATCAGACAAACCTGCTCCATGATAACCTTTTTTGTAGCGTTGCATTCCACCTGAGTCGCTCGAAACATACTCTCTTTCTCTGCTTTTGTCTTTAAAATCTGTAGGTAATCGTTTAGCTTCTATCACAAAAAAGGCTCTATCAATTTCATTGGGATTATTATCCTCCGCCTCAATTACTCCGAAATCACTTGAATAGCGTGTTTTCAGGTATCTGTATTGAAACTGAACCATAAATAATTCGTTTCGAGCATTTCGTGAAAGATAATTGCACAATATCTGGCTAATGTCGTCTTCTGCAACAATAGGATTCGCGGAGGTTTTACTTTTAAAAACGTTTGGAAAACCAGGAAGATTTTTGTTTAAAAATTCAATCACTTTTCTAATTGATGTGAATTTCTCTGCATCAATTTCAGGCAAATTTTGTGAGTTATTTTCTACTTTGGACATTGAGAGTTAATAACCTGCTTTTATTAAATCCGAAAATACTTCGTCAGCATCTTTGAGGGCGATTGAGCGCAACCAAAACCGCAGTGATTTTGGTTTGAGAAGAAGAACTTTGTTCTTTTGATATATTTTTACGACCTTAATTAAATAAATGCTTTCTCCGTATTTGGCTTCTACTAATGATTTTATTTCTTCGTCAATTTCCGAACCTTTTTCTATTCCCTCAAAATTAGCTTTTTCACCGTAGCCGAACTCAGTCATACAGTATTCGCGCCAATCGTAGATTTTTTTGAGGTAAAAACTTTTATTACTCTGTTCGTAAATAGAATTGAGTGCTTTGGTGAACACTTCGCCGAATTGTTTTAATTCTTCTTCGCTAGCATTTTTGTTCGTTTTTGATTTGCTCCCTTTGGAAAGTAAATTAATGTAATAGTCTAAAACATCATCACACAAGATTTGCTCGACAAAAGACAATTGCAATTCCGTTTTATCTTCTGGATAGGGAAGATTCATTATGTCTTGGTTGAGCATTGTTGTAGCCCTGGAAATCAAATATTCGTTGCTTGTTGCGGCAATTAATAATTTATAAATAGCTTTATTTTTCTCAAAAGCATTTGATAATTCCAAAAGTAGTTTTCGTTTATCTTCGGGTGCTGAAACTCCTATTATCGAATCTTTGAACGTCAAATATTCGTCGGTAAAATAAGTGGGAATTTTGTTGACACCTATATTTTTTTTGATTAGTAAATGAGGAGAAGTAAATAATTTCTCGCTGGAAATTCTATGAAAATTTTCTGCCTTTTCAATTTCTATTTTATTAACTTCAACTCCCTTTTCTGTAAAAGCTCTGGTTGGCAAGGTTTTATGACCAGTAATATAAGGCGCAGATTTTATTTGTTTCTCCGCAGAGCCAATCTCATACCCAACGCCATAAGCCAAATCATTTCTTGTAATGAAATCCTCAATGGATTCTAAATCAAGTAGGCGAGCAATTAAATTATTAAGTCTTCCGCCGCCTAACAAATTACATTTCCAGATATTTTTTTCATAAATAGCGTTTGACTGTGTGATTTTGTGAATATCGTATTTATCCAGTTCAAGAAAGATTTTCTCTTCGACGCTCCTCGTTTTTCGGAAAATAATATGTTTGACAGGTAATTTTTCATTACATTTAACTTTCTTCGCAAAAAGCGCAACTGTTGCAACATTGCCGGCTATTTTTCGATTTTGCGGATTGTATTTTTTGAAAATCTTCAAAACAGTAAAATCTAAAATTTGAGAAACTTGGTATTTCGGAAAAAAGTGCTTTCTAAATTCCGGTGAATTATTATAAAGAAGCGGCGCGGCGGGAAGAATCAGACACACTAAACCATTTTCTTTAAGCAAGTGCGGAACTTGGTCAAGAAACATTAAAGCTAACTGATTTTGTGGATATATTCTTTCTTTCGACCTTTGTTTTATCTCCAAATTTACTTCGATAATCTCCTGATATTCTTCTTTGTCTGGACTCAATTCTTTAAACGGCGGATTTCCGATTACCAAATCCCAACTTCCTTTATCGGCTTTATTCAAAAACTTAAAGAAATTTTCAGCGATAAAATTCTTTTTAAAGGTTTCATCAAACTTCAATTCCATCCAGATTTGCATTGGCGTTAATTCGTCGCACAAAGCTAAACAAACACTGAATATTGTCAAGCGAATGGATTCATCTTCAATATCAACTCCGAAGATATTATCTTTAATAATCTTTAAAAGGGCTTTGGGTTTTGCAGGCAATAATTCTCCTGTATTCTTGAAATGTAAATAGCGATGACGTTGCGCTAAACGCTTGAACGCGCCGACGAGAAAAATCCCTGAACCGCAACTAACGTCAATTGTTTTAAAGGACGTTTGTTCGTAATTGCTCAAAGGCATAGCTTCGTCCAAAAGCGTATTTACTAAAAACTCCGGTGTGTAAACGGCATCTTTTTTATCCGTTAAAAATGTTTCATAAACTGTGCTGATTAATTCGACAGGCAAACGATTAAATGAGTATTTTCGCCAGAGAATCAACTGCTTATTTTCATCAATGTCAGCATCAAGAAAGTCCGCCAATTCACTCAAATCAGTTTCAGCAACCAAATGTTTTTCTTCCGAGTTTTCCCACTCAAAAATTATGCCGTTAAAATGCTGACTCAGTTTCGCAAATAGCTCAACAATTTTTCCCTTTTGCCTTAAAACATCGCAAAAGTTTTTCGCGTTAAATTCCTGAAAGAAGTTTTCGGCAAATAATCTTTCATCTTCGTTTCCTCTTTCTTCAAGATATTTAATCAGGATGGCAAAAACCAATATCTTATGAGCAATTTTGGGCGGCAGATTAATGTCTTTGAGAAATTTATCCCGAATCCGTTTTAAACCGTCAATAAGGTCTTTGTATGCCGACGTGCTTTCTAAAAAACGTCCTCTGGCTTTTTCAGTTTCCCAAAATATGCCGCTATCAAATAGTTTTCTTGAATACTTTTGAATTGCATCATCAGAAATTGGAATTGTATCTATCGGGTTTGTTTCAATTGTTTTACCGAAAACCTCGACGGGCTTTCGAGTATCAAAAATCTTAACTTCCGTTTTTTCAATTACAATAAACATTGGGATTTGAGAATTGCTCCACAAATCCCGATGAATATCTGCTAAATTATCGGAAAATTCGTTTTTAGTATTATCGTAAAGATAAATTTGCGGAAGCGGCGGACGATTTTCACCTTTTGGGAAACGACGAAAATAGACAGCAGTAGCGTAAAACTTTCCGGCAGTTTCAAGAGCAAAAATCTCGTCTGGGCTTAAACCTTGATCGGTTTTTTCAGAAACCAAAAGCAATGAATGATGTCCTTTAGAAGAAACATCAAAATCCATCCTTTTTAGATTACTCAGAAAAAAGCTCATAGAGATTTTAATTGTGGTTTTAGAATCGCGTTTTTACATTTTAATCATAAACTCGGATAACCAAAATATCTACTTGATTTAATCAATTTATTTAAGATTTTCAATTGAATAGCTTACGTTCTATGAGTTTATACGATTGCGAGATTTTGAGTTTCTTGTTGTTTCAAATAATTCTTCAAAGCCATATCAATATCCTTGAAAAGATTGTTGCGGCGCATCAGACCGCTTTTGTCTTTTTCGATTTGTAAGAGTTGTTCGACGAGTTCAACCGGAACGTCTTGTTCTGCCTGTCGCTACCAATTCGTTTCCGTGTTTTTCACCGCTTCGCCGTGTTCGACGAGGAATCTTTCCGCGTCAATCGCCGCCATACAGCCTGTTCCGGCTGCCGTTACTGCCTGGCGATAGTATGAATCCTGCGCGTCGCCGCAAGCGAAAACGCCTTCGATGTTGGTTTTCATCGTGCGACCTTCGGTTTTTAAGTAGCCGGTTTCGTCCATTTCTAAAACGCCTTTGAAAAGGTCGGTGTTTGGTTTGTGTCCGATGGCGACGAAAACGCCTTGCGTCGGGAAAAGGCTTTCTTCATTCGATTGGGTATTGAAGATTTTTACGCCTGTTACGCCCTCTTCTTTGGTGCCGACAATTTCGCGGATGCCTGTGTTCCACATAACCTCGATTTTTTCGCTGTTAAAGACGCGCTCCTGCATAATTTTTGAGGCACGGAACGAATCGCGGCGGTGCATCAACGTAACTTTCGAAGCAAATCTGGTTAAAAACAGTGCTTCCTCCATTGCCGTATCGCCGCCGCCGACAATCACGACCGGCTTGCCGCGAAAAAAGAAACCGTCGCACGTCGCGCACGCCGAAACACCGTTGCCGCCCAAGCCTTCGGGCGCGGGTTCTTCGCCCGGCACGCCGAGCCATTTGGCTGACGCGCCGGTCGAGATAATCAAAGTTTCGGCTTTGATGATTGTCGTAATTTCCTGACTGTCTTCGCTTGCCTTGCCGTGGAGCGTGAAAGGTCTTTTCGATAAATCAATTTTATCAATCCAGGTATTGATAATTTCCGTGCCGAATCTTTCCGCCTGAGCGCGAAACTCATTCATCATCTCCGGTCCCATAATTCCTTTGGAAAACCCCGGATAATTTTCGACATCGGTGGTGATGGTCAATTGTCCGCCCGGCTGCGGTCCGTCAATGACAATCGGCTCAAGCTGCGCCCGTGAAGCGTAAATAGCGGCGGTCAAACCGGCGGGACCCGAACCTAAAATAACGACTTTGCGAGTGATTTCCGTTTGTGACATATAAATTTCTTGTTTCTCCCGGCTGTTAAAAAATTGAAAACTTTTTCAATACTTATAGCCTTTTCAATAATATTTATAGTATAACTATCAAACAACCGGTTAGTCGAACAACGATATAGTAAGGTTTTTTAACCTGACTTTTTCTGATTTTAAGTAGAACTGAGTGATTTTCGTGTTAAACTGTTTTTGCTTTACAAATTTCATTAATAAACCGCGAACTTGTCAATGATAACCACTACGCAAGCTCAATTTGAGGAAAAACGCTTTGCTCTGCGGATGGCGTTACGCCTGCCGATTGTCGTCTCCGGTCGCTCGGACGATGGCGCGGCGTGGTCTGAACCGACCGAAACCGACGATGTTTCAACGACCGGTACGCTTTTTCATTTGAACCAAAAAATCGTCGACGGTGAAAACTTATATCTCCGTTCGCATCGTCCCGACGGCGTTCCGGTCGAGGTCAAAGCGCGTGTAGTGAGAACCGCGCCTGCAAATTACGGTACAACGCGAGTCGGCGTGGAGATTCTCGAACCGAAGGAAAATTGGCTGCGGCTTTTTGTCGCGTGGGTTGCCGATGACCAAAACCCGGATGAGTAAATTAAAAGAGGTTAGAGGTTAGAGGTCAGAGATTAGTATTTTTCTTACTGACCTCTAACCTCTAACCTTTGATTTTTATGGAAAATTACGAAACGATTTTAATAGAAAAACGTGGGAGCGTCGCCGTTTTAACCATCAATCGTCCCGACAAACTCAATGCTTTGAATTCCAAAGTTCACGCGGAAGGCGTTGCCGCACTTGACCACTTGCGAAATGATGTGGAAATTCGCGTTCTCGTCATTACGGGCGCGGGCGAAAAATCTTTCGTCGCCGGTGCAGACATCTCGGAATTCGCGGGGCAAACTTCCGTAACGCAGAGGAATAATTTTCAAGAGCGTTCACTTTTTAATTCGCTCGACACTTTTCCGAAACCCGTCATCGCAATGATAAACGGTTTTTGTTTGGGCGGCGGCTGCGAACTCGCGCTGGCTTGCGACATTCGTCTGGCAAGCGAAAAAGCCCGTTTCGGACAACCGGAAATCAATCTCGGAATCATTCCCGGCGGCGGCGGAACGCAGCGTCTGGCGCGGCTCGTCGGCGAAGGCAAAGCGATGGAAATAATTTTGGCGGGCGAGATGATTGATGCGCCGACGGCTTTTAATCTTGGTCTGGTCAATCACGTTTTCGCACCGGAAGAATTGGAAGCAAAAACACTTGAACTGGCAAATAAAATCGCCGAAAAAAGTCCGATTGCTCTGCAAATGGCGAAGGAAGCCGTCAAACTCGCATCCCGTTCCAATCTGGACGAAGGCTTGCGCCGCGAAGTTGACCTTTTTGCAATCTGCTTCTCAACCGAAGACAAAGAGGAAGGCGTTGCGGCGTTTTTTGAGAAACGCAAACCGATTTTCAAAGGAAAGTAATTTGAAATGGAAAATGAAAAGTGGAAAGTGGAAAATAAAATCGCTTTGGCTTGACTTGTCTTAACTGATTGAGATAACTTTTTTCTTTGTAAATTGCCAAATTTCATATTTTCAATCTTACATTTTTCATTGACATTTTGGGGTCGTAGCTCAGCTGGGAGAGCGCATGACTGGCAGTCATGAGGTCAGGGGTTCGATCCCCCTCGACTCCACCAACTTAATTTTATTAAAACCAATAACTTAGGAAGATAAAAAGTAAGCGTTTTGACTTACCTTTTTTGCTTTGTGTGCCTAGAGTGTGCCAACTTTGAAAAAGTGTGCCTTTTCTTATCCAAAAAGCATTTTTCCAAGTTTGCTTGTCGCTTCTTTTTGCATATCCGGTAAGACGTGGCTGTAAGTGTCCAGCGTCAAAACGATTGAAGCGTGTCCAAGCCTTTCGGAAACGATTTTAGGATTTATGCCTTCGGACAAAAGCTGCGACTCGCTAAGCAAAGCATTTGAAGTAATCAAATTGGAAAAGGAGTTCCGCGAAAACTCAAGAGTAAATAACTAGGTTCTAGCCCGTGTTTGTATGGACAGCACTTTAATTCTTTTTGGAATTTGATTTCGACTTGACAGAGGGGATTGATATAACGCATATGCTCGGCGCGTCCGGCGATGGCGATTATCCACCGATTCGGGCAGTGAACTTTTCCGTATTAAAACAAGTAAAAGTGATAGATTTCTTTATCGCTTTTTTATTTGCTACTTATGCGTAAAAATCGAAATATGTAATTGCCCCAAAAACGATCCTTTTTGATACCAACTAATTTTATTTCTCAAATATTTTGGCAAAACTATAAAACAGGCATATTATCTCGGATGAAACAGATAGACTGCCGAAAGTGAATATGAAAAAAATAAAAATGGCTTTACAACCACACATCTAAGTCAAGATTGACTCATACATTAATAGATTCTCACTTTTTCAAATCAAAAAATTAATCCAAAATTAACAGCTCTCTCCTTAGCTTCTTGCTCCATTTGTTATATTATTCACTTTATGGTATTCAATTTTCCCTAAAATCGGTGCATTAAATTGCAGCAACTTTTAATGGTAAGCAGCAATTATTTCAGCACTTTAAGCCAAACCATAAAAATTTTTAATAAAAATTATTTATAAAAGAGGATAAAAGTATGTCTATGATTAAAAACAAACAGAGTCGTTCAACCGCGCCTGTTTTTCGTCAATTTATTTCATTCGTGATTGTTGCAGTATTTATTTTGCAGCATCTTTTAATATTTTCCCCTATAACTGCTCGCGCCGCTATTTCGACTAATATCGTTATCAGTCAGATTTACGGCGGAGGAGGAAACAGCGGTTCTGTTTATAAAAACGATTTTATTGAGTTGTTTAATTTAGGAAGCACCCCGCAGAGTTTATCGGGTTGGTCGGTACAATATGCCAGCGCGACAGGAACGACATGGGCAGTCACAACATTAACCAACGTTACTCTTCAACCCGGGCAATATTACCTAGTTCAGGAAGCTGCGGGAACTGGCGGCACGACGAATCTGCCCTCCCCAGACGCGACTGGAACCATTACAATGAGCGGAACAGCAGGTAAAGTTGCTTTGGTCAGCAATACTGCTGCACTCACCGGGACGATAACAACTGGAACCGGTGCGGGAATTGTTGATTTTATCGGCTACGGAACTACTACTACCAGTTTTGAGGGAACTGCCCCAGCACCGGCTCCGTCCAACACGATTGGAGACTTAAGAGTTGGTAACGGTTGTACCGATACAGACAGCAACAAAACGGATTTTACTGTCGTTGCCCCAAATCCGCGAAATACTGCTTCGGCACTAAATCCTTGTAGTACTACAACCCCGACACCAACGCCAACCCCGACATCTACGCCCACTGCAACGCCTACTCCGACGCCGATTCCGGCAGCGACTCACGTTGTCATCAGTCAGGTTTACGGTGGCGGCGGCAATAGCGAAGCTACGTATAGAAATGATTTCGTTGAGCTTTATAATCCGACTAGCTCGACAGTTAATTTAGCCGGTTGGTCATTACAATATGCTTCAGCAACGGGCAGCGGCTGGGACTTCGGCAAACAACCGCTCGGCGGCACTATTGCTCCAGGCGAATATTACCTTGTCAGTCTCGCATCCGGCGGCGCAGTAGGTCAGCCACTTCCCGCCGCAAATATTGCAGGCGAAATAAATTTAAGCGGCACAACCGGCAAAATCGCGCTGGTCGGAAACGGAGATTCGTTAATTGGTAATTGTCCGTTAAGCGATTCTGATGTAGTTGACTTTGTAGGTTTCGGAACAACTGCCAATTGTTCGGAAGGAGGTATTAATGCTCCCGCGCCGAGTAACAGCAATGCTGTTTTCAGACAATCTAACGGATCCCAGGATACGAACGTTAACGGCACCGACTTTTTTGCTCAGGTTGCTTCCCCGCGCCGGACGGCACCGATTGTTGAAATCGGACCATCTGTTTTAAGTACTGATCCCCGCAATGATTTTACAAACTCTCCGCGTGATTCGAGTTTAACAATCACCTTTACAGAGCCGATTTATGTTGACCCGCAATGGTTTACCGTTAACTGCGTCGTTACGGGAGCGCACAATGACGCTACTATTGCCAGTTACAACAATGGAAAAAACTACGTAATTACTCCGAACGTTAATTTTCAAGCCGGAGAGCAGTGCAGCGTCACAATCAGCAAAGACTCGGTTCATGATCAGGATTTGGACGACAGCGCACCTAATACCGATACTTTAACGGCAAATTATTCGTGGTCGTTTACAATTGCGACCGGAACCGCGCCTTTATACTCTCCCGACGTCCATTTGACATTTGGTAATCCGACAGATGCGACGACGGATGTTAATCAACCAAATAACTATTTAATGGAGAAACCGGAATTTGCGCTTTCTTATAACCGGGATCGCGGAACTCCGAATTGGGTAAGCTGGCACTTAGATGATTCGTGGGTTGGAACTCTGGCTCGTGTAGATACATTCCGCCCGGACCCGGCAGTTCCGAGCGATTGGTATCGCGTGCAGGCGACAGACTATTTTAGCTCCGGCTTTGACCGGGGACATATGGTTCCCAATGCAGACCGTGATCCGGCAACTTCCAGTCCGATTAACCAGGCGACATTCCTGATGACAAATATAGTTCCTCAAGCCCCGGATAACAATCAAGGACCTTGGGCAAACATGGAAAATTATTTACGCACACTATTACCGGCAAACGAGCTTTATATTATTGCCGGTGGAGCGGGAACAGGCGGCACAGGCAGTAACGGAGGCGTGACGACAACTATCGCCGATGGAAAAGTAACTGTTCCGGCTTTTACGTGGAAAGTAGCATTGATAATACCGAAGTCTGACGGTAATGATATTTCTCGCGTGTCGGCTGCGACAAAAACAATCGCCGTCATAATGCCCAACTCAAACACATTTAACGGAAGCACGATTAGAGATGACAACTGGCGAAATTTTCTAGTGAGTATTGATAAGGTCGAGGAATTGACCGGTTATAACTTTTACGAAAATTTGCCGGATGCCGTCGAAAACAGCATCGAGGCGGGAATTGACGGAACCAACCCTCCGGGAACAGCGAATCAGACGGTTGATGTCGCGGAAGACAATACGGTTTCAATCACAATGGAGGCGGTCGGCTCAGGCAACCTAACTTATGAAATTGTTAGTCAACCGACGAATGGCTCGCTTTCGGGAACCGGCGCAAACCGCACTTACACACCGAATCCGAATTTCAACGGCACCGACAGCTTTACATTCCGTGTCAGCGACGGACAGCGTAACTCCAATACGTCGACGGTTACAATCAATGTGACGGCGGTGAACGACAATCCGACTGCCGGCAACGACACGGCAACCGTCGCCGAAGACAGCGGTGCAAATATGATCAATGTTCTCGGCAACGATTCTTCGCTTCCCGAAAGCAACGAAACTTTGACGATTACGGCAGTCACGCAGGGCGCAAACGGCAGCGTCACCATCGTCAACGACGGCTTAAACGTGAGTTACGCTCCGGCGGCAAACTTCTTCGGCGCGGATTCGTTTACCTACACCATCAGCGACGGCAACGGTGGCGCGGCAACGGCAACGGTCAACGTTAACGTAACTGCGGTCAACGATGCCCCAAGCATCACAGAAAGCGCGAGCATTTCCCGCCAGCAAAACGCGAGCGGTTCGGTTTCGTCAATCGCATTAGTTTCCGATATTGACACCGCGGCAGGCAGCCTGACGGTTTCGGTCATCACGGCTCCGGCAGGCATCATCGTCTCAAACATTACCAACACAGGCGGCACAATAACAGCGACAATCACTGCTACGTGCGCGGCTGCGCTCGGTGACAACACGGTTGTCTTGCAGGTATCCGATGGCAATTTAACAAAGACGGCAAATCTGACGGTCAACGTCACGCCGAGCAATGCGCCCGTGATTACTTTGAAACCGTTCATTACACTGTCGCCGCCGAATCACAAATATCACACCGTCGCGCTGAGCCAGATGCTGCAAAGCGCAGTTGATGACTGCAACGGCAATGTGGCGGGCAATGTGGTGATTGAACGCGTAACAAGCGACGAAGCGGAAAACGGTAATGACGATGGCGACACCTTAAACGACATCGTAATTGGTGCTGACTGCAACACAGTTCAGCTTCGTGCAGAAAGAAGCGATAACGGCAACGGACGAGTTTACACTGTCACTCTGCGAGTCGGTGATTCATCAGGCAATGTAACCAGAGCCAACTACAAAGTGTTTGTGCCGCGAGGCAGTCACACGGCGATTGATGATGGTGCAGTTTACACAGTTGACTCTAATTGTCCCTAAATTAAACGCTGCAATAAAGAAAAACAGGCTGACATATTCATATGTCAGCCTGTTTTAACATTCCTGGTATATAAAAACTGAGAGCTATTATCGTTTAATCTGTTGAGACTGTTTTGAATCTACACCTCGATATTGAATTCATATCTGATAAATTCCTTTATTCCGTTTTGTCCCCGAAGGCGCAGCCACAGCCGGTTTGCATCCGGTTGTGGCTGCCAGATGATATTGCAGGAATGAATGCAAGTCAGTTAGCAAACAGATTAACAATACCATCCAGCAGAACTTTTACTGTGATTGAATTCCCCACACCAAGTAGTGGGCTAGCTTCACCGATTTTGCGAGATAATCCGGGTTTCGTAGAATTTGGGCGAAGTGCCGGAGGTAATAGAGAGTTTGTGATACCAAATGGTCCGATTCCAATCGCTTCAATGCCAATCAAGGTTACGGCTACGATTTCAACGGCAACGTCATCACCGACCCAACAAGCGGCGGCAGAAGTTTTATCTTCAACGGCGATAAGAAGTAGAAAATTTCGTTACCAATACGTTACCAAAAGTTGAGTAGAAGAAGATAAAACTGAATAGTTGAATCACTTTGCACACGGCGTAACTTGTTGATTTATTTAGAAAAATTTAACTATTCAATGCTCTTTTCAAACCGTGCCGAATTTGCGGTAAAGCATTGTTTCTAGTTTGTCGGTTGCCGCTTGTTGTATATCCGGTAAAACGTAGCTGTAAGTGTCGAGCGTCATCTTAACACTCGTATGTCCGAGCCGTTCGGCAACGATTTTCGGATTTTCACCTGCTGATAAAAGTAATGTGGCACAACTGTGACGCAAACTATAGAGAACAAAACCTAATTCCTGAGCGTGTTAAATAATTTCGATGGTATGAAGCAGGCACCGCCCGAGAATAGTTCCTGCTAAACTAGCAGTGGTTTTGAATACGTCATCGAGGAGGTGCCTGATGACATTATACTGCGGAGTGGATTTTCACTCACGTCGTCAAACGGTTTGCTATTGCAATACCGAAGATGGCGAAGTGAAGGTCAAGGATTTACATCATTACGAAGATGATGTGCGTTCATTTTATGAGCAGTTCAAGAATGAGCAGATCATCGTCGGTTACGAAACGAGCGGCTATGCCCGCTGGTTTGAGACAATGCTCTGTGAATTAGGAATCGAAGTTTGGGTCGGCGATGCCGCCGAGATTTCCCGCCTTGGTAAGCGGCGACAGAAGAATGACCGGCGTGACGCGGAGCATATTCTTGATTTAATGCTCAAAGGCGAGTTTCCGAAGCTTTACCGGATGAGCGAGAAAAGTCAGGAGATTGTCCGTCTGCTTCGACATCGACAAAAGTTGGTCAAGCATTCGGTAATGATTAAGAATAGCTTGCGGCGGATTTTGATCGAAACGGGATTGATCTTCAAAGCCCCACTTTCGAGTCAAAAAGCCAAGCAGAAGTTTCGGGAGTTGAAACTGCCGTTATTGCTTGCTAATGAACGCGACCGGTGGCTGGAACTGCTCATCGAAATCGAAAAGCAAATTGCCGGACTCGAACAAAAGCTCAAAGCCGAATCCCAGACCGATGAACGGGTGCAAAGATTGCTGACGCATCCCGGAGTCGGCTTGTTAACTTCTTTGTGCATTGTTAATACGCTCGGTGATGTTCGGCGGTTTGCGACCACGCGCAAAGTTGCCGCCTATGCCGGACTGGAGCCGATGGAACATTCGTCGGGCGAGAAACGCCGATACGGAGCAATCAGCAAAGCCGGCAATCGGCTGCTCAGATTCCTGCTCGGTGAAGCGGCGCATATCGCCACCCGCACGGATGATGAGTTGAAACAGTTCTTTGGCAGATTGAAAAACAAATGCGGAACGGCAAAAGCGATTGTTGCTATCGCGCGTAAGCTACTGATTCGTTGTTTCATTATGTTGCGCGATGAAATTGATTACGCCGAATTTCGGCAAAGAGGAATCGAAGCACGGTTTGCCCGGGTTTACACATAGGCTCAGAAGAAAAATTCTAATGCCTGAATTTTGAGTGGGCGACCTGCCTTCACGTCAATTAACACTTAGCGTGAAGTGCGAATCAATCCTCATGGGAGTTAATGCCCGAATAGATGATTGACCGTAAATATATTGGTCGAATGAGGAAATTCAATAATTAAAAAGTCAGGTGACGAATTCAAAACCATTAAACAGAAAACGAAAAAACGCGCAGACCGGTGCGGCAGTAGAAGTCTGTGTTTGACATGGGTGCCTGCTTCATAGATGTGTAACTGAGTTGTTGTTGAAACTGCTGTTCGGCAGCCTGTTCTCGAAAAGTATGGCGAATTGATTCATCGCTCTGCTCCAATTCTGTATCGGCATTGTCCATTTTTTAGAAATGTTTTCAAGGCTAAATAGAGAATCTTGAACACCGCTTCGTCTGAGGGAAACATCGCTCTGTTTTTAATGATTTTTC
>Ga0136618_10000040_pt1 | contig 28233 bp, 33 predicted proteins | sample AntDrymUQ3302106_2_FD_104805 | JGI IMG/M metagenome (GOLD analysis project Ga0136618, IMG submission 104805) | Polar desert sand microbial communities from Dry Valleys, Antarctica - metaG UQ330 (21.06) | ecosystem: Environmental > Terrestrial > Soil > Desert | place: Antarctica: Dry Valley... | reverse complement strand
GGCGCGGCGATCCGCTCGGCGAAGCCGCCCAACACCCACGTCATCGCCTCGCAGAGCTGGCTGCGACCGGCCGCGCAAGGCGGGCAGTCGCCGCACGCGACGGAGTCGCCGACCAGCACGCGCTCGCCGGTGTCCTCGCGAATGCCGACGGTCTCATGACCGAACCGCGCGGGGTAGGGGCCGAGCACGCGGTGACCGTGACGCAGCATCTTCAGGTCCGTGGCGCACGCCGTCGCGGCCTCGACCGTCACGAGCACCTCGCCGTCGGGCTCGGCGACCTCCTCGACGCGCAGGTCGCCGGGGCCGTGCAGGATCGCGGCCCTCACGGCTGCACGATCGCCTTGATCGCCTCGCCGCGGCGTTGCAGGTCCAGTGCCTCGCCGGTCTGCGCGAGCGCCAGCCGGTGGGTGACGAGCGCGAGCACGTCGACCTCGCCGGCGGCGATCAGCCGACGCGCCGCGCGCATGTCGGCCGGGCCGGCCGACCAGCTCGAGCAGACCGTCAGCGCGCGCAGGAAGATCTGCTCGCTGTCCAGCCCCAGCGGTGTGCCCGGGCCGGTCGTCGCGTAGAGGCACAGCGTCCCGCCGATCCCGAGCGACGCGCCGGCATCGCCGATCGCGGCGGCGCTGGCGCTCGTCACGAACGCGATGTCGACCGTCTCGCCGGCGTGGGGGCGGGCGCCGAGCCCTTCGGCTATGGCCATGCGCCCGGGCTGCGGCTCGCGCACCCAGATCGCGTCGATCCCCCGGGCCTTCGCGGCGGCGACGGCCAGCAGCCCGTTGGCGCCCGCGCCGACGACGAGCAGCTCGTCGCCGGGCTTCAGGCGCGCCCGGTCGAAGGCGCGCAGCACGCATCCCAGCGGCTCGACGAACGTCCCGGCGACCGGGTCCAGCGTCCCGAGGTGAAGCAACTCGGAGACCAGCGGCGCGCTGAGACGCACGCGCTCGGCGAAGCCGCCCGGGTCAAGCGCCGTCGAGCGAAACTGCTCGCACAGGGTCTCGTGGCCGCGCCGGCAGGTCCGGCACGCGCCGCACGGCACGTGGTGGTGGATCACGACGCGCTCGCCGACGGCGGTCGTGGTCACGTTCGCCCCGACCTCCAGCACCTCGCCGACGACCTCGTGGCCGAGCACCGCCGGCAGCTTGCGCGACACGTAGGTCTCGCTGACGTCCGAGCCGCAGACGCCGCAGGCGAGCACGCGGCAGACGACCTCGCCGGGCCCCGCGACGGGGTCGGGCAGCTCCTCGACGATGACCTCGCGCGTGCTCAGCGAGCGCGCGACCCTCATATCCCGCTGCTGGGAGCCCGCTGCCGGCGATGACCGAACGGCGTCGCCAGCAGCCCGAGCACCGCCGCGCGCGTCGGTGGCGCGGCCACCCCGCGCTCGGTGATCAGCGCGGTGATGAGCTCGGCCGGCGTGACGTCGAAGGCGGGATTGCGACAGGGCGTGTCGGGCGCCGTCAGCAGCGCGCCGCCGGCGTGGCGCACCTCGTCGGCGGCGCGCTCCTCGATGACGATCTCTTCGCCGGTGGCGATCGACGCGTCGATCGTCGACGTCGGACCGGCGACGACGAACGGGATCCCGGCCGCCTGCGCGGCCAGCGCGTGCGCGTAGGTGCCGACCTTGTTGGCGGCGTCGCCGTTGGCCGCCACGCGGTCGCAGCCGACGATCACCGCGTCGACCTCGCCACGGCGGATCAGGCCGGCTGCCGCGCCGTCGACGAGCAGCTCGTGGGGGATGCCCCCGCGGCGAAGCTCCCAGACCGTCAGCCGCGCGCCCTGCAGCAGGGGACGGGTCTCGCACGACAGCACGGACACCGGGCCGCGCCGCGCGAGCTCGGACACGACGGCCAGTGCCGAGCCGGTGCCGCCGCACGCCAGCGTGCCGGTGTTGCAGTGCGTGAGGATCCGCCGCGAGCCGGCGAGCAGGTCGGCGCCCAGCAGCGCGATCGCGGCGCTCGCCGCATCCTCGGCTGCGTGGATGGTCTCGGCCTCGGCGCGCGCGACCGCGGCGCGCTGCACGACCTCGACCGCGAGGATCGCCGTGCGCATGCGATCGACGGCCCAGGCGAGGTTGACGGCGGTCGGCCGCGCGCCGCAGAGCACGCGGGCCGCCTCGTCGACGGCCTCGTCATCGGGGTGCAGCGCGGTCTGCATCGCCATGCCGTAGCCGGCGGTGATGCCGATGTTCGGCGCGCCACGGATCGCCAGGCGCCGGATCGCGGCGGCGGCGCCGGCCGCGTCGTGCACCGCGAACCACTCCTCGGACGCCGGCAGCAGCGTCTGATCGAGGATCTCCAGGCACCCGTCGCACCAGCGCAGGGCGGCGACGGGCAGCGATGTCGGGGACACGGCCACGAGGACCGCGATGCTACCGGCGCGGGTGGCGCGGCCCACACCGTGGAGCGGGCTTGGGCGGGTTACGCATGCATGTCGTGCACAAGGCGCCCAAGCCTCGCCCTCGCGCGACCGAGCGGTCAGCCGAGGCGGTTCTCGATCCCCATCGGCGCGGCCTGCGGGTCGGCGCCGGCGGGCGCCTCCTGCGGCGCATCGGCGGGCGCCTGCGCGCCGAGCACCGTGGCAAGCTCGCCGGACTCGTACATCTCGGTGACGATGTCGCAGCCCCCGACCAGCTCGCCGTCGTGGAAGAGCTGGGGGATCGTCGGCCACTTGGAGATCGCGGAGAGCTCCTGGCGGATGCGCGGGTCGGGCAGGATGTCGACGGCGGCAAAGGGGGTCTCGAGCGCTTCGAGCATCGCGACCGTGCGCGCCGAGAAGCCGCACGCGGGGCTCTGGGGGGAGCCCTTCATGAAGAGGATGACGTCGTTGTCTGCGATCGCCGTGCTGATCGCGTCGCGGATTTCGTTGTCGCTCATGAGACCTCCGTCTTGAGTGCGAGTGCATGGATCGCGCCGCCGAGCTCGCCGTCGAACACGTCGTAGACCAGCCGGTGCTGGGCGACGCGGCTCAGGCCGCCGAAGGCCTGTGCGCGCACGTGCGCGCTGAAATGCACCTCGTCGGCGGTGTCCACCTCTGCCTGGGCGCCGGGGATGGCCGCCTCGATCCGGGTCTTGACCTCGTCTGCGCTGGGCATCTGGAGCACAGGGTAGCGACCGTCCCCGGCCGGTCGGCAGGCGCGCCGGGACTTGCGCGCACGGCTATCGTGCAGAGCAGTCCGATCCGCCGTCGCAGGGCGCTACACTTCCTGAAGTATTGGCGAGCGGCTTGAAACGAACGCTGGGAGATCCCGCATGATCACGATCACCGACAAGGGCGCCGAGAAGGTCCACGAGTTCCTCAACGCCCAGGACACCGACGTCTCCGGTGCCGGCCTGCGCGTCGGCGTCAAGGGCGGTGGGTGCTCGGGCTTTCAGTACAACCTCGCGTTCGACGAGAAGCGCGACGGCGACGAGGTCTTCGAGTACGCCGGCCTGAAGGTCTTCGTCGACCAGCCGAGCCTGCCGTACGTCCGCGGGTCGGTCATCGATTACGTCGAGTCCCTCCAGGGCGCGGGCTTCGAGGTCAACAACCCCAACGTCGTCGCCGCCTGCGGCTGCGGCTCCTCCTTCCGGGTCGCCGACGAGGAAGAGGTCTCGGCGGTCTGAGGTTCGCCGGGCCGTCTGGGGCGCAGGATCAGCGCAGCCAACGCCGGTAGGCCTCGATCCACTCCGCGCCATCGGGCAGGAGTGTCGGCAGCGGGAGATCGGCGAGCGCGATGGCCTGGCTGTGCTCGTCGCGCAAGCAGATGGCGACGATCTGGTCGTCGTCCGTGAGGTCCATGCGCTGCACACAGCGGAGCTGCCGGACGGTAACCGCACAACCGACGGGCAGATCGCCGAGCGGGCCGACGAGCAAGGCCGGGTCGTGGTCACGAAGGATCGGGACTTCAGAGACGGCCATCTGCTGGCGACGTCCCCGCAGCGACTGCTGGTCGTCGCCACTGGCAACATCACCAACACTGCGCCGCTGTCGCTGTTCGAGACACATCTCGACGTCATCGCCACCGCGCTCGGAGATGCCGACTTCGTCGAACTCGGTCCGAGCTCTTTGGTCCTGCACCGGCGCCGCGAAGACGGCCCCACCCGGTGATCTCTGGCCACGGACCTGGCCCCTCGGCGCGATCCGCAGTGCCGTCGACAGCGACCCGGAGAGCGGCCGCTCTGGGCGTGCGTCCTGCCGCCTCGATAAGTCGTCTTGAGGATCTGGAATCTTGGCGGGCGTTCGCGCTGTAGGACGTGAACGTGAAAACGGGATCACGAGCAGTCGAGCCGGATCCACTGCGAGCACTTGCCACGCGCTCGCGATGCCGGGTGGGCGTCGGTGCAAGGAGTCACGCCGGACGGGTCGCTTGCGATCCGGCCCAAACTGGCAACCAGTTGTACGCTCTAGCGATCCACAGCGCGCCCGCGCCCGCGCCACCCATCGCTTCCAGGAGACAGTCCACAGAGCCGATAGCTCATCCGCCTGCGGGCGCCGCAGCGCGTAGCATGCCTGGTTGCGGGGGTCGCTGCAACGGGGATCGCGTCAGCTAGCCCTGAGGTATTGGCCGATGGCACGCCGGATGGCCTCCGAGACGCTGATGTGTTGCTCTGCGGCGCGCAGAAGCAGGTCGCGCTTGAGCTCAGGATCCAGGCGCACCGACTCGACCGAGGATGCCGCCGAGCCCATCGGTGGACGGCCACCTCGGCGACGACGGATCTCCTCGACGTCGTAGCCGCATTCGGCCTGGGCGGCCATCGCCTCGACCATTTCGTCGGTGATCGGGGTGCCATCGGCCTTGGTCCCGTGCGTCCCGGGTATCACCATCTCCTCAACAGCAGAGGCCGGTACGTCGCTCTCATCGCCTGATGTGCTGGATACTCAAGACGTCTCCCCGGCTCCTACCGCCCGACGGTGCGCAGCACCTCGCGCGCCCGTCCGGGGAGCACGCCGATGAGCTCGCGCACCTCACCGAGGCCCGCGCGCAGCTCGCGGTCGCCGACCTCGACGGGCAGCATCGAGTCCTGCAGCGTGGACAGGATCACGTCCGCCGAGCCGACGGCCTGGACCGCGGCCTCGACGAAGCCCTTGGTGCCGTGCGAGGGGGCGCCGGGCGCCGCCGCTTCGAAGGTCCGAGACTCCAGGCCGGTGCGCTCGGCGAACGCTGAGTGCGTGCGCTTGGCCCGCCCGTAGGCGACCTGCACCGGCCGGAACAGCTGCTCTTCCAGCTCGTCGCCGTGCTGCTCGTCGAGTAGCTCGTACGCCGCTCCGAGCGCGGCGAGCGCGACGGCGAGCTCGTCGATCGCCTCGGCGACGATGTCGAGCAGATCCTGGCGGCCTTCGGTGTTCGTGTAGCCCATCGCCTCAGCCTACGACCCGGCGGCCTCGACCTGGACCACGCTTACCCGAGCCCGAGCACCTCGAGCGGCACCCCGTAGAAGGGCGGCGTGCCATGACGGTCGCCGTCGAGATCCATCAAGAGCAGGTCGAACGCGGACTCGACGCGATGGGCGTCCGCTGCGCCGAACCAGTCGGCGGCGATCTCGAGCACCGTCGCGACGTCGACGGACGCGTTCTCGACGTCTGGCGGTGGCGGGGTGCTGCCATCAGCGACGTAGGCGGCGCGCAGCACCGCGATCATGTCGACGTGCGCGGGTTCGCCGTAGTCCCAAAGCGTGTGCCCCGGCGGCATCGTCAGCGGCGGCGCGCCGCCGTCGGGCGGTGCGAGGTGCTCGGTCTCGGGCGTGTGCTCGTAGAGGAAGCGTGCCCCCGGCCCCTCGCGCTCCACCACCGACTCGGCCTGCTCGCGCGTCAGCGCCCTACCATGACCCTCGACCAGCATCGCCCGCCACACCGACACTCCCTGCGGGCCGTCGTCGTGGACGAGCATCATGATCATGAAGAGCGGCTCGTCGTCCACGCCGCGCCGATGCTCTCACACGCGCCCGATCGGCGAACACTTGGCGCCAGCGCGGTCTGATCACCGGAGTATCGTGGCTTGCGTGGCAAGCTCGCTGATGATCATGGGCATCGTGATCGCGACCCTGGGCAAGTTCGTTGGCATCGGCTATGTCGCGCTGGTCGAGAATGCCAACGTCAAGGCGATGGGTGCGTTCATCTTCAGTGGCTACGCGCTGTTTCTCGCCGGCGCGTTCTCCGGCGGCACCCTCTGAACGTCGGTCAGTCGCCGAGCGCCGACTCCGGCACGACGTAGTAGCGCTTGCCGACGGGCTTCGGGATCGCGGTGACTCCGCGGCGCGTCGCGACGACCGGCAGCGTGCGGTCGATGTCGCCGCCGCGCGCCTCGACCCACTCGCCGACCGCATCGCTGTCTCCGCCGGCCTCGACGACGTGGTTGTCCATGATCACCACGGTCCCCGGCTTGGACCAGATGAACGGTGCGGGGGTCATGCTGGCCAGCAGGGAGCGGATCGGATCGTCGGTCATGTGCCCCGACAATACCGCCCGGCGGCGATCGGCTATCCGAACTGCGTCAGCGAGAGGGTGTTGCCGTCGGGGTCCTTGCACCAGGCGACCCGCGTTCCTCCGGGCGCATCCCAGATGCCGCGATCGTCCTGCGTCACGCCGTCGAAGCGCTCGAAGTCCACGCCGCGCGCGGTCAGCTCGTCGATCGTCGCGGCGATGTCCGACACCGTCCAGCCGAGCACGGTGTACGGCGCGATCACGGGCTCCTCGACGTTGGCGACGCGCAGCGTCGTCCCGCCGGCGTCGAAGGTGCAGGCGACCGGGCTCTGGCCGGTCAGCCTCAACCCGAGCGCGCGGCCGTAGAACGCCCGAGCCGCGGGCATGTCCGACGTCGCCACGAACGGGACGAGCGTCGCTGAGGCCAGGCCGACGCCGTCCGACGCCGGAGCCGCGGGCGAGGCGCCGAGCATCGCGCCGAGCGGCGTGAGCGGCTTGCCCGGCGCGCCCGGCGGAGCTGCCCCGGGGCCTCCACTTGGCCGCAGGTGGCTCTTGGGAACGATGAAGAACAGGGGCGGGCGTTCGGCATCGGGGCCGGCGAGATGGGCGGGAACGCGGTGCGTCCAGCCGCCGCGCGCCTTGACCCAGGCGTCGACGGCGTCGACGTCGGCTCCGGCCTCGATCACCGGGCCGGCCGGGATCGCGGCCATGAACGGCGGCTTGGGGATCTCGCCCTCCGACGGCTCGATGCCCGACAGCAGGGCGATGATCTGCGGCTCCTCCATCAGCGGTAGCGGCCCGGCTCCCACAGCGGCTCGTCGCCGTCGTTGGCGCCGCGGCTGAGGATGAACAGCAGGTCCGAAAGGCGGTTGAGGTAGCGCAGCACCTCGGGGCTTGCGTCCTGCACGAGCAGTGTGCGGCGCTCGGCGCGCCGGCAGACGGTGCGGCAGACGTGCAGCTGCGCCGCCGCGGCGCTGCCGCCGGGCAGGACGAAGGACTTCAGCGGCGCGAGCGCGTCGTTGACCTCGTCGCAGGCCTGCTCGAGCCAGACCACCTGCTCGCCGCGCACGCGCAGGCGCTCGCGCTGGCCGTCCTCGCTCTCGGGCACGGCGAGATCGGCACCGGCATCGAAGAGGTCGTTCTGCACCCGGCGCAGCCACGTCCTGTAGCCGGCGGGCATGGTGTCGATCGCCAGCGCGACGCCGATCTGGGCGTTGAGCTCGTCGATGTCGCCGTAGGCCTCGATCCGCGGGTGGGTCTTGGGCACGCGACTCATGTCGCCGAGGTGCGTCTCGCCGCCGTCGCCGAGGCGCGTGTAGATGCGCGTGAGGTTGACCGTCATCGTGCTCTGAACGCTACACTGGCGCCGTCCAATGGTCGGTGGTGAAGGGAAGCCGGTGCGAATCCGGCGCGGACCCGCCACTGTCACCGGGGAGGTCGCTCGCACGTGCTCGCCGCCGAGCACGGCCACTGGCCCTCGCACGAGGGCCGGGAAGGCGCGGGAGGATAGGCCCGGAAGCCAGGAGACCTGACTCCGGCCATCCCGCACGACGCCCTCGCGGAAGGGGTGCCCGTCATCCCTCATCGTCCTCCGAGCGTTTTCGTCCCAACAGGCGCAAGCGCTGCGGCGCGAGCAACGGCTACTGGTCCGGGGTCGGCGACCGCCAGGAGATCGACTACCTGCTGCCGCGCAGGCTGCCGCGCGGGCGCTACGTCCTCGACGTCAACGCGATCGACAAGGCCTACAACCGCGACTACGAGCGCCGTCGCCGCGGCAACCGCATCGTCTTCCATGTTCCGTAGGGCCGCGCGACTTGGCGTGCTCGCGGCAGCCGCGCTGACGCTCGGCGGCTGCGGCCTGGGAGCGGGCGCGGATCCCGACGCGCCGGTCAGCCTGACCGTCACGCGCGACTTCGGCGCCGAGGAGGTGCTGTCGATCCCCGGCGCGGAGGTGGCGGGCGCCGACACCGTGCTGGGCGTGCTGCAGCGCAACGCCAAGGTCAAGACGCGCTTCGGCGGCGGGTTCGTACAGGCGATCAACGGCGTGGCGGGCGGCCGCCGCGACGGGCGGCCGGTCGACTGGTTCGTCTACGTCAACGGCAGCCTCACCGACCAGGGCGCGGGTGCGCTGAAGGTCTCAGGCGGCGATCGCATCTGGTGGGATCACCGCGACTGGGGAGTGACGCCAAACGCGCGTGCCGTCGTCGGCTCCTACCCCGAGCCGTTCGTCCACGGCGAGAACGGCAAGCGCCTGCCGGTGCGCGTGGAATGCGCCGATCCGAAGGCGGCTGCGTGCTCGGACGTCGCCGACAAGCTGCTCGCGCTGGACATCCCGATCGGTCGCAGCAACATCAGCCGCAGCGCGGCCGACGACTCGCTGCGGATCCTCGTCGGGCCATGGAAGGCGATACGCGGCCGCGACGTCGAGTCCGACGCGATCGACCGCGGGCCGAAGTCCAGCGGCGTCTACGTCCGCTTCGACGAAGCGGGCACCGGGCTGTCGGTGCTCGACGAGCGCGGGCGCGTCGCCCAGCGGCTGGGCGTCGCGACGGGCCTGATCGCCGCGACGCGCTCCAAGGATCGCCAGCCGGTGTGGTTCGTCACCGGCACCGACGACGCGGGTGTCGCCGCCGCGGCGCGCGCGCTCGACGAGGGGGTGCTCTCCAACCGCTTCGCGCTGGCGGTGTCCGACGATCTTCCCGTCGCCGTACCGGCCCGGGACAGCCGGTAGGTGCACCCGGCCAGCGCGCTGTCCGCGGCTCGCTCGTCGCTGTCGGCGGCCTACGTGTGTGCGCTCGTCACGGTCGTGCTCGCCTTCGAGAACCCGATCGTGCTGGGCGGCGGTCGCGTTGGCGATCGTCGCCGCCGCGCTGCTCGCCGGGGCCGGCCGGGCACTGCGCCGGCGCTCCGCGCGCTCGGGGCTGACCGCCGCGCTCGCCGTCCGGCTCGTGCCGGTGCTCGGGCGCGACGCCCGGCGCCTGGCCGACGCGGCGCTGTCGCCCGGGCGCGACCTCCAGGCCCGGCGTCGCAGAGCGGCTGCAGATCGTGCGGGCGGTCGCGACGGGCGCATTGGATCGCGCGCTGGACGTCGCGGCGACGCTCGAGGTCCGCGGCTATGCGATGCCCGCGGCGGCCGGCCGCGCGAGCAGGCCGCCGCGCCGGCGCGCCGCTTGCGGCCTGGTGACCCACTTCCACGGCGGCGAGTTCGCCGGCCGCGTGAGGACCGCCGGGCTGGACACGCGCGAGCACGGTCCGGCGGCGATCTCGGCGGTCACGGCGGCCGTTCCCTATTCGCTGATCGCGATTGGATAGCTTCCACCGCCAATGAAGGTGGGAGTCCCCAAGGAGATCGTCGACGGAGAGCGCCGCGTCGCGCTCGTGCCCGAGGTCATCAAGAAGATGGCCGCCAAGGGCTTCGAGTTCGTCGTGGCACCCGGTGCAGGCGACGATGCCGCGCTCTCGGATGCCCTCTACGAGGAGGCCGGCGCGAAGCTGTCGGACGACGTCTGGTCGGCCGACGTGGTCGCGAAGGTCGCCGGGCCGACCGACGAGGAGATCGCAAAGCTCGGCGACAGCACGGTCCTGGTCGGCTTTCTCGGCCCGCTGACCAACACCCACGCGATCAGCGCCCTGGCCGAGGCTGGGACGACCTCCTTCGCGATGGAGGCGATCCCGCGCATCTCGCGCGCGCAGTCGATGGACGCGCTCTCCTCGCAGTCCAACGTCGCCGGCTACAAGTCCGTGCTGCTGGCCACAGAGCACCTCGGGCGCTTCTTTCCGATGATGATGACGGCGGCCGGCACCGTCCCGCCGGCACGCGTGCTCGTGCTTGGCGCCGGCGTCGCCGGCCTGCAGGCGATCGCCACGGCGCGCCGCCTCGGCGCGCAGGTCACCGGCTACGACGTGCGCTCCGCCGTCGCCGAGCAGGTGCAGTCGCTGGGCGCGACGTTCCTCGAGCTGGAGGCCGGCAAAGGCGCGGAGGGCGACGGCGGCTACGCTCGCGAGCTGACCGACGAGGAGAAGGCCGCCCAGCAGGCCGAGCTGGCCGACAAGATCGCCACCTTCGACGTCGTCATCACGACCGCGCTCGTGCCGGGCCGCGGCGCGCCGATCCTTGTGACCAAGCGCTCGGTCGAGCAGATGAAGCCCGGCAGCGTGATCGTCGACCTGGCGGGCGAGTCGGGCGGAAACTGCGAGCTGACCGAGCCCGGCGAGGTCGCCGTCAAGCACGGCGTGACGATCGTCTCGCCGCTGAACCTGCCGTCGTCGATGCCCGAGCATGCCTCGGCGCTGTACGCGCGCAACGTGCAGTCGCTGCTGGAGCTGCTCGTCGACGACGACGGCGCGCTGAACCTGAACTTCGACGACGAGATCATCGCGGGGGCCTGCATCACCCGCGACGGCGAGGTCGTGCATCCGGGCTCGAAGAAGGCCGTCGACGCGGCCGGCGCGAGCGACGGCGGATAGGAGCACCGCGATGGACCTCATCAGCACGACGATCATCGCGGCCGAGGGCGGCCCGAGCACGATCCTCACGAGCCTTGCGATCCTGATCCTCGCGGCGTTCGTCGGCTTTCAGGTCATCTCCAAGGTGCCCAACACGCTGCACACGCCGCTGATGTCGGGCACGAACGCGATCCACGGGATCGTCGTGCTCGGCGGCCTGGTCGCGATCGCCCAGGCCGACGGCTTCCTCAGCCGGCTGCTGCTCGTGATCGCGATCATCTTCGGGACGATCAACGTCGTCGGCGGCTTCCTCGTCACCGACCGCATGCTGAGCATGTTCAAGCGCAAGCCCGAGCCCGCCGAGGCGGCCGAGGAGCCCGAGTCGTGACGACGGCGATCGCCTTCTACCAGGAGCAGGACTTCATCACGGCCGCCTACGTCGTGGCGTTCGGGATGTTCATCGTCGGCCTGGCGAAGCTCACGAGCCCGACCACGGCCGTGCAGGGCAACAAGATCGCCGCCATTGGCATGTTGATCGCCGTCGTCGCGACGCTGCTGAACCCGGGCCTGGATGGCGCCGACTTCCTGCTGATCGCGATCGGCCTGATCATCGGGACGCTCATCGGCGTCCCGTCGGCGCGCAACGTGAAGATGACGGCGATGCCGCAGATGGTGGCGCTGTTCAACGGCGTCGGCGGCGGCGCGGTTGCGCTGATCGCGTGGGCGGAGTTTCGCCACGACCCCGCGGAGCTGAGCGCGAGCCTGCAGGTTGGCATCCCGCTCGTGCTGGCCGCGATCATCGGCTCGATCTCCTTCTGGGGCTCGAACATCGCCTTCGGCAAGCTGCAGGGATTGATCTCGGGGAGCCCGGTGAAGATCCCCGCGGGGCTGTTCGTGAACATCGGGCTGCTGGCCGTCGCGACGGGCGCGGGCCTCGCGATCCTGCTGGGCTCCGAGAGCCAGGGCCTGTTCGTGCTGATCCTCGTCGCCGCCGCGCTGCTCGGCAATCTCGCCGTGCTGCCGATCGGCGGGGCCGACATGCCCGTCGTCATCTCGACGCTCAACGCCTTCACGGGGCTCAGCGCGGCCGCGGCCGGCATCGCGCTGAACAACTACGCGCTGATCGTCGCCGGGATGATCGTCGGCGCCTCCGGCACGATCCTGACCGACCAGATGGCGAAGGCCATGAACCGCTCGATCGGCTCGGTCCTGCTCGGCGGCTTCGGCGGCGAGGCGCCGGCCGTCGAAGGCGGGGGAGGCGAGGCCGGCGGCACCGTGCGCTCGACGAGCGCCGCCGACGTGGCGATCCAGCTCGCCTACGCGCGCCAGGTCGTCGTCGTGCCCGGCTACGGTATGGCGGTCGCCCAGGCCCAGCACGCGGTGCGCGAGATGGCCAAGGTGCTGGAGAAGAAGGGGATCGAGGTCAAGTACGCGATCCACCCCGTCGCGGGCCGGATGCCCGGCCACATGAACGTCCTGCTGGCCGAGGCCGACGTGCCGTATGACCAGCTCAAGGAGATGGACGACATCAACCAGGAGTTCGGCCGCACCGACGTTTCGCTGGTGATCGGCGCCAACGACGTCACCAATCCCGACGCGCGCATGAAGGCCGACTCGCCGATCTACGGTATGCCGATCCTCAACGTCGACGAGTCCGCCTCGGTGATCGTCCTCAAGCGCTCGATGGCGTCGGGCTTCGCGGGAATCGAGAACCCGCTGTTCTTCAACGAGAAGACGCAGATGCTCTTCGGCGACGCGAAGGCCAGCGTCGGCGAGATCACCTCAGAGCTCGGCCAGCTCTAACCTCAGAGTTCGGCCAGCGCTGTCGCCAGACCGCTACCGCTTGATCTTCAGCTTCTTGCGGTCGGAGTCCTGGTTCTTGAAGACGTCCACGGCGATTGTGCCGACCGACATCTTCGCGTTCTTTGCCCGGCCCAGCGCGGTGCGAGCCGAGCGCGACAGCTTCATCGTGACGACGAGCTTGCCGGCCTTGCGGTAGGCGAGCACGACCTGCGGGACCTTGATGAGCTTGCGCGAGCCCTTGCGGCTCTTCTTGACCGCGGCGCCCGGCCGGATGTTGCCGGCGATCGCGACGATGCCGGGCTCGTTCATGCGGATCTCGATGCGCATCTTGCCGGTCTTCGCGACCTGCTTGAGCTTGGAGAGGACCCGCACCTTGGGGTTCGGGGCGCTCGCATCGAGCAGGATGCCGCCCGGCCCGCGCTGGGCACCCGACAGGACGATCGGATCGCCCGACGTGCCGAAGCCCGGCGTGCCGGGAGCCGCGCCGCTGTTGGCCAGCAGCGTGTTGAGCAGCGAGGAGACGACGCTGTCGGGCAGCGGGCCGCCGCCGCCTCCGACGACGCCCCCAAGGGTCTGATCCACGACGCCGCTGACGCTGCCCTCGACGCCGCTGACCACGCCGCCGACCGCGCCGGTCACCTCCGTGACGACGCCGCCGGCCCCCGGAACGAGGCCGCCGAGCGTCTCTCCGGTCTGCGTGATGCTGGGGACGCCGTCGAGCAGGCCGGCCTGCGCTGGAGCGGTGACGACGGCAGTGCCGGTGCCGAGCGCGGCGATCGAGAGGACGGCGGCGGTGGCGCGGCGAGAGCGATTGGCGAGCATATGCCGTAGTCGGCAGGTGGATGTTCGTCCTTGAGCACTGTCCACCGGGGACTGGACGGATCTGGACGCACGGCCGGGATGAAGGGAGCGATCCTGATCTCCCGGCTTGCGCAGTGCCTGTTCGGCGAAGCGCGTTGCCGGGGACCGAGGATCGTCATGGCCCTTGCGTGTAGCCGGAGATCAAGCGGCTGGAGGAGGTTCTGCTTGCATGATCGACAGCAGCGCGCCGCGGCTTGATACCCCCTGGCAGACTGGCGCCGGTGATCGATCGCGCAATTGCGCTGCAGGCGCTCGCTGACGAGACGTTCGATGTCGTCGTCGTCGGCGGCGGCATCACCGGGGCCGGCGTGGCGTTCGACGCCGCCACGCGCGGCTACAGCGTCGCGCTCGTGGAGCGCGCCGACTACGCGGCGGGCACGTCGAGCCGATCCTCCAAGCTCGTGCACGGGGGCCTGCGCTACCTGCAGAACTTCGACCTCGGCCTGGTGCGCGAGGCGCTGCTCGAGCGCCAGCTGATGGTCGCGCTCGCCCCGCACCTCGTCCATCCGTTGCCCCTGGTCGTCGCCGCGTTCGACGGCGAGCGGCCCGACCGGCGCACCGGCGTCGGCCTGAACCTCTACGACGTGATGTCCGTCGAGCGCCGGCGCCGGTCCGCGCGTCCCCGGCTGCGCGGGCGGTCGAGCACACCCGCGCCGGAGGACTCCGACTGGAGCCCTGAGCGCCATCGCATGATCTCCGGCGCGGAGGTGCTCGAGCTCGTGCCGGCGCTGGCCGCGCGCGAGCCGACCTCGGGCTACCTCTTCTATGACTGCCAGACCGACGACGCGCGCCTGGTGCTGACGGTGCTCGCGGAGGCCGAGCGCTTCGGCGCGGTATGCGCCAACGGCGTCGACGTGACCGCGCTCGTGCGCGACTCGGCCGGCCGCGCGGCCGGCGTCCGCGTGCGCGCGCAGCCCGACGGCGAGGAGCTCGTCGTGCGCGCGGCGAACGTCGTCAACGCGACCGGCGTGTGGGCCGACAGGCTGCGCCCCGGCGAGCTGCACGACGACGCCGACGTGCCGCGCATCCGGCCGAGCCGCGGCACGCACGTCACGATCCGCCACGAGCAACTGCCGCTGACCGGCGGTGCGATCGTCCCGGCCGGTGGCGGCCGGTCGATCTTCGCCCTGCCGTGGCTCGGCCGCACGCTGCTCGGCACGACCGACAACGACTTCGAGGGCTCGCTCGAGGACCACCACGTGCCGCCGGCCGAGCAGGACGTCGAGTACCTGCTGTCGGCGGCCAACGCGTACTTCGCGAGCTCGTTGCGTCCGTCCGATCTGACCGGCGCCTACGCGGGGGTGCGGCCGCTGATCTCCACGGGCGACCCGAAGAAGTCCGTCGACATCTCTCGCAAGGCCGAGCTGTACGAGACGTCGAGCGGCATGGTCACGATCACCGGCGGCAAGCTCACGACCTGGCGGCGGATGGCGAAGATGACCGTCGACCGGCTGGTGCTGCGCGAGGCGCGCGACGCACCGTGTCGCACGCACGAGATTCCGCTCGGTGCGCCGATCGCGGTCTCCGACCTACCGCGCGTGGAGGGCGTGGCGCCCGCGGCCTATGCGGCGCTGGCGGGGCGCTATGGCCACGCCGCCCACGACGTGCTCGCCGTCGCGCGCGAGCGCGCCGAGCTGTGCCGCCCGGTCGTCGGCGATCTGCCCGACCTGCTGGCGGAGGTCGTCTATGCCGCGCGCCGCGAGCAGGCGGGCTCGCTGGGCGACGTCCTGCTGCGGCGCACGCGCCTGGCGCTGCTGGCCGGCCGCGAGATCGCCGCGCCGGGCGAAGCGGCACAGCGCGTGGCGGCCGCGCTGGCGGGCGAGCTCGGCTGGGGCGAGGAGGAGTCGCGGCGGCGGCTCGCGGACTGGGCACGCGAGGCAACTGCCGAAGGCGTCGTCGGTAGCGCGTAACCTGCGCGCCGGATGCTCACACTACGGCTTCTCAGCCTCACCGCCGCGATCGCGCTCTCGGGGGCGATGACCTCGGCCGCTCGCGCCGCCTTCTTCCCGGGCGACGCGATCGACGGCCCGAACCCGGAGCTGCGCGCCCTGGGCGACGTGGACATGGCCCGCGACGGCACAGGCGTCGTCGTCTACGTGCGCGCCGTCGGCGGCGTCGACCGCGTCTTCGCATCGCGCTTTGATGGCGGCGTCTTCCAGCCGGCCGAGCAGCTCGATGCCGGGCTCCCCGGTCCCAGTTCCCAACCCGTGGTCGGCGCCGCGAACAGCGGCAGGCTCGCGATCGCGTTCGTCAGCGCGGGCCACGTGTACGCCGTCGTGCGTCCCGCCGGCGCGGGCTTCTCGGCGCCCGTCATCCTGGGGCCGGGCAGCGACCCGGCCGTCGACCTGTCGATCAACGGCACGGGCTACGCGTCGTTCACCTCCGGCGGCGACGTGCGGATCGCGCGCCTGGACAGGCGCACCAACGTGTGGACGGGTCTTCCGCAGCCGGTCGACATCGATCCGGCGCGGGTGGCGGGCGTCGGCCCGGCACGCTCGAAGGTCGCGATCTCGGCCGACGGCATCGGCATCGTCACGTGGGGCGAGGCAGGACACGTGTTCGCGCGCAAGATGTTCAACTCGGGGATCTCCAACGCGCCGCAGGACCTCACCCCGCCCTCGTTCGCCGGCCGCGCGGCCACGACGTCTGAGTTTGCGGATGTCGACACCGAATACGACTCGAGCTATGCCTGGGTCGTCTTCCGCCAGACCTTTGCCGACGGCGGCTCGCTGACGCTCGCGCGCCGCCAGCGCGGCACGGGCTTCGATCCGCCCGTCCTCGTCGACACGGGCGACGAGCAGCCGGGAATCCCTCGCATCTCCCTCAACGGCCGCGGCCAGGGCATCGCGACGACGACGGGTCTGTCGACGGGTCAGCCGATGGCCGCGCTGCTGGACAAGCGCGACACCTTCGCAGCGGCCGGCCGGATCCTCATCCCCAGCCCGGCCGGCGCGACCGCGGTGCCCTCGAGCTCCGACAACAACACCGCGGTCGTCGCCGCGGTCATCGGTGGGCCGCAGACCGTGGTGGTGCGAGCCTTCAACGACGGAGTCGCCACGGGTGACAGCCTGCTGTCGCGAGCGGAGTTCGGGGCCGTGCATCCGGAGCTCGGATTCGACGTGGCATCCGACCGCGCCGGGGGCGTGCTCGTCGCGTGGATCCAGGGCGAGGGGGCGGACCGGCGGCTCGTCGGCGGCCTGTTCGACCGCGAGCCAGGCAGCTTCCGGGGCTACACCTCGCAGCGCTGCTGTCGCAATGGCACCCCGTCGCTGCACTGGCAGGAGTCCTTCAACCTGTGGGGCTCGATCCGCTACCAGGTGATCGTCGATGGCACGCCCGTCGGCGAGACGACCGGCGACACGTTCACGCTCGGCACGCCCCTGGGCGACGGGACGCACGAGTGGCAGGTCGTGGGCACCGACATCCGCGGCCAGACGGCGCGATCGAAGACGCGCCGGCTGCGTATCGACGCGCGCCGGCCGCTGCTGTCGGTGAGCTACAAGCGCAAGAAGCGCAACGTGACGGTGTCCGTGCGCGCCCGGGACAACGCACGCACTCCGAAGCACACGTCGGGCATGCAGCGCGTCGTCGTCTCGTGGGGCGACCGCACCAAGGGCTCGCGCGGGCACTCGCGTGTTCGTGCCAGGCACAGCTACCGCCGCAAGGGCACCTATCCGCTGGAGATCACGGCCATCGACAAGGCCGGCAACGAGACGACCAGCACCCGCACCGTGCGCATTCGCTGATGCGCCGCACCGCGGCCGCCGCCGGCCGGACGCTCGGATCCGGCGAGGCGCTGCGGCGGGCACGCTAACGTTCTGAGAACGAGTCGCCGACCGCTGTCCAACGCGGCCGGGCGCCTACCGACGATTGACCAGGAGGACCACATGTCCGTCATTTCCCGCTCCGCATTGGAGTCAAGCTCGCTCGCCGACCTGCACGAGATCGCCGGGGAGCTCGATCTCGACGGCTATCGCCGTCTGCGCAAGGCCGACCTCGTCGCGTCGATCATCGAGCGCCAGGGCGCCGACGCCGGTGGCGACGCGGCCGTCGACGCCGCCGACGATGAGCAGCCGGCCGGTGACGGCGCCGACGTCGGCGAGCGTCCCGCCCGCCGCTCGCGACGCGGAGGCCGTGGGGGCTCGCGCACGCGTGACCGCGACCCGGGCGACAGCCCCGACGACGCCGACGCGGCTCCGGCGCCCAGCGCGCGCTCCAGCCGGCCGCGGCGCTCGTCGCGCGAGAACGGCTCGAGTGACGGCGACCGTCCCGCCGGCCGCGAGACTTCGAGCGGCCGCGAGGGCGACGGTGACCGTGATCGCTCCGGTGACCGCGACCAGTCCGGTGACCGTGATCGCTCCGGTGATCGTGATCGATCCGGCGGCCGTGATCGCTCCGGCGGCCGCGATCGCTCCGCGCCCTCGGGCGAGGAGCGCGAGACGACCGGCACCGTCGATCTGCTGCCCAACGGCTCGGGCTTCGTGCGCGTCTCGCCTCCCGAGCCCTCCGACGACGACGTCTACATCTCTGCCGCGCAGGTGCGCCGCTGCGAGCTCGTCGCGGGCGACGAGGTCGCCGGGCCCGTGCGCGCGCCGCGCCGCTCCGAGCGCTACCCGTCGCTGATCCGCGTCGACACGATCAACGGACGCGCGGCCGACGAGGTCGCCGAGGGCACGAAGTACGACGACCTGCCGTGCAGCTACGCGACCGAGCGCATCGCGCTTGAGGCCGACGATCTCACGCTCAAGGCGATCGAATGGCTGACGCCGTTCGGCCGTGGCTCGCGCGTGTCGATCGTCGGCGGCCCGCGTTCGGGCAAGACCGAGGCGCTGCGGCGCCTGGCGGGCGCGATCTCTGGCCAGGAGGCGCTCGAGTGCTCGATCGTCCTGGCGGGCGTGCGCCCGGAAGAGATCCCCGACTGGAAGTCGGGAGGGCTGCAGCCGGTGTCCGAGCTGTCGCTGAGCAGCGCGGCGGACGCGCATGGCCAGGCAATCGAGCGCGCGGTCGAGACAGGCCGGCGCATCGCCGCCCGCGGCGGTCACGCCGTCGTGCTGATCGACACGCTCAGCTACGTCCCGCCGGCGCTCGCGCGGCGCGCGCTGGCCGCGGCGCGCAACATCGTCGACGGCGGCTCGCTGACGGTCGTCGCGACGGCGCCCGAGCCGCTCGGCGGCGAGACGACGGTCATCGCGCTGGACGCTGCGATGGCCGGTAGCGGCCGGATCCCGGCGCTGGACCTCGCCGCGAGCGGCACGCTTCGCCCGGAGCTGCTGGTGGGGGAGAAGGGCGCCGAGGCGATCGCCGAGGCGCGCTCCGCCGCGATCGCCTGAGAGCGCTTCGTCGTCGCGTGCCGCGTTAGGGTCAGTCGCGAAATAAGTGCGTGGGTTTGGGTGCCGGATCGTGGATGCCAGGCGCCGCGCGCGAGCGCAGGCGGGCGCCAGCCCGTTGAGCATCGCGGGTGGTGCCTGGCGCCGCGAGCCGGTGACCAAACACCGCAGTTTTTCGCGACGGACCCTTAGCGCGGCACGTAGGCGACGCGGCCCCAGGAGGGCTCGGGCGAGAGCTCGATCGCCTCGCCGCCGCGGTCGGGCTGGACGTAGCCGAAGGTGTGCGTGTGCACGCAGAAGGCGATGTCCAGCTCGCCCTCCTTGACGCGCTGGTCAAGCCACGCGGAGCGGAAGACCAGGCGGCGCAGCCAGTGCACGAGCGAGCGCTCCGACGGCCCGCAGAGCTCTGGCCAGCAGTCGTTGACGTGCTCGCCGAGCGAGGACGCGGGATCCTGGATCTCGCCGTTGACCGAGAGGTTGACGAGGTCGTCGAGCTCGTGCTCGTGAAGCCGCGAGCGGACGAAGCCGAGCTTCAGCGCAGCCTGCTCGCAACGCTCGCTGAAATCGCGCTCGTTGAAGGTGAAGCGCAGCTCGCCATACTCGAGCACGAAGTCCTCCCCCGAGTCATAGTTGCCGCGTCGTTGAGTCTCGTCCATGACGCCGTCGGCATCCTAGGTGGGACTCCTGCCCGGGGCAGCGAGTGCATGGGATGTTGCACTTCTCAGGGTCTTTGGAGCCTGGTGGGGGGGCGAGTTGCGGCAGGCCGCGCCCTATAGAGGGCATGACCGATGACGACGCCGCAACGATCCTGCTCGTCGAGGACGACGATGCCACGCGCACGTTCCTCGCCGACAACCTCTCCGCCGACGGCTACGACATGCTCCTGGCCGATTGTGCCTCCGATGGCCTGCGCCTACTGGAGCGCAAGTTCCCCGACCTCGCCCTGATCGACCTCGGGCTACCCGACGCCAGCGGCTACGAGCTGCTGCGCCGCGTGCGCCACGCTGACGGCGTCGTGAGCCGGATCGATCCCGCTACGCCGCTGATGGTGGTCAGCGGGCGCTGCTCGGAGCTCGACCGCGTTCGCGGCTTCGACCGCGGGGCCGACGACTACCTCTGCAAGCCGTTCTCCTATCCGGAGCTGCGCGGCCGCGTCGGGGCGCTGCTGCGCCGCGCCGATCGCCGGACGTCCTGTGGGCGCCTGCGCGCCGGCGAGCTGGAGGTCGATCCGCCCTCCCGTGAGGTCCACCTGCGCGGCGACCGCGTGATCCTGTCCCAAAAGGAGTTCGCGCTGCTGCGCACGCTCGTCTCAGACCCCACGCGGGTGTTCACCAAGGAGGAGCTGCTGCGAGGCATCTGGGGCTACCGCTCGACCGGCTCGACGCGCACGCTGGACTCCCATGCCTGCCGCCTGCGCGCGAAGCTCGGCCGCCACGGTGACCGCTACGTGATCAACGTCTGGGGCGTGGGCTATCGCCTCGTGGACGGCATCGCGACGCAGCGCGCGGACAATCGCGCGCGGGTGGCGAGTTGAGCCAGACGGCTGCAGGGACGGAGGCGTGACGTGGACGTGCCGCTCGCGTGGGCGCTGGCGGCGGTCGGGATCGTCGCCGCGCTCGCCACGGCGCATGAGCTGCGTCGCCGCCGCGAGCTGGTGGCACGCGCCTGCCACGAGCTGCGGGGGCCGCTGACCGCCGTGCGACTGAGCCTCGCGACGATGGAGCGCCGCGAGGAGGCGCCGCCCGAGCGCCTTGCCGCGATCGACCTCGAGCTGCGCCGGGCAGCGCTCGCGCTGGACGACTTCGCCGCCGCGCGCAGCGGCCGGCGCGCGATCGATCGCACCGAGCCGATCGACGTCTGCGAGCTGCTGGAGGAGCAGCTGCAGAGCTGGCGGGCCGTGGCCGCGAGCTTCGACAGCCGGATCGTCCTCGGCGTGATGCCGCGTGGCGTGATCGTCCACGGCGACCGCCTGCGCCTTGCCCAGGCCGTGTCGAACCTTGTCGCCAACGCGCTCGAGCATGGCCGTGGGCGCGTCAAGCTGACGGCACGGGTCGTAGGTCAGCGCCGGCTGCGCATCGAGGTGACCGACGACGGGCCGGGGTTGCCGGCCCCGATCGGCGAGCTCACCCGTCGCGCGCGCGCCGGGCGCGGGCGGCAGGGGCGCGGGCGCGGCATGGCGATCGCCGCCGAGATCGCCGAGCGCCACGGCGGACGGCTGGCCGCCGCGCCGTCACAGCGCGGAGCGCGGATCGCCATCGAGCTGCCGCTGCGAGGCGCGGGGAGGTCGTCATGAGCCACCGGCGCCGAGCGCTGCTGCTGGGCGGCCTCGCGCTGATCCTCGGCGGGCTTGCCGCGTCGAGCATCGCCGGGCGCGAGGCCTCGCTGTCGCGCCGTGTCGGCGGCCTCGTGAACGTCGTCGTCGCGCAGGAACCGATCCATGCCGGTTCGCCGATCGGTGCCGGGGCGCTCGGCGTGCGGCGCGTGCCCGAGCGTTTTGCGCCGGAGAGCATGATCTCCTCGCCGCGCGAGCTCGAGGGGCTGAAGGCGTCCGTCGACATCCCCGCGGGCAGCGATCTGTCGGCGGGCATGGTCGGCGACGGCCGCGGGCGGACGCTCGGCCCCGCGATCCGTCACGGTGAGCGCATCGCCCAGGTCGTGGCGCTCGGCCCGCCGGATCTCGTCACCGCCGGCAGCCGCGTCGATGTCCTCGTCACGCCCGAGCCGCGGCCCGACGCGGCCGGCGAGGCGGTGCTCGCGCTCGAGGACGTCGAGGTGCTCGCGGCGGGGCCAGCCGGCCCGAGCGATCAGACCCCCGCTGGCCGCGCTTCGGACGAGACGCCGGGCGAGCGCGTCGCTGTGTCGCTGCGCGTCACCCTGCGACAGGCCGTGTACCTGGCGGCGGCCCAGGACTTCGCCCGCGAGCTGCGCCTGCTGCCGCGCTCGGATGGAGATCGAGCCCGCGGCAAGGCCGGCTTACGGATGGGGGCGCTGCCACGGTGAGCAGCGGTCGCGACGAGGCTCAGGCACCGCACGCCAGCGCGCGTGACAGCAGCAGCTCGCGCATCGATGACTACTGTTGCTCGATCCGGTCGCGCATCCGCGCCTCGGCCTCGCGCAGGTCCGGTGTGAACTCCTCGCCGAAGTCGTCGGCCTCGAAGATCGGGCGAAGCTCGATCTCCGTGCCGCCGTCAAACGGCGCCCGCCTGAGCCACTCGATCGCCTCGTCGCGCGACGCGCACTCCCAGATCCAGTAGCCGGCGACGATCTCCTTGGCCTCGGTGAAGGGACCGTCGATCACGGTGCGCTTGCCACCTTCGAAGCGGACCCGCGCGCCCTTGGACGTCGGGTGCAGGCCCTCGCCCGCCAGCATGACGCCGGCCTTGACGAGCTCCTCGTTGTAGATCGTCATCTCCTGCAGCAGCTCCGTGCTCGGCATCTCGCCCGCCTCGGACTCGGGGCTGCCTGGGACCAGGACCATGAAGCGCATTGCTCTCTCCTCGTCGGTTGGGGTCGTTCTACCAGCGCGTCGAACGAGGACGGGCGAAATCGACACACCCCGAAAGAAGTTTCTCCGCGGTCGGCGCGCCGCTGTCGTCGTGGCTCAAAGTAGGGGAGCGCGCGCCTGCGGCGCGCGCCCGGCGAGCGCGAGCGCGCTGCTGACGGGATCGCCCTCGGCGAGCTCGACGCCGAGCCGCGCGGCAAGCTCCGCGCTGGCGCCGCCGCCACCCACGATCGTTTGCCGTGAGGCGGCGAGCAGCGTGATCGCCTCCGCGCTGGCAGTCAGCTGTCGCGTGTCGCGCGAGCAGAGGATGACGGCGTCGGGACGGATCGCCACGCTGACGTCGAGGATCTGCTCGACGGGTGTGTCGGCGCCCAGATAGGCGATCCGCCAGCCCTGATCGGCAAGCACGAGGCCGAAGCAGACGAGCCCGAGCGTGTGGCGCTCGCCCGGAGGGCAGGCGAGCAGCCCGAGCGGACCCCTGCCCGCCTCCCAGCCCTGCGCGACCGCGAGCAGCCGGCGCTCGATGAGATGGCTGGCGAAGTGCTCCTGGCTGACCGACAGCCGCCCGCGCTCCCAGGAGTCGCCGATCTCGGCGAGCAGCGGCAGCACGACGTCGCGGATGCCCTCCAGGCGGCCGCGCGCGAACGCTGCCTCGAGCAGTGCGTCGAAGCGCGTCGCCTCGTATGCTCGCCCGGCATCGAGCAGCGCGTCGACGAGCTCCGCGGACCGGCCCGGCGCGATCGTGCCGGCGGAGGACTCCGACAGCGCGAGCCCCGCCGCCTGGGCGGCTGCGATGCCGCGGGACATATGAGCCTGCATCGCGCGGATGCGCCGCTCGTCGCCGCGGGAGTACAGGCGAAAGCCACCCTCGGAGCGCTGTGGCTCCAGCAGCCGGTAGCGCCGCTCCCAGGCACGCAATGTCGCCTCGGAGACGCCGACGAGGCTCGCGAACTCCTTGATTCGCCACCGCGGTTGCTCGCTCATCGGCGCGCAGTATCGCAGGTTGCTACAAACCTGTGACAAAACCTAGACAGATTGGGTACAGTGTGTTCATGAACCGCGCCTGCATCGCCCGCCACGATCACGCGATCGCCTCCGACGCCGCGCTCATGTCGGAGATCGCCAATGGCGACAGCGCGGCTTTCGACGAGCTCTATCGCCGCCACAGCCCGAATGCCCTGATCCAGGCGCGCCGCCTGTGTGCGAGCGCGGAGCTCGCCGAGGATGTCGCGCAGGAGACGTTCATCTCGCTATGGCGCGGCGCGAGCCGCTACCGCCCCGCGCTGGGGAGCGTCAGCGTCTGGCTGTCGAGCCTGCTGCGCAACCGCGCGATCGACGCCTGGCGGCGCACGACGGTCCGCCCGGCAGAGGTTCCACAGCTCGAGGACGGCCCGGGCCAGCTGCGAGCGGCGATCGGCGCGGACGTGGCGCCCGTGGAGCGGTCGGTCATGATCGGGCTCATGGCTCGTCTCCCGCGCGAGCAGAAGGAGGCGGTCTTCTTCGCGTACTTCGGCGAGATGACCCACGCCGAGATCGCCATGTGGGCCGGCGAGCCGCTGGGCACGATCAAGGGCCGGTTGCGACTGGGCCTGAACAAGCTGCGGGCGCAGCTCGAGGAGCAGGCCGAGCCGGTGGGTGTCGCCTCCGCGGTGGCACCGGTCGCCCGGCTCGAGGAGAAGCGGCAGCGTCGCGGTCCGGCCGCGGTGCCGGCACGCCGGCTGACCGCAGCCTGAGCCTCGACGGAGGGGCGATTCCCTCGACGCAGGGGGGCGAACTCTCAGCGCCCGCGCCCTTAGCACTGCATGGATGACCTCGATCGCGACGCGGCGCTCGACGAGCTCGCCGGCTCGCTGCGCGACCGCCTGCTCGGCGAGGCCGGCCGCCGCATCGAAGGCGACCTGCACGAGCGCATCCGCGAGCTCGTCGATCGCGAGGCAGGCCTGCTGGACGACGGCGCACGGGCGAGGCTCGTCGCGCGGGTCGCGCAGCGATCGTTCGGCCTGGGGCCGCTGGAGCCGCTGCTCGGCGATCCGACGGTCGACGAGGTGATGGTCAACGGGCACGCCAGCGTGTGGGTGGAGCGCGGCGGGCGCATCGAGCAGACGGCGGCGTGCTTTGCCGGCGAGGCCGACCTGCGCCACGCGATCGAGCGGATCCTCGCACCAATCGGGCGGCGGGTGGACGAGGCCGAGCCGCTGTGCGACGCGCGCCTGCCGGACGGCTCGCGCGTGAACGTCGTCGTCGCGCCGCTCGCCCTCGACGGCTCCGTGCTGACGATCCGCCGCTTTCGCCCGCGCGGCTTCGGGCCGGACGACCTCGTCGCCAATGGGACGTGGGCCGCGCCGCTGCGCGATCTGCTGCGCAAGGCGGTGCGCGCGCGCTGCAACCTGCTGATCAGCGGCGGCACCGGCTCGGGCAAGACGACGACGCTCAACGCCCTGACGGAGTTCATCGACGAAGGCGAGCGGATCGTCACCGTCGAGGATGCCGCAGAGCTGCGCCTGCGCCACCCGCACGTCGTGCGCCTCGAGGCGCGGCCGGCGTCGCTTGAGGGCCGCGGCGAGGTGACCGTGCGCCGTCTCGTGCGAAACGCGTTGCGGATGCGCCCCGACCGCATCGTCGTGGGGGAGGTCCGCGGGGCCGAGGCGCTGGACATGCTCAGCGCGATGTCCAGCGGCCACGACGGCTCGCTGTCGACCGTCCACGCAGGCTCGCCGGAGGAGGCGCTGCGCCGCGTCGAGACGCTCGCCCTGATGGCCGGCCTCGGGCTGCCGCACGAGGCGGTGCGCGATCAGGTCGCCAGCGCGCTGGATCTCGTCGTGCACCAGGCGCGGATGCCCGACGGCTCGCGGCAGGTCGTCTGCGTCAGCGAGGTCGTGCGGATCGCCGGCGGGGCCGGCACGCGCGAGCTGTACGCCGTGTCCGATGGCCGGCCGGCCTGGCGCGCGCCACTGGCAGACGAGCTCGCCGCGCGCCTGGCCCGGGCTCCGGCTTGAGCGCCACCGCGGTGATCGCGGGCCTCGCCGGCGTCTGCGCCGTGCTCGCGGCATGGGAGCTGATCGCGGCGGCCGAGCAGGAGCGATTCGTGCGCGGCGCCGGTCAGTGGCTCGCGCCGGCGCTGGCCGCACTGCGCGCCGGTCGCGAGCCGACCAGCCCCGAGCGCCGCAGGCTCGTTCTCGTGGGCGTGGCGTCGCTCGCCGCGGCAGGATGGCTCGCCGCGGGGCCGCTGATCGCGGTCGGGCTCGGGGCCACGGCGCCGTGGATTGCGCGAGCCGTGCTGCGCGCGCGCGGCAGGCACCGCCGCGAGGCGATCGCTGCCGAGGCGCCGGCGATCGCTCGCGCGCTGGCCGACGCCCTCGCGGGCGGACACTCGGTGCGCGGTGCGATCGTGGCCGCGGCCAGCGGCGGCGGCGTACGCGGGGCGGCGGGCGAGGAGCTGCGGGCCGCGTCGACGGCCCTGGAGCTCGGCGAGCGCACCGAGGACGTCCTGCGCGAGCTCGCGCGGCGAGCCGGGCCGGGGCCCTGCGACACCCTCGTCGCCGCGGTGCTGCTGCAGCGCGACGCGGGCGGCGACCTCGCCGGGCTGCTGCGCTCGCTGGCGTCCGCGCTGGAGGCGCGCGGGCGGGTGATGGCCGATGCGCGCTCGGCCACGGCGCAGGCGCGCTTCACCGCGGTGCTGGTGATCGGACTGCCGTTTGCCGGGCTCGCGCTCGCCGAGATCGCGTCTCCGGGATACCTCCGCACGCTCGCGGCCTCGCCGTTGAGCGCGATCCTCGTCGGCGGCGCGGTCGGCCTGCAGGTCGTGGCGTACCTCTGCGTGCGCCGGATCGCGCGCGTGGGAGAGGTACGGTGACCGGCGCCGTGGTCCTGGCGGGGTTGGCCGGGGTGTGCGGCGCCGCGGCGATCAGCGAGTTGCTCGCCGCACCGAGCGACCCGGGTCGCGTGCGACGGGCCCGCGGGCGCCATGGCCGGCTGGGCGCGATGACCGTCGTGCTCGCCCGCCTGGCACGGCGCGCCGGCGTGCGGCGGGCGCCGGCAGACCTGCGGGCGCGCATCGCGGCGGCGGGCGATCCGCTGGGCCTCACGGCGCGAGACGTCATGGCGCTGAAGGCGGTCGGTGCGTTCGCCGGCCTGCTGCTGGCGATCAGCCTCGTCGGCGCGCTGCCCGGGCGCCTGGGGATCCTGGCGGTGCTCTGCATGCCGGCGGCCGGCTTCCTCGTGCCCGACCTGGCGCTCGCGCGTCGCACGCGTGCCCGCGTGGCGACGATCGGGCATGAGCTCGCCGACGTGCTCGACCTGCTGCGGGTCGCGGTGCAGGCCGGGCTGCCGGTCGGCCGTGCGCTGGCAGAGGTCGGCGCGCGCTGCCAGGGCCTGCTCGCGGGCGAGCTGCGAGCCGCGGCCACGCGCATGCGGCTCGGCGCCACGCGCGCCGAGGCCTTCGAGCAGCTGGTCGCCCGCTGCCCGGCCGACGGCGTCGCGACGCTGACCTCGGCGGTGACGCGCGCCGACCGCCATGGCGCGCCGCTGGCGCCGGCGCTCGAGGCGCTCGTCGCCGAGGCGCGCGCCGAGCAGGCGCGCCTGCTGCGCGACGGTGCCGCGCGGGCGGCGCCGAAGATCCAGCTCGTCGTCGCGCTCGTGCTCGTACCCGCGGTGATGCTGCTGATCGCCGCCGTGCTCGTCCAAGCACTCGGCTGAGCGGGGCCGCGGGGCCGCGAATCCCGTAGAGGGCATCGTGGGCGTCGCGCTCGCCGCAGCCACCCCACGACGTCCCACCCGCCATGCACATCGAGCGGCGGAATCCTCCTCGGACTGCAAGAACGCGCCCGTTGGGTGGACTCTGCATGCGCCGATGCATTCGCGGCGCCGCCCGGGGCGCACCGGGCAGCTCGCAGAAGACCCTGCTCAAAGCTGTTTTTCGTACGCGATCGTGAGGCAGCGCGGAAAAATGTGGGAGATTGCGTGCAGAATGAGTTGCGTTGTGGGAGAGAGTGGGTTACCTTCGCCGCAGCGAGCCGGGCTGGAGGGGCTCCTCCCACCCCTCCAGCCCGGCTCTCGATTCTTCCCATGCATGTCGGCACCTCGCACCCATGGTCTTTCGCGGCACCTTCGACTATTCCCTCGACGCAAAGAACCGGCTCACGGTGCCGGCGCGCTTTCGCGCCGCCCTGTCGGAGGGGGTCGTGCTCGCCAAGGGCCTGGAGCGCTGCGTCGCACTGTGGACGCCGAGCGGCTATGACGCCTATACGCAGGCATCGCTGGCAGGCTTTCATCCCCTGCAGCCCGAGGCCCAGAAGCTCAAGCGCTTCTTCTCCGCCAACTCGCTGGACACCGAGCTCGACGCGGCGGGCCGCGTGATGGTGCCGGCCTTCCTGCTCGATTACGCCGGCCTGCAGAAGGAGGTCGTCGTCACCGGCTCGGGCGACGCGCTGGAGATCTGGAGCCGCGCCGCGTGGTCGGAGTACGACGCCGCGCTGGCATCCGACGTCATCGACATCACCTCACGCCTTGGCAACCCTGCTTGAGATGACCATGGCACACGTGCCGGTGCTGGCCGGCGAGGCGATCGAGCTGCTCGACCCGCAGCCCGGGCAGGTCGTCGTCGACTGCACGTTCGGCGCGGGCGGTCACGCGCGGCTGCTCGCCGGGCGCATCGGCGCGAGCGGCATGCTGATCGCGATCGACCGCGACCCGATCGCGGCGGAGCGCTTCGCCCAGCTGACTGGCGAGGTCTCCTGCGCGACGCGCTTCATCCGGGCGTCGTTCGTCGACGGGCTCTCGCAGCTGCGAGAGGAGGGCGTCCACGCGGACGTCGTGCTGCTGGACCTCGGCATGTCGTCGATGCAGATCGACACCTGGGAGCGCGGCTTCTCCTACTCCTACGACGCGCCGCTG
>Ga0136618_10000039_pt1 | contig 28305 bp, 20 predicted proteins | sample AntDrymUQ3302106_2_FD_104805 | JGI IMG/M metagenome (GOLD analysis project Ga0136618, IMG submission 104805) | Polar desert sand microbial communities from Dry Valleys, Antarctica - metaG UQ330 (21.06) | ecosystem: Environmental > Terrestrial > Soil > Desert | place: Antarctica: Dry Valley... | reverse complement strand
CAATTTTAGGTGTAAACAAGCAAATATAGAGGTTAAAAGGACATTTTTGTAACCATTTCGTTCATTGAGTGTTTCATTTAGGAGTGATTCCAGAATTTAAGGATACACAATAACCTGGAAGATTGTCCGCAATGTTGATGCGGGTAAGGCTAGAACGATTGAGTTAATAAATTAAATTGATTAAGTAGTCGGACAGAATAGTTTTATATTTAGCCACAGATTGACACGGATGAACACGAGATAAGAAATGATGATGACCAATCAGTGTTTGTTTTTATCTGTTTAAAATATCCGAGTTAATCTGTGTCAATCTGTGGCTGAAAATTCTTACAAAATAATTCTGTCCAACTACTTACGTTTATAAAATTTAAGAAATAAAAAAGAGGCTCGCTAAAGCCTCTTCATTTTTGGATTAAATTATTCTATTTTTCCTCACGCGGTTTCGTCGTGAAATATTGAAGTGATGATTCGGAAATGATTTTATAATCGGCGGGCGGCGTGAAAAGCGAGCGGTCGGGTTCGCTGCGGTTGATGTTTGTCAGACGGTAGGTTTGCTCGCCGAAACGCGGGTCGGTTTGTTTGGAAAGGACGATTAGCTGTAGTTCTTTTGAATACCAACGCTCATAGACGGTTTCAATCGGACGCTCGTTTCCGATTGCGCCGGCGGGAATTGTCATCGTCGTGCGCGTGCCTTCCGCCGTCACGCCTTCAATGTCGCGAGTGCCGAGCGATTCGGTCTTTCCGGCGCGGCTGCTGCCGCTGCCACCGATTGACATTGCCGCGAGAGCAGGTAGTTGGACGAGCTGTAAATTTTTCGCGGCGTTTGTTTCGATTTGCGCTTTGACAGCGGGACTCATTGCTTGGGCAGTGCCAATTGATTGGGTTGTGCCGAAGAGCGCGCCTGGAGCCATTCCGAATTGTGATTTCGTCCGGCGGGCGGTTTTGGCTGTCGGGTTTAATGAATACCTAAGATTACTCACGGGGTCGAAAATGGAAATCGTTTCCTGAAAACCGAAACCGGAAAAAGTAAAAAAATCGGAACCGGAACCGGAAGCAGTGGTGAAAGTGTTGGCGAAACCGCTGCCTCCGGTTGAAGCACCACTTTCGCGGCGAGTGCGACCTTCGCTGTCGCGGAACATCCGCGTTGTGTGGCTGCGCGTGATTTTATTGCCGTCGGCGAGCATTTGGACGCTTTCGCTGATTGCTTCTGCCGAGTACGGCTCACCTTTAACGACTGCCGTCGAACTGCCGGTAAAACTCTCAGTCCAGACTTTCGCGGTGCCGCCTTGCGCTTGCTGTGCTGCGACAGGCATCGTCAGAGCTGACACGAATAACAAAATTGCTGATAAATACTTCATAATATTTTCCTCATTTATTAATTTTCTGTTTTATTTACGAATCGAATCGCTCTGGCAACGCCGTCCGCGCCGACGAGCAAATCGGTTTTGATTTTTTCGGATTCGTTTTCAATCGGCAGATTTACGCCGAGCGCGAACAGCGACGAGCGCGAAAGCTCGGCGCGGACGATTTGCAATTCCTCTCCGTTTTCGCCCGGATTTCCGGCAAACGCGAGCGCGTAAAACTCGCCAGCCGATTCTTTTTGTTTGGGCTGAAGTCTTTGCTGCTGATTTAGTGTTTGCACATTAGATATCCGAGGTTTTAATGTTTTGTTGACAAAAACTTGTTTAGCTATTTTTGGAGATTCAGCTGCAGGATTTTTTATTTTCACTATTGCCGGAGAACTTGCGGGCATTTGGGTCGTCGGTGAAGGCTGAATTTCAATTGGTTTAACTTTCGATTTAATTTCCGGCGCGGCGGCTTGTTCAGTCTGGTGCTGTGGTTTCAATTTGCTGAAAACAATCAGGCTAATCACGCCGACAATGAAAAGAATCAAAACCATTGCCGAAGCTCTTTGCCAACTCCAAATCTGATAATTTGCCCAACTGCCGGAAACGTTTTTTAAATTTCGTTCGCGCCGCTCGGTTTCGATTCTCGCTTTGACCGCATTGAAAAGCAGCGGCGAGCCGACGATTTGCTCGATTTCATCGCTTCGTACTTTCGCCGCGTCGAGCAGTTTGCATCCGATGCGGTCGAGTTCTTCATTTTGTAAATTCCGTTTGTTCATTCTTCTATCTTCGCACCAAAAGACGTTTTGTCTGCCCAATCAGTTACAAAAACTTTCGCAGAATTTTTCGCAAGGCGCTCCTAGAGCGAAATGCCCGAATCTTGATTTTTGAATTCGACCAGCCGGTGATTTCCGAGACTTCACGGACGCTCATTTCTTCGGCATCGAGCATTTGCAAAATCGCGCGGTCATCATTCGACAAACGCGACAAAAGTTTCTCTGCCAAATCGCGCTCGACAACCGAGTTTTCCGCCGTCTTTTCATTGTGCGCCGCATCTGCAAATAATATTTCGGTTTCCGCTTCGCTAAACTCGCACCAGAGATTTTCAGGTTTTCGTTTTTGCGTGCGGAGCGCGTCGAGACAAGCGTTGGTCGTGATTTTTCCAATCCAACTTGCAAATGAAAAATTATGGTCTCCGCGAAAAGTCTTTAAATCGAAAAAAACTTTGGCAAAGCTGATTTGAATAATTTCTTCGATTTGTTCGGGACGCTGAAAATACCGTCCGGCAATCGCCGCGACGAGGCGTTTGTAGCGGTCGAAGAGATTTTCAAAGGCAGTTTCTTCGCCGCTTAAAACCAGTTCGACGAGCTGTATGTCGGATTTCTCGCGGGTGATTTCAAAATCCGCGTTCTGTTTTTCAACAGCGCGTGACATTTGAATTTCATCTTGCCAGGTCGGAGTGTAGTCCATTTCACATTTCGGAAGTAAATTAAATCACGGTCGCACCACAAGACGCTTCGCAGCGAAAATCGGTTACAAGATTTTGTCGCAGAAATTTACATTATCTTATCAATACGCTTACGAGACGGGATAAAATTTTGTTTGCAGTTTTCAACTGTCGCGCTTGCCCGGTTTTTGAAAACAAAGAAGCTGTCAAGAAACCGCGCCATTCTATCAAAGGCGTGCCGGCAGACTCGAAATAAAAATTACCGAAGAAGATATTCTAAAATAACCTTTTCTTTTTTTGCCGCATCTAAAATCCCAAATCGTTTTTAGAACGAAGTTTATTGAACGAAGAGGATTTGATATGAAAGGATTTGCCGTCTGGTTATTATTTGTATTTAGTTTGGTTTCGGTAACAGTTGCCCAATCAGGCAGAAAAGCGCAGACTGCGCCGCCTGAGACGATTGTCAAAGAAGATTTTCCCGATTACTCGGAATCCGCGCCGGGCAAACCGCGCCCGATTTACGCATCAACGCGAGAGCGCGACCGAAAAAAACCGAAAGCTAAAACAAATTCAAAAACTCAGCCGAATAAAAACGCTCCTGTCTCAACTCCTGCTCAAACGGAAATTGCCGGTGAAGATGTCGTCAAGGTCGATACGAATTTAATCACGATTCCGGTGTCGGTTTTTGACCGCGCCGGGCTTTATATTCCGAATTTGCGGCAATCCGATTTCAAGATTTTTGAAGACGGCAAGCAGCAGGAAATTGCCTATTTCGGAACGACCGACAAACCTTTTTCGGTCATTCTGCTGATTGACACGAGTCCTTCGACGGCTTATAAAATCGAGGAAATTCAAAGCGCGGCAATCGCATTTACCAACCAGCTAAAACCGCAGGATAACGTAACGGTCATTGAATTCGACGGCAATGTTCATGTTTTAACCGAAGCGACTAATGACCGCGCTAAAATTCACAAAGCGATTCGGCGGGCGGATTTCGGCAATGGAACCGCGCTCTATGACGCGGTCGATTTTTCGCTCCGCAAACGTCTGAACAAAGTTGAAGGACGAAAAGCGATTGTTTTGTTCACCGACGGTGTTGATACATTTTCGAGCAAGGCGGATTATGACAGCAATTTAGCCGATGCCGAAGAAGCCGATACGCTCATTTTCCCAATTTATTACAATACATTTTCAGGCATTCGCGGAATCGGCGGCAGCGGCGGCATTTCTTCGCCTGACCCTTTTCCTGACAGCGATATTATACAAAATGCACCCGGAACATCTAGCGCAGAATATGCTCTGGGAAGAAAATACCTCGAAGATTTATCGGCGATGACGGGCGGTAAAATTTTTCGTCCCGAAGCAACTCCGGGCGGTTTGACTGCCGCTTTTGAAGGCATCGCCGAAGAATTGCGACGCCAGTATAATGTCGGCTATTACCCGACCGAAGAAGGGCAGGCGGGACAGCGCAAACAAATAAAAGTTCGGGTCAATCGCCCGAATCTGGTTGTCCGTTCGCGTGACAGCTATATTGTCGGCGGAGATATGCAGGAGCCGGCTTCTAAAACATCAAAGACTAAACTGGATTAGGTTTGATTTTTGTTCGTTACTTGTTGCGTGCCGAAATAGTATTTACAATCACAACAAGTAAAATGAAAGCCGACTTAATCATTCACAATGCCGGACAACTTGTAACCTGCGCTTCAAACGGCAAACCAAAACGTCTTTCGCAGATGCAGGATGTCGGCATCGTCGAAAACGGCGCGTTGGCGATTGCTGAGGGAAAAATCATCGGCATCGGCAAGACGAAAGAAATTCACAAACAATTTAAAAGCGAAAATGCGATTGACGCGAAAGGCAAGGTCGTCTGTCCCGCGTTTGTCGAGCCGCACACGCACATCGTTTTTGCCGGAAATCGTCTTGATGAGTTTGAGCTTAAAATCAAAGGCGCGGATTATCTCGAAATTCTTGAAAACGGCGGCGGGATTCTTTCGACCGTGCGACAAACGCGCGAGGCGAGTTTGAAGGATTTAGTCAAGCAATCCCTCAAACGCCTCGACAAACTTCTCGAACTCGGTGTGACAACTTGCGAAGTCAAAACCGGATATGGTCTCGATACGGAAACGGAATTGAAAATGCTCGCCGCGATTTTTGCGCTCGACAAGATTCACACGATTGATTTGCTTCCGACGTTTCTTCCGGCGCACGCAGTTCCGCCCGAATATAAGGGCAGAGAAAATGATTATGTTGATTTGATTTGCGATGAAATGCTGCCGAGCGCAATGCGTTTATATGTACTGGATAAGTTGGATTTCGAGAAAATAGAATCAAAAATCGCCGAACAGCAAAAATTACAAGAAGTCAGCGGCAAGAGCGCGGGAATCGGTGCTTACGGAATACCCGAATCCGAACAGCTTTCGATATGGCAGAATAATCCGTTTTTTGTTGACGTGTTTTGCGAGAAAAATGCTTTCAATTTAGAGCAATCAAAGCGAGTTTTGGAAGCGGGCAAGCGACACGGCATGAAAATAAAGGCGCACGTTGACGAATTTACCAATCTCGGCGCGGCGCGAATGGCAATCGAACTCGGCGCGACTTCGATTGACCATCTGGACGCGACCAGCGATGAAGAAGTTGCTCTGCTGGCTAAATCGAATACAATCGGAATCGTTACGCCGACGGTGAATTTTAACTTCGGCTCGGCGCATTTCGCCGACGCGCGGCGGATGATTGACGCGGGTTGCGCGATTGCCGTTTCGACCGATTACAATCCCGGTTCCGCGCCGTGTCCTTCGCCGGCTTTAGCAATGGCGATTGCCTGTCGTTATCAAAAATTACTGCCGTCCGAGGCGTTCAATGCAGCGACGATAAATGCGGCTTTTGGAGTCGGTTCAGGTGAAAAGACCGGCTCTTTGGAAATAGGCAAGCGAGCCGATGTTTTGATTTTGGATACCAAAGATTACCGCGAGCCGGCTTATGAGTTTGGCGGAAACTTCGTTGAAAAGGCGTTCAAAAATGGTAAGATTGCAATTATTCAAACGGATTAAAACAAAGAGATTGCCGGATGTTGCAAATAACAAACGAATGTCCGAAAATGCGTGATTGCAAATCGTAAAATCTTCCAAACTTTTACAAAGGAATCTATGAAATCAATTCTGTCCATTATTTTTATTGTCGCCTTTTGTTTTAATCCGATTGGCGCGCTTGCCCGGCAGCAATCATCAATCAATAAATTTGAATTAACCATTGACAGCATCATGCGCGGCGCAGAGTTGGTCGGGTATGAACCCGAAGCTGTGCGCTGGTCACAGGACAGCCGAAAAATTTATTTTCGCTGGAAACGGGCAGGCGAACCGCGAGTCGATGAAATGGCTACTTATACGGTCAACCGCGACGGCGGCGGATTGCGGAAACTCTCCGAGGAAGAAGCAAAACAAGCACCGCCGACTTCGGGAGAATTGTCGAAAGACAAAAAAAATACCGTTTTTACCGACAGCGGCGACATTTTTCTATACGACCACGAAAAAGGCGAGCGGCGGCAGATAACCAGAACAACCGAAATCGAAACGAATCCGCGTTTTACAAACGACCAGCGAAACATTTTTTTTTCGCGTCAAAACAATCTCTATCTATTATCGCTTGACGGCGGCTTGCTCGAACAAGTTACCGATATTCGTGCCGCCGGCGCGCCTCTCGCCGATGCACAGCGAAAGGGAACTGAAAGTCAGGAAGCTATCAAAAAGGAAGAGCGCGATTTGCTTGAAGTGGTTCGAGAGCGGGCTGTCAAGCGCGAGCAGGACGAGAAAAAAAGAAAGGAACGCGAAAAACGCAAACCCTTTCAACTCGCTCAGGGACAAACTGTAGCGAATCTGATGCTTTCCCCCGACAAAACATTTGTTATTGCGGTGGTCAATGAAGCCGGAACGGGAGCTAAAAACACAATCGTTCCCAATTACGTTACCGAATCTGCTTTTACCGAAGACATTCCGGGACGCACAAAAGTCGGCGACGCGCAGGGACGCAGCCGCGTGGCGATTATCAATGTTGAAAACGGTGAATCCAAATGGGTTGATTCAGGTCTGCGTGCCGAAGTCGCCCCGCGCGTGCAGACAAAAACCGAAGGCAACGCAACAGAGCAAACCGCGCAGCAGCGCGGAACCGGTCAAAACCAGCAGCAAACCGGGCAAAGAACCGAACAAATTCAAAATCAGACTTCGACAAACGCGCAGCAGCAAACCGAAGCCGCGCAGCAAAAACAATCGCCCGACCGGGAAGTTCAGTTGTTTGCGCTGCAATGGTCGGAGGACGGCAAGCACGCGGTCATCCAGGCAAGAGCGGCGGATAACAAAGACCGCTGGATAATGTCGCTCGACCCGGCGACCGGAAAGACAAAAGTTCTCGCAACGGTGCATGATGATGCGTGGGTCGGCGGTCCGGGCGCGTTTTCTCTCGGTTGGCTGCCCGACAACCGCCGTATCTATTTTCAATCGGAACTCGATGGATTTTCGCATCTTTATACCGTTTCGATTGACGGCGGCTCGCCGGTTAAATTGACCTCCGGGCAATTTGAAGTTTCCGATGTTCGCCTTGCTGAAGATAAAAGTAAATTTTATTTTACATCGAGCGAGGGAAGTTTTTTTGAGAAACATTTTTATTCGATTTCTGTTGATGGCGGCACTCGAACGCGCCTGACATCACTGGCGGGCAACAATCAAGTTTTCGTTTCCCCAGACCAAACCACATTTGCCATCATTCGTTCTTACAGCAACAAACCGCCGGAACTTTACATCGCTCCGAATCGCCCCGGCAGCAGCGAAAATGAAGCACGGCAGATAACAAATTCTCCGACCGCCGAATGGCTTTCCTACAACTGGGTCGAGCCTCCGATTGTCCCCATCAAAGCCCGCGACGGCGCGACGGTTTACGGTCGTTTATACAAACCGAAAAATTTCAAAAAAGGCGGACCGGCGGTTCTTTTTGTTCACGGCGCGGGTTATTTGCAAAACGTCCATAATTGGTGGAGCAATTATTACCGCGAATATATGTTTCATCACTTTTTGATGGAAAAAGGTTACGCGGTTTTGGACGTTGATTATCGTGGTTCTGCCGGATACGGACGCGATTGGCGCACGGGAATTTATCGTTTTATGGGCGGTAAGGATTTAACCGACCACGTTGATGCCGCGCAGTATCTGGTCAATGAACACGGCGTTGACACAAAGCGAATCGGCATTTACGGCGGCTCATACGGCGGATTCATTACCTTGATGGCGATGTTCACCACGCCGGACGTTTTTGCCGCCGGAGCCGCGCTGCGTCCCGTGACGGATTGGGCGCATTATAACCACGGTTACACGTCAAACATTCTCAATCTGCCGCAGAAAGACCTCGAAGCCTACAAACGCAGCTCGCCTATTTATCACGCGGCGGGTTTAAAAGGTGCTTTGCTTATTTGCCACGGAATGGTTGATGTCAATGTTCATTTTCAGGACAGCGTTCGCCTCGCCCAACGGCTGATTGAATTGCGAAAGGAAAATTGGGAAATCGCTCCTTATCCGGTCGAAGACCACGCCTTTGAGCAGCCGACCAGTTGGGCGGATGAATACAAGCGGATTTTCAAGCTGTTTGAAACTAATTTGAAGCCAATTGAGAAAACGGTTACAAAAGCAAAAGTTAAAAAAGCAAAAAATTAGATTAGTTAGAATTCTCGGATTGATTTTCGATGCAGGAAATTATTTTAGACGGCGAAAATCTCACTTTTGAACAAGTCATCGCCACTGCGTTCGGCGAGCCGAATAATCCGCGCGTTTTGCTATCTGAAGCAGCGAAACAAAAGGTTAATCGTTCGGCAAACGCCGTCCGGTTATTGCTCGGACGCGGCGAGATTGCATACGGAATCACGACCGGCTTCGGCGCATTTAAAGACAAAATTATCAGTCGTGAACAAGCCGAACTTTTGCAGCGAAACATCGTCCTCAGCCACGCGGTCGGTGTCGGCAACGCATTTGATACGCCGACAACGCGGGCGATAATGCTGATTCGCGCCAATACTTTGGCACGCGGATTTTCGGGTATTCGGCTGGAAACTTTAGAATTGTTGATTGAATTTTTGAATAAAGGCGTTCATCCGCGAATTCCCGAAAAGGGAAGTCTGGGCGCATCGGGAGATTTAGCACCGCTCGCGCATATGGCTTGCGTTTTAATCGGCGAGAGCGAAGCCGAGTTTGAAGGCGAAATTATAAACGCGAAAGATGCTCTGGCAAAAGCGAATTTGAAACCCATAGTTTTAGCGGCGAAAGAAGGATTGGCTTTGACCAACGGCACGACGATAATGACGGCGGTCGGATTGCTCGAAACTCATAAAGCAAAACGTCTGGCTGATGTTGCAGACATTTCGGGCTGTTTGAGTTTGGAAGCATTAAACGGAACGACTTCGGCTTTTGATGAAAGAATTCACGCGCTCCGCCCGCATCCGCGACAAATTCACTGCGCGAATAATTTGCGGAAAATTCTCGAAGGAAGCGAATTTGTCAGAGAGTTCGATGCGTCGAATGTGCAGGATGCGTATAGTCTGCGCTGTATTCCGCAGGTTCACGGCGCGTGCCGCGATGCGATTGCCTATGCCGAATGGATTGTCAATATCGAACTCAACGCCGTTACGGACAATCCGCTGATTTTTTGCGATGAAAACTGCGAAAATATAGATGTCATTTCGGGCGGAAATTTTCACGGCGAACCGCTCGCGCTGGCGATGGATTATCTGGCGATTGCTTTGTCGGAGCTTGGAAATATCTCCGAGCGTCGCCTGATGCGACTGACTGACGAGTGTTCCAACGCGCATATTTTACCCGCGTTTTTGACCGAAAACGGCGGTTTGAACTCGGGTTTTATGATGGTGCAATACACAGCGGCGGCACTTGTGAGCGAAAATAAAATTTTGTCACATCCGGCGAGCGTTGATTCGATTCCCAGTTCGGCAAACACCGAAGACCACGTTTCGATGGGCGTTACGTCCGCTTTGAAACTCCGACAAGTTGCTGAAAATCTGGAAATTATTTTATCGCTCGAATTGTTTAGCGCAGCGCAGGGAATTGATTTTCGCCGCCGCAGAATCGGCGCGGAAAAACAATTGGGGAATAAAACACAAATCGTTTATAAACTGATACGCGAAAAAGTGCCGTTCATCGAGCGCGATACATTTATGAAACCGCTGATTGACGCGGTTCACAAAATTGTCGCGGAAGGGAAAATCAACTTAAAATAACCTGGGTGCAGATTAATGATTCTTCACCGCCGAGCCGCAGAGACGCTGAGAATATCAAAGCAAATAAGAGAAACCTTTGTGAAAGTTCGTTAGTTTGCCAAAATGTGCATTAAAAAACTCAGCGTCTCTGCGTCTCGGCGGTTCAATTTTTTTATCCGAACCGAGGTTAAAATAAAAGTTTGCTTTCAGGATTATTCACAAATTCCTCACAAAAAATTACATCATATGACCTATATCGTTCAGGAAAATGTACCGCTTGCCGATTTTACAACCTTAAAAATTGGCGGCGAAGCGCGTTATTTTGTGCAAGCCTGTGACGAAGTGGAAGTTCACGGCGCACTCGAATTTTCCGAACAAAACGACTTAAATGTTTTTATACTCGGCGGCGGCAGCAATGTTTTGATTGCCGACGAAGGCTTTGATGGTTTGGTTTTACAAATTGTTTTGAAGGGAATTTCCGTTTCGCGGGAAAAGGACAACATCTTTTTTGTAGAGGCGCAGGCAGGTGAAGATTGGGATGAATTCGTTAAATTTTGCGTTGAAAAAAACTTGCAGGGCGTTGAATGCTTGAGCGGTATTCCCGGATTTATCGGCGGAACGCCGGTGCAAAACGTCGGCGCGTACGGGCAGGAAGTTTCGGAAACGATTGTTTCGGTAAAAGTTCTGGAACGCACGTCGGGCAAAATTTTTGAATTGACCAGCCGGGAATGCGGCTTTGCTTATCGCACGAGCATTTTCAACACAACCAAAAAAAATCAATTTGTTGTTTTAGCCGTAACTTTTGCCTTAAAACCGAATGGCAAACCGAAAATTGTTTATAAAGATTTACAAGCATACTTTGGCGAAAAAAAGCCGACTTTGCAGGAAACACGAAAAGCTGTTCTGGAAATTCGCCGTGCAAAATCAATGGTGATTGACCGGGAAGACGTGAATTCAAGAAGCGCAGGCTCGTTTTTCAAAAATCCGATTGTGGAAACTGAAAGGTTCGAAGAAATTTGCGAAAAATTCGGCGGTTCGATTCCGTCTTATTCGATTGATAAAAATACAGTCAAGATTCCCGCCGCGTGGTTGATTGAGCATTCCGGTTTTCAAAAAGGTTATAGAAAGGAAAACGTCGGAATTTCAACCAGACACACTTTGGCGATTGTAAATTTAGGAAATGCTTCCGCGAACGATGTTTTTGCTTTGAAGAATGAAATTCAGGAAAAGGTTCGGGAATATTTCGGTATTATGCTTATTCCTGAGCCTGTGTTTATCGGATTTTAATTAAAGGGTATTAAAATTTTCCGGTTTTGGTTTACTTACAAAATCTTGGTTATGTATCAAAAAAGATGCTCGAAAAGCGGAAGCCCGCGCGTGAGCAAGGGTGAACACTCCGCCCTTGCTCACGCGCGGGCTTCTGCACGGACAACATTCTTTTTGTTACACGACCAAAAACTTTATACAAAAACATTGCCAGCCTTTGAATTCTGTGTTTTAATTCGACAACTGCAAAATTTGGAAGACTCTTGAATTTCAGTCTTTATATTGCGTAGCGTCATTTTTTTTATTCGAGCAAGCGGCAGTCAAACAATTCAAAAATAAATAATTTTCTAATTTCAATCTCATTTGAAAGGTATAACTCTATGCAAAGCAAAACAAATAAAACAAGCGAAATAACCGTTCAGGAAAAATCTTCCACTCTCAATCGCAGGCGATTTTTCGGCAATTTAGGAAAAGCGACAGTCACGGCAGCCGCTCTGGGAGCGTTTTCGCCGCTCATTGATAAAAAGTCTTCCGTGTCGGCTCAAAAAGTGGGCGGCAGTTCCTTTTATCAACAACGCTCTGCGGCTTGCTACCAGACACGTGTTGATGCGGCAACAGCTAATTTCCAACCGATTTTAAAGCTTTTTGGTCGTCCGAACAATGGCGACGAAGAATTATATTCCAATAGAATTGCCAATTTCACGAAGGGCTTGCCGCATCAGTCGAACGGAGAAGTCGTCCCTTCGGCTTATAATTCGCTTTTAGATGCGCTCAGGACGGGAAAGCCGAGTGCTTTTGAACAAATTCCACTCGGAGGCGACCGGAAGTTTACAAATCCGCAATGCGGTTTGGCATTTGACCTCGAAGGAAAAGATGCCTTCAGTTTTGTTCAACCGCCGCCGCCGACTTTTGCAAGCCGGGAAATTGCCGCCGAGATTGCCGAAAATTATTGGATGGCAATTCTGCGCGACGTTCCGTATTCCGATTATCCGAACAATCCGATTGCACAGGCGGCGGCAGCCGATTTAACTTTGTTCGGCGCAGACTTCAAAGGTGCAAAAGACAAAAACGGGAAAGTTACTCCGCGCGTGCTTTTTCGTGGTTTGACGGCAGGCGATAACATCGGACCATACGGATCGCAATTTTTCTATCATCCTTGTTTTTTCGGCGCAAACGAAGTCAGCCAGCGTATGATAACTGTGCGCGGAATCGAGAGTGGCGGTCAAAATTATATGACGGATTTTGATAGCTGGCTTGCCGTGCAAAATGGGATTTCACCGGCACACGGCGATATTTATGATTCAAAGCCTTGTTATTTGAAAAACGGGCGCGACCTCGGTCAATGGGTGCATATCGATGTTTTATTTCAGGCATATTTTCAGGCATTTCTGATTATCGCCGGTTTGGATGTTCCGGTTGACAACGGAAATCCATACAGTAATTCGGCAACGCAAATCGGCTTCGGCACATTCGGCGGTCCACATATCGCCACGCTTTTATGTGAAGTTTCGACCCGCGCCCTCAAAGCCGTCTGGAATCAGAAATGGATTGTGCACCGGCGATTCAGACCGGAAGTTTTTGCGGCGAGAGTTGACCGCACGGCATATCACAGGGCGAATTATCCGGTTCATTCGGAGATTTTGAATTCAATCGCTGACCGTGCGCGGCTCGGCGGATACTTGCCTGCCGGAAACGCTTTTTTACCGCAGGCTTTCCCGGAAGGTTCACCGACCCATCCGGCTTACGGTGCCGGACACGCGACAGTTGCCGGTGCCTGCGTCACGATTTTGAAAGCCTGGTTTAACGAAAACACGATTATTGAAAATCCGCTTGTTCCTGATGCTGTAGGATCGAGTTTGATACCGTATAAAGGCTCGGAAAATTTAACGATTGGCGGCGAACTAAACAAAATGGCTTCCAATGTCGCGCTCGGACGAAATGCAGCCGGAGTTCATTGGCGTTCGGACGCAACCGAATCAATGCTTCTGGGCGAAGCGGTTGCCATCAGCATTCTTCAAGACCAGAGAGCCTGTTATAACGAACAGTTTAGCGGTTTTAGTTTGACCAAATTTGACGGTACGACAATTAACGTTTAAATTTCGCCGAAAAATAAAAGTGTTAGTGCGGTTAGTTGACCGCACTTTTTTTTGTATAATTGTTGATTTAAGAAACCATGCCGAAACGCACAGATATTCATAAAATTTTAATCATCGGTTCAGGTCCGATTGTCATCGGACAGGCTTGCGAATTCGATTATTCGGGTACGCAGGCGTGCCGCGCTTTAAAGCAGGAAGGCTTTGAGGTTATTCTCGTCAACTCCAATCCGGCGACGATTATGACCGACCCGGAAATTGCCGACCGAACTTATGTCGAACCTTTAACAATTGAAACGGTTTCCGCAATTATCGAAAAGGAAAACCCCGACGCGCTTTTGCCAACCGTCGGCGGACAAACCGCGCTAAATTTATCGGTTGAACTTTTTGAAAAAGGCATTTTAGAAAAGCACGGTGTAAAACTCATCGGTGCAAACATCGAATCAATCAGAGTCGGCGAAGACCGCGAGCTTTTCAAAGCCGCGATGGACGAAATCGGAATTCCGACGGCAAAAGGCGGTTTCGCGCACACCTGGGAAGAAGCTGAAAAAATTGTCGAAACGACCGGTTATCCGGCGATTATTCGCCCGAGTTATACGCTCGGCGGCACGGGCGGCGGCACGGCGTTTAATCCTGAAGAATTTGAAGAAATTGCGAAAAACGGACTTGCCGAGTCTCCAAATTCGCAGATTTTGGTTGAAGAATCAATCTTAGGTTGGAAGGAATACGAACTCGAAGTGATGCGCGACCTCAACGATAACGTCGTGATTATCTGTTCGATTGAAAACTTCGACCCGATGGGCGTTCACACGGGCGATTCGATAACGGTTGCGCCCGCGCAGACTTTGACCGATGTCGAATATCAGCGACTTCGAGATATGTCTATCGCCTGCATTCGCAAGGTCGGCGTGGAAACCGGCGGCTCGAATATCCAATTTGCCGTCAACCCGGAAAACGGCGACGTGCGAATTATCGAAATGAATCCGCGTGTTTCGCGTTCGTCTGCTTTGGCTTCAAAAGCGACCGGATTTCCGATTGCGAAAATCGCCGCTAAACTTGCCGTCGGCTACACACTCGACGAAATTCCGAACGACATCACGAAAAAAACTCCGGCGAGTTTTGAGCCGACGATTGATTATGTCGTCACCAAAATCCCGAAATGGGCGTTCGAGAAATTTCCCGGCGCGGAAGATATTTTGGGAACGCAGATGAAAAGTGTCGGCGAAGTGATGGCAATCGGCAGAACTTTTAAGGAATCACTTTTTAAAGGCTTGCGCTCGCTCGAGGCGGTCAAACCTCTGCGGCTCGAAGACATTCCCGACCACGTTCTGCAAAGGAAGTTAGCGCGTCCGAACTCCAACCGATTTTCTTATATTACCTACGCTTTGCAGCACGGATATTCAATTGAAGAAGTGCATCGTTTGACAAAAATTGACCCGTGGTTTTTAGAGCAGTTGATTGACGTGATGCGCCTTCAAGACCGCATCGAAAATAGAAAATTAAACGATGTGCCGACCGAAACTCTGCGGATGGCAAAAGAGTTTGCATTGTCGGATAGACGCATCGCTTTTCTCACCGATTCAACCGAAAAGGAAGTTCGCGCCCGCCGAAAAGATTTGAATATCACGCCCGTTTATAAACGGGTTGACACCTGCGGCGCAGAGTTTGAATCGTTCACGCCGTATCTTTATTCAACCTATGAAGAAGAATGCGAAGCCGAGCCGACCGGCAGAAAAAAAATTATGATTTTGGGTTCGGGTCCGAATCGAATCGGGCAGGGAATCGAATTTGATTATTGCTGCTGTCACGCTTCGTTTGCTTTACAGGATGCGGATTTCGAGACGATTATGGTCAACTGCAATCCCGAAACAGTTTCCACCGATTACGACACATCAGACCGTTTATATTTCGAGCCGCTGACATTTGAAGACGTGATGAATATCGTTGATGTGGAAAAGCCTGACGGCGTGATTGTCCAATTCGGCGGTCAAACGCCTTTAAATTTGGCGGACAAACTGCACAACGCGGGCGTTCCGATTATCGGCACTTCGCCCGATTCGATTGACCTTGCTGAAGACAGAAAACGATTCGGTAAACTGCTCGAAGATTTGAAAATTCCGTCGCCCGAAAACGGAACGGCGGTATCGAGCGAAGAGGCAAAAACGATTGCCGAAAAAGTCGGTTATCCGATTATTGTGCGTCCGTCGTATGTCCTCGGCGGCAGAGCAATGGCGATTGTTTATGACGAGCAAAGTTTGGATGAATATATGAGAACGGCAGTTGATGCTTCGCCTGCCAAGCCGATTTTGATTGATAAATTCTTGGAACGCGCAGTTGAGATTGACGTTGACGCGCTGGCGGATGAAACCGCTTGCATAATCGCGGGAATCCAGGAACATATTGAAGAAGCAGGCATTCATTCAGGCGATTCGTCGAGCGTTTTGCCAGCGCAAAAAATCGCCGAAGAACATCTGGAAACGATTCAGCATTACACGCGCTCGCTGGCAAAAGCCTTAAAAGTGAAAGGTTTGATGAACATTCAGTTTGCCGTCAAAGACAACCGCGTTTACGTTTTGGAAGTCAATCCGCGAGCTTCCCGGACAGTTCCTTTCGTGGCAAAAGCCACTGGCATTCCGATTGCAAAAATCGCATCGCTCGTGATGGCTGATGTTAAAACCTTAAAAGAGTTTAATCTTCCCGAAAATTTGAGCGTTCCAAAAATCTTTGTCAAATCCCCTGTTTTCCCATTCAAAAAATTCGCCGGAGTCGACCCGATTCTCGGACCGGAAATGCACTCGACCGGCGAAGTAATGGGCGTTGGTGAAACTTTTGGTGAGGCTTACGGCAAAGCGATGGAAGGCGCGGGCTTAATTTTACCGTTTTCAGGAAAAGCTTTTCTCTCCGTCAACGATTCAGACAAAGGTCAAGCGGTTATTCTCGCCAGAAGATTAAAAAAACTCGGCTTTGATTTGATTGCGACTTACGGTACAACGCAAAGGTTAAAAGAAGTGGGACTCGAAGCCGAAACGGTTTTTAAGGTCAACGAGGGTCGCCCGAACATCGTTGATTTTATCAAGCGCGGTAAAATTTCCTTGATTATCAATACGCCTCTCGGTAAAACCTCACACTTTGACGAACAGGCGATTCGTAAAGCAGCGCTGCAATTCAACGTGCCTTGCGTGACGACGATAACCGGCGCGGAAGCCTTGATTGAAGCGATTGCGACGAAAAAATCACAGGCGAAAGTTATCGTGAGAAGTTTGCAGGAAATTCATTTAACAAAAGTGAAAGTTGCTTGATTAATTTTCATCGTGAAAAAACTCGAATACTTACAATCAGTTAAAGGACAGATGAACTCAAGATGCAGAAGAATAGCAAACAGAGGATATTTTACAGTTAATCAAGAGCCGAAAAGTAAGAACAGTATTACGCAGGAAGAAAAAATATTTTTTAGGCGTGAAATCGTAAATCAACTCAAAGAGCGAAATAAGCGAGCCTATAGAAAAGATGTAATTTTGAGTGTGGACTTTTGGATAACTAAAAAAAACGCGCCGGCTATACATTCATTAGCAAAAAATTACCTTGATTTATTACATAAGGAGTTACTTGGAGTTGATTCTCACAGCAAGATTTTGTTTAAGGACGACAATCAAGTAAAAATTTTAATCATTAACTATCACATTAATTTGGAAGATGAAATTGGAAAAATTTATATACAAACTCAAAGCATTGGAGATTTGGTCAAAGATTTGGAATTAGCAGATAGTTTAGACTTAGAGGAAGAAAATAATTATCCAAGTGAGTTTGACACTTCTTTAGAAAGCCTCAGAGAGTTAGAACAAATTAAACATATTGTAGGAAAAAACTATGAAAATCTAAAAAGAATGTGGACGCAACAGGTTCAAAAAGACTTTCTAAAATTGCATAACATAAGAACTTTTGGATTGATTTCACTATTCCGTTCTCGTTTTTCTTCACATAATAAGTTTTCAAAATTTCCAGATTTAAAAGATAAATTAATGGAATTTGAAAGATTGATTGTGTTTTCAACTAACTTTCTAGAATTAGGTCAATCTCCACAACAAGAAGGCGAAACAAGAATTTTCAAAGATGCAGTAAAAGTTAAACTCAATGAGTTCAAAGTAAAATACAAATTGCTTTTTCCACTGACAACACCGATAAGAGTTAATATTCTATTCATCCCGCCAAAATCAAATATTGCTGACCTAGATAATATAGCAAGATACATTATTCCGTTCGTGAATGAAGTTTTTCATCCACCGTTAAATTTACAAAGCTATTTTGATAAGTCAAATGCAGATGAAAATGAATCAAAAAGCAAGCCACTTCCGCCAAATTCTATTTCTGGATACCAGATTATAACGATTCCGCGGAAAGAAACAGATGATGAAAATGGACAAATTCTTTTTGTTATTTCAGATGGATTGTTTACTTTTGATTTATGGTGGGAAATGGATGAGATTATAGATAAATGGAAAGAAAGATAATTTAGAAATCGCAAAAGAAAATTTTGGTCAGAAGTTTGCAGGAAATTCATAATGAAAGTAAACCGTTAATCGTAAACGGATAATTGTTAAATTTTTTAACCTCATATTTTTAGTTCTAACATCTTCAGTAATGTGAGTCCAAAACTACACTTATTCACTAATCGTCTTAACTTCTTTGTGTTAAAATTTTGATTATGGAAGTAACGCTAAATCTACCCGAAAATATCTACCGGAATTTCACCGAACTGGCTGAGAAAAAGCATCGGCGCGTGGAAGAAATTATCACTGATAAATTGCAATCGGATTTTTCGTTTGAGAGTCTTGATTTTGAAGAATCGGTCGCCGCCTGGTCGGATGAAGATGTGTTGGCGTTGGCAAATCTCAAACTTCCCAAAGAACAAGCCGCGCGAATGAGCGAATTGTCCGACAAAGAGCAAGCCGGATTGCTCGGCAACGTCGAGCGAAGCGAACTGGAAATGTATCTTGAAATCTACAACAACGCCAATTTACGCAAAGCCTGCGGAATTGCCGAAGCCGTTAAACGCAAGCTGATTGTTGCGCCGAATGACTTGAAATGAGTTATCTGCCGGACGAATTGAAAAATAAAATCCGGCGCGCGGCGCAAAATCGGTGCGGCTATTGTTTGATACCGCAGGAAATAGTTTCGATGCCGCTGGAAATCGAACATCTTCAGCCGACTGCCGACGGCGGAACTGACGAGGAAGAAAATCTGTGGCTCGCCTGCCGCAACTGCAACGGCTTCAAACACGCCAAAACTCACCACGTCGACCCGCAGACAAACGTCAAAACGGCGATTTTTAACCCGCGAAAACAGATTTGGAATGAACATTTCGAGTTTAGCGAAGACGAAACCGAGATTATCGGCAAAACCGCCTGCGGACGCGCGACTGTAATTGCTTTGCGTCTAAACTTCGAGCAAGCCGTTTCCGCACGAAAAATTTGGGTGAGCGTTGGTTGGTATCCGCCGATAAATCAAGGCAGGTAAATTTGAAAAACCTCGCGCTACGACGTACAGGCGATTCGCCAATCCGCGCTTGCTTTCAACGTGCCGTGCGTCACGACCATTACGGGCGCGGAAGCATTGATTGAAGCGATTGCGACAAAAAAATCACAATTAAAAGTGAGTGTCAGAAGTTTGCAGGAGATTCACAACCAAAAACAATTAACCGCTGAAGAAAGCAGATGAATGTCGATAAAATCAAAATACAAAAATTTGTAATAAACTCGTATCTAGTAGCCACCTCTTTTAGCCTTAGAATTATTGCCTCAAATCTCAGTTGCAACCTGCTTTATTAACCAATTTATTGAGGCAATCTTTCGCCTCCGTCGAAATTTTTAGAAACCTTACAAAAAAATCTTGTTTCCCAATTTGACCGAACAAACAATGACAAATTAAACTTTTAATCAAGCCACGAAATTGAAAGTCGTTTTCAATAAATAAAAATTTAAGGAAAAAATAAGTAATGCAGACACTGCTGAACAGACGGACAAGCTCCTTTCCCAATCATAGAATTTTAAGGATCGGCGCGATTTTAGTTTTGCTTTTTGTTTTAGGCGGCGCGTCCCTTATTGTTAATGCACAGGGAAAGGCACAAACATTCGCGGGAAGCGTAACAGACAATAGCGGCGGCGGCATTGTCGGAGCAAGTGTCGAAATAAAGAGTCGAGATGTGCAATTCAAGAGAGTTACAACGACGAATGAATTGGGTGAATTTACATTTGAAAAATTGCCGAAGGACGTTTATCAAATAACGGTTTCGGCAAACAATTTTGCCGGGCAGACACAGACGGTAGATATTGGAACAACCGGCAATTTTGAATTTGTTTTACAACCACAAGGTATTGCCGAATATGTTTCGATAACTTCCAGTCATTTGGCGGGAACGCCGGAAGCGTTGGAAAGAACGGCGGGTTCTATCGAAATTATTGGTAAGGAAACGCTGGAAAATGCCAGGGTTTTTAATTTTTCCGAAGCACTGCGAAAAGTTTCGGGCGTGAACATACGCGACGAAGAAGGTTTCGGGCTTCGTCCGAATATCGGTATTCGCGGCACGAATCCGACTCGTTCAACCAAAATTCTGCTTCTCGAAGACGGCATTCCGCTTGCCTATGCGCCCTACGGCGACAACGCTTCTTATTATCATCCGCCGATTGAGCGGTTTGAGAGCGTTGAGGTTTTGAAAGGCGCGGGACAAATCGAATATGGTCCGGTAACGGTAGCGGGTGTGGTCAACTATATTACGCCGAATCCGTCTGAAAAGCCGGGTTTTTCGCTCAAACTGATTGGCGGAAACCGCGATTATTTTAACGGAAGTGCAGGCTTTAGCGGAACTTTCGGCAGAACCGGAGTTTTGCTCAACTACACGCGCAAACAAGGCGCGGGCGCACGCGAGAATATCCGTTCGGGTTTGAATGATTTCAGTTCAAAACTCGTCCAAACGCTCAACGACAAAAATGTTTTGATTTTCAAATACAGCCATTATAACGAAGATTCACGACTGACATACACAGGTTTGACGGAAGCTGAATTTGCCGCAAATCCGCGCGGAAATCTATTTCGCAACGATTCATTCAATCTTTTTCGGGAAGGCTTGTCGCTTTCGCACACAATAGCTTTTACATCGAAAGCAAGCCTGACGACCAATGCGTATACTTCTTATTTTTCGCGTGATTGGTGGCGGCAATCTTCCAATTCAAATGAGCGTCCGAACCGTTTAAGAAGCGACCCGGATTGTCGCGGTTTGCAGGATTTGAATACGACCTGCGGAAATCAGGGACGACTTCGGGATTATCGGATTTACGGAATCGAGCCGCGTTTTAATCTGCAATTCAACTTGGGAAATGTCCGCAGCGATTTGCACGTCGGTTTTCGTGCTCATTATGAAAATCAAGACCGCCGCCAAAAAAACGGCGATTTGCCAAACTCGCGAGACGGCGTTTTGGTAGAAAGCAATGTTCGTCAAAATTCTGCTTATTCAGGCTTCGTTCAAAACCGCTTTATCTGGAAAAATTTCTCGCTCACGCCCGGTGTAAGAATTGAAAACATCAAATTCAAGCGCATCAATCGGCTCAATAATACAAGCGGCGAAACAACCTTGACACAAGTGATTCCGGGCATCGGCGCGACCTTTAACTCATTTAAAAACACGACGTTTTTCGCCGGTGTTCATCGCGGATTCGCGCCGCCCGCGACTTCCGACATTATTACCGACAACGGCGGCGTGGTTGATTTACAGCCCGAAAGAAGCTGGAATTATGAAGTTGGAGTGCGGACTCGTCCAATCGACGGGCTTTCGCTGGAAAGCACGTTTTTCCGAACCGATTACGAAAACCAAGTTGTCCCTGCTTCACTGGCGGGCGGAATCGGCGCGACTCTAACGAATGGCGGACAAACTTTGCACCAGGGTTTTGAATTCTCGGGGCAAATTGATTCGGCAAATCTTTTCAAAACAAGCTACAACGTCTATTTCCGAACCGCTTATACGTTTCTGGAAACCGCCGAATTCCGCGGCGTTCGATTCAGCCAGATTCCGGGTTTTACAAATGTTTCCGTAATCGGAAATCGTTTGCCTTACGCGCCAAAAAATCTTCTGACCGCATCAATTGGTTACGCTTACAGGAATTTTGATGCGTTCGTCGAGAGTAATTACATCAGCAGACAGTTTTCCGATGACTTAAACACGGTGAATCCATCGCCAAACGGTCAGCGCGGCGCGATACAGGCACAAACCTTTTGGAATGCTACAGCGAACTATCGGGTGGAAAAATGGAAAACCGTGTTTTTTGTAACGGCAAAAAATATCTTTGACCGGACATTTATCGTTGACCGTTCACGCGGAGTTTTCACAAGCACCCCGCGTCTTTTGCAAACCGGAGTAAAAATTAGTTTTTAATTGCTGATTTTGTCTGCAAAATAAAACTGTCAACAGTGATCTAGTGGTGTCTGGAAAAGATGAAACAATTCAGGAAAATTATTTTTTGGCTTCATTTAACGGCGGGCGTGAGCGCGGGCATTTTTATTTTTATGATGTGCGTGACCGGCGCGCTTCTGTCGTTTCAATCGAATATTTTGGAATTTGCCGAGCGCGAAATGCGCTTTGTCGAAGTTCCGGCGCAAAACAATCAACCTCTGGCAGTCCGCGAGATAATCGCCAAAGTTATCGAAGGAAAGCCGAACGCGAAACCTTCAAACATTACATTCAAAAATGACTCAACTTCCGCTGCGACAATTGCGCTCGGACGAGAAGGACAATTATTTGTCAATCCTTATACAGGCGCGATAACGGGCGAAGGCGCGAAGGGCTGGCGCGGATTTTTTCGCGTTGTCGAAGATTTGCATCGCTGGCTCGCCTTTTCCGGCGACGGTCGCCCGATTGGAAAATCCATCAACGACGCGAGCAATTTTTTGTTTTTATTTCTGGCGATTTCGGGCGTTTATATCTGGTTTCCGCGTCGACTCGCGTGGCGGAATTTTCGGTCGGTTTTGTGGTTTCGTTCCGGTTTAAGGGGCAAGGCGCGAAATTTTAACTGGCACAATACAATCGGTTTTTGGTCTTCATTGGTGTTGATTATATTGACGCTGACGGCGGTTGTGATTTCGTATCAATGGGCGGGTAATCTGGTTTATACATTAACCGGAAATGAAGTTCCGCAGCAACAAACGCCCCAGCCGCCCGCTCCGAATCAAGCGGTCGAACAGCCGTTCGCCGTGCCGGAAAATCTCGACGAACTTTGGACGAAAGCCGAAAATCATACGAACTGGAAAACAATCGGTCTGCGGCTTCCGATTGTCAGAGATTCCGCCGTATTCACGATTGATGAGGGAATTTACTGGAACATATTCGGACGTTCGACTTTAACGATTGACGCAAAAACGGCGGAGATTGCAAAGTGGGAATCTTACGGCGAACAAAATTCGGGCAGACGATTACGCAGTTGGATGCGGTTTACGCACACGGGCGAAACGGGCGGAATCGTCGGAAAATTCATCGGTTTTCTCGCCTGCATCGGCGGCGCATTTCTGGTTTGGACGGGACTTTCACTCGCGTGGCGGCGTTTCCGCGGATGGCAGGCAAAATCTCAATCTGAAGTTACGACCGATGATATTTGATTTCAAACTTAATGAATTATTTAAAGTTGATGGTTTATTTCTTTATCGTTCGATAAGTTAGAATTTAATAGTGAATTTTCCGCCAAGCGATTCGACAATTTCTTCTGACAACAAATTTTTTAGCGAAGGCGTGCGCTCGATGTTTATCTCGACGCTCGCTTTTGCGCTGGCAAATGTTTTCGTCAAGCAAGTCGCGCATTTGCCGACAATGGAAATCGTCTTTTTCCGTTGCGCTTTCGGCGTGGTTTTCTGTTATCTGGGACTGCGACGAGCAAACGCGGATTGGCGCGGCTCAAACAGAAAATTATTATTGATGCGCGGATTGTTCGGCACGACCGCGCTTTATCTTTTCTTTCTCACCGTGCAAAACATTCCGCTGGCGAGCGCGATGACGATTCAATATCTGTCGCCGATTTTTACGACGATTATCGCCATTTTTCTTTTGAAGGAAAGTGTGAAAATTACGCAGTGGATTTTCTACGCGCTGGCTTTTGCCGGCGTTTTGTTTATCGGTCAATTCGATGTGCGCGTGTCGCTTTTCTTTCTCGCGCTCGGCATCGTCTCGGCGTTTTGTTCGGGCGTCGCTTACAATCTGGTCAGGACTTTGCGCGAACGCGAACATCCGCTGACGGTCGTTATGCATTTTCAACTCGTCGGCTTAATCGTCGGATTTCTATTCACGATTTTTGATTGGCAAACGCCGCGCGGCTGGGATTGGCTTTATTTACTTTTAATCGGAGCAGCTTCACAATTCGGACAGATATTTCTGACCAATGCCTTGCAAAAGGAACGTGCCGCGAGCGTAGCAATCGTCAATTATACAGGCTTGATTTACGGTTTGCTGATAGGCTGGTTTGTTTTTGGCGAGGCGCAAACCGTAGAATCTTTAGCAGGAATGATTTTAGTCGTCATCGGCGTTGTTTTGAGCGTGATTTACAGCAAGCGGCGGAGAGATATTGAAAGCGTCGAATCAACGGCAGGTTAAAAAGCAAGGTTCAAATTTCAGGTTAAATTTCGCTTGTTTCTACTTGAAACCTGAAACCTGAAACCTGAAACTTAAATTATGTTTAAGCAAAAAATTTTAGCGTTGATTTTAGCCGGAGGAAAAGGCGGCAGACTCGGACTTCTGACCGACGACCGCGCCAAACCGGTCATGCCTTTCGGCGGATTTTATCGCCTGATAGATTTCGCCCTGAGCAATTGTCTGCACAGCGGGATTTCCGATGTTTGGGTTATCGAGCAATACGAACTGCACTCTTTGAACGAACATCTCTCCAACGGCAGACCCTGGGATTTAGACCGAACTTACGGCGGTCTGCAAATTTTGCCGCCGTTTGAAAACGACGACGAATCCGGCGACGAAGGCGGATTTGCACACGGAAACGCGGACGCGATTGTTCGTCACCAAAAACTTATCGCCGAATTTAATCCAGATATTTTGCTTGTTTTGAGTGCCGACCATATTTACAAAATGGACTTCCGCGATGCGATTGAAACGCATCTGGAGAAAAAAGCCTCCGTTACAATGGTGACGACAAGACTTCCGAAAGGCGAATCGGCTTCACGTTTTGGAGTTGTCGAAACCAACAAAGACGGACGAATCGTAAAGTTTGACTACAAACCCGATGAGCCGAAAAGCGATTTAATCACGACCGAAGTTTTTGTTTATGACGCAAAAATCTTGTTGGAAACTTTGAAAAAATTGACCAAAGGAAAAAGGGAAGTAAAAGATTACGGTGACGAACTGCTTCCTCATCTGGTCAAAAATAAAGCCGCCTTCGAGCATCGACACAAAGGCTACTGGCGCGATGTCGGGACGATAAAAAGTTTCTGGCAAGCGCAGATGGATTTGCTCAATGAAAAAACGAAATTTGCTTTTGACGATGAAGAATGGACAATTTTAACGCTTGCCGAACAGCGTGTTCCCGCTTTTATTTACGGCAGCGCGAATGTAAAAAACAGTCTTATTTCGCTTGGATGTAAAGTCAGGGGAACAGTTGAACATTCGATTTTGAGCGCAAATGTGATTGTCGAAAAAAATGCGACGGTCAAGGACTCTATCGTTTTTCCAAACGTAACAATCGAAGAAGGAATAAATCTGGAAAAAACCATTGTTGATGTGAATGTCCGGGTTACCAAAAAGAAATTCGAAGAGCTGAAAAAGCTAAGGCTGCAAAATAAAACGGACATTTTAATCGTCGGAAAGTATAAAATTCAATCCGAGAGCGAAATTAGTGAAAAGTGAAAAACTAAAAGTGAAAAACGAGAAGTCTAAGAGTTTATTTGAAAATTCAAAATTGGATGAAGTCGAGCTTAATAAATTTGAGGCTGTCAGGAAGAATCAGGGCAAGCGCAACCATGCAGCGTCTGCCCGAAGCATTTCCCCAGTCGGTCATAAAATGAATCAGGTTTGTTCTTTGTCGGTTTCTTGCCCAACGATTTTTTCTGCCTCTGTTTGAGGCTTGTTAATACCCTTTTGCAGAAACTCATGTAGTACAACTTTATTCTTTTTCAAAAGTTCTTGTTCCATTTTTTTCTCCAGTTCCACTTCCGCCTGAATTTTTTCAAGTATTTTTTGTTTAAGTTTATGTTTTCGTGCGGATTTATCGAAAAATTCGTCGATTTTCTCAGCGAGTAAAGTTTTTGCGCGTCTTCTATCGTTCTTATCAATACATTCAAGTATCTGTTTATCAAGAAAAGGTCGCACAGCATGATAGAAATTTCGTTCTTTAAACCCCGAAATATCCAACTCCCCCGATTTGTCGGCTTCTAGCCATAATTTAGCTCTTAGAATTGCTCTCAGCCAGGTGGTGTTTCTTCTCCACTTAAGGTATATATCCAGCAAATGGGCAATTAAAGGTATTAATAATCCCAAAAAGATAATGATAATTGCTAAATTATAAAAAATTTGTATATTTGAAAGTTTCGTTGGGAATACGAGTGTGAATGATTCTGAAGGGATTACACGTCCTAATAAAAAGGGAAGAATTAGCAATCCTACCACTACAAAAAAGAAGATAATGCCGAAAATCAAAAGCAGTATAACAAGTAGATGAGCATCGTGAAATCTTCTAACACTTAAACCAAGCCGATTACGCAATTCATCTCTGACATCGTTAAGGTCTTCGACGGCTTTTGCCTGTAGCCACGACCCGTAAAGGAAAATACCGCCCAAAACTGAACCGAAAAGAATCGGGAGCAGCAGAAAAAACTCCACACCAGGTATCGGCAATTCATTAGCATATCTCAAATAAAAACCAAGAACGCCGCCGGTGGTAACATAGTAAAAACCATTTGCCTGCAGAGCAATTGAAATATAATGCTTGTAGTGCTCGACGCGCATCTCCAGTTCCTTTGACTTTAATTCGCGCTCTTCTTCAGGTTCTGTGGATTCATTATCTGCCATTTTGATACCTCTTTACAGCCAATCAAAAGGCTGCGGGAGAAATTTCCCTTGATGAATTTCAGACGTAGTTTGAGTTACTCTTTGACGGTTGGGCGAAAACTTCCATTGCCGGAGCAAAAAAGAAAATCTGAGAATCACTGAGAACAGAGAATGCAAACGCATAACGTAAAAGAGAACTGAGTGTAAAGTTTGAAAGCTAATGAGCCTCTATTTTTACTCTCAATCTTTTAGCAAGTCAAGAAAAATGTTTTGATGTCTGGCATCATAAGTCTTCTGTGACACTTTTTTTAGTTGAAACAGCAATAACTTACAATCTTTGCGTTTGTTCTCAAATATCAGGATTGGATATAGTCAAGTAAGGAAATTGATTATTAGTTTTTCGTTTATCACTTTTCACTGGTTGTGTTCGCGGCAAGAAATAAAATGGACAACGTGAAAATCAGAGCAATTGTCGTCACGGTCAGCGATTCACGCAGTGAAACGGATGATGTTTCGGGCGTAACGCTGGCAGGTTTGCTTCAGGAAATCGGTGCGGAAATTGTTGATAAAATTATTGTTTCCGATGAATTTGAAGATTTGCGAAACACGCTTTACAGTTTGACCGAGCGCGAGGATGCGAATTTAGTCGTTACTACCGGCGGAACCGGTTTTGCGCCGCGCGACAATACGCCGGAGGCGACACTCGCCGTCATCGAACGGGAAGCGCAAGGTTTAGCGGAAGCGATGCGTTTTGAAACTCTGAAAAAAACGCCGACGGCAATGCTTTCGCGGAGCGTTTGCGGCATTCGCGGAAAAACTTTGATTATAAATTTGCCCGGCTCGCCGAAAGGTGTGCGCGAATGTTTTGAAGTCATCAAACCGGTTCTTCAACACGCGGTAAATCTATTAACGGGAAATACGAAACATTGAAAATCAATTGCCGGAACAAAAAAAATAGCTCTCGTTTTCTGTAAAAAAAACGAGAGCTATTTTTTTTTGATATTTTTTAACCGCTTGCCGACTGTACGAATTTTCTACTGTTTTACCTGACAATTTCGCTGACGATTTGACCGTTAATTATTGTGCCGGTGCAGTGGGTGGTGTATTCAAAAGGGTCGCCGTCAAACATCGCTAGATCGGCATCTTTGCCTTTTTCGATTGAACCGACGCGGTTGTCGATTCCCAGAATTCGGGCAGCGTCGATGGTAACGGCTGCCAGCGCGTCTTTTTGCGACAAACCGTTTGCGGCGGCGGTTGCGGCTTCAAATAAAACGACGCGCGTTTTCGGTACGTAAATTTCGTAGCCGCTTTGCAGAGCGAAGGAAATTCCGGCTTTCTTTAATTTTGAAGCGGTTTCCAAACTCAGACTTTCCGTTTCTCCTCCGGCGCGAAACATCGTCGGATGAACGATGATCGGAAAGCCGGAAGCCTTAATTTCGCTGATAACCGTTTGCGCTTCGCTCGCGCCGTCCAAAACGATTTTGATATTAAATTCCTTGGCGATTCGCAGAGCGGTCATAATATCGCGCGCTTTGTGAGCCGTAACGAGAAGCCGGATTTCACGATTGAGAACCTGTTTCCACATCTCGACGCGCAAATCTTTCGGCGCGTCGGGTTTTGCGCCCTGCGCTTTTATCAATTCGGCGCGGAGCATCGCGGCGGCTTTGGAAACAGTGCCGGGCGATTTTCCGCCGCTCACCAGCCCACTTTCGCCGAGAGTAACCGAAATCATTGCCGTTGGGACAATCACGGCGTCTTCGACCTCCTTTCCAAAGGTTTTGGCAATCATTGTCTGACCGGAGACGAGCGCGGCGGGCGCGTGTCCGGTGTGAATCGTCGTGACGCCGAACGAGCGAAGCCATTCGATAAGTCGGTCTTCGGCGTTG
>Ga0136618_10000038_pt1 | contig 28709 bp, 23 predicted proteins | sample AntDrymUQ3302106_2_FD_104805 | JGI IMG/M metagenome (GOLD analysis project Ga0136618, IMG submission 104805) | Polar desert sand microbial communities from Dry Valleys, Antarctica - metaG UQ330 (21.06) | ecosystem: Environmental > Terrestrial > Soil > Desert | place: Antarctica: Dry Valley... | reverse complement strand
TCTGCGCAACTCAGGGTCCGATCCGTATGCAAAGAAACACTCCTTCTCGTGCCGGCGCCCGCGACCTATCTCGCGGGAACCGTGAGAGGAGTGAGTCGTGTGCCGGACCGATCTATGGCCCGGACGCTTCCGGGCACGTTTACGGGTCCTATGGTAGCGGATGCGCCGGATCGCGCAAGGGGTGACTTTCGATCATTTCCGCGCAGGCTGCCGGTCCCGGCGGCCTCACTCCAGCTGGTGCACCCGCAACAGGTTGGTCAGGGAGTGACCGACCGGTGAACCCGCCACCACCACGACCGATGCGCCGGCCCGGATGCCCAGCATCTCCCGCACGCGGCGATCGATGAGGGCGACTACGGCGTCCGTATCATGGGGCTCTCCGGCGTGAGCAGCGATGACCCCGCGGCAGAGGGCCAGCTGTCTCACCACGACCGGGTCCGCCGACAGGGCCAGGATGGGCTTGTGCGGCCGGGCCGCCGAGAGCAGCGCTGCGGTACGACCGCTGGTGGTGTAGCAGGCCAGCGCACTGATGCCCGGATCCCGGTCGGCCAAGTCCGCCGCCGCGCCGGCGATGGCCCAGGCGGCCCGGTGATCGGCCTCATCCTCGGACGGTGCGGCCGACGAGGGCAGGGCTCGCGCGTCACCGATGACCGGGCCTGGAGACGGCCGGCTGCGATCGAGGCGCGTCTCGTAGGCTGCGCCGTTGGCCTCCGCGAAGCGGCAGATGCGCACGGCCGCAGCGGCCGCCTCGATGGGGTGTCTTCCGATGGCCGTCTCGGCGGACAGCATCACCGCGTCGGCGCCCTCCAGAACGGCCGTGGCCACGTCGCTTGCCTCGGCGCGCGTCGGCCGTGTATGAGCCGTCATCGACTCCAGCATCTGCGTGGCCACGATGACCGGCCGCCCGGCTGCCACGGCCATCGCCACGATGCGCTTCTGGACCAGCGGGATCTCCTCGTAGGGGATCTCCACGCCCAGGTCGCCGCGCGCCACCATGACCGCGTCCCCGCGGGCCAGGATGGCCTCCAGATCCTCCACCGCAGCTCGCGTCTCGAGCTTGGCCACCACGCCGACACGGTGACGGCCGAGCAGGCTTCGGAGGCTGACCAGGTCGCCGGCACGGCGCACGAAGGACTGGGCCACCAGGTCGACCCCGATGGAAAGGGCGACCTCCAGGGCATGGCGGTCCCGGTCGGTGATGGCCGGCAGGCTCAGCCGCTCAGAGGGGATGTTGACTCCGGCCCCCGAGCGAACGGTGCCACCGCGCACCACCTCGGTCTCGAGCATCTCGCCGCTGGCCAGGACCAGCAACTCGACAGCTCCGTCGGCCAGGAGGACCCGGTCGCCGGGTTCCAGGTCAGCGGCCAAGGTCGAGTGACTCGTGGAGACGGCCCTCTCGTCGCCGGGAGCGTCGTCGCCTCGGATGAGCAGGCGAGACCCGTCGCGCAGGTCGAGGCTTCCGTTGGCCAGCTCGCCCAGACGCACCTTGGGCCCCGGCAGATCAGCCAGGAGTGCCACCGATCGCCCCAGAACAGCCGCCGCCTGGCGCACCGTTGCCGCGGCGCGACGATGCTCGGCTTCCGTGCCGTGCGAGAAGTTCAGCCGCGCCACGTTCATGCCGGCCTCGATCAGTGCCGGGATCCGGTCGACGGAGGCGGGCCCCAGCGTGCAGACGAGCTTGGTATGCGGCATGGTCACCGATACTACGACCCAGCCCCAGCCCCATACCCGACAGGCCGCTGATGACGGCAAGGATGCAGATGACCACCCACGTCAAGGGCACCGCACAGCGCGTCATCGCAGGAGACCGCGAGCGGCTCATCGGTCTCAGCCACGCACTCCACGCTCAGCCCGAGGTGGCCTTCGAGGAGGTCCTGGCCAGCGGCTGGGTGGCGACGCTGCTCGGATCGGCCGGCTTCGCCGTGACGCGGGATCTGGGCGGTCTACCGACCGCCGTCTCCGGGGTGTACGGGTCAGGACCGCTGCACGTAGCGATCATCGCGGAGTACGACGCGCTGCCCGGCGTGGGTCACGCCTGCGGGCACAACATCATCTGTGCCGCGGCGGTCGGTGCCGCGCTCGGGCTGGCGGCAGTGGCCGACGAGGTGGGGCTGCGCGTGAGCCTCATCGGCACGCCCGCCGAGGAGGGCGGTGGCGGCAAGATCAGGCTTCTGGAGGCAGGCGCCTTCGCCGGCGTCCATGCCGCGCTGATGGTCCATCCCGCCCCGCGCGACACCCTCGATCCCCTCATCCTGGCGGCGCAGACGCTGGAGATCGAGTACACCGGGCGTGAGGCACACGCGGCCGGTGCCCCGGAGCTGGGCATCAACGCGGCGGACGCGTTCGTGGTGGCGCAGGTCGGCATCGGGCTCCTGCGCCAGCATCTGCCGCCGATGACACGCGTGCACGGCATCGTGGACCACGGCGGCGACGCGCCCAACATCGTGCCGGCACATACCAGCGGACGTTTCATGGTCCGAGCCGGGACGACCCATCAGCTGGATGGGCTGCGTGACCGCGTGGTGGCCTGCTTCCAGGCGGGCGCCATGGCCACCGGTGCGCAGCTGGAGGTCCGGCCCCGCGTGCGCTATGCCCACCTGGAGCAGGACCCGGACATCATCGAGCTGTACCGCATCAACGCCGAGGCGCTGGGCCGCCAGTTCCACCCCTTCGCCGAGTCCGGGCTGGGTCCCGTCTCCACGGACATGGGCGATGTCTCCTTGGCGCTGCCCTCCATCCACCCGATGATCGGCATCGACTCGCTGCCCGCGGTCAACCATCAGCCCGAGTTCACCGCCGCGGCGGCCTCAGGGGCGGGCGACCAGTCCGTGCTCGACGGCGCCGTGGCCATGGCCTGGACGGCCATCGACCTGGCATCGAGCGACGCGCTACGGGAGCGCCTCATCCGGGAAGAGCAGCAGCGTGCCTAGACGGACCGCTCAACCGGCGCGCAGCACCAGGATGTGCTGGTGGACGATGTTGGGCACGAAGCTGCGCGGATAGCCGTAGGGGCGTAGCCGGGTGCCGGCCTGATACCAGATCAGGTCGCCCTTGGTGACGAACCCGACGCGCTCCGCTCGGGCGCTGAGGTCCGCGCCCGTGAACCGATACCGGCCCTCTTGATAGGCGTCGCGCACGATGATCGTGGCATAGCGGCGGTCCCGCAGCACCCGTCGCAGCTCGCCGAGCACGGCCTCCATCCGGTCCAGATACTCGTCGTAGCTGGCGCTATTGGCGATATCGGCGGTCTCGCTGCTGACCATCGCGTAGTCGGTGCGGCGGTTGGCGAAGGACTTGGCCAGGCGGCCGCCGGCCATGGTCATGGGCAGTTGCGGGTTGTAGGGCGGGTCGGTGGCCACGAAGTCGACCGAGGCGGTCGCGAGGTTCGGCAGCCGGGCCAGCGAGTCGCCCACCTCCATGCGGCAGCCTGAGGGGTCGAAGGTGCGGGGACCGCCCGGGTCGGCATTGCCCAGATCGGCCAGGAGCGGCCCGGCTCCGTCGCGCTGGACCATCGCATCGCGCACCACTGCTTGATAAACGTCGGCCCAGCGTGGTTCCAGCTCGAAGCCCAGCGCCCGTCGGGGGACGCGGCAGATGGCGGCCCCCAGCAGCGTTCCACCCACGCCGGCGAAGGGATCGAGCACCAGCTCATCCCGCTTGGTGAAGAACTCGATGAGACGCGCCATCAGCCGCGGCGGCTTGTTGGCGCCGTGCGCTTTGCGCTCTGCGTGCCCCAGCTCGGAGGGATAGGCGGAGGTCCAGAGCGACTTCGTGAAGTAGAGCCAGGACTCCCCGGACATCTCGTTGAGGTCGTTGTCCGGGTGCACCGATGGCTCCTTCACGGGGCCAGTATCGGACCTGGCGCGCGTATGCTTCGGCCATGGCGTTCGTGGGCCGCGAGCTGGAGCTGGCCGAGCTGTCCCAGGCACTCCAGGCGGCTGGCGAGGGGGAGATGGGTCCTGTGGTGCTGGCCGGGCCGGCCGGGATCGGGATCTCCTGCCTCCTTGATGAGCTGGAGGCCCGTCTGGCGGATGTGCCCGGCGTCATCATCGCGCGCGGCCATGCCACGGAGCCGCAGGCAGCGCTGCCCTACGCGGTCCTCGCCGAAGCGCTGGGATCCGCTCTGGCGGCTCTCACGGACCAGCGCTTCAGTACCGTGGTGGCACCCGCCGCACACGACCTCGCCGCGCTCCTGCCATCGCTCTCTCCCCGCCTGGACGCGTTGGGCATCGTGCGCCACGCGCCGGCCCTCGAGGCTGCGGACCAGGTCGGCAGCCGCGTGGCGGAGTCCATCCGGGGCACGGTCGAGCGGATGGCGACCGAAGGGGTGCTGTTGCTCGCTCTGGAGGACCTGCACTGGTCCGATCCTGCCACCCGCCGCTTCCTGGAGTCGCTTCAGACCATCGCGCGGCCACTGTCACTCTGCCTCCTGGTCACATTCCAGCCGGACGAGCTGCATCGCCGTCATCCGGCACGGGACTTCCTGATGGGCCTGACGCGTGCGGCGGGTGTCCGACACCTGGAACCGGCCGCGCTCTCCGACGCTGAGCTGGTCGAGCTCTGCCGGTCGCTCGAAGGGGAGCGTCCCTCGGGCAGCTTCCTGGCGGCCCTCCGGGAAGGCTCCGGCGGAAACCCGCTACGTGCTGAGCAGCTGATCACCGCGCACCGGGCCCTGGCAGGCCTCCGGCTCTCTGATCCCTTCGACGAGGTCCTGGGTGCCCGGCTCGACGCGTTGTCGCCGGCTGCCCTCCGCGCGGTCCGCCTGCTGGCTGCCGCGAGGAGGCCCCTTTCGCGCGAGACCTGTCTGGGACTGGCGATGTCCGATGGTCATCTCTCCGGCCAGGCCATCGATGAAGCCGTTGCCAGCGGGCTGCTGGTCGAACGCGCCGGCGGAACGTACCTGGTGATCGCCCACGAGCTCTATGCCGAGGGGATCGAAGGCCTCGCTCTGCCGCCGGAACGCCACGGCTTCCATGCCGCGCTCGCTGGCTCGGCTGAGCTGGCACCTGCCGAGGCGGCCTGGCACTGGGAGGCCGCCTCCCGGGCCGCGCCGGCGCGCGTGTCCCATCTGGCCGCCGGACTGGCCGCGGAGCGTCTCGATCCGGGAGAGACGGCGCTGGTGCACTATCAGGGAGCGCTGGAGGCGGGCGATCCTGACGCGGAGGGATCGGGCACATCAGATGAGTTCGCGGCCACGTTGACAGCGGCCGCGCGCGCCGCGGCGGTGGCCGGTTCCTTCCGACGCGCGTCGGCACTCACCCGCCGAGCCATCGAGTCGCGGCCGCGCCGCCAGCGCGCGGCGCAGGGCACGGGGGGAGAAAGGCGACGCGATGCTGCCCTGACCGAAGCCGAGCGCGAGGCTCGCCGTCAGGGGGCGCTGCGCCTGGCCGAGCTGCATACCCAGCTGGGTCGCTATCGCTGGGACGGCGGGGACCTGGTGGGCGGTATCGCGGCGCTGCACGAGGCGCTGGAGATCATGCCGCCCGGTCCCGGCCCGGAACGGGCGCGTGCCCTGGCCGTGCTGGCCCAGCACCTGATGATCGACGGCCGTTTCGCGGAGAGCGCTGCCCTGGCCACGGAGGCTCGCGAAGTGGCAGCACAGGCGCAGCCGCCGGCGCTCGCCGAAGCCGGCCACGCCACCTGCACGCTGGGCGTGGCGCGGGCGTATCTGGGCGGACTCGACCAGGGCCTTGCGCTGCTGGAAGAGGCCACGGACCTGGCGCGCCGCACCGGCCGCCTGGACGACCTGATGCGTGCCTACGCCAACCGGACCACGTTGCTCGACCTCGACTCGCGGCGGGAAGGGGCGCTGACGGTGGTCAACGAGGGTATCCGGGACGCGCGGGAGGCCGGTCTTGGTGACACCTACGGTGCGTTCCTGCGAGGCAACGCTGCGGACATCCTCTTCATGCTCGGCCGCTGGGAGGAATCAGAGGTCGAGTGCCGGGCTGCCCTGGCTGGCCGCCCGGCCGGCGTGGCCTGGTTCAGTCCCATCCTTTACCTGGGGCTGGTGCTGGTCGAGTCACGGGCAGACGAGGAGGCGGGTCGCCTGGTGGGCCGTACGCTCCTGCAGCTGGAGCAGGTGCCTGCCGGACAGTGGACGGCCCTGGTCCTGCGCACCGCCGTCAGCCTGCTGCTCTGGCGGGGCCAGGCCGACGACGCCCTCACCGTGGCAGCCGATGCCTGGGATCGGGTCATGGAGACGGACGATCCGGGGCAGATCGCCATGGCTGCGGCGACCTGCCTGGAGGCGGCCTCCACGCTGACGGAGATCGGCCGCCGGTCGAGTGACTATGCGGCGGTGGCACGTGCCGGGGAGCTCGCCGCACGTGCCTTGCCTGACGCCGAGCGGGCCGTGGCCGACAGCAGCCTTCCTGCCACGCTCGGTGCCCGGCGCGAAGCGGAGCTCCACCTCGAGACCGCTCGCGCCCATCGGGCTCGATCGCGGGGGCGTCCCTCCGCCTCCCGGTGGAGCCGCGTGGCGGCGGGCTGGGCGGCCGTGCCGGTGCCCTACCAGGTCGCCAAGGCTCACTGGTGGGAGGCCCTCGCGCTGCTGGAGGGCGGGGACGGCCGTGAGTCCGCCGAAGGACCGCTTCGCGAGGCGTGGCGCATCGCCAGCGAGCTGCCGGCCCAGCCGTTGCGGCGCGCCTTGGCTGATCTGGCCCGTAGGGCTCGCATCGAGCTGCCCGGCGCAGCGGACCTCGATCTTCGCGCGCCTGTCTCCATCCGGGTGCTGCCCGACCCTGGGATGGAGCATGGGTTCCCGGTCGCCGGGCCGAGTCATCAGCGACCCTTGGTAGCCGTTGGGCCGGGCGCTGGACCGTTCGATCAGGGCGAGACAGCGCGGGCCATCGGCCAACGGTTGGGCTCAGAAGGTGTGGCCGGTGCCCTCGACCACTTCGGCCTCAGCCCTCGTGAGCTGGAGGTCCTGCGCGTGCTCACGGAGGGACGTTCCAACCGCGAGATCGGGGAGCGCCTCTACATCAGCGACCGAACCGTCGGCGTGCACGTGCGTCACATCCTGGCCAAGCTGGCGGTCTCGGGTCGGGTCGAGGCGGCGGGCATCGCCATCAGGTCAGGATTCGTGCCATCCGAGGAGGCTGGCGCGAACAGGCCGACCGGCGCCGGGCGTCGTTGAGTGGCTTGGAGCGTCGTTGCGCCGCGGGCGACGCAGCGCGACCAGCGCTTCATACCGCAGAATGCCGGGCATGAACATCCCCACCATGTCTGATCCCCGAGCGGCGCTCCTGGCCTCTGTCGCCAGTCTCATCCTGACGGCCTGCGGTGGCGACGGTGCGGGTGGAGCGGGCTGGACGATCCACCCGCCCGATCCGGCGCCGTCGGGCAGCCCGGCGACATCGCCCGGCCAGAGTCCCGGTGGCTCGCCAGGCGGTAGCCCCGGAACATCGCCGGGCGGCAGCCCCGGAACATCGCCGGGCGGCAGCCCGGGAGCCGGTGACGGCGAGACCCTCGCTCTGACCGAGACGATGACCTTGCAGATCCAGCGCGAGGGTCAGCAGGTCACGGAGATCGCCCTGTCGGAGGGTCAGAGCTACACCTTCGAGATCACCAACGATGGTGGGCTCGAGCACAACTTCTACATCGGCACCCCGGAGCAGCTCCAGAGCAACGATGTCGCCGGACTGCCCGGCGTGCCCAACTTCACGGACGGCACGCAGACCTTCGAGTACATGGCCACGGCCGAGACAGCGGGGCTGGAGTTCGCCTGCACGGTGCCGGGGCACTACCAACCCATGCACGGCACCATGGTCGTCGAGGCCTAGGTCTCCGGGGTCTGACGACCGGTCGCATCCGGCAGCAGGCCGCGGCGCTGGAGCTCCGCCCGCAGCTCGTGCAGGGAAGGCATCACGAGGTGTGCGCCCGCCGCCAGCAGCGTCTCATGGGTAGCGGCGCCGCTGGGCACACCGACGGCCACCATGGCGGCGGCGCGTGCCGCGCGCATGTCCCAGGTCGCGTCGCCCACGTACCAACAACGACGGCTCGAGACCCCCAGCCGCTCGGCCGCGTGAAGCAGGAGATCGGGGGCGGGCTTTGCCTGGCTGACGGCTGAACCGTCGACGACGTGTGGATCGGGTCCCAGACCCAACGCGCTGACCGAGACCGTGACCTGCGCCGCGCGGCTGGATGTCGCGATGGCCCAGGGCAGGTCGGTGCCGGAGAGCGCCTGCATCAGCTCGACCGCTCCCGGCAGGGGCTGCGGGTCCAGGTTGATCTCGTCGAAGCGCTCGCCGGCACGTCTGTCGATGGCCTCCGCCCTGTCCTCCGATAACCGGCGCCCGCCTACCTCGGCGACCTCGATGGCGAGGCGCTTGCCGTCCGCCCCGATGAGTCCGGCAAGGTGGTTTCGGTCGACCGGGAAGCCGACCTCCTCGAAGGTCAGCAGCCAAGCCTGGATGCGCGCGCCGACTGTGTCGACGAGCGTGCCATCAAGGTCGAAGATGAGACCATCAAGGTCGGGCAGGTCAGGCGGCTCGATCACCCGGGAAGGGTAGTCGCTGCGGGCTGGCTCATCCGGGCGTCCGCGTGGGACGAACGGCACGATGGGAAGGAGTCCACCATCGGTCACTCGATCATCCATCAGGTCTTCCTGGTCGTCGCGCTCGGTTTCGTGCTGGCCAGCCCATTCATCGGGATCCTGCTTCAGCGCCGAAGCCTGCTCGGTCCACAGGGCTCGACGGTCGGCCTCGATCGGTGGCTGGTGCTGCCCCTGGCCACGCTTTCCCTGGGTGTCGGCCTGATCCACGCCGCCGTGGTGAACGATCACTTCGCGGAGAGCACGCTCTCCGGGCTGTTCTTCGTGGTGGTCGCTGTCTTCCAGGCGGCTTGGGCCGTCATGTTCGCGCGGCGGCCGCTGGTGAGACTGGCGACGCTCGGCCTCGTGGTCAACGGCGTGGTCGTCGGCGTGTGGCTGGTCACACGGACCGTGGGGCTGCCCTTCGGAGCGCATCCGGGCGTGGCGGAGCCGATGGCCGTGGTCGACCTGCTGGCCACGCTCTTCCAGGTCCTCATAGTGGCCGGCACAGCGGCCCTGGTCCTGCCGGCCCTACGCGGACCGGCTAAGCGGTCGAGGTTCCTCGTGGCGAGTGCCGACCTGACCGTGGTGATGGCCCTCATCCTCATCACCATGGTGACCAGCTACGCCATGGCCGACATCTCGATCAACGGTGGCCACGGGGCCGAGACGAGTCGGGCCGAGGCGTCGCGCTGAGGTCAGGGAGCCGCTGCGGCCGCAAGCTCCTCGCGCAGCGCGTCGGGATCGGCCACCGGCAGGCGACAGGCGAAGCCGCGACAGACGAAGGCCGTCGGCTTGCCATCGCGCGCCGTTCGGCCGAAAAGGAGCGGAACGGCACTGGCGTCCGGTGTCGCGCTGGCCGCCACCACCTGTCGCGGACGGAAGCCTTCCTCCGTCACCGCCAATAGCGCCTGGGTGGTTTCATCGTCCAGCGAGCCGACGATGGCCACCTCGTCGATCGGTCCGCTGGCCAGATCCGCCGCGATGAGCCACTGGGCGAAGGCCGTGGGATAGCGATGCGCCACGGCAGCGACCAGCCTCAGCGTCGCCTCCGCCGCCGCGCGATGACGTGTTTCGCCGGTCAGCGCGTGCAGCCGAAGCAGGACCGTGGCGGCCATCGCGTTGCCCGAGGGCAGTGCGTTGTCCTGGAGCCCCTTGGGCCGGGTGACAAGTCGTTCGGCATCGTCGGCGGTGTCGAAGAAGCCGCCCGCCTGGTCGCTGAAATGGCCCAGCACCACCTCCATGAGATCGCGGGCCGTGGTGAACCAGCGTTCATCGAAGGTCGCTCCGTAGAGTGCCAGGAGGCCCTCGGCGAGATGTGTGTGGTCCTCAAGGACGCCCTCGCCCGTGGCCCGGCCGTCCTTCCAGGAGCGCTTGAGACGACCCTCCCCGTGGACCAGCCCGGCCAGGATGGCATCCGCGGCGGTGACCGCTGTCTCGCGGTAGCCGGCGGCACGGGCCGCCTCGCCGTTCGCCTCCAGGGCACGGGCAGCCTCAGCCAGCGCCGCGATGGCCAGACCGTTCCAGGCCGCCAGCGCCTTGAGGTCGCGGGCCGGCTGCGCGCGTGAGGCCCGACGCTGCAAGAGTCGATCGCGAGCCTCGGCCAGGGCCCTGGCCACCTCCTCGGGGCGCAGTCCGAAGCGCTCCGCCAGCTCCGCGTCCGCACGCACCCGCTGGAGGATCGTGACGCCCTCCCAGTTGCCCCCGTCCGTGACCCCATAGGCTGCCGCGAAGAGCGGCGCATCCTCGGCCAGGACCTCGCGGATCTCCGGCGCCTGCCAGACGTAGGTGGCGCCTTCCACGCCCTCGGTATCGGCGTCCTCACTGGAGGCGAAGGCACCGTCGGTCGTGATGAGGTTGGAGCGCAGATAGTCGAGGGTGGATAGCGCCACGTCGCGGTAGAGCGGCTCGGCGGTGAGCTGCCAGGCGTGGAGGTAGACCCGCGCCAGCTGCGCGTTGTCATAGAGCATCTTCTCGAAGTGCGGAACCAGCCAGGCCGCATCCGTGGCATAGCGGGCGAAGCCGCCCGCCAGGTGATCGTGGATGCCGCCCGCGGCCATGCGATCGAGCGAGCGACGGGCCACCGCCAGAGAACGCGTATCGCCCGTGCGGACGTGGTGGCGAAGCAGGTACTCGACGGCCATAGACTGGGGGAACTTGGGCGCTCGGCCCCAGCCGCCGTTGGCCATGTCGAAGCCGCGCTCCAGCTCGGCAGCGGCCGCATCCAGCGCCCAGGCCAGGGCATCGCCCGAGCCGGTCGTGGCCGCTCCCTCGGCGGTCGTGGCCGCCCCGGTGGATCGTGCGGAGGCGTCGATGGCCGCGACCAGGCGGTCACCGGCCGCCTCGACTTCGGTGCGGTTCTCATGCCACGCTCGCTGAACGGCGGCCAGCACCTCACGGAAGCTGGGCATGCCGTGGCGTTGCTCGTTGGGGAAGTACGTGCCGCCGTAGAAGGGTTTGCCCCCGGGTGTCAGGAACACGCTCATCGGCCAGCCGCCCTGCCCGGTCATGGCCTGCACGGCGTCCATGTACACGGCGTCCAGGTCGGGGCGTTCCTCGCGGTCGACCTTCACCGGCACGAAATCCCGGTTGAGCTGTTCTGCGGTCGCCTCGTCCTCGAACGACTCGCGCTCCATGACGTGGCACCAGTGGCACGCCGCGTACCCGATCGATAGGAAGATCGGCTTCTCCTCCGACCGGGCACGCGTCAGCGCTTCGGCGCCCCAGGGATACCAGTCGACCGGGTTGTGGGCATGCTGGAGCAGGTAGGGGCTGGTCTCCTCCGCCAGCCGATTGGTGTGGCGGGGGGTGTCGGGCGGCTCGCTCATGGACGTGATGGTAGGGTCCGACCCGAAGGAGGGCATCGGATGCGTCGGTCGTGGGGGATCATCGTGCTGGCATCGCTGATGGCCGGCGTGCTGGCGGGGATGGTGGCCGGTTGTGCGGCGACCGCACCACCTGGGCCGGATCAGAGCGCCAACCGTCCGACTTCCAGCGCGGCGGCAGCAAGCGCGACGCCGTCAGCGAGCGTGACGCCCTCGGCGCCCAGTTCGACCGGGGCTTCTGCTTCGCCCAGCATCGCCGCGTCCCAGTCACCGCTGAATACCCACCTGGGCCCCAGCAGCGCGCCCACCCTGGCGCCCGGCGGCCGGCTTGCCATCCGCTACAGCGGCACTTCCGGCACGGAGTTCAATGGCGTGGCCACGGGCCTGTTCGACGATGGCGCCGTGGTACCGGTGGACGCTTCGGGGGTGCTCAGTCAGCAGCCGTTCACGCAGACCTTGGGTGAGGCGACGGTGGCCTTGCGTGTGACCGGCACCATCGTTTCCGGTTCCGGCACATATCGCGTGGAGATCCTGGGCGGGCACCTGGATGAATCGGGCATCTTCGTGGAGGATCAGGTGCTGGCCCTGGATGAGGCCACGGGTCGAGGCGAAGAGGTCCGCGTCGATTACGGCAACGTGGACCTCTGATCAGCGGGTCGCGACTTTCTTTCAGGCGGCCGGTGTGCCGCAGTCGGGGCAGAACCTGACGCCGGCTTCCAACTGCTCGCCACAGCTCGCGCAGGCCCTGGGCTGCGCGGCGGCCGTCCCGCAGTTGGGACAGAACTTCGCCCCGGACGCCATAGCGGTGCCGCAACTGGCGCATCGACGGGAGCGCAGCGGACATCTACGTCATCGATGCCGATGGCACCGATCTCGTTCAGCTCACGGACGATCCCGCCTTCGACTACCTGCCGGCATGGTCGCCGGACGGCTCACGGATCGTCTTCATCAGCTATCGGACGGGCGTCGGACAGGTCTGGGTGATGAATTCGGACGGCAGTGACCAGATCCAGCTGACCTTCGATCCACTGAACAAAGACCAGGTCCCGGATTGGAGCCCGGACGGTTCCCGAATCGCGTATTCGGCGGACCTTCCCGACGGCTCTGCGCAGATCTTCGTGATGGATGCTGACGGCTCAGGGGTCGTGCAGCTCACCTCCGACCAGGCCGTCAACTTCGCGCCGGCATGGTCTCCGGACGGGACCCAGATCGCCTTCGTCAAGGAAGAGCCGAACGGGACACGCGACGTTTGGGTGATGGATGTCGAAGGCCCCGACGCGCATCGCCTGGCAGCCGGCGCCGGACCCCAGTACGCCCCCGCCTGGCAGCCTCGCGGGAAGCGCGTCCCATGACCAGCCATCTCCGACGTGGCGGGGTCGCTCACCTGGTGCTCGCGATGCTGCTCGGGTCGGCCGGGGGTGCTTCCGCCGCCGCCGGCAGCGACACCATCGTCGTCACGACGACGATCCAGGCGGCAGTGAACCAGGCGGGTCCAGGCGACACGGTGCTCGTTCCTCCCGGGGTCTATCGCGAGACGGTCACCATCGTCTCGAGCGCTATCACCATTCGCGGAAGTCGGGGCGCCATCCTCGACGCTTCCGGGTTCGCCGTGGGAATCCGTGCCGCATCCGGACCGATGACCGGGGGGCCGGGCGAGATCCGGCGCTGCCCCGTGGCTCGACTCACCGACCTCGCAGTCGAAGGGCTGCGAGTCACGAATGCGAGCTTCACCGGCGTGTTGTTCCGCGGCGTCGACGGCTTCAGCATCACGGACGGCGTCTACGTCGGCAACGGCGGCGCGTATGCGCTTTTCCCCATCTGCTCCACGCGGGGCCTCATCAGTGGCAATCAAGTCGAGGGCACGGACGACGGAGCGATCTACGTCGGCGTGTCACGGGACATCACGGTCGAGGACAACCACGCCACGGCGTCAACAGTCGGGATCGAAATCGAGAACTCTACCGGCCTGGTGGTCCGCCACAACCGCGTCAGCGGCAACACCGCGGGAATCGCGATCTTCGCCCTGCCGCTGCTCGACATCCCGGTGGTCGAAGGCATCCTGGTGGAACGTAACGTGGTCATCCGGAACAACCGGCCGAACCCCTTCCTGCCGACCGAGGAAGCAGTGGGTGCCCTTCCCACCGGAAGCGGCATCATCGCGCTCGGTGCCGATCGCGTCTCGATACGCGATAACCAGATTATCGGGAACGACAGCGGCGGCCTCGCTGTCCTGGCGAGTCCGCTTGCTGCTATCGATCCGCGCATGGACGCCTTCCCCGACGATGTCGGGGTGATCGGAAACGTCGTCCGAAGGAACGGGCTGGACCCTGATCCGATCCGGTCGCCCGTGCCTGGTGCTGACCTGATCTACGACGGCTCGGGGCGGGACGTGTGCTTCGCCGATAACGTGGCCGGGACCGAGTTTCCGGTGGGGCTGACCGCCGCATTCCCGTGCCAGTAGACAGGAGCCGCTCGAGGAGAGCGGCCCCGTGATCATCGGCTGAGGCCGGCGCCGCATCCGGAAATGGTCTGCGTCGCGCCCTCGGATCGGTCCCTGCCCGGCCCTTTACGCGCATCATGGGCGCGACAGGCGGGGCGCAGGGAGGTCCAACGCATGGAGGCGTCGGAGGTGGCCGTGCTCGTCCTGGCGGCCGGCGCAGGATCGCGTTTCTCGGCGGCCACGACGCTCGACGAAGCGCCGCCGAAGCTGCTGGCGACCCTGGACGGGCAGCCTATCCTGCAGCATGTTCTCGATCGCGCCGCCGAACTTCGAGCCGCGGCGACGGTCGTGGTGCTCGGCCGCGGTCCTGCCGCCGACTCGATCGAGGCGACCATCGCCTGGAGACAGGCGCGGCGCGTCCGCAACAGCCACTCGGAGCGAGGCTTGGCCACGTCCCTCCGGGTCGGCCTGGCTGAGCTGGCGCGGCCCGAGCCGGCGCCGCACGGCGCCGTCCTGATCCTGCTCGGCGACCAGCCGCGCGTCCGCCCCGCCGTGATGCAACGGCTGCTCGACGCCGCCGATGAGTCACCAGAACGGCTCATCATCGCGCCCCGCTACGCCGGGGGAGGGGGCAGCAATCCCGTGCTGGTGCGGCGACCGGGGTGGCCACTCGCTGCCGCTATCCAGGGTGACCGGGGGTTCGGCCCTCTCCTGTCCGCCCGACCCGAGCTGGTGCACTTCGTGGACGTGTCCGGAGCCAATCCCGATGTCGACACGCCACGTGATCTGGCAGATCTTGACGAGCTCACTCGCGCTTGAGCACCAGGCCGATGCGACCGAAGGGCGGGCGCGGGTCCGTGTAGACCTTGACCCGCGGGTCGTCCTCGGAGGTGTGCGACAGGTCCCACAGCCGGTTCTCCGCCTCGAAGGAGACCTCCGTCAGTTGTGGCCAGCGGTCGAGCATGCGCTGGCCGATCTCGTGCACCAGGTGCTGGATGGACAGGCTCACGAACCCGTCGAAGACCGTAGCGGCAAGGTCGGCCACCTGTTCCGGAGCGACATAGCGATCCGGCTGCGGGTCCAGTGCGGCGCCCCACTCTCCCTCCGCGTAGCGCCAGCCGATGTCGCAGTGGATGTAGAGCGGACGGTCAGGTCGCTCGGGCAGGGTGGTGTATTCGTCGCGGGCGAAGGACGCGAAGCTCGATCCGGAGACCTTGATCAGCTGGAGCCCGGCACGCCCCGACCGGAGATCGGCCGGCACGATCCGTCCCTCGACGGTCCGGTCCACGCCCACCGAAGCGGTCGCGTGGCTGCCATGAGTTCGATGGAACAGCACCTCGCTGTCGGCCCAGCCGCCCTCGCCACCGGGGACGCTCGCAGCCGCGAACGGCGTCTCCCGCCCGGTCATGACCAGCCGCTCCATGTGCGGGTACGTCTCCAGGAAGCGGCGTCCGATGAAGAAGAGCCAGCCCTCCAGGGTGGATCCGGTGAATGCCATCGATTCCAGGTGGATGAAGTTCTTCATCGTGTCCGTGGCCACGACCCTTCGGTTGTCGCCCTCCATGTAGGCCGGGAGGAAGCCCTCGCCCAGGACCCGCACGTCGAGCTCGGCCGCGAAGAGCACGTTCCCCCGTCCGGTGAAGGGCGATTCGGGGATGGGTGTCACGCCGCGCAATGGCGTGGCGTAAGTGCGGTAGGTGGACACGGCCGCCTTGCCGTAGTGGATCTCCGTCTTCACCGAGCCACCTCCTCGGCGCCGCGCAGCAGCCGCAGCCGGTCTTGCGCGATGGCCACCACGTCGCGTAATGCGCGGTGCTTCTCCTCCTCGCGGTCGGGGCTGAGGTGCTCCTCCAGGAGTAGTCGCGCGATCTCCGCGCGGGACCGCCCTGCGACATGGATCACGAACCGAAACCCGAAGCGCGTCTCGTAGGCTGCGTTGAGGCGTTCCAGGTCGGTGGCCAGCTGCGGAGGGGCCTCACGATCGTGAGCAGCCTCACGGTCATAGCCCTGCTCGCGGTACGACAGCGCGGAGACGGTCGCCGGTGAGGCTCCGATCCGCGGATGAGCGTCCAGCAAGGCGATCTGCTCCGACTCGGGCATGGCCAAGGCCACCACTCGGGCTCGGTCGAGCAAGGCTCGGTAGGAGCCGAAGGGTCGATCGAGGGCCAGGCGGGCGGCGAAGGCGGATGCGCCCTCGAAGAGCGGGGCGAGCGCCCGGACGAAGGCATCGGCGACCAGCGCATCCAGCTCGTCGATCGGCGGGACCTCTTCCATCCTCAGCTGCCGCGGTACGTGGTCATGGCGTACGGCGCCAGGAGCAGTGGCACGTGGTAGCTGCGCGCCGCGTCCTCGATATGGATGCCCAACGTCACGGACTCGAAGAACCCACCTCCTTGACCCCGCAGATCGAAGTGGAGGCGGTAGTCACCGGGGATCAGCTCACCGCGCAGCAGCGACCGGATGCGACCGTCCGCGTCGGTGATTCCGTGCCCCGCCGCGATCTCCGCGCCGTCGTCGAGGAGGCGCACCAACCGCACACCGATTCCCGGCCGAGGCAGACCGGCCTGTGTGTCGAGCACATGAGTCGAGACCGTGGGGCGCACATCGCTGGATGCCATCCGTGTGGAGCCTCCCTCCGCCGACGCCCTCGGCTATCCTGCCGGCCATGGGCGACCTGAGGATCCTCGTCGGCGACCTCCACTTTACTGCTCGCTGGGAGAGCCAAGCGCCGCGCACGATCGAGCGGATCCGCGATATGTTGCCGCTGCGCAACAAGCTCATCCATTGCCGCTGGAGCGGAGAGGGCTGTTGGATCCCCTTCGGCGATATCGACCTGGGCACCGGTTGGGAGAACCACACGAGCCATCCGGCGCCGGGCGAGCTGATCGTCTACCCGGGCGGCTTCTCCGAGTGCGAGATCCTGCTGGCCTACGGCGGCGTGGCCTTCAGCTCCAAGCTGGGCCAGTTGGCGGGCAATCACTTCGCCACGATCGTGGATGGACGCGAGCAGCTCCCCGAGATGGGCCGCCGCGTGCTGTGGCAGGGCGCTCAGGACATAACCATCGAGGGGCAGTAGGTCCCGATCCGACGGTTTACAGCGGCGTTGGTTCACTCCGACCTTACCGCCTGCGATTCCAGTCAGGTTGACATTTCGGCGCCACGCAGGCCGCAAGCTTCCGATCCGTCGGCCTTGCGTGGTCACGAGACCCATCGTGAAGACGCTGGGCGAGCGTGGGCGAGCGTCGGAGGGCCTCCCAGGCAGCTTTTACGCCACGGTCCGGGCCATGGGTCGCAGCGTTAACCCGCCGCTAGACCCTGAAATGCCAGTGTGGCTGACATCGGCGACCACAACGCCAGACGGGATCAAGTGAGGCTCTCAGATCGAGCATCCGCTCTATGTCCATCGCCCCTGTGCTCCTACCGGCGTCGGTCATGGTGCTCGTCCTGTAGCGTGGCACTTCCTGTTGAGCCCGTGGTCCAACTCAGCGCCCCCGATGCCAGTCGTCTTGGCAGCGTTCGATCCAGTGCCGTATCGAGGTGGAGATGCTGTCAAGCCCGATCTTTGATCTCGTGGTCCGGGGCGGCACGGTCGTCACTGTAGATGGCAGCTGGCAGGCGGACGTGGCGGTCGACGCGGGCGGAAGGATCGTGGCGGTCGAGCAGGGGCTCCCCGCCGGATCGGCCAGGCGGGAGGTCGATGCCACCGGCCTGCTCGTCCTCCCGGGCGTCATCGATGTGCACACCCACACACGCCTCGCCAGTGACGAGGAGCCCGACCGCTTCTTCCAGGACTCGCTGGCGGCAGCCTTCGGCGGCACGACCACGTTCCTCTCGTTCAACAACCCGGGCACGGGCATCAGCGAGGCGGCCCAGGGTCGCCTGCGCGACGGCATCGACGAGTGGCTCCAGCGCACGGCCGGCGACTCGGCCATCGACTACGGATTGAGTGCCGTGATCACCGCCCAGCAGGACGATCCGGTGTCCGATATCCCGGCCGCCGTTGCCATGGGCGTGCCCACCTTCAAGGCATTCATGGTCTACGACTTCGGGGTCGACGAGCGGGCGCTGCGCCGACTTCTGGAAGCCACGCGGGACCAGGCGGCCTTGCTTCAGGTGCACTGCGAGGACCGCACGATGCTGGAGGCCGGCATCCGCGGGCAACTGGATCAGGGTCGGACGGCTCCTGCGCACCACGCCGATTCACGTCCTACCGCCTGCGAGGGAACGGGCACGACCGGAGCGCTGGAGATCGCTGCGGCCGTGGGTGCGCCGATATACGCGGTGCACGTCTCCTGTGCCGACGCGCTGGCGCCACTCGCCGCAGCCAAACGGGATAGTGGCGTGGTCTTCGCCGAGACCTGTCCGCATTATCTTGCACTGGATGCCTCCCGCTACGCGCTGCCCGACGAGGAGGCCATCCGCTGCGTCATCTCCCCACCACTGCGCGCAGCCTCGCAGGTGGACGCTCTCTGGGCGGCGTTGGCCGATGGCACGTTGGACCTGGTGGCCACGGATCACGTGCCGGACCGACTAGCCGTGGAGAAGCGCTACGCCGGCCAGCCATTCACGGAGATCAGCAACGGCGCGCCGGGCATAGAGACGCTGCTGGCAGTGGTGTACAGCGAGGGCGTCGCCAGGGGCCGGCTCAGCCTCGAGCGGATGGTGGACCTGCTCTCGACCACGCCGGCCGGGCTCTTCGGCCTTGAGCACAAGGGATCGATCGAGATGGGCAAGGATGCCGACCTGGTGCTCTTCGACTCAGCGGCCCGGCGGACGCTCCGCGCAGGCGACCTGCATCACACCAGCGACTACACGCCCTACGAGGGCATAGCGGTGCGCGGCGCCGTGCGCGGCGTGTACGTGCGGGGTAACGAAGTCATCCGCGATGGGACATTCGTCGGTCGGCGCGGCTTCGGCCACTTCCAGCACCGGGAACTCGTATGGCGCAGGGCGTGATACGTCACCCCGCGTCTGGGCCGGCTCCTTAGCAGGTCACTTCCGCCACTCGCCCTCCACCGTGTCCAGGAGCCGCTCGGTGTCATCGAGCTCTATTCCCGCCCGAAGCCCCATGTCAGCGGGCTTGACCCTGAAGGACCGGCTTACGGTCGCCTTGGGCTCGGCCGGCAGGAGCTCCAGGGTCGTGTCCAGGATCTCTTGGCGAAGCATCGCCTGCGTCGAGCCATGGCTCGGGTACTTTGCCTCCAACGCCCGGCTGCAAGCCGCGATGCGCTCGCCGTCGGGCGCCGGGTCGACTCGAACCGCGATCCGCACCTGGCCAGAGATGATCACCGCGGTCCTCGACGCGAGCGCCTCGCGATACCAGCGTGCCTGCGCTCCCTGATAGGAGCGGATCAGCACCCGCTCCGCAGGGTCGATGACCACCCAGATGATCGTCCGATGCACGGCCCCACCGCCAGCGGGGCGCGTCTCGATCTCCACCTCAGCCGTGCGGCGAAGTAGATCCAGGTCCTCGTACGAGAAGCGTTCCATCGGCCGATGGTATCGCGCTTCCGTCGTCCCGTTGGAGGCCTCATGATGGCCTCCCATGTCACGGAGTGTGCGTTTCCCCGATGAAGCAGCCACGGATCAAGGACCGGTGGACTCCTCCGGTCGAGTGAATCGCACCAGGCTTCGCCACAACGATGGTGGTCGCGTGCACGATGGCCGGGGCAGTCCTCCTCTTCATCGCCTGGGGCGCCATCGGTACCTTCACCGTGTCGGGCCCGCTCGTCTTAGCGATGGGCGCGCTGGCTGCTCTTCAGTGGATCTTGGCGGCTCCACTCCTGAGCGATGGCGGAAGCTGGTCGCCTCTGCGACGCTGGCTCTTCGTCGCGTCATTCTTGGCAGGATCGCTGCTGGCATTCGCCGTCGCCGCATGGGTCGTGGGGCCGATCCCTCAGGAAACGTAGATCAACCGAGAAGCAGCACTGCCGTTGACATCGGGGGCAGGCGAACCGACTCGCCCCGTAGGACGGCCGCCCCAGCCGAGGCGAGCGCCACGCGCCAGGGACCGGCGCCGTCCAGTGGGATGAGTCGTTCCTCCCCGGACAAGTTGCACGCCAGGCGCGAGCCGGTCCGCGCCACGACCAGCCAGCGTTCCCCCTCGTCGAAGGTGGCCTCCGCTGGTGGTCCTGCCCAGAGTGCCGGCGTCTCTCGTCGCAGCCGGATCAGCGACCGGTGCCAATCCAGCAACCCGGCGTGCGGCTCCCGCTCTCGCTCCGGCCAGTCCAGGCGAGACTGTTCGAAGGTCGTCACGTCCTGGGGGTCGGGCACCTGGTCGGCGGCCCAGCCGAAGGACTCGAACTCGTGCGTCCGACCCTCGCTGACCGCCTTCGCCAGCGCTGGATCCTGGTGGTCGGTGAAGTACTGGAAAGGCGTGGAGGCGCCCCACTCCTCGCCCTGGAAGAGCATGGGCACGAACGGCCCGAGAAGCACGAGCGCCGCGGCGACCTTGAGCGCATCCGCAGACATCAGCGCTCCACTCCGCTCGCCCATCGCCCGGTTGCCGATCTGATCGTGGTTCTGGAGATAGCCCAAGAAGCGCGACCGCGGCAGATCCTCCACTTCACGCCCGTGAACGCGACCCCGGAAGGGCGAGTGGCGATCGGCGTATGCGTAAACGTCCTCGATGCCCCGCGCCAGCTCCGGCAGTCCCGCCGCGAAGTCGACGTAGTAGCCGCCGGTCTCGCCCGTCAGCGTCACGTGCAGCGCGTGATGGAAGTCGTCGCTCCAGGCCGCGTCGATGCCGTAGCCGTGCTCCTCTCGCGGGCGCACGATGCGCGGGTCGTTGAGGTCGCTCTCCGCGATGAGCACCAGCGACCGGCCCAGCTTTCCCTCCAGTGCGTCCACCTCGCGCGCGAGCTGCTCCAGCAGATGTGTCGCGGAGAGGTCGACGAAGGCGTGCACGGCGTCGATGCGCAGCCCGTCCAGGTGGTAGTCGCGCAGCCACATCAGCGCGTTGTCCACGAAGAAGCGGCGGACCTCGTCGCTGCCGGCGTCGTCCAGGTTGAGGGCGACGCCCCACGGCGTGTGATACCGCTCCGTGAGATACGGACCGAACCTGGGCAGGTAGTTGCCGTCAGGCCCGAAGTGGTTGTTGACGACATCGAGCAGGACGGCCAGCCCGCGGGCATGCGCCCCGTCCACCAGCCGCTTGAGCCCGTCCGCGCCGCCGTAGGCGTGGTGGGGTGCAAAGAGGTCGACCCCGTCATAGCCCCAGCCGCGATCGCCCGGGAACTCGTTGACGGGCATCAGCTCGACGTGAGACACGCCCAGCGCCACCAGGTCATCCAGCCGCTCGATGGCGGAATCGAAGGTCCCTCCCGGCGTGAACGTCCCGATGTGCAGCTCGTAGATGACGCCAGAGGCCAGGTCCGGCGGGCTCCAGCCGGCGTCTGACCAGTCGGATCGCTCGTGATCGACCCAGCGCGATCGACCATGAACGCCCTCGGGCTGCCACGGCGACCGCGGGTCCGGCAGCGGCTCAGCGCGGTCCAGGGCGAAGGCGTAGTCCGTGCCGTCCTCAAGGATCTCGGACTCGCTCTCCCACCAGCCGCCGCCCACGCTGCGCATCGCGAGACGGTCGTCGCTCAGAAGAAGCTCGACCTGCCCCGCGGCAGGTGCCCAGACCCTCGCCGTGCCGCTCAGCCTTCGACCTCCCGGACAAGGAGCGCCACCGGAAAGCGTGCCAGCGATTCGGACAGCGGCAGACGGCCACCCTCCGACTCATCGCTGGTCAGAACGTTGCACCACGAACCGGCGGGCAGGTCGACCACCGTGTCTCCCCAGTCGCGCCCCAGACCGAGGACCAGGCGCGGCACCACGGTGGCGACCGTTCCGCCACGCACGAAACAGACAGCGTGTGACGCCTTGCGCCCCTCCACGGGAAGCGGCCGGTACGTCCCGGTCGTCGGGCCGAAGGCCGCTGCGCGCTCACGTCGGACGGCCAAGGCTCGCTGGATCAGCCACAGCTTCGGCAAGCCCTCGCTCAGCCGCGGCATGACGTCCTCCGGCGACAGCCCCGGAGACTCCTCGACGAGTCGCTCGCGCAGGTCGAAGTCGACCGGCCGCCGATTGTCCGGATCGACCAGGCTGCGATCCCAGAGCTCCGTGCCCTGGTAGATGTCCGGGATGCCGGGCATGGTGAGCTTGAGGAGCGTCATGGCCAGCGACGTGACCCGCGCCGGGTGGGTCAGCTTCTCCACGAAGGCTTCCAGGTCGCGGAGGAAGGATTCGCTGTCGAAGGCCTTGGCGATGAAGTCGCTGAGCGCTGCTTCGTAGGCCTCATCCGGGCGCGTCCAGGAGGTGTGCAGCTTCTGCTCCCGGACGGACTTGAGCATGGCCTCCTGCACCCGCTCGATCTCGATGGGCCAGGCACCTACCAGCGTCTGGTAGAGGAACCACTCGGTGTTCCGGTCCGGCATGTCGCGCCGCCGATATGGCGCGTTGATGCTCGCCCAACGCCGCACGGCGGCGTCCCAAGCGTCGGGCATCTCCGAGAGCAGATGGATACGGGCGCGCGTGTCCTCGCTGCGCTTGGTGTCGTGCGTCGAGCTGGACAGCATCGTCTCGGGCCAATGCTGCTGGATGGCCATGTTGTCGCCATGGAAGCGGTCCACCCCGACGCCGAACGCGGCCGGATCGCCGCCCACCTCATTGAGCGAGATGAGCCGGTCGAATCGGTAGTAGGCCGTGTCCTCCACGCCCTTGGCCATCACGGCGCCGGTGAGCTGCTGGAAGCGCATGGCCAGCTCCGACTCGAGCGGGCCGCGCAGGCGGACGCTGAGGATGTCTCCCACGAAGTCGAACAGGTCTGCGTCCAGATCGTCTCGCCGTGCCTTGGCGGCTCGCACAGCGGTGGAGATGACGGCCTCATCCTGCGGCGAGACCTGACCCGACTCGGCGCGCACGTACGAGCGATAAACGGGGAATGAGACGCAGATCTCGCGCAGCGCCTCGTGCAGGTCGTGGCGCGTGTGATCGCGCTGACGCCGGTGCCGCTCGCAGATGCGCAGCGCCAGCGCGGTGAGTCGGTTGAGCTCCGAGCCCAGGATCTCATGCAGGACCAAGCGCTTGCCGTCCTGCACCACCTGCTCCAGCGTCTCGTCGAGCCCCGTGAAGTCGACGTAAGAGCGGGTCAGGTGGTCCTCGCCGGCGGGGTCGACGAAGAGCCCGTCGATCCGGTGCAGGGCGTCGTAGCCGGTCGTCCCGGCCACGGGCCACCCGCGCAGCCGCTCCTCGGGCTGGAGGATCTTCTCCACCACCAGCCACGCGTCCGGGTCCGCGCGTCGCAGGCGATCGAGGTACTCGGCGGGATCGCGCAGGCCGTCGGGGTGATCGATGCGCAGCCCGTCCAGGGAGCCCTCGCGCAGCCAGCCCAGCACCAGCGCATGGGAGTCGGCGAAGACCGTCTCATCCTCCATGCGCATGCCGGCCAGCGTGGTGACGTCGAAGAAGCGCCGGTAGCCGAGGTCGCGTCCTGCGGTCCGCCACAGCGCGAGCCGGAAGTTCTGGCGTTCCAGCAGCGCGTCGAGACGATCAGGATCGGTGTTGATCGCCTCGAGCACGTCGTCCACGGCCTGGGCGACCTGCGGCTGCTCCAGAAGGAGCCGCTCCAGCCACCGGCGCAGGGTCTCCTTGTCCCGATCTCGGCGCTCCACGCTGGCTCGATCGTCAGAGGTGGATGGGGGCAGCGCCGCGAACGTGCCGCTCAGCAGCGTGAGCTCGTCCGAGGCTGACCGCCGCGCCGCGTCAAGGAGCAGCTCGTCCAGCGATCGGGGCGCGACCGGCAGCCGGTGGTCGTGATACGCGATCCGGAACGAGCCGCCCTCACGGATGACCCGGAGCGTTCCCGCTTCCACCTCGCGACCGTAGTGATCGCCCAGGATGGGCATCAGGACCGTGTCACGCAGGGCTGGCTCCGGGGGCGCCCAGTCGACGTCGAAGTAGCGCGCGAACCGGCTGGCACGTCCGTTCTCCAGCACGTCCCACCACCAGGGGTTCTCCATCGTGATGGCCAGGTGGTTGGGCACGATATCCAGCACGATGCCCAGGCCGGCGGCGTGCGCGGCATCGATCAGCTCCCGCCAGCCGGTCTCCCCGCCGAGCGCCTCGTTCACGCGCTGCGGGTCCACCACGTCATACCCGTGGGTGCTGCCCGGCGTGGTCTGGAGAACGGGCGAGCAGTAGACGTGGCTGATGCCCAGTCTCGAGAGGTAGGGCAACAGTTCGCGGGCGGCAGCGAAGTCGAAGCCTGGGTGCAGCTGGAGGCGGTATGTCGCAGATGGCGTCCGCCGCCGACCCTCAGGCGTCAGCATCGACGCGCCGCAGCAGGACCACGGAGTTGCTCTCCACGGACAGCGCGGCGTCCGCGGGATGGGTCGGGGCGACGACCGGGAACGAGGGATCCGCGTCCGTGTCGAAGACGACCTCCCACCGCTCGCCGAAGGCCGTGCCCGGCAGCCTGAAGCTGGAGGCGCCATCTCGCGACGAGACGATGACGTAGAAGGTGTCATCGGGCACCGGCTCGTAATCCGCTCCCAGCAACCCCGCGCCGCTCATCCAGATGCCCAGGGCGTTCACCAGCCCGGAGGCCCATTCCTCCTCGGTCATCTCGGCACCTTCTGGGGTGAACCAGGCCATGTCGCCGGTCGCCTCACCGTGGATGGCGCGGCCCTGGAACCAGCGGCGCCGGCGAAGGACCGGATGTGCGCGTCGCAGGCCGATGAGACGGCTGCTGAACTCCAGGAGTGCGGCGTCCACCGCCTCCCAGTCGTACCACGAGATCTCGTTGTCCTGGCAGTAGGCGTTGTTGTTGCCGTTCTGCGTGCGCCCGATCTCATCGCCGCCCAGGATCATGGGCACTCCCTGCGACAGCATCAGCGTGGCCAGGAAGTTGCGCTGCTGGCGAGAGCGCAGCCGCTCCACGCCGGGGTCCTCCGTGAGACCTTCTGCGCCGCAGTTCCAAGAGCGGTTGTCATCGGTGCCGTCGCGCCCGTCCTCGCCGTTCGCTGTGTTGTGCTTCTCGTTGTACGAGACCAGGTCGCGCAGCGTGAATCCGTCGTGAGCGGTCACGAAATTGATGCTGGCGGAGGGCCGGCGGCCGGTCGTCTCGTAAAGGTCTGAGCTACCCGTGAAGCGGTACCCGAAGTCGGCCAAGCTCTCCGGCTGACGACGCCAGAAGTCACGCACTGTGTCCCGATAGCGGCCATTCCACTCTGACCAGAGCGGCGGGAAATTCCCCACCTGGTAGCCGCCCTCACCGACATCCCATGGCTCGGCGATGAGCTTGACCACGCTCACCGTGGGGTCCTGCTGGATGAGGTCGAAGAAGGCCGACAGTCGATCGACCTCGTGGAACCCGCGGGCCAGGGCGGCCGCCAGGTCGAAGCGGAAGCCGTCGATGTGCATCTCTGTGACCCAGTAGCGCAGGCTGTCCATGATGAGCTGCAGCGTGTGAGGATGACGCACGTTGAGCGTGTTGCCCGTGCCCGTGTAATCGCGGTAGAAGCGCTTGTCCTCCGGAACCAATCGGTAATAGGCCTCGTTGTCGATGCCCTTGAAGGAGAGCATCGGGCCCAGGTGATTGCCTTCCGCAGTGTGGTTGTACACGACGTCCAGGATGACCTCGAGCCCAGCCGCGTGAAGCGCCTTGACCATGCCCTTGAACTCGGCCACCTGCTCGCCGCGCGTGCCGGCGCTGGCGTACTCGTTGTGCGGCGACAGATAGCCGATGGAGTCGTAGCCCCAGTAGTTGTGCAGATCCTTCTCCACCAGATGCGCGGGGTGGATGAACTGATGGACGGGCAACAGCTCGACGGTCGTGACGCCCAGATTTTGAAGGTGACGGATCGCCGTCGGGTGCACCAGCCCCGCGTAGGTGCCGCGCAGCTCGGGGGGGATGTCCGGGTGCTGTTTGGTGAAGCCCTTGACATGGGTCTCGTAGATGATCGTCTCGTTGGGAGCGTGGCGCGGCGGCCGGTCGTCCGTCCAGTCGAAATAGGGGTTGGTCACGACGGAACGCGGCATGTACGGCGCTGAGTCAGTGAGCTCCGCCTCGCCGTCGGGCTCGTCGAAGGAATAGCCATAGACCGCCTGGTCCCAGGTGACCGAGCCCTCGATGGCCTTGGCGTACGGGTCGAGCAAGAGCTTGGCCGGGTTGCAGCGCTTGCCCTCCGCGACGACGCGTGGACCATGGACCCGGTAGCCGTACCGCTGGCCAGGCGTCATCTGTGGCACGTAGCCGTGCCACACGAACCCCGTGACCTCCGGCAGGTCCACCCTCGTCTCGACGCCCGCGTCGTCGAACAGACACAGTTCGACGCGCTCAGCGACCTCGGAGAAGAGTGAGAAGTTGGTGCCCAGCCCGTCGTAGGTGGCACCCAGTGGGTAGGGCTGCCCCGCCCAGATCCTCACGAGTGCTGGAAAGGCATGAAGGTCCCTCTGTGAGTGTGGCCGTCAGGTGAACGCCGGTCATCTTGCACTGTCTTTGGTGAAACGACTTCCGCGGCTCGTGGGCGCACTGCCGCGTAACCCTACGAGTCGTCACGATGGATGAACACATGCGCTGCTGACGTTGCCCTGCGGTTGGCGAACGCCCCCGCCGTGGGCCAGTCTCGGCCCGGTAGCGATGCGAATCACGCCTCGCCACGCTGGCGGCTGACCGCTCTCACCTCCGGGCTCGATGCCTCGGAGGTGCGCCACGTCCCTATGGTGCGATAGGTATCATGCTGGGCAGACGGTGTTCGTTCATCGTGACGAATGGACAGGTTCGCCACGAAAGGAAGAGGGACACCGCTCTCACGGTGTCCCTCTCGGCCATCTGTGGCCGTCGGCACATCCTGTGGCCATCGGCACTCAGAAGGCCGACGGCCTGATCTCCGACCTCAGCGGGCCGTCGTGCCCGCCGCCGTGGTGCCGACCTTGACCGCCTCGCTCTGCTGCGGATGGCTGCCCTCAGCGAACTCTTCGACCAGCTTGTCGCAGAAGGCGGGCAGGTCATCCGGCTTGCGGCTCGTCACCAAACCGCGATCGGTATGGACCTCCTCGTCGACCCAGGTCCCACCAGCGTTGCGGATATCCGTCTGCAGGCTTGGCCACGAGGTGATGGTGCGTCCCCGAACCACATCGGCTTCGACGAGCAGCCACGGTGCGTGGCAGATGGCCGCCACCGGCTTGCCCGCGGTGAAGAAGCTCCTCACGAAGCCGACCGCGTCCTCGTCCATCCTCAGGCGGTCCGGATTCGCGACGCCGCCGGGCAACACCAGACCGTCGTACTCGTCGGCGGTCACGTCCTGCACGATGCGGTCAACGGCGAATGTGATGCCTTTGTCGAGATGGTTGACGCCTTGGATGCTGCCCGTCTCGAGCGAGACAAGCTCCGGGGTAGCGCCGTGCTCCTTGACTATCTTCCACGGCTCGGTGAGCTCGATCTGCTCGACGCCGTCGGTGGCCAGGAAAGCAATCTTTCGTCCTGCGAGATGCATGGTGATCTCTCCCTTTGGTGCATGGAGATGATGCGCGGCCTCGGTGTGCCGAAGCGGCTTCATATCAGGGTCGATAGCATCTGCCGTCCCTGGGTCAGTCAGCCCAAAGGGCCACGCGCAAGTGGCTTACACCCAGCTTGCAGGGCTCCAGGGCTGCCCGGGCGGCCGCCCGACGAGACTCGCGCGACCTGTCACACGAGGACCTCCGGCACATGCGCGCGGGCCGCTCGGCTGATCGCGGAAACCGCGCTGGGTGCGTGCGCCGTCGCCCGCTCCAGGCGCTCGATCATGGTCACCGCCCCCAGCCGTTCGGCGATGGATCGGGCCTCCTGCGCAAGGGCCTCACCGCCGCGTAATCCGGCACCGCCCAGCACCAGCATGCCCAGCTCCGCGACCAGCAGCGAGAAGGAGAGATCGAGCCGGCGCCACGTCTGGATAGCGTCGCGGTAGCCACGCTCGCCGGTGACGGCATCGCCCCGCAGCCAAGCCAGCGCTGCACGGAGCTGGCCGCGGCTGGCGTCCAGCCACTCCCCGGCGGAGTGGGCGAGGCCGTCCAGGGTGTCGAGCATCTCCGAGAGGGCTTCGCCTTCGCGCAGCTCGACCAAACCGTTGGCCGCGTTGATGACAGCCACGAGCGACTCCGTGCCCTCGGCCATATCGCGGATCGAGCGGCGCGCGCCGGCAGTCGCCCCCACCAGATCACCTGTGGCATACCGCACCAGGGAGTCAGTGAATGTCACCAAGACCCGATCCTGTGCCGCACCGGAGGCCAGCATCGAACGGCCGAGCTCGGTCTCCGGGAACGGAGCTCCATGGATGCCACGGAAGGCGCGGATCACCGTCGCGGGGGCGACCAGTCCCGTCCGCGAGAATTCGGTCAGGTGCTCGTTGTACAGCTCTTCCTCATTGCGAAGGATGCCGTCCCACTCGCCGGCCGCGAGAGCCGCTATCCCGACGTTTGCGGCGAGGCCCGCCGCCCAGTCGCCATGTCCTACCCGCCGCGCCAATTCGACACCGGCTCCTGCGACCTCCATCGCCCGGCGGGGGTCGTCGGAGACGTACCAGTTCGAGAGGTTCATCCGGCCGCGCAGCTCGGTCACCACCAGCCCGTGGCGTCGCGCGAGCTCCAGGCCTCCGGCACCCAGCACCTGTGCCTCTCGCGGATGTCCCTGCGCGGTGACCGCCCAGGACTTGCTGATGAACAGCTCCGCGATCTCAGGCTCGGCGCGCAGCCGCTCGGCGATGACGAGCCCGCGCTCGAGGTGGGGGAGCGCGTCGGCCGCCACGCCGGCGAACAGGTGGATCCGGGCCATCTCGTTGAGCAACCGCGCACTGGCGGCCTTCTCTTCGCCGTCATCGATGCTCTCGATGGCCGGCTCCAGGAGTTCTCGCGCCTCGTCCAGGCGCGAGTCCGCGATCAGCGATCG
>Ga0136618_10000036_pt1 | contig 29853 bp, 23 predicted proteins | sample AntDrymUQ3302106_2_FD_104805 | JGI IMG/M metagenome (GOLD analysis project Ga0136618, IMG submission 104805) | Polar desert sand microbial communities from Dry Valleys, Antarctica - metaG UQ330 (21.06) | ecosystem: Environmental > Terrestrial > Soil > Desert | place: Antarctica: Dry Valley... | reverse complement strand
TTAAAAGCAATTGCCGCTAATAAAGCGGCAATTGCTTTTTTTAATTGAAGAGTTAATTTCGAAGATACCGGCTAAGATAAATGTCAGGATTGGTGCGAATGTTCTAACCAACTGAACGATTACATAAATTTCATCAGTGCGTCTGATAATATCATAACAATTTCAAATATAAAAGAACTATAAGGACGGCACTTTTTGAAACAAAAACCCTAAGTTCGGATTCACAAATAAAACAGCATAAAATTAAGACGACAAAATTTACTCTGTCAAATACTTATATAAACGCTCTTCAAGAAATATCTTCAAATCATCAATGCTTTTCACCGTGTTACTATAAACCTCCCTTCCATCTTGCCTTATAGACACTTGCGGCAAATCTTCAACGACCAGAATAGTAACTTGGTAAGCCTTCCCTTTTACTTGTCCACCAAATTCAAGATGCGCCGTATCCGAATCACTCAACGCGAGTCGATTCATTTTCATAATGTGAATAAGGTCTGAACGCTCATATGCAGTTATCATAAGCGGTAAATTTTATCACAAATCACTATTACCTACCGTGCTTTAGTGTCTGCAATTAGTTTCACATTAGTGCAAAGTTTCTGGATTAAATTTATCCAAGCTTGTTAACTTTTTGTAAGAAAATCAAGCGTTTTTAGTTTTATTGCAAATAACTGGAAGAGCGAGTAAGTAACTTGGTTATCGGACGCACACTCCTCTTTTGCCAATTATAAATGCATAAAAAGATAATAATTATAAGCTTTTATTTATTATTCAATATAAGTTCGGACGAATCTGCGGGCTGTCTGTTGACGGCGCCGCTGACAGTGTGCGAAGCCATTTCCGATGCGTGATGAGGCGAGAGGAACTTTTGCAATTCTCCGAAATCGGTTTCTGTCGCGTCGAGTCAACGGTCATAATCTTCCGCTTTAAGAATCACCGGCATTCGGTCGTGAACCGGATCCGAAACGGCATTCGCCGCCGTGGTAAAAATCGTGCAGGTTTCAAGCAGTTCTCTCGAATCTTTATGACCCATTCTTCCCGAAGATTTCTTTATTCTTCAAATAAACTGCCTTTTCAATCGCCTAGAATATGTAGTTCTGACTCTCGGTAAAAATCTGGAAGTCCCGAAAAAGTAGTGCTAGTTTTCCGCAAAAGTCATTAATATGTAGTTCTGACTATGAGAATATATAGTTCTGACTATGAGAAATATGTAGTTCTGACTATGAATGACTTCTTAAATATGAAGTTCTGACTCTCGCTTGCAAAGTTTTCCACAGGCAAATATGAAGTTCTGACTCTCGCAATATGAAGTTCTGACTCTCGCTCAGGTAGTAAATATGAAGTTCTGACTCTCGCTCAGGTAGTAAATATGTAGTTCTGACTATGAGTAAACCGGCAATATGAAGTTCTGACTCTCGCTTCGCTTCAGCTAAATGCTGCAATACAATTAGTTAAAACGATTTTTCTCGGCTTATCCTTTTTAACCTTCTTCTTAACCTTTTATTTATCCTTCTTTTTATAAGGAATGTGGCTTAAACCAAATCAACACTCTTCAACGCAATAAAACATTTTTTTAAGAGTCAAGTTTAAGCGAGAGTCAGAACTACATATTTGAGGACGTAAAAAATTATCTCGGCAGGAGTTTGCGGTCTTTCTGCTTTCGATTCGCGTGCATTACTTCAGAAGCAAAATTCGGATGCGGAACTAAAACCAGTTTGGCATCTACTATTTTCCTTTTTTGGTTAATCCTCTCAACATCATATTTTAGCAAAACCCCTTTTTCCACCATTTCATCAAGCGAAACACAAACATCTCTTAAATTGTCTCTAGCTTGCGCGTATTGCGTTAAACCAAAATCCCGAATTACCGTCGAAAGCAAAATCGTATAAGGAATATGAACGCTCGCCTGCGTAAAATGATGGCTCATCCTCTTGTGCAGCTGCCGGGCAACTACCGTTCGGTAACTCATCGCAATTTCGTAATTGAACTGCCGGTAAGTTCCCTCTTTGATAGATCTCGTCACCAGAGAGTTAAACCGGACAAAGGCTTTGGTTTTCTCGCCCTGACCTTTCCAGTCCTCGCGCGTCTGGAGTCCGACGGTTTCAAACAAATGATCGGAAAAAAGAGTCGAACCCGACTCATCGGTAATATGAATGGTCGTTCCGACGCAAACTATAATCGCGTTTTTGATTTGTTCAATCGAATAAGAATGTCCGGTGCGTTTGAGTTCCTGCTGCAGTTCGTAAAGCGTAAACGTAACCGCCGCCTCATTATCTAAAAAAAGCCCGTGTCCTTCGGTTGCTAACTTTCGCAGAGCATCTTCGACCAATTCCTCCAATTTGCCAGGAAAATGGTCTCTTTCACTGCCGTCCGACTCCTGAATTCGCGCCGGCGCGATTCTAACCGTAAAACTCGCACCCCGGCAGTCAAAATCCCGCTTGACGGTTTTTAGAAACATATCGTCAATTCGCTTTACTTTTCCCCAGACATACTTCGGAACAAAGTCATAAAACTCAACCGTATTAGAACGATTTTTTTCGCTCGGCAAACTTACTTGAAACAATTCAAGCTGAACCGGAGCAGTTTTCTCATACTGGTCAATCTTTTTAATCACAGCCGATTTGATCTCAATCGTCTCTTCGCTCTGCGTTGCTTTGTTGACAACCGACTTCTTTTTTCTCATATCAGAACCTCTTGACAAAAAATATAACTCATCTAAAACAGAATTCTCCACAAGAGATTTCAAAATTCGGACGTTTCGAGCCAAATATTGAAAATACAAGCGGCTGATAAACTACCGCCTTAATAAAAGCACGTTTTTCAGCTCCATTATTTTCAAAAACACATTTTTCCGAATTAAATATGAATTTACTCGACCGAATTCCAGCGCGCAAACCACGCACGAAAAAAGAGATGATTGAATACTTAAGCAATCATTTTCGTTATCATACGCTCCGCAGTTGGAATCGAATGACCTCTTACGCGCACAACGTCAAAATCTACAATCTGCCGTGGAAATCAAAAGATGTCGAATCAAAAGCGTATGACCTCGCATCAACCGTGAAAGCCGCGCGCGTCGTTCAAAAACACTTTGACGAATTCAACCGTCGAACCGATTACCATTACTCAATAATTACTAATGGCAGAAGCGGCGGTTACTTCGTGCTTGTCCAATCTGAACGAAACGATTCTGGCTACAAATCCGAATGCCCGGAATGCGGGCAATTAAACTATCAACTCATTCCGCCCGATGCGAGAACGCTTGATAATCTCATCATCCGTCAGCTTCTCAAGGACTGGACTAATGAAACAATTTTGCGCGAACCGTCGGTCGTGAACTTCGCAGCAACAGGCGATGAAAAACAAAAAGCTCTCATCCGCCTGCGACCGATTTATAAAGATTTCTCCGCCGGCGCAAGTTGCGCAAGATGCGGCTGCGATCAGCGCGAGAATCTCTTCGCACCCGTTTATCAAACTTCGATTCGCTTTGCCGGAATAGATGAAGGCGAAGATTTTGACGAGTGGAGCAAAGACGAATTACAGACGCGAGTCGAAACGATTTTTCTTTTCGACCAAACCGTGCGGCGCGCGGCTCTCGCGTTTCTGAAATTCGTTGAAACGCATCGCCCCGAACAAGCGATTCGTTACCGCCCGGAAACCGAGACAATCGCCGTTCCGGTCAATTCATAACGACAATAGAATGCTCCCCGCCAAAATTTTAGGAAAACCGAAAAGTTAAGTTTTCAAGCGATGCGCTAAAGCGTGTGTAATATTTGACAGAAGATAGAATTGTTATAAAACAGCCGCCGCCTTCCAATCATTTAATTCTTCGGCTTCAAAGCCTCTGTTCCGCAGTTCTCTGGCAATAACGAGTCGGTGGCAATCTTTCGCATCGCTGCATTCGCAGATCAAAACCGCGTTCGCCTGGAAAGAGAGCAAAATTCTCAACCCCAAATCGAGATGTTGAATTTGATTCCGTCCGGCGCGGTCGGCGCGGCTGCCGAGTTGTGAGATATGCCGGTATTTTTCGCGCAAAAGAGCCTTTAGATAAATTTGTCGCCAGCGCATCATGTCGCCGCCAATAGGAGAAAGCCTCACGTCAACCAGCATCGCATCAAGCGCTCCGAGCATCGGCTTCAAATCGTTTATATCTTGACCGGCGTAACCGGTAGTATAGAACTTGATTTTAGGCAGCGTGATTTCGGTCGTCATTATTCGCTTCGGCAAATTCAGTTTTTACCGCTCTAATTTAATCTAAAAGCAAACGAATAAAAAGGCTGGCGAAAGAGTGCCAGCCTTATCCGAAAAAATCGAACGCCCTATTTATTGGAAGCTATCCTTGAACCTTTTGCCAGCGGAAAATTTCACGGTCTTACTTGCTTTGATGGTAATTGCTTCGCCTGTTGAAGGATTGCGCCCTTGGCGCTCTGCCCTTTGCCCAAGCTTAAGTTTTCCGATTCCGGCGAGTTGAACGCTGCCCGTTTCTTTAAGTTCGGAAATTAAAAGCTCGGCGTGAGCGTCCATTACTTCCTTTGCTTTCGCTTTCGTGATGCCGGTTGTTTCAGCGAGTGCGCTGATTAGTTCATTCACTGATTTTTCTTTACTGCCGGTCGACGCGGTTTTGCCTGATGATGCTTTTTTAGCTGCGCCGCCCGTTGTTTTTGCCGAATCGTTTTTCTTGGTTGCCATAATTAATAATTATCCTGTTTTTAAGTTTTTAAACTGCTTAGTATCTAAAATAACTTATCACAATTGATGAATCAATTTGCACTGAGTTTTAAAATCTATTAATAGCCAATTTATGCTTAAAATTTAGGGCAGTGTCTCCTACACCGCTGCCCGTTACGGTTAATGTCACTACCCGCTTGCCTTTGTCCGCCTTAGTAGAGCGGGCAGATTAAAATAAGGCATAAATATACTTCACTCTGTTTAGGTTCCTTAATTTCCCACTAAAAAAATTTGCTCCAACTTTGCTCACATTTACGATCCAATCTGGCTTAAAGATGAGTCAAATTGATTTTTATCTTTGCCCCAATCTCGGATAGAACCTCTATTATTAAATTAGAAAGAATTCACATACAAAATGAAGCTTAATTGCTTCGCCCCCAAACAGACTGTAAACTAACAAACGATTTTAGTTTACTCAACCACATTAAGATTACTCAGAGCATAAAATTTGCGTATACAGTTAGTTATATTCTAGTTTTGTAACTCGTTTTAAAGGTCTCAGACGACAATCTAATGTAAAATTTCCTCATTAACAAAAAATCAGCCGTAAATTTTTAGAGGAACAAATTTTCCCTTAACTTCAGGAGAAATTATTAATGTCGAATATTTTATCTCAAGCAATTGATTGGATCGGTTCACGCCCTTATTGGGAGCAATTTGCATTTAAGAGGATTATCGATGGAAAGGAGTTTACAGATGAAACTTATGACGAATTAATACAATTTTGTCTAGAAGATGCTGGTATAGAGAAATCACTGTCCGAACGTAAGAATATTTTGTGGACTAAAAATGAAGCCTCCTTGTCAGCATCTGAATGCGTAAAGATAATTCAGCTTTCCAACTTACAAAATGTGAATGCACTAGCTAAAGATCAAACATTGAATTTCCATCCTAACCTAACCGTTATTTACGGGGCTAATGGTTCTGGTAAGTCTGGATACTCGCGCATGCTTGCATACGCTGGATTTAGTCGGGGTGATTCAACAATTCATCCTGATGTTATGAAAGCTCAAGCGGAAGGAGAGAATATTAGTTTTGACTTAGTATTCTCAGTAGGAAATGCTCAACAAGCAGTTACGTTTGTAACGAATGAGCAAAACGAAAAATTGTATTCTTTATATGTTTTTGACAGCCTCAGTGTAGTTCGACACTTAACAAAATCTGAAAAGATAAGTTTTTCACCTTCCGGGCTTATTCACTTTTCTCGCCTAGGTGAAGTCGTTAACAAATGTATTGAAAAACTAGACTCCAAAACTCAGAAATATTTTGAACCGCACCGATTTGAGAATTTTTTTCCTGAGCAAACTGAGGTGAGAAGAGCAATTGCCGATAATGACTTTACGAAACTGAAGACGTTATCAAAATTAAACAAAGATGAGCTGCAAAGACTTGAGGAAGTAACAACTGAAATTTCTCGATTGAGAATTGAATCCGTCACAGACAAAATAAAACAGATTAGACAAGTAATTTCTGACCTAACAACTCTTATTCAGCGATTGATTAATGTTGAAAACGTATTAACCAGTGAGATTGAAGAAATTAATAGCGAAATAAATCAGTGTATTGATCTTCAATCGAAAATAGAAGATGCAGGGACAACTCATTTTGAGTCAAAACAACTATCAAATATTGGAAGTCCTGAATGGAACAACTTTATAAATGCTGCAAAATCATTCGCCCAAACCCAACGTTCAAACTACCCTGTTGAAAATGATGAATGTCTTTTGTGTCATCAAACATTATCCCAGAATGCACAGGTACTATTACGCTCTCTATGGGATTTTCTAGAGGCGGATCTTCAATCAAAATTAATTAAAGTTCAAAAAAATCTCAAATTGAAAACGCGAAGATTGGAAGATATAAAATTTGATTTTTTTAGTGATCAAACAGTTACTTACAGGTACCTTCAACAAGACAATCCTGATTTGATAACGGCTATTGAACTTTTTATCAATACTTGTAAACAAATCAAAATTAATTCAATAGAATTAATTAACAAGTCAAAAAGTATTACTTTGGATTCAGAATTAAAATCTCCGGCTTCGGCACTAGAGAATGTAATTAAATCTCTAGAAATCCAAATCAAAGATCTAGAAAACAAAGACTCTTTAGCGACATTAAACAAATTTGAGCGAGAATTTATTGAACTGCACCACCGCACTGTACTAAAGGAAAACTGGGATCAAATCAATGAATATTTTACAAACATACAATGGGCAAAAAAAGCTAAAAAGGCTTTAGGAACAACAAGACATATCACACAAAAGCATAATGAACTATTTCAGCTTTTAGTTACTGACCGTTACGTTAAGTTATTCAAAAACACCTTGCAAGAATTGAACTGTCCACTCAATGTAATAGTTTCAACAAAAGGACGACATGTAGAGGTTTTTAAACAGATATTACTAGAATCCCCGACAAATAATGCCAAACCGGAAAACATATTAAGCGAAGGAGAAAAACGCGCGGTTGCGATTGCAGACTTTATAACAGAGGCTACACTTGATAATAATTGTAGCGTAATTGTTCTTGATGATCCAGTAACTTCTCTAGACCATGAGTGGAAAGAAACAATGGCTCAGCGGCTAGTCGCAGAATCCATTAAACGGCAAGTAATTATTTTTACTCACGACCGTCCCTTCCTTTCATTGATTAAACGCTTCTCAGAAGAACAAAATATAGAGGTTATGTCTCACTCTATTGAACGTAAATTTGATGATAGCCCAGGCTTTGTGCATTTAAATTACAGTCCTGATTTGGTTGATGATTACAAAACCGTTGGAAAGGCAACGGATTTATTAATTCGAGCGCGTAATGCCGCATCGCAGGAAGAAAAAATGTTTCTTCTCCAACAAGGGTTTAATGCACTTAGAACAACGTATGAAGCCTTTATACTTCTCAAATTATTTGCCGGAGTTGTAAGACGATTTGATGCTCACATACGAGTAAACAATTTAAAGGAAATATCTACAGATCCAGCTATTTTAGATAGGGTAATTGAAAAATTTAATTATATTTCACGTTTTACCGGCGGACACCTGCCAAGCGATCAGCAAGAGTCGAATACTGCTACCGTCGAGCAACTAGATTCCGAAATTAAAGAATTCAAAAATCTTGAAAATGAATTAAAAGATTTGAAAAAACGAACCAAATAAATCTTCAATCAATGTAACCACAAAATCACAAATAATTTTACGTTAAGTTAGATTTAAAGGTTTGTTGAATTAAATCCCAATCCAGACCGAAAATCTTTAGAAATTTAATTAATCTATCCGCATCATTTTTTGTTTTTTTGTTTTCGAGGGATTTATTGTAAAGTTTTCTGCTTGCTTCAGAACGAGTTTTTGAGCTAAGACAAACTTTTATTACTTCTTCCAATTGCGCGTGATAAAAATAATCAATCTCATTTATTTTTGTATTTCCCAGTACTTTCTCCAATAGAGGAAATTGCTTATTTGCTGAATAAGCCCACTTGCTACGTAATAATTCAATTTCTTCGTCAACAACATGTTCAGTTACTCGTCCATCCTCAGAATAACTCGACATTCTTATTGCTGATGAATTTAAATCTCTAAAATTATTGCTCCAACTCGCGGCAGATGATTTAGCAAAACTTAAATATTTATTTAATGCCGTCTCATTGATGGTTATATTTATATTATTTGTCTTAGAAAATTTATCTAATTCTATTTTGAGATTAGGTTCAATGTCTTCCGGTCGATCTTTAAGTTCCGGCATTTCAAATTGAAAAACTTCAATACGGGCAAGAAGGTCTTTGCGAAAAAGTCCCTTGCTAACACGCTCGTTTAAGTCACAATTAGTTCCAGCAATTAAATAAAAATTACTTTTAATTATTGTATTATCACCTAAACGTCGAAATGATTTGTCCTCAATAGCTGTTAGCAACATTGTTTGTGCTTCTAAATCAAGTTCTCCTATTTCGTCTAAGAAGAGTGTTCCTTCATTTGCTGATTCCAAAAAACCTATATGGTCGCCCGAAGCTCCGGTAAATGCTCCTTTTTTATGACCAAACAATTCGGACTTTAAAAGGTCTCCGCGTAATGTCGCACAATTGACGGAGATAATTTTATCGGTTGTTTTATTTTTTCTTACTCTTAATTCATGAATGCGTTTAGCCAAACTTGATTTTCCAACACCTGTTTTTCCAGTTAATAAGATTGGATAATCATAGTTTGATGAAACGTGTAATATCCTTTTAATTAAACTTTCAAAAACAGGATTTTTTGTTTCGATATACCCTTTTAGTAATGAAATATCATCTTGTCTTTCTATATTAAAGCGTTGAAATATTTTGTCGTATTTGTTCAATCTCAAGTCAATTTCTTTACAGGGTGACGGCTCGTTATTTTTACCTTTCCTTCTAGGCGATTGGACAAGTTTAGCCGGAAAATATTTGGCTTCCGTCAATAAAAAGAGACAAATCTGCATTACATGCGTCCCTGTGCTGATGTTTACAAGGTATCTTTCTTTATCGTGGTCAAATTTATAACTTTTCGCAAAGTCATAAAATACGTTGTAAACAGTTTCAAAGTCCCAAGGGTCATTATTGAAATCAACTTCATGTAATTGAACCTGCGTTGCGGACACGGATTTTATATCTTCAACAGTAGATTCAGCTAAAGACTTAAAACGATTTTGGTAAAGCAATTCATAGCGGTTTATCGGCAAACCCTTTTGTCTACATAAATCAACTGTCGGACGCCACTGCTTCAATTTATCGCCAGACAATTTATCCTTCTCAGTTCCTAGAACACCGAAAACTACGACATTTTTATCATTCATAATTAAATTTTTGTTCAGATTTTATAATTAATTAGATTATTTATACTACAATCTAATCTATTTCCGAAATGACAAAATACATAATCCCGTTAACATCAATGATTTCAACAGATTCGCTAATTCATTTTTTTGGCACACATCTCGCAATACAATTATCCGGCTATCTAAGCTATTTACAAAGGAGTTTTTATGAATCAAGAAAATAAAGAAAAAGCAGAAAAAGTTGAAAAACAATATCCGAAACAAATTACCTACTTTATTGACAAGGAAAAATTTGAAACTACCGAACAAGTTTTATCGGTTAGATTTCTTTTGGTTGAGGAAGCGAAAGAAGACCCAAACTCAACGACCCTTGCTCTTAAACACGGCAATGATACCCGTAAATTCAACAACCTTGATGAAATGATTCCAATGGAAAATGGAATGAAATTTATCGTTTTTCATAACACGCCAACGACAGTATCGTAGTAGGAAAAATTATGACTTACGGCGCTGAGCGTTTACTTTCTGACATGGTGGAATTAGGTTTCGACGCCGAGATTCTAGCCGACTCTGGAGGTAACAAATACATCGTTATTCGTAAATATGAGATTGATATTGGACGTTTTGCCAATCGTATTATTGATTTGGGAATAATGGCGACGCCTGACTTTCCGCGAAGCGCTCCGTCATCAATTCACATCAAGGCAAATCCGCAGTTACTCGAAAAAACTGACACTATACCAAACATCAGAAATATTATTGATAGCAGTCTTGGGCTTGATTGGCGGTACTGGAGTCACAATTTTAATTGGACGGAAGAGCGCTCGACGCGCCGACTAATTTCACAGATAAACACCATATTTAAAGATGCATAATACATTTAGCATAGCTATACCGGATACAGTTAATAAAACTTTGCAAAACCATCTCATCAGAGATGACTATGAAGAGGATCTGTGTTTTGCCTTGTGGACCCCTTCAGAAGGGGCTAACCGGCTTACAGCCCTTATCAATTCCGCGATTTTACCACTTGAAGGCGACCGACAGCGGCACGGCAATGCCAGCTTTAATCAACAGTATTTTGAGCGAGTTTGCCATCTTGCAATGAAGGAAAATTGCGGAGTGGCATTTCTGCATAGTCATCCTGGATCCGGTTGGCAAAGTATGAGTCGTGATGATGTAAACGCGGAGTTGAGACTTGCCGGAGCAGCGATGGGTTTAACTGATTTGCCGTTGGTTGGGCTTACAGTTGGTCACGACGGAACATGGAGCGGAAGATTTTGGACACATATAGAAGGTAAAGAATATCAACGGCAATGGTGCGATTCAGTGCGTGTGGTTGGCGAACAACTAGAAGTATCATTTGCCGATTTGATGGTGCCAAAACCGGCGTTTAGAGAATTGTTTAAGCGAACGGTAACCGTGTGGGGAACGGATAACCACGCAACGCTCGCTCGACTTCGTGTCGGTATAGTCGGTTTGGGGAGCGTCGGGAGCCTTGTAGCTGAAAATCTGTCACGAATGGGGTTTCAGAACTTCGTATTATTAGATTTTGATGAAATTCAACCGCATAACTTAGATCGGTTGCACGGCGCGACGAGCAACGACATCGGAAAATTAAAAATTGAAATTGCAGAGCGAGAAATTCGTGAGTCATCCACTGCCGCAACAGTCGAAATAAAGAGAGTTCCTTATAGTATTGCCGAGAAAGAAGGCTATGAAGAAGCTCTTAATTGCGACGTTTTATTTTCGTGTGTTGACCGCCCACGCCCGCGGTCAATTCTGAATCATTTTGCGTATTCACATTTGATACCGGTGATTGATGGCGGTATTGCTGTTCGATTTAAGAAAGGTGATTTCTCTGGCGTAGATTGGCAATTACAAACTGTTGGACCAACACGCCCATGTCTTTCCTGTCTCGGCGTATTCAATACTGGAGATGTATCAACTGAAATCGAAGGGAAACTCGATGATCCGACATATCTTCAAGGGTTGTCGGACGACCATCGATTTAAACGGAATGAAAATGTGTTTCCGTTTAGCGCTAATCTAGCGTCTTTGGAGGTTTTACAACTGGTTGCTCTGGTTACGGGAATTGCCGGTATTACAGATTTCGGAGTTCAGCGATACAGATATAACCCAGGCATTCTTGATATAGATACTGAACAGCTTTGTAAAACCGATTGCGATTTTGCAAAGCTCATCGCGCGAGGCGATAAACATTTCTCTTTGTTCGGAATAGATTTTGGGGTTAAAAAAGCTCGTGAACGTCAAAAGAAAAATATCTAATTGAGTTTCAATATTATTATTTATTGTATTGGGTAATTTCACAAAAACTAAAAAATTTAAGGTCAGAGATATGGACAGAAACAATGAGCTAAATCACTTGGTATTAAGTGAAAGTAATTTAATGCGAGTGATTTCTTGGGCGGTAGCGGCTGACCAGAAAGCCGGGATTATTCTGACTTTTGTTTTGTTTTCCTTGGCTTATCTTTTCAGCCAAACAAATGAAGGAATAAAACTTTTTTTTACTTTAATTAAGCAATCTGAAAACTTGAACATTCTTTTAAGCTACATATGCTTAACCCTATTGATTTTACTTTTCAGTTTGTGCGGATTTTTCCTTTTTTTGGCAGGTTTTCATCTCGCTTCAGCCTTGCGTCCAAGGGTCGCGCCGCATTCAGCTAAAAAGTCCTTATTCTTTTTCGGCTCAATTGCCCAAATGCCGTGCGACGAATTTACCGAAGAGTTTTCGGCTCTGGATCATGGGAAAACGCTGAAAGCAATCTGCGACCAAACTTTCAATGTCGCCAAAGTCATAAGTGCCAAATATCAACACATTTCAGATAGCATGTGGTGGTTTCAATATGGGATTTTGTTACTCGCCGGATTTAGCCTTTTGTGTCAATTGATGACACAAATTCTTTCTCGATAAACACGGAAATTTAGTGAGGTAAAAATACTATGTCAATTACAAAAAAAGCAGCACTCAAAGCCATCGCCGCCCAAGCTCGCAAAAGAGTCGGATTGTCTTACGATTCAAAAGCAATATTGTCCAATGTTGAAGCCGAAAGCTATCTTAAATCCTCTGAGCCGTCTTATGTAAGATTCGCCGATTTCTATTTGAATCATTTAACGCGGCGCGGAGGACACCCGGATTATGACCATTTGGCGTTACCGGAACTTGCCGGAAAAACGGAAGAAGGAACAATAACAACTCTTTTTATGGATTTGAAAAACTTTACCAAGTATTGTTGTTTTTTATCGCCGCAAGCTGTTTATCAGGCGAAAGCCGCTTCCATTGAAACGGCGGTCGGCGTTTGCCGGATTTACGGCGGTTATCTGCACGAAATTCCGGGCGACGGAGTGATGTTCTTTTTTGGCGGAAGAAATAAAGATGACATTGATTACGCAAAAAAAGCTATAAATGCTGCTGCCGATACAATGGACACGCTGGAAAAAGAAGTTATGGTCGAATACAACTCCAACGAACAGTTTCCGAATATTCATCCGAAAATTGGAGTCGATTACGGCAATGCTACTTGGGGCGCATACGGAGCGCAGCCCGTTTTTGAAGTCAAAGCGACATCCTTCAACGTTGATATTGCTCATAAAATGATGAACGAAAGATTGTCTCAGGAAGTAGCAGTCGGCGACGACATCAAAAACCTGTTGAAAATTGATGAGGAAAAATATTTGACCGACGGCTGGTGCTACGAAAGACAACTGACCGTAGAGGGCGAAAAAAAGCAGATTTGTTATGACACTCACGTTTTCGACTGGCAGCAATGGCTACTGGATAAATCTGATGAAAATGAGGATTTATCGTTAATCGGAACGCTTAGATCACCGGCAATAATTACAAAATCGGCAACGCGATTGTCTTCATCAACACCTTTGGCATGAGAGTCTCACTTTCAGAAGAACTCAGAACCCGGCGGCGAAGTTTTCTAATGCGGGAGGAAGAGCTATACAAAACTCTTCCTTTCGGTAATTTCATCAAAATCAAAGACTGGGACAATGAAAATTCCACCGTAATCTGGGAAGGAACAATAGAACACTCATCTCTTGCCCATTCTTATAAAATACAAATTCGCTACGGATGGCTTTATCCCGACGGTCGTCCGAATATATATCCTGTTCAGCCGCGAATAATTAATCAACGTCATCAGATGCCTAATTGGAGTAAGCCGCAGGAGCCGGGCAGCCTTTGTTATATGCCCGTGTCGCCCGATTATTGGCACGCCGGGCTTACTTGCCGCGACGTAATTGAGCGAGCGGTTAAATGGTTTCGTCATTATGAAACCAAGACTCTGGAAACTGAGTTCGCGCCGCCCGAAATTGAAATATATTTCCCGGCAACTCATCAAAATCTTACGCCTGAAGTTTTGGCGATAGATACTTTACTGTTGCCGGAAGATAAAAATGACGGCTCATTTTTGACGATTCCGCTCGGCTTGGGCAAATTTTCTCTGATAGCGACAATGACTGATTCTCAAAGTTCGGAAGATAAAATTAACGAACTTATACGTTTGAAGAATTTAATTCTGCCGAATGATTGGCTTGAAACTGATAAAATGTCTAGCGGACGATGGTTTAGGTTAAAAAACGAGCCAAGATTTCCGGTTCCTCTGAATTCGACTTCGCTCACAAAACTATTAATACAAAACGGCTTTCCTAACTGGAAAATATACGCGCTTGCTAAAGAAAATCCATCCTCGGTCGCGCTATGTTACCCGACTGAAGTTGATAAACTTCACTGGCTGCTTTTTGAGACAAAGTTTTTCTACCCGAATCGTGAAGGTTTCAGAAAAAGTCAGTATTCTTTAAAGTTTAACGAGGCAAATAAAACAAACCAGCTAAAGCTGCATTCACTCAGTCAAATCAACGTCGAGAATATCTTCCGCCGCGTCAGCGGTTTTCAGGTTGAAAAATTATTAGAGAAAAAAATCTTACTTCTAGGTGTAGGTACGCTCGGTTCGACCGTCGCCGAAGAATTAATCAAGAGCGGTCTCGGAGCGTTGATTATCCTTGATAACGATACGTTGGAACCGGGAAATGTCAGCCGTCACCGATTAGGATTAAATTATCTCGGTCAAAATAAAGCTGAATCTTTAAAGATAGAACTGCTTCGCAAAAATCCTTTTGCGAAAATCAACGCTTTAACTTTTAGTCCATTATCAAAGCCGGAAGGATTTTTATTGGAGGTTGAAAGCTCGGATTTAGTTATTTCGTGCTTGGGAAATGATACGACCGAATTGTTTGTGAATATGATATGTCGCCGCGCTGATAAACCCGCTGTTTATTGTCGTTCATATTTGGAAGGAAGATTTGGAGAAGTTATTCTTGCCCGTGAAGGAAAAAATATGACTTGTCTATCCTGTGCCGCAAATTACTTAGTTTCGGAAGATTGTGCAATTCCCCGTCCACCCGAAAAGCCTTATCAGGAGCTGGTAAAATTCGACGGTGGTTGCGGCGCGGCGTTCCTGCCCGCGAGTTCAGTTGATCTCGGCTTTATTTCGCTGCATTGCGTTAGAATCGCTTTAAATTATCTGCAAACTAAAGAGAAAGAAACAGGCAATTATTTTATAATTCGAGGAAGAGAATTCGACGATACGGAGTATGAACAATTGGTCGGTGTAGTAAGAGAACCATTTAAAATTACAGCCTACGATGTTCCTTTTGAGAAGCCGTGTTCGTTCCATTGATTTGAAATTATGCGTAGAAATTCCGCTAGCGCGAAATTGATGAATCTTAAAATCAGTATTTCGGCATCCGCGCTGGATTTGATAGAAAAAGAATCGGCTCGCGCCAAATATACTGAAACAGGCGGAGTCATTGCAGGAATCGGCAGCGCGGAAACAGGCGAAATACACATCAGTCACGCGAGTCTGCCCGGTCCGCGAGCAAAAGCGACGAGATATTTTTTTCAACACGACAGAGAATTTTGCCAGAAATTTTTAGATGATTTGGCTGTTCAGAGCAACGGTAAAATTGATTATTTAGGCGAATGGCATAAACACTTTGAGGCAGATCCATATCCCAGCGAAAGAGATGCCAGAACATCGCTTAACATTGCGGAAAACAGAGATTACCACGTTGACCAGCCGCTTTTATTGATTATCGGAATTAACAATCGAAGCGATTCTTTAAGGGTGTTCGTAACGAGCAAAATGGGAAAATTAATTCAGGCTGATTGGGAAAAGTATAACGAAAATAGCTGAGGGAAATTTTAATGATTAACAGATTTGACGGAACGGAAGGAAAACGGCGTTTAATTAGCGCGTTAAAAGAATGCTACTTGGTCGAACATGACGAAGCGTTAGCGACCAAACTCGCAGAAGTCGGTGACTTAGTTTCTTTTGACGAGGGAAGCGTATTGATGACGCAAGGAAATGATGATAATGATATTTATTTTCTTCTCGTCGGAGAAGTAGATGTTTTAATCAACAACCGGCATATTGCGATTCGCAAGGCTCGTGAAACAGTCGGCGAGATGGCTATTATAAATCCCACCGAACCGCGTTCTGCAACGCTAAACGCCCGCACAAATGTTGTGGCGTTGAAAGTAACCGAACCGGACTTTCATAAACTAGCCGATGAACATACGCATATTTGGAAAGCAGTCGCCAATATTGTGTCTGACCGATTACGCCAAAGAAGCACGGCACTAAATTCTCCGAACCCAAATCCGCTTTTATTCATTGGTTGTGCCGCCGAAAGCCTTGAAATAGCTCAGGAAATTCAACTCGGATTAAAGCACGATAATATCAACGTCGTAATCTGGACGGACGGGATTTTCGGTCCTTCTTCCATCACCATTGACCAGCTTCAAACGACCGTCAACGAATCGGATTTTGCGGTTTTCGTGTTCAGCCCGGACGATACGGTTGTCAGCCGAGAAACCGAATCTTTCGCACCGCGCGATAACACTGTATTTGAACTCGGACTTTTTATGGGACGGCTTGAGCGGAGTCGAACCTTTATTGTGAAAGAGCATAAATCGGACGTAAAAATTCCGACGGATTTACTCGGAATTACGCCTCTTACCTATGTCTATCAAAAAGGCGGTAACTGGGCGACGGCTGTCGCGCCCGTCTGTACCGAACTGCGTAAAGTTATAAAAAGACTGGGAACCAGGTGATTGAGCGGCAGCTATTAGAAGATTACTTTTTAGGGTAAAAAGATGGGATTGAAAGACGACCTCCAGAATGAAGTAAAAGCTATATTTGCGACTCAATGGCAAATAAGAGACGGCAAAAAAGTTCCCGAAACGGAAGAACTAAAATTAGGCAATGATGCGGTTAAAATAAAAGCTACAGTTTTATACGCTGATTTAGCGGAATCAACATCGCTTGTTGACCATCATAAGCCACATTTTTCGGCGGAAATCTATAAATCCTATCTTCACTGTGCCTCGAAAATTATCCGAAGTGAAAACGGCGTTATTACCGCATTTGATGGTGATCGGGTGATGGGCGTGTTTATCGGAGATACGAAAAACACCTCCGCCGCGCGTTGCGCCTTAAAGATTAACCACGCCGTCGTTAAAATACTGAATCCGGCTATCAAACAACAGTATTCGCAAAGCACTTACGCGATAAAGCAAAGCGTTGGCGTTGATAACTGCGAGCTTCTTGTTTCCCGAACCGGCGTTCGAGGTTCAAATGACTTAGTTTGGGTCGGCAGAGCGGCAAACTACGCTGCGAAACTTTGTTCGCTTCGTGAGTCGAATTATACCTCTTATATCACCGCTGACGTTTATAACAGTATGCACGATTCGGTAAAATATACGGATAAAAAGCCGATGTGGGAAAACACAACGTGGAGGGCAAAAAATATGACTGTTTATAGGTCAAACTGGATGTGGAAACCCTGATTCTGCTTGCCGCGCAACTCAAACGACATCGAATTGGTTTGAGCGAGTCTATCGTAATTACTGATTTGCTGGCGTATTTTATGTTCCGAGCCTTTATGCCAGATGTGTTCAAAGCCGAACCAGTTTTGCATCGCGCGGTCTAAACCGTCGTCAACTATATCCTGAACGGTTTGCAAAGACTCAATCAAACTACTTTTTCCCGAACCGTTGTTGCCGATAAACACGGTCAGTGGCGTAAGTTTGACCGAACCGCTGTCTTTGATGGCTTTGAAATTTTTGACGCGAAAAGATTTTAGAAAAGTATTCATTGGCTGTTAAAAATACAACTTTTTCTACGGCTGTTCCATTTTACTCACTTGATTAAACCTCTTTCGGCATCGCGGAAAGCGTTTTGCGTGGCGACTTTGACGACATCGGAAACGAGCGGAAAGGTCGTTAAAATATATGTGAATTCTTCTTCGGTCAAGCCGTAAAGATGAGCGACGAGCGCGTCGAGTTCGGCGCGAATACTTTGACGTTCGGTTACGTCGGTTACTCCATTTTGGTGGCTTCCGAGTCCGACTTCTTTTGCCAGATCGTCAAATTCCGGCGAAGTGCAAATCAGTTTTGCGGCGCGTTCGACAATCGGCGAAAACTCTTTGTCATTTTCCGTCAGGCGCGGAAACGGCAAACCGTAAATGAAGAAGAACGAAATATGATTCGTTACGCTTCGGCGCAGCCAAGAATCAATTACAAATGAGTTCATCAAAGCGCAAACGAATAATCGTTCACGGCTGTCCATTCGCCGGACATTCGGATTTATTTCTTTTCCTTCAACTTTGACCGAAAAAACTTGCTCTAAAGACATCGTGTGCGGACAGAAAACTTTGGGCGGCAAAACCGTCATAATCATTGTTCGTTCATTCGAGTTGCTTGTAACGTCCCGAAAAGCGAGTCGAAAATTATCGTAATCAAGTTGTATTTTCCGATTATCTTCATCTTCCCAATTAAGGTTATTCTTTTTGGCAATTTGTTTGACGGTTCTGATTCTCGAATTTAATAAATCTTGTCGCGCTTCATCTTCGTCCAGCCAATATTTCGGCTCGCCCCAAAGATGTGTGAATTGGTGAATCATTTTCCCTTCATAGAGCGGCAATCTGCCTTCGGCGTTTGAGCCTTTGAACAAATGACTATCACCTGTCATGTGAAATTCATTCAACAAAACCAAATTCCATTTATCATCAAATTTCTCGCCAAGTAGCGGAAACTTGAGCATCTGTTTGGCAATATCTATATCAGGTTGAATCTTAAACTCCATTACCGAGAGTGAATCTGGTGAAAGCCGTTTTATTAATTCAACTGAAATTTTAATATGCTCTTTCGGCGAGTTCAGAAATCGTTCAAGATTTTCGTGTTTTACGGCTTCGCGCGGATTGATGCGAAAAGCAGCTTGAAAATCTTTTGTTTGTCCGCCTTTTTCAAAAACGAGAATACAAAACTTTTGGGCGTGATGAACATTTTCAAAAATAAATTTTTCGTTAGAAAAGCCGAACAACGTGCTGATTTTGCCTTGCGAGAAAAGCATTTTGCGTAACTGCTTAGTGCCTAAATCGGTATAAATTCCACCCTGCACGATTATTCCGCAACGTCCGTTTTTGCGAAGCAAGTTGAAACATTGTTCAAGAAAAAGTTTATAAAGATTGATGTCGGTTCCGGCTTTTTTACCGTTGATTACGGAGATTTGATTCTCGAATTGTTTCGCGCCGCGATAAAACAAACTGACATAGGGAAATCGGCTTTGATATTCGAGCCACGCGGATTTTGTTTGCTCGTCTTTTAAAAGTTCGTCTTTCTTTGTTTCAAAGTCCTTAATCGTCATTTTGTTTTTCGTAACGACATCGGAATAATCTTGAAAAAACTCTTTCGCCTGCGGCTTGAAAATTTCCCACGGCGGATTGGTAATAATCGCGTCGAAACCTTTTCCGTTCTGGTTCAAAATTCGGTCGAATTCAAATCCCCAATGAAACGGATGCAGAGCTTCGATGTCTTCGATAATCAAATCGCGTTTCTCCGGCTTCCCTTCCTTTTGTTTTGAAGCGTCCCAGGTCGCCTGCTCGAATTTGATGTTTAAATCTTTGAAATCGCCAAGCAGTAATTGGTTGAGTTTGGCGTAAGAATCTTTGCGGATTTTATCAATATGGTCGCGCAGTTGAAGCAGGCGCGTGTTTTGGTCGAGTCCGCCGTCTTCGCCCGCTTTGAACGTATGATTTTTGTAAAGCTCGATTGATTTGTTTTTGTCGTCGAGAATCTGTTGATAGCTCTGCGAAATCTCCGCGTCGAAAAGGCTCGCTTGTTTATCTTCCGCGACTTTCTCAAAGCCTTCGGCGTTGACGTTCAAAATACCGATGAGCGAATTGCCGACTAAAATATTGAAATCAATATTCGGCAGCGGTTCGAGTTCTTCCTTACGGTGAACACTGGAAACGAGCGTCATAAAAAGCCGCAGCTTGGCAATCTCGGTCGCTTCTTCCATTATGTCCACGCCGTAAAGATTGTTCGTGATAATCCGTTTTTTGATGTCGTAATTAACGGACGGATGCGCGTGGCGGATTTTTTCGAGTTCGTCTTTTAAGCCTTTGTCGCCCAAAGTTTCCATTTTACCGATGACGGCGGAATAGACGTTGAGCAGAGTTTTCAGCGCGGCGACGAGAAACGCGCCCGAACCGCACGACGGATCGAGCAATTTCAAATCCGGCAAAATATGAAACCATAATTTGCGGCACAGAAATTCGTCGAGGTAAAGCAGCAAATCCGCCATCGAATCGTAAGTGCGTTCGAGAAAAAGACCGCCGTCGTTCGACGAAAACATATTCGGCGTTTGTCCGTCCGGTGGTTTCGCCAGCGAATTTACTTTGTCCAGAATCAATTTATAAATCGTCTGCTCGCAAAGATACTGCGTAATTTCCGGACGGGTGTAATACGCGCCGAACGCCTTTTGGTTGATATATTTTTCAAAGATATATCCGAGAACGTCCGGGTTGATTTCGTCCGCTTTGCCGCCCGGCGTATCGTCCAGATTCCACGAATAACTTTGAAAAAGTTTGAAGATGCTATCAAACGCTTCGTCGGCGATGTTTATTTTATCTTTGTAATCAATCTCGATGCGGTGCGGCAAAAATAAACCGCCGTTCAAATACGGAATGTCGCCCAAAAGTCGTTTGTCCTCCGCGCTGCGCTCCGCTTCCGGTTTGGCAAAGCCGACGAAAAAAAGTTTCCACAGAAATTTCTTGAAATACGAATCATTCTCTTTTGCCTGCGATTCTTCGAGGTTAATTTGCAGATAGCGCGGTTTGCCGCCGTCAAGAAATCGCTTTTCCTGCAAAAAATAAATGAACATCAAACGGTTTAAGATAACGGACGCATACCAGCGCCGGTCGCGCTCATCCGTGATGCCTTCAATGAATTCGAGAAATTTCCCGTGTTCCTGCTGAAATTCGACAAAGAATTTTTTAGTAACACGCTCGATGTCGAGCGAATCGCGCAGGCGGCGAGCGACAACGACAATCGGAGGCGGATTTCCTTCGTCATCGAAATCTTCAAGCTCGAAATTCATCCGCACGAGCTTCGAGAGCATCAAATCAACCGGCTGATTTTTGAAATAATCGTGTTCCCGAAGTTCCTGCTTTCCCTTCTCGCGCTTGACCCACAGCCAGATGCTTTGCGAGCGATTTTCATCAAGAAAAATCAAAAGATTTTCGTGAAACGATTTGCTGATTTCGTGGTGAATTTTTTTGCGAATCGACTTTTCCGGGATTTTGCCGTCGGGCGAGAAAACCTCGAAAACCACCACGCCGGAAAGCTGCGCGATTTGGCGGCGCGTGTAATTTACATTCTCGACGACGAAAGGACGTGCCTGCCGGTCGGTTGACGCGCTCCAACCGAGTTCGACGAAAAGGTTTTGAAAATCGAAGTTTTGAAGATGTTTGACCAGTTGCGGAGCGTTCGCCATTTATTGTGTAACCTCGCTGAATAAACCCAATGAACAAATAAGCTGCGGCTCGTGCGCCGCTTCGGTCGCTTCTTCCGTGATACAAAGCGAATCGTCCTCGCGCAAAGCCATTACCAATTCGACTAAATTATAATCGCTGATTTTCTCGCGCAGGCGACGGTTTAATAATTCGACGGCGGAAGATTTCAGCGGAAAACGATAGATTTCGTCTATCACTTTGTTCAATGTTTTCGATTCAAAAAGAGTGCCTCTTATTTCTTCCGAATAAGATTTCAGCTTTTCATAAACGCGGTAACGCGCTCCCGATTTTCTGCCGAGTTGACCGCCGAGCGTTCTTTCTTCCTGAATCAAATGCGTCACGCCTTCGCCGACGAGTTCGTGATGCTGCACACTTCTTTCAATCGCCGGAGTGTCAGGATGACAAGCGGCGGCTTGCAAGATGGCGAGCTGCGATTCTGTAACGCTGTTGCCATTCTTATCAATCCAGGCAAGACTGTCTGTGCCTTCAGCCGAGCGAACATAAACCAGAACACCTTCGGGCATCCCGTTTGTCGGCGTAAACGGTCTGGTAGAGTAACTGACCTTTGGCAAATCTGGAATCTTTTTTGCCAGAGTTTTATCGGCATCAATCGCATTTTTCCAAATCTGATAAGCGTAAGATGCAAGGTCAACTTCCGTGTCGGATTCTTCGTCCAGAATGCCCGCTTTTTCGTGATACAAATCGAAAAGCGGTCGTTCGTTTAATTGGTCTTCAAAGAAAGTTTCATCCGAGCCGACGACTTCGGCGTTTTCCTGTAGTCGCTGGAAAACTCGCGCCCGCAAATTAATAATGCGCTCGATGCCGTCGGCGGGCAGAAATGAATAGGCAATAATCTCTTCAGCTTTCTGCCCAATGCGGTCAACACGTCCGGCACGTTGAATCAGCCGGACAATCGCCCACGGCAAATCATAATTAACGACGATGTGCGCATCCTGCAAGTTTTGTCCTTCGCTCAAAACATCGGTTGCGACGAGAACACGCAATTCGTCTTCGGGTTTAATTTTATCGCGCTTATCGTTACTTACAGGCGAAAATCTCCATGCCAGCGCAGTCGGGTCGTCCGAACTTCCCGTCACGCCCGCGAGTTTCTCGACACCGAAACTTTTCAAAACATTCGCCAGATAATTAACCGTATCGGCAAACTGCGTGAATATTAAAACTTTTTCGTTTTTGTGTTTGTTTTGCAAAAGATTAAGAAGTTCTTTCAGCTTCTCGTCTTTTTCAACCAGCCAGACTCCGTTTCCCTGCAAAATAGTGATTAACGCGCTACAATCTTCCCGAAGATTTTTCTTGAGACCGCGCCGGAAGAAATCTGTCCGAATCCACTTAAAACGCTTCTTTAATTTGGTTTGATAAAGCCTGTAAATTTCGGCGGCGCGTTTTTCAAATTCCGCACTTGTGTAGTAAAGCGTTTTATCGTTTTCGACAAGCGTTTCAGTAGTTTCCTCCGCCTCATCTTCGCTGTCGAACAAATCCGCCATAGCCAGCTCGTCGTCGGTATCAGTTTGATTCATATCCAGGACTTCGGCGGCTTGCGTTCCGATTGGCAGCGGCAGATTGTTTTCGAGCGCGTGCAGAAAAACGTAGTTTCGCAAAACGTGTCGTTCTATCGAAAGCAAAAAAGCCGTTCCGCCCGATTCCAAACGCTTGAAAAGATTTGTGCGGCAAAAACCCATCAATCGCAACCCGGCGCGTGAAAGCCCGTCTAGAACTTTTCTTTCCTGCTCGGATGGCGCAAGCGGCTGTGCCGAAACCATATAATTGCCAAGCCCGTATCTCGGAAGTTTTAATTGTTCGATTGCCTGAACGACGCTTGGGTGCGTCAGGCGTGCATATTGGTCGGTCTGGTCATCGTCGTTCACAGCGAACTTGACGGTTTTTGGCAACCGATTTGGGAAATAAGACAATTCTCCGCTTTCGTATCTTAAAAATTTACGCCCGTCGCCATCCGTTTCAGCGTAATTTTTCTGAATAAAAGAACGGGTTCGCCGAACTAGAAAATGACGCATCAAATCGCGCCAATCATCCGCATACTCGCTCTTTTCAAACGCTGCGAGCGAGCGCGGAGCGCATTGATATTCGCTTTGAAAAACCGCTTCGCCCTTTTCTCTAATCTTCTTTTCCGGGCGAACTCCCAAATCTTTATCGTTCGGAATAAATAATTGCAGTTGCGCCGAAAGGTCGAGATAAGTTTTGTTATACGGCGTAGCGGAAAGCAAGATACAGCGAGCATCGGTTTGACGGATAAATTCCTGAATTGCTCGGTAGCGTTTACCTTCTGTATTGCGAAGATTATGGCTCTCATCAATCAAAACCGTGCGGTAACGCGCGGGAATGTCCGACAATTTTTTCAGCACCTGACTCATTGATAAAACTTTTGCGTTGAGCGCGTATTCATCTACGTATGACTGCCACATCTTTGTCAGATTTTTCGGACAAATTATCAGCGTCCAGCTTCCGGTTTGTTCTTCGTTAAGTTTGGCAAGCGCGGATGCCATCATCGTTTTACCCAAACCGACGACATCGCCCAGGAGAACGCCGCCGCGTTTTTTCAAATGATGGGCGGCGATTTTGACGGCAGCGGTCTGAAACTCAAAAAGACGATTACCGAATTCACGCGGAATGTGAAATTCGGACAATCCGGCGCGTGCTTCCTGCGAAAGGTGATAAGCGATTTTCAAATAGATGTGATACGGCGGAACCGCCTTTTGACGCGCCCAGCTCGTATCAATAATTTCGGCAAGCTCATCGGTAATGTCCAAGCACCACGAATCATCCCAACGGTCGTCAAACCACAGCTTTAATTTTTTGCAAGCGTCGTGGTCGAGAACGTCAACATTCAATTCACCTTGTCCCGACAGCCCCGAAAAAGTTAAGTTGCTGCTGCCGATAAAACCAATGGTCGGGTTGTTAGCGTCTTGGCGGTGCAGCAGGTAAAGTTTGGCGTGCAGGTGATGACGAAGAAATAATTTGACGATAACCTTTCGGGCTTTTAATTGTTCTCGCAAGCGGCGTAAGGCAGCTTCATCAGCGTTAGTCGGTGTTCCGAAGGTGAGTTGTTCGCGGAAATCTTCCGCGATTCTTTTTTTCAACCGGATGACGGTCGCGTTATCAACAATCGAATCTTTGTCGGTCAAGCTGAACGCTTTCCGCAACTCATCTTTTGGAGCCGACTGCATTCCGACAAGAAGTCGGCAGCAATTTTCATTTCCCTGCCAAGCGTCAACTAATTCGTCAAGTAATTTCCAGCCGCGCAAATTAAAATAGCCGACGCAGAAGTCGGCACAATTTGATACTTTAAGCGTATCCTTTAAAACGGGTAGCAGCGATTGTTCGATATTATCGAATATTCTTGGCATAAAAGGTCAATTTGCAGCATTGCATAATGAACGTATTTTATTAGGGATTATGTTATTACAGTTTAATCTCCAAATACTTTAAATGTTTCACACTTTCTCTAACTAATTTTAGCTTTTCCATAAATCGAGAACACTTTAATTATTTTATGTAAAGCCGTTCGTCAAAGGTGAAGATTAGCGGCTCGCCAAGCTCAACTTTCGAAAATTCAGGATGTTCGACATTAATTAAATAGTTAAACTCCAACGGCAAAACAGATGTCGGAACCTTCAGTACAACTGAAGCCTGTGTCTTTGCCCATTCGTCGCCAATTTTTTGAATTTTAAGTGGCGGAGGTGAAACGCTCCAGTTTTCCGGCAAAGTTCGGAATTCTTCAACCGGCAGAATTAGGGTTTCATCAAACTCGGCAGTGGCAAAGGAATAGGAAAGTAAAATCTCCTCGGAGTTCAAATGAACGAGCATTTCCAAAGCGGCAAGCGATAAACTTTCCGCCGTATAAAGGATTCTTACCCCGCGCGAATTCCAGCGACCGCCGAAGCGGTACGCGCCTTCACCATCAAACATTGTTGCGGCATACTTTGTTTTGCAAATCCGGTAAGTTGTTAGCACTTTTTTAGGTGAAAACGCCGTGTTCAAGTCTGCCGATAAGATTTTCTACTTCTCGCGCGCCGGTTTCGGTCGCGGCGACCTCTATCGGTGATTGACCGTTCAACGCCCGGTTCGGACTTTGAAACCAGCGCATGCCAGCCTCTGCATTGCCTTCAAAGAGTTCGAAAGTTTGCGCGAGCAAGCGCGAGACGGAAACCAGACGGTCGGACTCCTCAGGCGAGAGTTTTTTCTCCTTTCTGCGCCTGGTTAGAGTCCGCGGAGTAATTCTTACTGCTACGCGAAGTCTTTCCAGTGAAAGCCCGGTGGTTTTCCCCAATTTTTCCAACGCAGCAAATGAAAAACCGGCTTCGACCTTTTTAGCCAGCTTAAGATTATCGGCAGTCTCGATGCCGAGCAGGTTTTCAATTGTGTATTTTCCTTGCCCTGATGATTTTGGTTTTTCCAATACGATGGACATTTTATTAACTCCTTATGGCTTATAAAGTATAAGCCATCTGGCTATTAATTATACGCCAAACTGCGTGTAATGCAAGTTTTTCTTTCCTAATTAAAAGGTCATTTACAAATTTTTATTCTTTTTCAAACTAAGAAATTTACATTCAACTTGCTGAACATGAATTAATAGGTTTTGGAACGATAGTTGCTCAAGTCTATTTTACAAATAGCGATATGCGATAAAACCTTTATTTTAAGAGGGCAAAAGTTATAAACCAGAAAATATTATTTCTGTGCTTGACGAAAAGCTGCCCTTTTTAGGAAAATAAATTATCCAAACCGTGTCTCTATTTTCGTAACCTTTGGTTGAAAAGGGGAGTAGCATTTTAGCTCTGTAACAATAACCCGGGTCTAAATTCACGCTAATTAAAAAATAAAATAAACGTCGCGCGACGATCCTTTGGGGTTGCCAGCGAGAACTGTTTTGCCGTTTTGTTTCGAGAACCAAAGAAAGGGCGAAATAAGCGATATACTTATGCGAACAGCCATAAAACTCATCTTTTGCTTCAGCGTATTTTTCGCCGGTCAAACGGCTGAACTTTCAGCGCAGACTTTTCCCGTCCCAGCCGAATTGGTTTTGCGCGGCACTTCGGAAGTTCCGATGTCGCTCGTAAAAGCGTCGGAAAGATACAACAATTATTATTCGTCTCCGTCTGTCGAAGGCTGGCTCGACGATAAGAAATTTATCGTCAAAGAATACGGCAGAACCGCTTCCCTGCTGACTTATCCGCAGCCGGAAGGACAGCTGACTCCGATACTTACGTTTCCGCAACCGGCTTACGACATTTACCCGTCGCCCGACCGCAAGAATTATCTTTATAACCAGGACACTGACGGAAAACTCACTTATCGGATGTTCGTCTGGAACCAGGAAAGCAAACAAAGCGCACCGTTAACCGAAACAGGAACGCGAAGCGTTCAGCCGATCTGGTCGCCGTCCGGCAAATACGTCGCTTACAGTTTCTCTGCACCCAACACGAAAGGGATGGAAATAGCTTGGCAAAATCCTTTTCAACCTTCGGAGAAAAAGATTGTTTTTTCATCGCCTTATATGGTGCAGGCGGTCGCCTGGTCAAAGGACGACAAGTATGTTGCCATCGAAGAATACGTCAATCTAGCTGATATGACGCGATTGTGGCTCATTGAGCCGCAAACCGGAAAGAAAACTCTGCTTAACAAATCGGAAAAAGACGCTTTCGGTATTGACGAGGTGCAATTCAGTGCCGATGGCAAATACGCTTATTTAACCAGCAACCGCGCCGGCGAGTTTTTGAGCTTCGAGCGGATAAATCTTTCCACCAAAGAATGGACAACAATTTATAAAAATGAAGCGGCTGACATCGAAATCGCCCGCCTTTCGCCGGATGAATCGAAAGCCGCTTTTGTTTTTAACGATAAAGGCGTTTCGCGTCTCGGTTTTTACGACTTGAAAACCGGAAAACTCGAATCCGTTTCAAAACTCAATCCGGGCGTTATCACAAATCTCGAATGGTCGCCTGATTCCAGGCAGATTGCCTTTAATCTCGACTACGCAAGCGAAGCATCGAGCATTTACACCGTCGCAGCAGATTCTTCTCTGCAAATCACACGCTGGGCGCACGAGCCGAACAAAGATGCGGACGAAAATCTGCCGCTCGTCGAAAGAATCGAATGGCAGTCTAAACCGGACGGAAAAACAATCGGCGGATGGATGTTCAGGTCGAAAAAATCCGCGACCACGCCGCGCCCTGTCATCGTCGAGTTTCACGGCGGACCGTCGGAGGAGTCGCGTCCGGTTCTCAATTACAATGATCTTTATTATCTAAATGACCTTGATACGGTCGTCATTTATCCGAATGTACGCGGCTCACGCGGCGCGGGCAAATCGTTTTCACTCGGCGACAATGGAGAGCTTCGCACTAATCAATTAAACGACGTTGCCGGACTTCTGGACTGGATTAAAAAGCAACCTGGTCTTGACGCAAACCGCGTGATGGTGCGTGGATTTTCCTACGGCGGGTATTTGGGACTGCTCGCCGCGGCGCGTTTTTCCGATAAAATTGCTGCTGTTTCCGCTCAAGCCGCTCCGACGAACCTCGCCACATTGCAGGCAAATGACCCGGCTTGGCGCGTCGGAACGAGCCGCACGGAATTCGGCGACGAAACCAACCCGCAAATCAAACAGGCTTTAGAAAAAATTGCCGTCCCCGTTATGGCGAGCAATTTAAAGGTTCCGATTCTGTTGGCGCACGGCGAATTGGATACACAAGTTCCGGCGAGCGAGGCAAGACAACTCATTGCCGCCGTCGAAAAGCAATCTCCAAACACGCCGCTCTGGACGGTTTTCGGTAAACCGGACAAGCACGGCTTGGGCGGAGTTCGCAGTTTTTACCATTCGCTGCTCGAAACCGTGTTTTTTGAAAAATACGTTTTTCGGCGCGGCGAGACAAACAAATAATCCAAACAAAAATAAAAAATACAGGAAGGAAAAGAAAGAAAAATGAAAAATCAATCGAAAATACGCAAATCAATCATTCGTTCGTTACTCGTTTTGAGCCTCGCCGCAGGCGCTTTGATGCCGCTGACGGCTTTGGGCTATGACGATCCGCAAGACCCACAGGAAGGCGGTCGCACAAGGTCCGCTCCGCGCGTTACTTGTGAAACAACCTCTTACAACATATTAATTGCCACGGTAGTCGTTACCTCGTGCAGCGACGGCACCCGAACCGTGAGTCTTGCGTAAAAAGCTCCGCTCATAGTTTAAAGTCAAAACAAAAAGGGCGACCGGCAATCGTAAATAAACGGGTTATTTCGAATTTATGCGCGATGCCGGTCGAACTATTAAATAACCTTGGTAAAGCTACTCTACAAAAACAAACCTTTTGTATTATCAAAGCGGAAAGCGGTCTGTTTGATTTTGCTCTTCTTCGCCCCTTTACTTTGCGTTTCAGCGCAACAATTGAGTAGTTCCGTTAGCGATTCGTCTTGCAAAGCCGCGCGTCTCGCCTCCGGTCGGGATAATTTCGAGGAAGCCGCTCGTTTGATAAAACTATGCTTGGAATCGAGTTCAAAAACCGACGCGGCAAGCCGCGCGGAAAATTTATTACTCGGAGCAGAAATTGAATTTTATTTGGAAAACGACGAACAGGCGGCAACCTACGCCGCGCTCGCCGAGAATCAATATATTTCTCTCGCTGATGAAACCCGAAAGGGATTATGGATCTTCAGCGTAAAGTTGAAAAAAGTTCAAGCTGCCCTCAAAGTCGAAAATGCAGAGTATCAGTCCGCGCTAAGGCTTTATAAAGAAGGTCTGGCAATTCTCGATTCAGAGAACGGTATAGTCCAAAAAGACGGCGGCGAACCGCGCCGCCTTAAAGCCGATTTATTATCAGGCGTGAGTTTCATCCAACTAAAGACCGGCTTATACGCCGAAGCAATTACAAATCTTGAATCCGCTCTGGCGCAGCTTTCCGATTCGCCGCACGACAGTTATTCTCGCGCCGCTATTTTAAATGACTTCGGGCATTTACTTAATGAGCAGCGGTCGCACAGGCAAGCCGTCGGATATTTAAAAAGATCCGTTGATATATGGCAAAGAGAAAAAGATTGGTTCAATTTTGCGATGACGCAGCAAAACTTAGCAGTCGCTTTCCGCGGAATCGGAGATTACAAGCAGGCACAAGTCTTTTTCGAGCGAGTTAGAGATTTAGCCGTAAAAAATAAATTCGTCGAATTGGACACGATGAGCCTGCAAGGGCTTGCTTCGCTTGAACAAATTCGTGGAGAACATAGGAAAGCAGTTGAAATTTTGCAGAAGATACTAAGCCAATCGACCGCCTCGGTCCGTCGCGCGGAGATTCTATGGCGGTTGTCCTCAAATCAAAATCTGACTGGCGAAAGCATGTCGGCTCGCGCTAATGCGACTGAATGTTATGAATACGCCACAGCCCAGAAAATCGAAAATCTGCGGTATCTGTGCGCGACGAATTT
>Ga0136618_10000035_pt1 | contig 30112 bp, 25 predicted proteins | sample AntDrymUQ3302106_2_FD_104805 | JGI IMG/M metagenome (GOLD analysis project Ga0136618, IMG submission 104805) | Polar desert sand microbial communities from Dry Valleys, Antarctica - metaG UQ330 (21.06) | ecosystem: Environmental > Terrestrial > Soil > Desert | place: Antarctica: Dry Valley... | reverse complement strand
GGACAACGTAATGATATTACGCAAGCCGAAGCGTTGATTGAAAACTTATTTCCCGATTACGTCATTGCCGATAAAGGATATGACGCGGACAAATTTGTCCTGCTCTTGAAGAAAAGAAACTCCGAGGCGGTCATTCCATCGAGAATCAATCGCAAGATTCAAAGAGAGATTGACACGGATTTATACAAAGAACGGCACTTGATTGAATGCTGCATCGGGAAACTCAAACATTTTCGGAGGGTGTTTTCACGCTTTGATAAATTGGCAAAGAACTATCTCAGTTTCGTGCAGTTTGCCAGCACTATCGTCTGGCTCAGATAATTATGTCAACAGAACCTAGAGGTAATGTATATATTTTAGGGCTTTCTCAAGCTAACTAAAGGCAATACTCGGATGTCGCATTTGTTGAATGAGATAATCCGACAACAAGCCTTGTTTCAATTGATAAACCATTTTCCTTGTTTTATCAGCCAGTTCTTTGACACTTAACCAAACCAGCATCGCCGCCGCAATGTGATTACGTTGCGAACGATTAAGACGGCACTGACAGCGTTCCAGTCCGGTCGTTTGTTTTGCTTCGCGGTGAAACTGCTCGATTTTCCACCGATGACGGCTCTCTTTTTGAGCCGCATCGCTGTCCGATTGAGTCATCTCATTGGTGACGAGATATTCCGTGCGGTTAGTAGAAACCGCGACCCGGAACAATTTCAAATGCGTCGCGCCGGCAAAGCCTTTGAGCTTGACCCGTTTTCCGGTTTGCTCTTCAAGATTTGTCCAGAGAAGCGTTTCGACCGCTCGATACGACTGTCTGCCGCCCGATTCATCAACCTGCCGATTACGCTTAATCGGACAGTAAAACAGCTTTTCCCATTTGATGAGTCTGGTCATCAAAGCGGTCGTCGCATACCACGAGTCCATCAACACGGTGGAGAACTCTAAGCCGCGCCGCGCAATCGAATCGAGCATTTCCGCAATGTGGTCGAGTTTGGTTTTGCCATCGTGGTCGGGGTCGAAAATACGATAGTCAATTACCCAAAAGCGGTCAGCTGGCGCGTTGTAATAAACACAAGTGACAATGCCGATGCCTTTGACTACGCCGCCCGCATTGCCCGAATACTGACGGCGAACGCCTTCAATCTCGTTTGAATATGATTTGTCGGCAACCGTATCATCAAAGATAATGTAACCGTCAGCGGTTTGGACAAGCGTTTGACGAGCTTCTTCCCAGACCAAACGCGGCGTTAAGCGTTCATTTTTCAAATACCGATAGACGCTGTTATGGTCAAGGTTATCAACGTGGTCAGCCAGATTCGTGCAAGTATAGTTAATCTGACTGCTCAATAAATACTGACAATAGATTTGGCGTGTTGTTTTCACGCTCAAATTTTAATCCAATTCTACTTTTTGAGAAAGTCCTATATTTGAGAGGAAAATTATTTTAATCTGACAAAAATGTATTAGGCTAAGGCTTAAATTCCAGATTATTTTATGACTTTTTACTCAAAACGTTACAAATTTAATTATTTAGCTATCCAGCATGACAATTACAGCCGGTACAAAGCGTGATGGGGGGTTCTTAACTAATTCGGCGTTAATCAATTGGGAAAACACAGAGTACACGGGTAAACGCTGGATTGAATGTTTTATTGTAAAGGATGGAGTATGCATTGGTCGAAGTAGACCGTTTTTTATAAATATTACCAATCGCCAAAGTGAACTGGTATCGCCGTTAAATTTCGCCTTCTGCCCAGAGTACAAAATTCCTCTGTGCATTTAAGTTGGCTTATAAAAATTAGAGGTTATAGAGAGCCTTTTTCACCAGACTTCTGTCAACCGTAACTGAGAATAAAAGTATGAACGCCGGCGCATTCGGACATTGGGAGAAAAATTACGAAGAAAAAGATCTAACCATTGTCCTTCAGAAAAGCGAAAAAGGCGTTTCCTGCGTTTCGGCGGTCGGAGAAATGCTCGCAAAATCCCGAAATTTAAATGTTTCACAAAGCGAAATTCTTGGTATAATAGGCGAGCCGGCTCCGATTCACCGGTTGCGCGTATTGCTTAATGATATGGATTCGCCGAAAGCGGGAGCAGGCTGGCATTCGGGAATGCGCATTGAAGCCGACATTGAATTTATTCGAGGCAGGAAAAATTTCGCAGTGATTTTAAAAGAGTTTGGCAGCGAAGCGCACGCTGTTTTCATCAAAGGTTTTGAGGATCAATTGATGGTTCTCGATACATTCGACCAAAGCCGTTACGAAATGACGGTCGAAGAATTTCAGAAAGTTTGGACGGGAGCATATATTTTTTATGATGAAGATAAATAGTTTTATCATTGTAGATATCGAATCCGTTAATGATAAGGAATTTAAGCTCTCCATAAAAAACGGTGGGGAGAAGAATTCTTACCGAGCGGAATTTCCCGTTTCCGGTTCGGTCGTTTTCTCTGACGATTTGGAAGTACTGATGATGCAGGCTGATTTTAATTACCATAAAGAGTTTATGAAGCTACTTGTCGATTACCGAAATGGCACGCCCATCCAGTTTCCTGTCATTCTATTCGACGATCAAAAGGAGACGAGAAGGACGTTTCTAGCTGCCTGACCGTATTATTTATGCAAATAAAAAAGTAAAGAGCCTGTCAATAAAATGACAGGCTCTTTACTTTAAGTCATAGCTGTTTTGCTTTTACTCCTGGATATATCTATTTTGATCAGAAAATACAAAAACTTGACCATCACACTGTAACTAAATCAATGCTTTTCTTGCCGCCACCCGCAATCGTGTATACCGTCAACAAACTTAAATTCCTATAAATGATTGAACTGTTTTTTTACACCGGTTGAATTTATACGATAGGTAACCAATTGATTAGATACGCCGTAATGCTCGGCAATTTGTGCTGGTGTCATCTTCTGGTATAAGGAACGAACTAATCCGTCGCGCGGAACCAACATCGTCCATGCCAAGCAATTTGCTTCATCTTCCTGTTTTTGGTCAAAAGAGCGCATCCACAACTGTTCTAATTCTTCATCGGAAGACAGAATGATTTTTGCGGGTTGATGTTCAAGAATAAAATGAGACATCTCGTGCGTTATGTCGGACGCCTGCCGACCTTTCGAGTGTTTTGGATTGTAGATAATAATCCCTTGACCCTCAATTTGCAGACCCACCCCGGACCAGTCGCTCGGCGCGGTTTCCAGCAATTGGTCAAGAATTTCTTCCGTTATTCCCGGAACGTCCTTCGGCGTCCACAATCGAACATCGAAATAGTCTGCCAATCTTTCTAATGGTAAGGGTTGGTCAACTGCAATTTCCAGTTCTTTTCGTAATGACAGAGATGTTTTTTCAGCCCACGCCTTAAACCCTCGTTCAAGTGTTTTCATCCGCGCCTAGCTCCCGCGACCCCTGTTGGGATTTAACTGCCAGCAAAATCATTTTTGCTACGGCATTTATCGTTTTAACATCCATTGTCTGCGGAGCTTTAAGATGGGCTGAAACCTGAACCGTTGAATTTTCGGTCGATTGCGATTCGCGTTTAAATCCGAGAAAACTGCCCGGGTCAACTTGAAGCCACTGACAAATTTTACCAAAAGTTGTTACATCTGGAACGTGTCCGGCTTCAACTCTCATTAGTGTGGATGGTCCAATACCTACATTTTTTGCAGTATCGCGCAGTTTAGCGTCTCCACGCTTCTTTCGCACCATAGCGCCTAGACTGCTCAGTTTTCTAGCTGTCATAGTAACTTCCTCTTTTCATAATTACAAATGTGAAACAAAACTTGACTAGCGAAACAAAGTTGTGGTTTTATTTGTTTGTGATTCTTCAAATGAGAAACACAACTACAAATGTGAAACGCAAAATGCAGAATATCAAATGTGGGAGAAAATGAAAAGAGATATTCATATAGTTTCAAGAAATGAAGTTCGCTCTCGTGAGATAAACACATTCCACAATTTTCTACATTACGACGCGCGGGCGAAAGCGATTTAATAATGTTTATAGACACAATATGTCAGAAACCTTTAAAATCTTATCAATTGACGGCGGCGGTTTTCGCGGATTGTTTTCAGCAGCCGCGTTAAGCGAAATCGAAAAAGTGAACGGCTCAATCGCCGAACATTTTGATTTACTCTGCGGCACGTCGACCGGCGGTTTAATAGCAATAGCTATTGCAGCAGGGCGTTCGGCGCAGGAAATAGTAGATTTTTATAAAAATTGGGGACCAAAAATTTTCCCCGAGCCCACTTTAATTAGAAAAGGCAAGCGAAAAATCAGTCAAGTTTTCGCGCCGAATAGTCGGAATAGCAACAAAGTATTGAAAGAAGCTATTCAAGAAATTATCGGAGATAAGAAAATGGCGGATGCAAATTCCTATCTTTGTATTCCGGCTGTAAGTTTAATAGATTACTCGCCGATTGTATTTAAAACAGACCACGCGCCGATGCTCACTCGTGACTCAAGCGGATTGATGAAAGACGTGGCTTTAGCCACATCAGCCGCTCCTCTGTATTTTCCGGTCGCTGAGGCGGAACATCTTCCGGGCGGAGAGTTTCTTGATGGCGGCTTGTGGGCTAATAATCCGGCTTTAGTCAGTTTGGTCGAAGCCGGAAGATTTTTTGTCGGCTCGAAGCTGCCATACAAGAAAGTTCAAATTTTTTCGCTTGCCAGCGTGTCTCCTGCAGCGGGACGCGCTTCCGGGGGCAAGCGAAAGTTATCGGTTTTGTCTACCGGCGAAATTTTCACGGCAACACTGGAAAGTCAACAAAAATCGACTGAATATCTAATCAAATTTATAATTCCCGCCCTTGACTTTGGAGTGGAATACATTCGCGTTCCGTCGCCGTCTATTTCCGTGGAGCATTGCGCTTTTATCGGGTTGGACATTGCAAACGAGAGGGCCATCAAAACGCTCGAATATTATGGGCGCAAAATAGGAAACGAGTGGAGCAGCAGTCCTGAAATCGAATCGTTTTTTACGGAAAAATCGTTGCCGCCTAAATTTACCAAAATGAAAGCGCATAAGAAGTGAAAATTGTTCGGGTTATGAAAACTTAACTCGGTGTCTTTTAGCTGAAATCTGTTCAAACAAAGGAGAATTATATGTATAACAGTGCAAAGGAAATTTTAGGTTACCACGACGACAAGGTAGATCTACCGCCGTCGGAGAGAAACGAAATGCGTGCCCGGCGTGATTCAAACCGGACAAGGGTGAAGCAGGGTTTGGATAAGAATGGAAATCCGAAGCCGCTCGAATTTAAAACTCAAGGCTCTTACGAGATGCGAACTATGACTCAGCATCCCGATAAGAACTATGACATTGACGACGGAATCTATTTCGACCAGAAAGCCTTGAAAAAATCCGATGGAAGCGATATGTCTGTGCTCGAAGCTCGACAAATGGTTCGTGGAGCGGTCGACGACGGCAGCTTCAACACAAAGCCGAAAGTTCTTAAAAATTGCGTTCGCGTATATTACGAGACCGGTTATCATGTTGACCTTCCGGTTTATCGCCGCGTCACTGTGATGGATTCGTGGGGTAACGAAGAAATTTATTACGAACTGACATCGACCGATTGGAAGCGCTCGGACGCGCGCGACGTTACCAAGTGGTTCAAAGGCGAAAACGAGAGGCAGAGTCCCGACGCGACGAACGGTCGTCAATTGTGCCGAATGTGTCGCCTGATAAAAAAATTCGCCAATAGTCGCGCGAGTTGGAAAGGACAAATCGGAAGCGGGTTTATGATTACCAAGCTGGTCACCGAGATTTACTCAGCAGACATAGGGCGCGAGGATAATGCGTTGTATAACACGATGAAAGCGATGCGCGACCGGCTGGAAACTAATTCGGTAGTAGAACATCCCGTTACGCCGGATTCGACCATAACGGACGACAGCGGCGCCGACCCGAAAGCCAAATTTTTGAAAGAAAAGCTGTCGGACGCGATTTCATGGCTGGACGTGCTGTTCAAAGAAGGCTGCACGTCGGAAGAAGCGATGAAGGCTTGGGATAAGGTTTTCAGCACAACTTATTTCACCGAAACGCTCGAAGCAGAAAAAGAAAAAGGTAAACAATTGTCGAATAGCGCGGCGGCTGTCGCAAATAGCGGCTTGCTCAAAGACTGGGCAAATTCGCCATCACCGCAAACGCCAGTGCGTAAAGATGGCGGCGGTCGATATGCCTAAACAACTCATTTTACTGCCGGAGAAATACGAGCGAGCCGTCAACCAACTGGAAGAAGTTCTGGTAAAACAGTTGACGGCTCGCTCGTTGTCGAAATCCGAACTGGTCGGCGCGTATAAACAAAGAAGTTTTACCCGGGGCTGGCAAATTCCGGTCGCCTTTCCTAATGGCGAGCAGAAGATAAATCTGCTTTTGACAGGAGAATTCCCGTTCGCGCCGCCGGTTTTTGCTCTCGCCGACGCGCCCACACCTCTTACCTATCCGCATGTCGAAGAAGATGGAATTTTATGTCTTTTGCCGGATTCGGCATCAGTTTCTCCGCACCAGCCGGTCGAAGTCGCAAAAGCCTTGCTGATTGAAGCGGTAAATTTGGTGGACGACTGTTTATCCAAACGCAATCAGGAAGATTTTCGCCGGGAATTCCACTCTTACTGGAACCGATTTTTAAGCGCCGAGAAAACTAAATTCGTCAGTTTGCTCAATCCGAAACCGCCGAGCCGCATCGTCAGAGTTTGGAAAGGAAATGGCATCACTATTTTCGGAGAGGAAGAAGAGGCGCTTGCTGTCTGGTTACAGAACAGCTTCGGCAAAAAAAACTACAACTTGGAGCCGTCTGCTTTTTTGTGGCTTTCCGAAACGATGGTGCCGTGTCAGTATCCAAAAATGAACAGTGATGTAGCAAAAATCGCGCGGCGTCAAACAAAAAATGGAACCTTAATTTTAAGCGAGTTGATTTATAAGACTCCGAATCAAATAAGCATCCTGCTTGGCAGCGAAACCGATACTGGAGTTTGTTTAGCGGGCATTGTTATTAGGAAGCCTCAATCTTCGTCGAATTACTCGACAAATGTTAAAAACCCTTTGGAGCGTGGTTTCCGCCGGGGGAACACCCCGCCAGCAGTCCTTACCGGTCGTTATCTGCAATCGTCGTCGATGGCTGTCAGGCGTTATCAAGTAGAAAGGGCAGACGCGGCGTGGATTCACGGTAGAGGACAAGACGCGAGACAACCCGACTTGTCGCAAGCAACTATCACGGTCGTCGGATGCGGGTCGGTTGGCTCACCGGTAGCGAAACTTCTCGCTCAATCCGGCGTTGGAAAAATTCGTCTTATCGACCCTCAAGCCTTAAATCGAGCCAATACCGGAAGGCACGCGCTCGGAGCGAGGTATTCCGGCTGTTTCAAGGCAGAGAGTTTAGCCCGGGAACTCAGTGAAAACTACCCGCATATAACAATCGAGTATCGGGCGGTAAGTTGGGAAACAGTGGCGCGAACGGAGCCGGAAATTTTTACCTCAAGCAATCTCATCGTCAGTGCCGTAGGCGATTGGACATTCGAGGGCGCGCTTAACGAGTGGCAGCGAAAGATCAAAAATTTTCCGCCGATTCTTTACGGCTGGACGGAGAACTTCGCGTGCGCCGGACACGCCGTCGCCATATTTAGGAACGGCGACTCTTGTCTTCAGTGCGGAATGAGCGAAGAAGGCGTTCCTGTCTTCAGAGCAACTCAATGGAAAGACCAAACGATTCTGAAACAGGAACCGGCTTGCGGAGTGATGTTTCAGCCGTATGGACCAGTCGAATTGAATCACACGGTTACGCTGGTTGCCGAGCTTGCACTGGATATTATATTAAAAACTGGCACTCCCGGAACGCACCGCGCCTGGGCTTGTCGCCGCTCGCTGCTCGAATCGGCAGGCGGAGAGTGGACTGCCCAATGGCTGCACGAATCAAACGATAATGTCGAAGGCGGTTGCATGATGTCCAGAATTTGGACAAAGCGTAACTCTTGTGAGAGTTGCGGAGAGAAAGATTATTGATATGCTCTTTTACACTTTGCCCGATTTAAGTTTAACGATTGTTTTAGCCGATAGAGTTCTCGAGCATTTTGGGAAATATCAGCAGCTAAACTCGCGAAGCACCGAAGCCGGCGGTCAGCTTTTCGCCTGTTTTGAAAATTCATTGACGATTATTCAACAGGCAACCGGTCCTCGCTCGACCGATAAAAGAACTCGCACGTCATATCAGCCAGACCGCCGCGCCGAGCAAAAAGAGATTTTGAAAATGTTCAAAAAAGACTTGCACTACGTCGGCGATTGGCACACTCATCCCTGCCACATTTCGCACCCGTCCGGCACGGATATCCTGAGTATCAAATCGTGCGTGCTGAATTCATTTCACCAATTGAACGGCTTTGTCCTGATTATTGTCGGCACAGCGTCTTTTCCAGCCAGCGTTCGAGTTTCGGTTCACGATGGAACTAAAGAGCATTTATTACAAATCAAAGGTGAAGGGAACATCTATAATAAATAATGTTTAAATTTTATTTATGGCTTTTTATATGTATGAGTTTTCAAAGGAAGTATTAGCTTTTCACCGCGACGAAGTTGCTCTTCCGCAGGGGAATTTGCGGGAAATACGCAAGCGAAGAGATATAAACCGAAAGCGAATTTCAAGAGGATTACTCCGCCACGGTCTCCCGTTGCACTATGCCTTCCACCTGCAAGGCTCCTACGCGATGAACACAATGGTTTTCGACGACGGCTGGGATTACGACATTGATGACGGCGTATATTTTGACGCGGTTCGGCTAACAGGTCCGCGAGGTGGCGAGATGTCGGCTCTCGAAGCCAAACGTATGGTTTGCTTCGCAATCCACACCGATAAGTTCAATAAAGCGCCGGAGTGCCTGAAAAATTGCGTGAGAGTTTATTACAAGGAAGGATACCGAATAGATGTGCCGGTTTATCGTCGAATAATTACGCTTGACCGCAGAGGAAAGGAGCGCGAGCATTTTGAATTGGCTTCGACGAATTGGAAACGCTCGGACGCGCGCGACGTTACCAAATGGTTCGAGGAGCAAAACGCGCTAAAAAGTCCGCCGGAAAAAATCGGGCGACAGATGCGCCGCATCTGTCGTTTGGTGAAAAAATTCGCTCGAAGCAGAAATAGTTGGAAGAAGAAAACAGTCGGCGGATTTATCATCACAAAGCTCGTTGAAGAGTGTTATCATCCTTTCGCGTCGCGCGAAGATTACGCTTTCTACCGAACCCTGACGAATATTTATGACCGCCTGCTGTCGAATCAAGTCGTCTCTCATCCAGTTACGCAGAACGAAATAATAACTAAAGATTATGATGACCCAAAAATTATATTTTTTAGAGATAATATTTCTGGAACGATTGCTCGTTTAAATAACCTATTTTTACCCGATTGCACGGAAAAGAAAGCGGCGAACATCTGGAATTTAGTCTTTAATTCCAAGTATTTTTGATATTTAATTTGAAGCCTTTAAAGGGTAAAAGCATATATTTAATTGGTTTTTTAACGCAGAAAATCATTGTTTAATTAAAATGCTATAGCTATAAATATTGAAAATAAATACGCACATTTTTGCATGTTTATTTTTCTTTATTTAACTGAGTAATATGTAGTTTTGTTTGCTTAATGGTTAAGAGAATCTCGAGAAAAACCTTTAAACCCTGAAACTGCCATCACCCAAAGGAGCTGCAAAACGGTAAGCAATAAAATTTCATTTGTTGAGTAACAAATGGGATTTTACAGTATTGGTATTTTTAGTGATAAGTAATATAAATGTTTTATACAAGCGATTGAGGAACTCATAATGGCAGCAACATCTGTCAAATGTAATTGTTGACTTTGAAGGTTTTATTCTTAGTGTCTAACCAAAACTAATTTCTTAATTTGTCCAATTTAATTTAGTAAATAAAATAGCCTTGGAATTAACTTTGATGAAAATGGAATTTCGCATCTTTCGTTAGCTGAATTCAGCTTATGATTTCACTAGCACCAATGGTTATTATCATTTGGGAGTAAAGCAACTTATGAAAATTAACAACGGAAAACCAATTTCCAAACGAATCGAAAATGTTGAATAAACAAAAAGGGCTTCGGACTAATCCGAAAGCAAGGACTACGCAAAGCTATTTGAAGACATTTAAGGCAATACTTTAAAGTCATACGCGAGGCAGATGACGAAATAAGACTCAGTAAAGTAAGTACTATTTGCTACATTAGTAACTGGATATGTTTTAGGGAAAATAATAGACCCGTTGATTGCCGAAGCATTCACGCATTCCCCAGGCTTCTTTCAGATTAAAATGCCGCCAATTTTTAATGGCTATAATCGGCTTTCCCGGCACATATGTATACTGTGAACATTATCTCTTTTATTTACCTACACTTATAGAGCATTACGGAGTGTTATAGATTGAACTTCTCAAAATATATTAACACTCTATACTACTCTGTAAAAGCAAGTAATAGATACATAATCGGATACAGGCAACTTGCGGGTAAATCAAATAAATTGATAGACTGCTTTTGCTAAATTGATTATTCAGTTTTCAAACATCGAATGCCTTTGGTTTTCCAAGAACCGAGGGCTTTTTAATTTTTGGAAATATCTAGATTGAGTCAGTATCAAAAAGTCGACTTTTACCCGTTTCCTTTTCGCAGCGACATTGACATTTTCGGCAAACGGGCTTCTCGCACCGGCGGCAATCTTCAACTTTTTCGAGACCTTTATTTTCGCCGTAATCGCGGTTACCGCAAACACTGCATCTTTTTTCTTTCATAACGATAATTAAGAGATGGCACTGTATATTTTCAGCTTCAATTCTTCGTTTTCTAAATCATCCGTCAGAATTGCAAAAATTATCTCGTAAAGTAAATCCTTATCTATTTTTCCTTCGGCAACATACACGCTGATGTTTTCCATTTCAGTGTAAAAGTTTCCGAGACAATACATATACCCGTTTAAGCTGAGAAAATGTCCGCTCAGAACAATCGAAAGTCGCTTATTCCCATCCGAAAAACAGTGAAATTTATTAGTGCAGAAAAAAAGATGTGTCAGTTTATCCTCAAATTCGGGGTAATAATCGTCGTTTTTGATATGTTCGAGAACGCTGGCGAGACGATAAGCGTCCAGAATTCCGACTGAGCCGCCGCCGCTGATCTCGACGGTGCGCCGGTGAACGTCAATCGCGTCTTCGATGGTTAAATACCTGTATTCCATTATCTGTCTTTTAATCTTTTCATTACTTCTTTGGCTTCTTCCAATCGTTCGTCGAGTTCCTTGCTTTTTTCGCCCAAAAACCGCTCGAATTCATCGTGTCGGAGCGGCTGTAAATATCCTTCGAGCTGTTCGTGCAGGACCTGCCGGAAGCTGTAATCGCGGCTCGCCATTTTTACTCTGGCTTTCTCAACCAGAGGTTTCCAGAGGGCGTGCTGTTCAAATTCTTCAAACAATGCATCAACTTCAGCAACGTTCAATTTACGGTTTTTGGCTTTGCTTTCTTTTTCGAGAATTTCGGCAAATCCGCATTCGTATGATGCAATAATATCCAAAACTTCCGAATACATTGTTGAGCGAACTTTGTCCTTTTGTTCCAGCTTGAGTATTTTTCGATATTCCGCCGCATTTTCGCGAAAGATGCTAACGTATATTTTATTCGTGTAAATCGAAAATTTGATTTTGCCCATATCTACATATTCGATTAAGGCATTCGCAAACTGTTTTCGGTAATTTTCTTCGATGAAAGTGGATTGAAGAAAATCTTCGTCGCGCTGATTGACATACTTCGTGTTTCCACCCGCTCGCAGATTAACCGTATCGATCACAATATCCAGCATCGCTTGACGAACGATTCTGGCTCGTTCGCTTTCGGACATCAGCATTGCGAGATTCAAAAACGCACGAAAGTCGAAGATTCCCAAGACCGTCGTTTTGGTAAGGAAATCTGTTTCCTTACCAAACGCATCTCCAATAACTAACTTGAATTCAGCCAGACGTTTACCTCGAATAACCTCATAACCGCTACGACGTAATTCTTCGCCGTACACCTCGATATAATTATTAATAGTTCGTAGCGAAACTTCAAAAAATGCGGCGACCTGTTCTCTCAGGACGAATGTTTTGCCTTCAAAATCAATTCCTTTAATGCCGATAGCCTTTTCTATTTCCTGCAATGCGAATGGATTGTTCAGAATGTTTTGGCGGTCAATGTTCGATGTTGTTAAGTCCTTACTCATAATTTTCTCAGTACTTCGCCTTTTGGAAAGGATGATTTTGGTAACGAAAACCGTTTCGTTACCAAAATCATCCGATAGTTTTCACTTCCGTCTTTCACTTTTCGCCAAGTTTTATTGACGGTTTAATACCCGCAAGGGTATTTTTTGCTTCATCCGAGAAATTAACTTTAAGGGCTTCGCCTGCCGTCAATTTTTGGTTTGGCATCAGAAGTCCACTGGCTAAAAGCCCTGTTTGCCCTAATAGTCCAGTGGAGTTTGGGATCGGTTGAGACAAACTGCCGCCAAGCGGCGCATCGCTATTTCTAACAAAGCCGTTAAATCTATCTTCTATATGATTAACTCTTTTGCCAATGTTATTAATTGCCTCAAGCAGTAGATTGGTATCGTTTGACACTTCAGTTTTTGTTACTTGCGCGGCTTCAATTCCCAACAATTGAACAATTGAGTTAATGTTTTCAATTTTATCGTTGTAAGTATTTAACAGCGCGTTTGTAATTTCTGGTATTGCCTGTTCAATTCTGTCAACTCGCAGACTGGAATCATACGGGACAGCTCTTAAAGTCTGTATATCGAAAATTCGTGGGGTTAAATTATCATTAATCAGCGTGACCGGAAGATTAAAAGCCTGTCTTATTCCAAGCTCGTATAAAACATTCGGATTGCGCGAACTCAAATCACAAATTGCCATATCAGCTTCAACAATATGTTTCAAAATATCAATGATAATGTGATTTGTTTTGTTTATATTGTCAGCGCGAACCGGCTCAAAGCCTGCACTTAGGCAAGCAGGCTTTATAACATGGTCATAAACTCTTTTGAAATGCCCCGAATCGTATCCTTCTGAGTCAGAAATAGGCATAATTACGAAACAGATTTTAGGTGTTTCTTTCGAGTGTTCTTCTTTCACCAGTTGTTTTTTTTCTGCCATTTGTCGTTTCTCTCAAATCCAAGCTCGTGCGTCAGCTCCGCATTCATCGCTCGCTCTAATAGTGCTTTGGTTAGCTGCTTTAAAAGCCCGTTCTCGCCGAGCAAATCTCCGGGTTCTTGTAATCCCGAATCAACTCATCGAGTATCTCTTTTCTGATTGTCATAAAATGTAATTCTCCTTTTGTTTATAAAATTTGAATTACACAAAATTTCTTACAGCCCCCTCGTTACTGAAATTACGATTAAAACTTTAAAGCTCATTCGAATTTCATTTCTATTAAAACTTGTTGGTTTTTCCTTGTCCAAACTGCTATATTTGGAAACTGTTTCCGCTTAGAATACTCACCAACAGTTTAACATTCGCGGTTTTCTAATTTGACTACAAACTTTTCTACATTTAAATCAAATTATTAACTACCCGTTCTAAAACGAATGTTTTTAGATAGATAATTCGAATTAAAATAACAACCAAGGTATTTCACCTTTCAAGTATATACGCTCGAAATTGTTCCAAAAAGGGCTTGCTGCAGAATTACTCTATTGTATTTATAAAGGTGAAAAATTTTTACGCATTTACAGCGTTACTCATTTCAAAAGCGGCTAAAAATTCTTGAGTCCATTGTTTCTCTTCCGCGGTTAAATTGCCCTTAGCTACGTATCCTTTTGCGATTGCGGTAATAGCTTCAATATCGTAAATACCTTTTGATTCAGTCTTCCAATAAGTTATATATCTTATAGCTGTCATCAATGCGCTTTGATTTCTTGCGAACAAATCCAATAAATAATCATTTGCCTCTCGAAAATTATCGGCGTTCGCCGTGTCCGAATTCTTAACCCATGTTGAGATTACAAGCTGCCAGTCTTGATTGTTTTTGTAATCCTTGAAAACATCATTGCCTTCCTCGGTAAAACGCTTCCTCAACTTTTTAACTGTTTTATTCCTCAAATTTGTGGTATTTACCAGACTGATTAATCTAGGATAAGGTCGATGAGCAAGGTCTTCAATACGATTAAGAGCAAAAATAGGAAGCATTATGTTCGGAGCAGCTAAAATGCCTTGTTCAATCATACTGGAAATGTTTGCATCTTCGGACACTCTCTCAATCAATTTTAAAGTAAGATCGCAAACTATATACCACTCGGGTCTGCTGTATATCTCCTCACCGCCAGTATAATAGAACTTATTATTGTTTTGGCAGAGAACATTAATGATGGATTGAACAAGAATAAATGGAATTTCATGAACATTTCTTTCTGCTTTCCTCAAAAACTGATCGAGCCGATTTTGATTCTGCAAGTCCATAATGTCTGTCAGAATCAATTCTTCACGCTTACTATCCTCGGCGACCGCCCACTCTTGCATTTTTTCGCTGACTTCCAAATAACTTACACCATTTTCCGAATGAGTCAGCATAAAATAGTTGCCGAAAGATTCCGCGTCGGTAATTCTTTTTTGCCGAGAATAAACATTGTAGGGGTAAATGCCGGTTTCTTCGTAGTTACGGTTGTATGCTCGTTTGATATACAGCGGGAAGAGATTTTTAAGAAGTTCTAAAATTAATTCTTTATCGGTTTCTTGTACAAGCAATTGTTCGATGTGATTTTTAATTTTCTCAAATTTTTCATTTTCATGATTGGTTAACAATGCCGTGATTTTGAAAAAGTTACGACCATCGGAAAGTCCGGGCAGATAAAATCCGTAATTGTCCCAAATATCTCGGTAAACATTTGGGTAAAATGTTTGTAGTAATTCCAAAACGCAAAAATCAGAATAATCGATTTCCGTATGAATGATAGGTAAGGTGAACCGCAAGCCATTCAGATATATTTTGACTTTTCTCAAATCTCTAAAAATTCTCCAAATATAATTCTTATACAATACCGAAAAGTTTTCTTCAAACAATACTTTCTGATTGTCGGAGTATCCAATCTCCTCGAATAACTTCGTTAGATGAACATTCAAAAACTCATCTATTTTTTCTCTGTTTATTCTTGGCAATGGTATTTTCTTTTGAATGAATTTCTCTAAGTATTCATAGTCGACACCTGCAATTGTTTCGACTTTATTTTTGACGCGAACACCATCGAACGACAATAAAAAATAAGTGTGCTTGAATTTAGCGTTCAAGCGAATTAATTTGAATATCGACAATATTTCGCTAGGTTGAAGGCGGTCGATATCATCAACGATAATGAAGATTTTTTTATCCATAACATTAATGTATTCTTCAAGTCTCAATCGAATTTCTTCTAGAGTTTCCTCCACCTTCATTCCTATTTTGAGCCCGAAACCCGACATTTCAGGCGATAACAGCTTTTGGTATTTCGATAATGTTCGTTTGAATCCGGGGACAACCATCGTCCGGCGAACGCACTTTTCTAATTCCTGATAAAAAGAGTTCAACATCGCTTCTTCCGATGAAAAATTCCATGGTGCGTAATCGACGAGAATAAAATTTTGGTTATTCTTAAACTTTTCTTTTAGTAAATTAATAATCGAGGTCTTTCCTTGTCCTAAACGACCATCAAGACCGAAAACAAACGAATCGGCAAACGGCAATTCAATAACCTGACGGTAAAGATTTTCGACAAAAAAATCTCTTCTCAACAAATCTCTTGTTTTGTCTGGAATTGGCTCATCGCTGAACCACAGATCATCCCTCGCAGGAGGAGTGTGATGACCAGGTTTGACTACAAGTCGTAGCAACAGAAGAATGAACATAAAATAAGTAAATACAATCAAACCTTCAATGCCGAATTTTACCTTACAAACGAACAATAAAATTGCGAACAACAATAACCATGCAATATAGATGGGTAGAGTAAAATAAGATTTATTGTTTTTGAATGTGGTCAAATACTTTGTCAGTTGTTTGACAACCGCATGCACAGCTATCGAAATGGAGAAAATAATAACGGAGATTGTTCCCAATAAATAATAACTTGGCGGACAGTATGCGAAAATTTCATCAAAGGGAATACTCATTAATAAATTAGATGGAGTAAATGAAACAATGATGAGGGCAAGAAGAAAAATGCACCATAGTTTGAATGAATTTTGATAAAAATAGCTAATCATTTTTAGAAAATTTCAATATGACCTTAAGTATAATTTTTTGCGTTTTTGACTATTATATTCCTAAATGTAAATTTACTTTAAACAGTCGCCGACGTTAACACTTTGATTTTTCTGAATTTTAATCGTTCCTTATTGGTTTAATTCCTCGTAGCTCTGCTACGAAATTAAGGAAAAATAAAATTCCGATTCGATACGTCGCGGCTCTGCCGCGAGAAAATTTCATTAAAGTCCAAAATTGAGGAGATTTCAGTTTAAGAATTCGCTTCTAGAAATTTTGTAGAATAATCGGAATGCTAAATTTGTAGTAATAATTTTAAAGAACAAAAATGTCAGTCTGTTTCCGCCCGGCTACTTAATACATCTAATTCTTAAAACTCTTCCAGGAACTTATTCTTATATTGTTACCGGATTTTCCTAACCCGGTATTTCCATACAGCGTTTGGTATATGAACCAAAACAATTACTCGACAAGAAAAGCCATTATACGGTAATTTTAGTTCTGGACATTATAAAGTTCAATACCAGTGAGGAAAGAAGTGCCTACGCAGCTCTTGTACAAATATCGAGGACTAGAACCTTGGGAGTTTCTTTTGGACATTCTCGTGAACAATCGCCTCTACGCTGCTAAGTTCACGTCGCTGAATGATCCTATGGAAGGTATTTTTATTTATTACCAAGACGACGCATCGCCGAGTTTTATAACGCAGATGACCCAACATAAGGCTCAACTTGGCATCTGCTCGTTGAGTAAAACGCACAATAGCACTTTGATGTGGTCTTACTACGCAGCATCGCATCAAGGTGTTGTATTCGGTCTTGAGGTCGCTAATGATCAAATTGATATTGTCTCAATTAGCAAGGTCACGTACTCACGAGACAATATTTTTCGCGGATTTCTAGGGAGTGATGCAGCTACGGAGGCAAGGAAAGTCTTATCGAAAAAGCTTAGTCCTTGGCGACATGAAAAAGAAGTCCGCGTATTCTCAAAATCATCTTTTGTGCCGGTGGTGCTGAGGACAGCATACTTCGGTTGTCTGATGCCAGCACCTAAAAAGACTTTGCTCCGTAAAGTAATCGAGCGCCTGAACCCAACTATAGAAATCATGGAGTTAAAGCGTAATGACTTGGATCGTAACTTGGATTCCAATGTCATCTAGCAACTCACTTTACTTCCCTACGGCAAACTGGTTGAATGAGCTTGTTTGCTACGTCTCAAAAATTTACTAGCTTGGAAATCATATATATTGATTACCGCATTTTTGATAAAGATACAGACGGCAAAACCAAGAATGACCATTTCTCGAAGATGTTGATGGAAGCGCACAAACGCGGCTTTGCTCCACCTAAGTTTGCTTCGATAGCCGGTATGTCTCGATCGAGAATCCCAAACTGGTGCGTAGACTGAGCTGGCATTTTCTGAATGGTGAAATAGACGGTATGAGTTAGATCAAGAAAATGTAGGAAGACCAATTGAAGGAAGTGCTATCTAAGTGGTAAACGACCCATATAAAACCTTTCGTGTTAGCTTGCGACCGCCAAGAGTAGCTTGTTTAATTAATTCACATGATGCAAATTGGCAAGCAAAAATTTTAATAGCGATAGAGTCGTTTTCTCGAACTTGGGGTGGAGCGGGATTTATTATTATTCCGACTGACGGAAAAACTATATCTGAAACATTTTGGGAAATTCTATTATCTTATGATGCTGACTATCTTTGGATTTCGTATCAAACTAATGAACATTTTGAATTTCCTTTAATTTTATCTGATGAACTTGTAAAAGAACTTAAATTAAGACTTGCCCCTTTTCACTATGATGACAGCCATTTGACTGAACAGGACAGACAAACAGGATATCTACAAAATTTGATAATTAAGGGCGGAACTTATCCAGACTTTAAGGCAGAGTACCCTTACACTGACACAATTACAATTTTGCCAAATTGTGAACACCCAAACGGAATTGCTGAGATTGCAAATTTAGAAGGTCTCATAAAAGTATGGGTTGCTTCAACAACGGGATTAGCATCTTCAACATATCAAGATGAACTACAAGAAATTGGAATTGAAAGCCGATCTTTTGATTACAGCGAAAATCAAACTGGTCTTTTCGATATAGTTGTAAAGGGTATTCAGAGAGATTTGGTTGTGGAAGACGTTGCTTTCCCGTTTAATTTTGCAAAATCTAAACTTGGCTTGTATCGCTCTTTTGAATTTGCTTATTGGAAGGAAGCAACTTTAGTTATTACCGGGGAAGCTTTAGAGGATTTTTGTTTGTATTTTTGTCTTTCAAGAATGCGCTCGAAAGTAGCGTGGTTATTAACTTCTTGGTTACCCAAAGACTTAAACAATCAAGAACCGTTGTTATTCTATCAAAATACTCCTATAAGTCATTTCGCAACTTCACTGCGAAATTTAGAATGGGAAAACGGGAGAAGCGGCACAACTCATTTTATGAGCGTATCTTTAGGGGAAGAAATTCTTGAAAATATTCGCGAATTATTCAGACACAGAGAGTATTTAACAATCGCGAACGGATTACCTTTTGATGAAACTCAACTTGGAGTTGAAAACCACAGTGAAGATTTAGCGAAATCCATAAAGTTTTTATTACGCTATCCATTTAGAGTTTATGAAACTGGCAATTCCGACAAAATAGTTTCCAAACATTTTATCGGCTCAAATATGGCAGGATTTTTCGAACCGCCAAAACCTAAAAACTTTTCTAAAATTGATAAAGATCATCATTGGGTTTCTGATTTTTCGATTGATAAGCAACATTTCCCAAGACATCCATTGCTTGGAAAAGAGATTATAAAAGAGCCGATGACATATCAAACCCACGCTCGCGTAGGTAAAGACAGCATTGCTTTTGTTGATCCGAGAACTGGTTACATAAATGATGATATTGATTCGTGGTTAAGAAAACCAGAAATATATTTACCAACTGCTTACAATATTTTTGAATTACTTTTCAGGAAAAATGGTTACAAGACAGATATATCAGATAAAGGTAGATTTGCGGCGACCGCAATTTCAAAATTTGGAAATCTATCGATATTAGCCGACTTTCTGACTTCAAGGAATGGAAAAGTATTTGATAGGTACTCTATTAATGCAAAAGACAATCCAAAAGATGGGGGCTTGTTTTTGAAATCCGACAGAAGATCGTATTTAAGCTTTCAAACTTTTGAAACTGTCCTAGGGGAAAAGATTACAGCATCCAACCTGCTTAACTATTTACTCTTAATATCAGCTATACATCGCGGTTCAATTTTAAAATGCCAACTATGCAGAAACACCGATTGGTATCATATAGCAGAATTATCAAATGAATTTCAATGCAAAAGATGCAGCTTAAAACAAGTTTATTCACAATCCCACGCTCTAAATCAACCTGAACCAAATTGGTATTACAAACTTGATGAGGTCGTCTATCAAGCGATACTTCACAACTCAAAAGTTCCGATACTTGCAACTAATCATTTACGGAAAATGGCAAAGATTTTCGACTTTTGTCCAGAATTAGAGTTGAGAAATATATCAACTCACGATCAATTTCTTGAGCTTGATATTTGTTGTATTCAAGATGGTAAACTTTCTATTGGAGAGGCAAAAACTACAGATTACTTGGCAAATTCCAAAAGAGAAGAAAATGCCTTATTAACAAAGTATTTTGAGTTATCAGAAAAAATTGGCGTGTCACAAGTGATATTTGCTACTGCCAGTAAAAATTGGCAAGAAAACACTCAAAGAAGAATTTTGAGTAGATTTTCAAGTTCTCTAACTAAAGTTATTATTTTGACCCAAAAAGACCTTTTTGCATAACAACTTCAAGGCAATTTTCATCTAGTGATATGGTGACGGTGATTTATTTAGCCAATAATTAAACCTTTATGACTAAAAAGGTTCCGACAAAAAAGAATCTCTGTTTTGTTAGTGAAAAAGTTCCTCTTGGATCAAGACACATCATCCACGATAAAGTTTGACAGAACCTGCTAACTTTTCTTTACAAAGATAAAAAGCATTACTGTGTTTTACATCTTCCTGACGAAAAACTTGGCTCCTCCGAGTTATGGACTAAATACATCAGCCAATGTTGGCGAAATCAGAAACAACGCTTCAGGATAAATCCGCACCATCACACTCTGGGACTAAACAGGAAACTAAACGACTACCTACTGGAAGTAGGGAGGTTTGAAAACGGCGAATAAATTCGATGCGGATTCGTTTTCAAGATTTTAGAGTGCCGGAAAACAAAGTCTAATAAATTCTTTCAATTAAATTGCTGTAAATTCGCCTTTCATTTGCAAAAAAATTCGAGAAAAGAACATTTCAAGTTAGCGTGTGAGCGCGACGAGCTAATTACAACGATTAAAATATTTCAAACAGTTGAGTAGATTATGGACTTTACATCATCCTCAGAAGCGATTAGACGCGCGAAGTAATGGACAGAAAGCTGCTTGGTTCTAGCGGGACAAACGGACGTTTAGATAAACAAAAATTTTGTTAAATCTAATAATCGAAATTATTTCGACATGGCTGAAGTAATAAGAAACTTTATCTATTTTTGGTAGTGTCTTAAATCTGTGGTGCTGGCGTTCTTTGGTTTTGGGCGGAAATTTAATCTGATTGTGCGTTTTTAGTATAAGGGCATTTAATGTATGGTATCAATTTTGCTATACTAATGGAAATTACTTGACATTAAGAGAAAACGTGATAGTATCCAACTCTCATTAGAGTAGAGTGTCTGGATATAGGACAAAACAGAAACATTTGTTTTACCAAGACGTATAAATTAGCAGGGAGATTATAAAAAATGACGTCTTTATACTTATTATTAGGTTCGGTGTTGTTCTTCCCAGTAGTAATTAAATTTTTAGCTGATTTACTCAATTTTATCGAAAGAAATTTGCCTCCTGATTTAGATGAAGAGGAAGTAATACATAAATCTCAATCAACTTCTGTAAGGCAGCACATTTGATGCTTTAATGCCCACACCAATTGATGAAAACATTCGCAAACAGGCATTCTGGCTGTATGGCGTTATTGTAGGTTTAGCCATCAAAGAGGCTTTAACCAATGTGTTGCCGCACGTTTTTAGAGCATCAAAGGCGGGCGAAATGGGACAACATATGCCCGAAGTTGTCCGGTTGGTTCTTTTTTTAATCCTTTCCGTTAGGTTTTATCTTGGGGCGACACAATATTTCGATGAAGCATTTGAAAAAATACACCCAAGAATAGGCAGCGACGGAACAATAACTGAAGAAAACCAATATAGGAGAAAAAGTTTTGGGCTTGATTTTATAGTCGGCTTTTTTCATTTTTTGGTTTTTTCAGCGTTAGCACTTTCAATTACATATGATGAGACAGCACCAAACGAAATAAGCAATCTTTTATTTCCTGTTATACTATTGATTATTTTGCTTTATGATTTGGTTTGGCTTGTCTTGAACTGGAAAAATGACACTTTTCCACTAATCAAACTCTGGGCTACCCTCAATACAATAACAGTTATTTTCTCTGCCGTATGCTACTTTTTGGTTTGGCTTTATTATGTGCTGCAAGGTCTACAGTTTAACAGTATTTATGCTGAAATGATAGCTTTAGTTCCAGTGTTTTTAGTTAGTGTTTTGGATATAGCAGAATTAATAATTGGCAAACCTGTTATTCGGCATTTTCTTTCGTGGCTAGGCAATAAAATAACATCGCTAGGGTCAAAAGATGCTCCTGCTACTAGTTAGTAAAATAACTTCATACCAATCAAATCTTTTAAACTCCAAACTGTTTTAGTTATGCCAGCCTCCATTGCTGGTGTGCAACGTAAGGTTTTATGTATTCGGCAAAAGTTATAATAAGCGAAATACAAAGCTAAAGCGTAGTTAAGATTTTCCCACTTCTTAGAAAAACCATTTGTCAATCTCGTTAATCTACGCATTGACATTCGCATTGTCAGATTGCTTCTTTCGACATAGCTTGTCGAAACCTTTTTCATATCAGGATTGCCGCAAATCGCACGTTTTTTTATTCCGATACAGTCAGCCGCCGAATATCTGATTTCATCTGGATTAGGTTTGCCGTAAATTTTCACGACTTGTCCGTAATCGGCTTTTGTTCCGAGAACTTCATTAACGGTATGGTCATAGCCGCGAAAACCGTCTGTGGACATCTGGAAGCGTTTTGTCGGTTCGGTTGCCAGCATACAGTTTTTCCAAGAAAATCAGTGTATCTTGTTCCGTTCGCTTGCCAAGATGCCAAGCCACGATAAGTTTTGAATTTGATTCAATCGCCGTGAAAGTGTAAGCGTTTCCTATTTCTTCTTTATCACTGATACCTTGCTTGTTAGCCGTTTTTTGTTTCATTCCGACATACGCCCAAATTTCATCAGCTTGAACGTCGGCAACCTTGATATTTTTAACGAGGTTTTCTTGAATTGCCAAGCATTTCTTTCCAACCGTTTCGAGCATGGAAAGAATTGTATTGCGATTAACGTCAGTGATTCTTTCGGTGCTTCTGATGCTTGTTTCCTCAACAAGCAATTTCAGGCACATCAAAGCCTTTTCTTCGGAAAGATACATATTGCCAAGCGGTTTGTTTTTCGGTTCGTTAAATCTCTTACCACAAGCCAAGCAGTTGAATCTTTGATTGCCGTTTCGGTCTTTGCCGTTTTTCTTTGAAATTGAATCGCAGTTTGGACAGTTCATAATTTATTTTATTCGCAAGCATCTTTTTAATTTGACAATCAATGCTTGCATAAACTATATTAGATTTTGCAAGCATAAAAGTCAAGCAGTGCAAGCATAAATTATGAAGATAAATGAAGAAAAGAAAGAAGATATTTCAAAATCAAAGGCAAAAGGTGGTTTTGCCAGAGCAAAGGTCTTAACAAAAGAAGAAAGGTCTGCGATTGCCAAGAAAGCAGCAGCGGCGCGGTGGGATATGGCAAAAGCAACTCACGGCGGAGACTTAACGGTTGGCGGTAATGTAATCCCGTGTGCCGTGCTAGAAGACGGAACTCGCGTATTGTCTAGAATTGAATTTATTAAAGCTATCGGACGGCGCGGATTGCCTAGTGGCGGGCGAAAATTTGACAGAGAATTTGAAGTGCCTGTTTTTTTAGCTGCGGAGAACCTCAAACCATTTGTTAGTAGTGAGTTAATGCAAAATTTGAAACCGATACTTTTTAAGCCGTTAGCCGGTGCGCCGCGTGGCGGTTTTTCTATCGGTTACAAAGCGGAATTGTTACCGCAAGTTTGCAATGTTTTTTTGGAAGCTGCCGATGTAAAAGGTGTGATTCGAGCAAATCAATTACACATCGTAGAACAATGTAAAATTTTGATTCGGGCATTTGCGACTGTTGGTATTATTGCGCTCGTTGACGAAGCAACAGGCTATCAATATGACCGCGCTCGCTTTGCTTTAGAAGAAATTCTTGAACAGTTTGTTGCGAAAGAATTGCGAAAGTGGGTAAAGACTTTTCCTGATGAATTTTATCAACAGATTTGCCGTCTTAAAGGTTGGAATTTAGCTGACATTAACAAAAGAGGCGCGATTTTTGGTAAATTAACAAACTATCTTGTTTATAGACGACTTGCGCCTGGCGTTCTTAAAGAATTGCAAAGGCTAACGCCGAAAGATTCAAAAGGCAGAAGAAAGCAAAAATACTTTCAAAGGCTAACAGATGATATTGGACACCCGCGATTAAGAGAACTTTTATCTTCTGAAATTGTCTTAATGAGAGTTTTTGACGATGGCGAGTGGGAAACTTTTGATAAGGCTATTAACAGAGCAGTTCCGATTTACGGTGATTTACCGCTATTTGACGAATTAGAAAATACTGAAATGGATACAGCTATGGTTTCGTTTTAGATTTACCGTTTTTTCTATTATCCAAATCTTTCGCCGCAGATTTTTTCTGCGGCTTTTCTTTGTCCCAATCCTCACTTTCGGTTTCTTCGACAATCTCATCAAAGATTGATTTAGCTAATTCGATTTCATCTTTTCTTGAGTTAGGTTTCTTCGGCATAATAAAATCAGGTTATCATAAACAAAAGTGTGGTGCTAGAACTTATTTATTCCTAGCACCACAGATTTAAGACACTACCCTATTTTTTACCTGCCTGGTGATTACGAAAACAAAATTTTGTAATTTTACTTTCCATGCCCCAAAGCCAAGGTATTAGAAGTGCATGTGGTGAGAACGATCTTCATTCAATAAAAAAACTATTCGCTCTGAACGAACAGTTTTCAGCAATAAACTTTCAGGAAGGTAATTTGACCCGTATTGAAAACCAAATGCGCTTGAATACAGGCATAGCTCCGAATCTATCGCGTTGTAATCTCATCTTTATGGTGATTTGCTGTTCAAATTCATATGAAAATCATATTGCAAATCTGACTTTATAATTGATATTTGACACAAAAGCATAATCACGCTTACATCGTGTCTAGGCGGGTGAAAAGAAATATTTTCATCAATAGCTTACTGGGAAAAATTATTTACGATTTGATTGAAAATAAGTAGAAGTAAAAGAAAAGTAAAAGCCAACCAATAAAGGTTGGCTTAAATTTAAGTTCTAAAAATTACACAAGACCAGCAGGTCTGGAAAACTAATTCGTTCGCGTATAGTCGAACCGCCTTTATATTTTGGGTTCGATCAATGTATAGCAAGCCTAATTTCATTTAGGCGGAGGTCGAATATGCCCCAAAATATATTTCCTAATTTTGCGAAAACAGACGTAAGCTGCGAATTCTTAAATTCAGAGTCGCTTTCCATCGCAAAAGATGAATCTTTCTTTGGGAATCTGGGAGGTGTCGAATGAAACCTCCTGAAACTGAAACGATTGACTCAGCCGCAGAAATCGCCTCGCTTAATTCATATCTTGACTGCCTAAGTGAAAGTCAGCTCAAGCGATATGCCGAAAACTACCGCCTCGTTCTGTTGATCGAAAAGGGCGCATCGGTCAATGAATCACTCAAAGAATTGAACATCAATCGTCCGCGGCGAACCGTTCAAGATATGGTCGCCAGGTACCGCCAGTTCGGCGAGTCCGGTTTGCTTGATAAACGCTGGAGGGCAAAGAAACCTACGAAGGTCTTAATTAAGGAAGTAACTGACATTGCGCTCGCCTGGTATTTTGAACGCTCAGCAGCCGGTTACAGGGGCATCGCCGAACTAACCGCCGAGAGCTGCCGGAAAAAAAATTTACCTGTGCCTTCCGAAAGCGCAGTTAAACAATATCTGTGCGCGCTGCCCGAGGGAATTAAAGCAGCCCGTAAAGGAAAACTCGGGTTAAGGAACTGGCAGCGAAACATCGCCTCCGTCGTCCAGCAGCAAAAAACCACCTTCGCCAATGAATTATGGCAGGGTGATCACACCCCGCCTGAAATTTGGATCAAGCAAAAAGTTCAGGGGATTTGGGAGCCGGCTAAGGTGCATCTTTCAGCTTTTCTGGACGATTTTTCCAGAGCGATTCCCGGTTTTACCATCTCAACGAAATACTCAGATGCTTGGTCGATTTCAATTTTAAGCTATTACGCAATGATGCCGAAAAAAGATCCTAATTATCTTATATGCGGCTTACCTTTCGGCATCGAAAACGATTGCGGCGCGGATTGGATCAGCGAAGCAGTGCAGACCGGCTGGCAAAGTTTGGGCATTGTTCCATATATTGATCACCCATATTACCCCAATAGCAAGGGGAAAGTGGAGCGCTGGTTTAGAACTTTAGATACCAGCTGTTTAAGAAAACTTCCTGGGCATTTCGATTCCATTGGAAGAACCCACGGCGCAGCGAAGCAGCACGTTCATAAGTTATTAACGCTTGAACAATTGCGCGAGCAAATTACTAACTGGATCGTCAATGTTTACCACCAGTCTATTCATCGAACGACGAACAGAAAACCAATCGAAATGTGGGAAGAAAACGTGCATTTTCGTTCCGTCGATGAAAATGATTTAAGGATTTTTCTGCTTAAATTTGATAAGGAAAGAACGATTCGCAACGATGGGCTCGAGATGACGATTGACGACGAAAAACATCAATATTTTTCCCGCGCTTTTGAGGGAATGCAAAAGCGAAGAGTCCTGATTCGCTATAACCCGGAGCAGATGGAAACAATTTGGGTTTACTGCGCCGCAACTCGGGAATTTTTATGCCAAGCGTTTGACAAAAAGTCTGTTCCTTATACCGACATTAAAGATGCCAGAAACGCCGAAAAGCAATTTTTAAAGGGCTTTCAAGCCAAAACCGCCGAATACTTTGAAAATGTTTTGGCAAATGACCGCTTAGTCGAGCAGGAAAAAGAATGGAAGATCGCCAAACAGAAAATTAAGAAGATGCCCAAGCCGGAAAAAGTCGAAGACAATACCGGCGACGCCGCGGTCAAAGATTTGATCAACCGCTTTCGCCAAAATGATCGCAGCAGATAAAGATTCAAAGAGGAGGGTTATACTTATGTACCAGCAAAATAAAACATCAACATCATCAACCTTCAGATTTCCAATTCCGAGAAAAAAAGTCATTGTGGAAACCGAGCTTATGCGCGAAATGGAAAGCCGCGTTCTGGCGATTCACGAACTGTGCGGGTTGTGCGCCTGGTATGGAAGCAGCGGAGCCGGCAAAAGCACCAGCGCCGAATGGATGACCGGGCGGATTAACGAGGCTTTTGATTCCAACGATGAATATTCATTCAAAGCCGTAAAATACGAAGTGGGAAAAATCAAGGCGGGTTGGGGTAACGAAGCCAAAAGGGCGATCAGAAGTCTTTATTCCGCCGTCGCCGGACTGACCATCGACGAAGGATTTTACGGGCGCAGCACCGCCGAGGAACTAGCCGACCTTGTCATCTACACAGCGCAAAAAGAGCAACTTCAAGTCGTATTCGTGGATGAAGCCGGGCTTCTTTCGCTCGATGCCATAGGCGGCTTAGTTCTGGTCAGCGACAAGGCAAAACAACTGGAATTTAACTTAACAATTGTTTTGATCGGAATGGATGATCTGCCACAAAAGCTTGACCCGAAACGCCGCCCTCAAATTTACCGCCGCATTCACGATTGGTGTTATTTCCGGCATTACGATCTTGAACAGACCATCGCTCTGCTGAAAGCCTTGCATCCGCATTTTGCATCTCTCGATAAAACCCAGAGATCCGATTGGGAACAATTCAAGTTCGTTCATGAAATTTCAAACGGGCTTCCGGGCTTCATCGTGCAGTTTATCAGCAGGTTCGATGCCCAATTCAAGGTTTCACCGGAAAATATCGATACTACGTTTCTGCGCGCCGTTCATTTGCGAACCGTTTACGATATGCAGGATATGTTTGAACAATCAAGGAAAAACGGTCACTCGATAAATGTCGCGTCCGAAGCCAAGGTTAATAACAATGAATCAATTAAAAAGAAAAAAACGGCAAACACCAAGTAAGAATCTATTGGCGAAATTAAATTTCAGCCCTGAAGAAATTATCTTGCTTGACGGGCGGGTCATTAACTGCCAGCTAAAGTTTGAACACCGGATAGTGTGGCAAGCTCTGGAAGCGGCAAATTCGGTATTCAACCGGGTCGTTAATGCGAATGAAGTCCTCGCATCTTTGACCGGAGATGAGAAAATTCATCTCCAAGGAACTTATACGAAAAATCTGGAAGTTGCCCTTACGGTAATTTTGGAATTGCTATCGAAACGCGACTTAGTGTTTACCCGAAATAATGGCAAGCGACGTTATTTCGGTTCGCATCGCATACTAAACCTAACGGCATCGCAGATGCCGGAGCCGCTCCTTTCTCGCCGGCGATCCATTTTGAAGCTGGTTTATGAAGTTGTTGAATTTTACAATCGCCCCGTGAGAGCCGCAGATATAATTGAATTAGTAGAAAAGCAGAATAAAAACCTGTTTATTGAAAAAAAGTTAATTGTCAGAGACCTAATAAATCTTTCCGAAACCGGCGAACTGCAAATTGCCGGCGGCGTTCGCGGCGACGGCGGCGGGAGGAATTTATATTTGCCGGCTGAATTCAATTTGGAAAATTATTTATACGATCAATCAATAACTTGGCTCGATTGCGTCGCCAAAGCGTTTAACGATTCATGGAATGAACACGCCGCAAATGCAGCGGCTGGCGATAAACTGCCGGCGGCTGTCACAACCGCCGAAATCCGCGAACGCCTGGAAGCGTCGACTTTTCCGCATCCTCGTTTGAAGCATCCGAAGTCTGTTACCAACGCAATGAAGCAGTTAAGTGAGACTGCCTTTCCGCTCGTCAAGCGCATAAAAACAAAAGCCGCCGGCGCGGTGCTTTGGATTCCATTAGATGTGCCGGAAAAAGAAATTTCGCATTTCGGCAAAACAGGCGACAATTCAAATAAATTGGCGATTGCCGTTAAGCGCGCCGAAAGCAAACTGCACCGCCCGGTGTCGATAGCCGATATCAAAAAAGAAATTCAAGCCGATGTCTACCTAGTTCCCGATGGCAGCCAATCATTAGGTAAATTATTAAGCGAAATAAGCAAATCAAAAATTGCCGGATCGGACGGCGAGCGCCGGGAAAGAGTTAATACATTAATTCAAAGATCCGGTAAAGCAAACGGCAGAACTTATTATGTTTCGGAAAATCAAGATGCTGGAAAATCTTCAAGTTTTATACAATACCTGAATTGCAAAGCTGCCTGGCAACGCTTCTCCGCCGTTGAAAATATGGAAGCAATTGAAAAATGCAAGCTGTCTTCCGTAAAATTCGGAAGAATGCTTTTGCTTAGAAATGAAGCTGAACGAACTCGTCAAGAGCTTTTTAGATTAATTGATGAAACTAATTCAAATTCGCAAAGTGATATTAAAAGTCTGTTTTTTGAAACGGAAAGGGTCGCTGGAAGCGCAGATAAATGGCTGTCCATAAATCATAGTAGCAATCTACCCAACCAAGTAGAAATACATACTCCCGGTTTAACGGCAGAAGAATTATTGGAAATTTATCGACCTCTTTATCCGGCTGCCGCAAATATAAAGAATACCAACCGTATTATCACTTTGTGTAAATCACAAATAAGGCGTATCCCCAACGACAAATTTATTGACCGTTTCAAATTTAAAGGTATTGAAGCCTGCGAATGGTTATTTGATCGAACGGATGCGTTAATTTATGCCGGCATCAAATGGGGCGGAAAGGAATGCCGCTATCAAGCTTTAACTGCTAAATCCGAACTAGGATTACTCCGCGATGATAGATTTTTGATACCGGAACTAAAATTACCTGATTCCGAAACAAAAATAACTGCCATATCCTGTCTGGCTTTTTTACAAACTGAAGAAGCCGGAAGTAACCTGACCTCTATTTTTAAAGACAACCTAATCTATCGCATATGTTATTCAGCGATATGGGCAACCGCATTTGTTAAAAATAAACAGGGCTTGTCATCAATTTTGCAGGGTGAAACTTTTGGCAACGATAAAAGGTTAAATCAATTTGCAGAAACTGTTATTAGCTCCGAAGACGAGAAATTATGGCTACTATAAAAGCTTAATCAATAAATTTGAGGGTGGCGAAATACAAATAACCAGCGCCCTAAAATCCAGGCGAAATACAAATAACCGGCGGGCGGAATATAAATAACCGCAAGGCAAAATAACCTTCGCGCTTTTAACTCTTTCGCATTTGCGAATGAACCTGCACAACTAAACCTCAACGGGAGCCGGCTTCGATAGTCGGCTTCTTTTTGTTCAGTTTTATTTGTTTTTAAGCGAAAGAGGAAAATCTTTTATAAAAGACCTCTTGCGAAATTAGTCGGGTATTTGAAAACTTTTGATAAAGATGGCACAACTATCTGATTGGAGCAAATTTGATGAGATACGAAAAAGCAAAGGAATTGAAGGATCAAG
>Ga0136618_10000034_pt1 | contig 30399 bp, 39 predicted proteins | sample AntDrymUQ3302106_2_FD_104805 | JGI IMG/M metagenome (GOLD analysis project Ga0136618, IMG submission 104805) | Polar desert sand microbial communities from Dry Valleys, Antarctica - metaG UQ330 (21.06) | ecosystem: Environmental > Terrestrial > Soil > Desert | place: Antarctica: Dry Valley... | reverse complement strand
CTAAATTGTTTCCCAAGAAGATTCATGCGACTAATCTAAACGGTTTTCTGTTGAAGATAGCTTTGTTCTTATTCGCCTATCAAATTGATAAGGCTTTTATTCAATAACTGGCAACTTGGGTTATTTAAAATGTCCTGCTTTCGGGTTGACAGCGCACAATCAGCCCAATCTACAAAAATCGGTTTATTCTGCTTTTCAGCTGACAGACGAGCATCTGCAAGGTTGTCCTGCCACATAATTGTATGTCTCATAATTTTTCCTTTCAGAATTAAAATGTTGCTTTAAATGCAGCGCTAACTCAGGCGAAGCTGTCGAACAGTCGAGTGGATGCGAGCGAAACCGAATTCACCCAACTCCGGGCTTAACGGGTGCCGTTTTTATGAGGCAATCTGTTTGCCTCTGGTCCAATGGTTTATTGGGTTGCGGTTTGCCCAGAATGTTGACTATCACGACTCCGCAAAGGGCAATGCAGCCGCCAACGAGAGACATCCACGAAGGAATTTCCTTAAGCCAAACGAATGCGATCACGATGGCGGTTGCCGGAATTAAATATAGGTAAACAGCGGCTTTTGAAGCCGGCATTTGCGACAATACATATGACCAGCAAAGATAACCGACGGTTGAAGGAAATACGCCCAGGTAAATCACCGCGAGAGTTGACGAAACTGACGCGGCTTTTATTTGTTGCGTCAGTCCGGGTAGAAAAACGAACATTCCAATTGTCCCCGTCCAAATCGCGTAGCAAACAACATTAAATGCGCCATACTTTGCAAGTAGCGGTTTTTGCAGGACGGAATACAGACCTAGAAAAAGAGCCGCGCACAGAAGCGCAATTGCTCCTGTGCCCAACTGCAAACCGCCGCTTTCGCCAATTGCAATTAAACTGACACCGGCGAAGCTGACAATCATTCCGAACCATCCAAATAAATTAACCTGCTCTCGCAGGAAAAAGAGCGACAGCAATGTCGTAAAGATGGGAACGGTATTGACAATAAAACTTGCCGCGCCTGCCGTAACAGTCATCTCGCCATAATTAAGCGCGGCATTATAAGCGGCAATACCAAAAAAACCGGTGAGTAAGATGCGCGGCAGATCGGCGCGTTCGGGCAAGCGTATTCGGTTGAAAAACGCCAATAGAACGAGCAAACAGGATGAGACAAGAAAACGGCTTACAGCAAGATGAAAAGGCGAATAATCTTGCAACGCGGCTCTAATTCCTGCAAATGCAGATGCCCAAACGAGCAATGTTACTCCGAGCGTGATAATGATTTTATATCTCATTCAACTTTTACAACTATACGTAGCTGTTCGACAAACAACATTGGTAACGCGAAGAGACCCAACGGCGGAATTTATGTGGGGCGAAACCGAATCCACGCAATTTCAGGACTCATAGCTTCCAAGTGCCTTTTTGTTAGGAGTTTCTCCAAGGAATTTCCTGTAATACCCACGAGTTACCGTCGGGGTCGCTGAAACGAACAGATTTAACGCCTTGCCCGTGTTCGTCAATCTCACCGACACCAACGCCCCGGTCAGCAAGTTCTTGACGAGTTTCGGCGATGTCCGCGACGACCAGATGCAAAGCCTTGACCGAGCCGGGCGGCATTTCAGGAATTTCCGGCAGTCCAATGCTAAGTAAAATCGAACAAGCCGAACCGGGCGGTGTTAGTTGAACAATTCTCACGGTTTCACTGGGTCGAACATCATGGTCGGCATTAAACCCGACTTGTTCAACGTAAAAGGCTTTGGCGCGGTCAACATCAGAAACGGGTACTGGTACAAGTTCAAGTTTCATATCCATACTAATTTTTTGCTCCTTTCAAAACTTTATTTCGACTTTCCTCGCCTAACAAAATGCTTAGTCTCACAGAGAAACAGTTTTTGATTAGCATCGATTATTTTTTAACCGATGGTTGAAATAAAGCTCGAAATGCTTTCAGCGCGGCTGGATGATAAATTGTCGAATGTTTTTCGTCAGGCATTTTCTCGAAGTGCCAGATAATGCCGGATGGCGCATTTTTGCCGAGAACGTTCGCAAATTTCTGCACGACTCCTTCAACCGCTTCCTCGCTGCTTTGGGCAAAATACAAAGTCTTCGCCGGTTTAGGACGCGCACGCAAACGCTCGGCAGCATCATTGACTAATTTTTGATTGTTCCAGTAAAGGCTTGGGTCAAAGGCGATATAAGTATCAAACAAATCCGGTTCGAGCAGAAAAGTCTCGACCACAAACAAACCGGCAAGAGACTCGCCGACTATCGCTGTTTCATCAGTCGTTCGGTAGCGAGTTTTTATCTCCGGCATCAATTCATTACGAATGAACTTTCTAAACGCGGCTGATCCTCCGACGCGCGGGGCAATTTTTTTGTCCTTCTCATTTTCAGTCGGACCGGTCATATCGCGCCGCCGCTCGGTATTTTCAATGCCGACCAGCAAAAACGGGCGCATCGTTTCGTTGCCGACCGACACTTGAACAATACCGGCGACATGCAGGAAATCCTCGGCAATTCCTCCGTCAGGCATGTAGAGAACCGGAACACGGAAGGCAGGAGATTCTTTATAACCGGGCGGCATATAAACATTAATGATGCGTTTCTCACCCAATATCTTGGAATCAATCGAAAAGGTATCGCCAATAACTAACGGCGAAGTCTTATTCTGTGCAATCACTGTCGCGCAGAATGCGGAAAATACCAGAAATCCCCCGATAATTGCCTTTTGTAATCCATTCATATTCTTACTTTCTTTACCTGCGTTTTAGATTAATGTTTTGGTTTTTGAATTAGTTGGTTAATTCTTACCGGAAAATTTTCATTTGTTCTTCAGCAACGAAGTTTAGCTCTGTTACTTCCTCGCTGATATTGAGGACCTGCGGAGAAAACTGAAAGCGTTTAGAAACGACTGTCACTATTACAGTTTGACCTGCCGGAATGTCTTCAAAATGATAATAACCGAACGGATTTGTCCTAAAGGCGCGAGCGTTTCCTTCGGAATCAGTCAAATAAACAATAGCATTTGCCAAACCGCGTTTGCGGCTTGCCAGTACTCTACCGGAAATGGAGACAGAAGCGGCGGTTGGCGGTGCGGCGGAGAACCTCAAAACGCGGTTATTTCCGTAGTCGGCGACGAATAAGCTGCTTGTGCTTTCATCATAGAACATACTTACCGGATTATTCATCGAGACAGCAGAGACGCCGCCGGTGTTTGCCGTGCCGGTCGTAAAATCCGGCTGTCCCAAAACTATCGAAGCGGGTGCGCCGTTTGCTGCGGTCCCGGCGCTGTTGAAAATTAGTACTCGGCTATTGCTAAAGTCGGCGACGTAAAGGCGGTTGTTTGCATCGATTGCTACGCCCTGCGGAAGTTTAAGTTTACTTTGCGTAGTGCCGCTCGTGACGGTTGCAAAATCGGGTTGACCAAATACGGCATCGGCGTTTGCGCCGTTCGGCTTGGTGTCCGCGGCGTCAAAGCGCAGAATGCGGTTGTTATTTGCATCGCCCACATAAAGCCTGCCGCCGGTGTCGAGCGCAACGCCTGCGGGTTCGCTCATTTTGTTCGCGCCCGCGCCAAACGTAACGGTCGCAAAATCCGTTTGACCGAGAACGCCGTCAGCATTTGCGCCGTTTGCCTTTGCCGCCGCATTGTCGAACCTGAGAACGCGATTGTTAAAGAGATCGGCGACCCACAAACGCCCGCTCGAATCGGCGAAGACGCTCGCCGGATTATTCATTTTATTCGCGCCCGCGCCGGCGGTCCTGGTCACGAAATCCGTTTGACCGAGAACCGCGTCGGCATTCGCGCCGTTTGCCTTTGCCGCCGCATTGTCGAATCTGAGAACACGCTGATTGTTGGAGTCCGCCACCCATAAACGTCCCGCAGCGTCAATGCTAACATCGCCGGGACTGGACATTTTACTCTGCGTAATGCCGCCTGCTGAAGTTGTAAAATCGGGTTGACCTAAAACGGCTTCCGCAGAAGCTCCGGTTGTCATCGCCGCCGCCGAAGTGAATCGCACTACACGGTTGTTGTTTTGTTCGACAACAAAAACCTTTTTACTCACAGGATCAACAACTGCGTTTAACGGTCGAAAAAACTTTGAGGCGGTCGAGCCTGACGTATTGGTCGTAAAATTCGGCTGACCCAAGACGTTCGAGGCGGCTTGGCGGTTGGTAAAATTCGCCAGCGGCTCGATGAATCTTTGTGTTGCCCCGGCAAGAGCATAGTCGGCGATTAAAAAAGAAATGAAAAGCGCGAAAAACGTTACCAGCCGCCGTGCGGAGTTCAATGATTTCATTTTGTTTTTTGTTTGTTTAGTAAATTTAGTATTGCGATTGTTTTTATTATTTTAATGAATAGCGGTGCTTGAACAAGTGCCAATTTTGCCTTTTTAAATTAGACCAATTTGGCAAGTTAATACTTTTGCTATGATTTTTACGTCTTATCGAAAGCTCTGAGTTAGGCTTAAATTAATAATATTAAGTTTGTAAATCAATTATTCTTCTGGAAGCGGACGGAAATGCCAATTGTGTCAATTTGAATAAAGAGTGGTCTTGAAAGTTAGTTGAAAATTGGCACTTGTTCGATTTCAATTTTCTTTTAAAGTAATTATTTTGGACAAATGTTTTTTGGAAAATATAAACAAGCTAAATGTTTAACCGGCAAGGCGTAGCTTAAATTAAGAAATGACTATGATTACTCAAACGGAAAAGGCGAAAATATTCAAGTCGCTGCACGAACGTGCCGGCGCATTTATTATACCCAACCCGTGGGATTTAGGTTCGGCGCGGCTGCTTGCGAATTTAGGATTTGAAGCACTGGCAACGACGAGCGGCGGTTTTGCTAATTCGCTCGGGCGCCTTGACGGAGAAGTTACGGTTGATCAGGCAATCGAACATTGCCGCCAGATTTGCGCAGCAACTGATTTACCGGTGAGCGCGGATTTGGAAAACTGTTTTGCGGATGAACCGGAAAAAGCGGCGGCGACAATTCTGCGGGCGGCGCAAGCGGGAATAGTCGGCGGTTCAATCGAAGATTATACGGGTAATCCGTCGAATCCGATTTACGAATTTGATTTGGCGGTCGAACGCGTTCACGCCGCTGCGGAAGCAGTGCATACGCTTGATTTCCCTTTTATGCTGACTGCGCGAGCCGAAAATTTGCTTCATGGTAGAGACGACCTCGACGATACAATTCGACGACTGCAAGCGTTTGAAAAGGCAGGGGCAGATGTGCTTTTTGCACCGGCTCTTAAAACGCTTGATGAAATTCGATTGGTGACGGACGCTTTGAATAAGCCGGTTAATGTTCTCGCGCCGTTTATTAAAGGTGTGACTGTCGCGCAGCTTGCAGATGCAGGAGCGAAACGCATTAGCGTCGGCGGAGCATTGGCGGGCATCGCTTATATCTCTTTGGTTCGCGCGGGGCGAGAAATGAAAAATCAGGGAAGTTTTGATTGGACATCCGATTTGGCATTAAGGGGTGATCTGAAGAAACTGTTGAGCTGAACCAAACGATTCGGCTGTTTATTTCAAGGCAAGCGAAAAATAATGCGCTTCGATAATCATTTGCTTGTTCAGATAAAAGCGGTGCGCTCCGAATCTTTTGACGTGCGAAACTAATTTGATTTGGTCGCAGTTTTCGCGCTTCGCATACTCGACAATCCAATCAAACAACGCGCCGCCGTAACCTTTTGAGCGTTCGCCTTCTTTTGCCGCAAGGTCTTCGACTTCCAGATATTTTCCGCCCGAAAGCCATTCGGAAACTCTGAAGCCGCCGACGGCTTTAACTCCTTCGTCATTCAAATAAACGAGTTTGAAATTCGATTCATTCATCTGCCTTTTAACTTGCGTCAAAAATTCGTCCGCGGAAATGTGCGGGCGCAGTTCAACCATCACTGGATAACAGTTTTGAATTTCTTCATCGGTTTGAGCCAGATTTATTTTTCTATTTATCGGCATAAATGGCTTTATGAATCTAAATTCAGACTATTTTTTTTGTCATCTGAAAGATGATTTTCTTCGATGATTTTAAGATGATGAATTTGATGACCGACGAGAGCAAACCCCAAAGCCAAAATTGATACTTCGTATTTCCAGTTTGTTCCCTTGATAAGCATAACTTCATCGTCGAAACTCTCAAACAGCGTCTTAGTCGAAGTGCGGACGGCTTTTAATTCCGCAATTAAACTGTCTATCGAGCGTTTTTCGGCATCCATATTTGCCGCAAGTCGGTTTTGGTCAATGTCCTGCGGGATTGAACCTTCGCGTCTTGCAAACAACATTGTTCGGAAAGCCCAAATTCGCTCAAAATCAATGACGTGCTGCAAAATTTCCTTCGCCGTCCATTTGTTAACCGCGGTTTTTTTGCTGCCGGTTTTCTCCAAAAGATTTTTGTCTAACTCGTCCAACTGGCTGATGTTGTCATCGAAAGCCTGCGATAATTCGACATCAGCCACAAGATTTATGTAGCGGTCAAAATATTCGGGCAGCGGATTAATATCTGATTTTTTCATATCTTTTTTTAAGTAATTGTGCAGCTCAACGACTTTTAAGTTTCACCCATACAATAAGTTTCCATAATTAAATGAAATTGGTATCAGAACAAGAGCCACTTTTTATTTTTATAAACAGACCATTTCATTTAATTGACAAACGATTCAAGGGCTGGATTTTTTCAATTATTACGATATTGAGAGCAAAACGTAATGACTTGTCTTTTACGACATTGGCAAACTATCCGGGCTTTATTGTCGCGCAGGTAGATTGGTATCAACGATTTTTTACTGAGTGGCTCTTTTAATCGTATCCATTTGGTTTAATATGATTAATTTGCCGCGTATTATGGACGGATTAAACGTCCGCAAAATTTATTATGACTACAAATACAACATCTGTGCTGACAGAGGAAAAGGTCGAGTCGCTGCTGCTGAATGAATCAAAACGCGCATTACTTTGGGAGCGCGTCACAGCCGCGATTGAGGAACACATTACGCGAATTGACGAGATGGCGGTTGCGCCGCCGATAGATGTTGCGGAAATTTGCTCGCGGCTTTCCGCATTTGACTTCAATCGAGGATTTGAACCGCTTGAAGTTTTAGATTTCGCCGTCGAAAATTTACGCGCGTTTCAAGTTCACACGCCGCACCCGCGTTATTTCGGACTTTTCAACCCGGCGCCGACCGCAATGGGAATTGCAGCGGATGCTTTGGTTGCCGCTTTCAACCCGCAGCTTGCCGCGTGGAGCCACAGCCCGTTTGCGGCGGAAGTTGAGCGTCATTTAATTGTCGCCTTCGCGGAGCGTTTCGGCTACAAAGCTGAAACGGCGGATGGCACGTTTTGTTCGGGCGGCGCGGAAGCTAATCACACGGCTCTGCTCTGCGCGCTGATGGAAAAGTTTCCGCAGTTCGCCGAAAAAGGCTTGCGCGGGATAGACCGGCAGCCCGTCTTTTACGTTTCTTCGCAAAGCCATCATTCTTTTACCAAAGCCGCCAGATTTTGCGGTCTCGGCACAAATTCAATCAGAGAGATTAAAGCCGACGCGCGCTTTAGATTAAACGCCGAGGATTTAGCAATTCAAATCGAGATTGACCGCCGTAATAATTTTGTTCCCTTCTTTGTCGTTGCAACTGCCGGCACGACAAACGGCGGGACGATTGACGATTTAATTGCCGTCGGCGAAGTTGCCCGGCGCGAGAATTTGTGGTTTCACGCGGACGCGGCGTGGGGCGGAGCGGCGGTTTTTGTTCCCGAATTGCGAGAATTTTTTCGCGGCATCGAACATTCCGATTCGATAACTTTTGACGCCCACAAATGGTTGTCCGTCCCGATGGGCGCGGGAATTTTCCTGACTCGTCACGACCGAATTTTGGGCGAGGCTTGTCGGGTAACGACCGAATATATGCCCCGCGACGCGAGCGATTTCGGAGTCGCCGACCCGTTTACACATTCGATGCAGTGGTCGCGTCGTTTTACGGGGCTAAAAGTCTTTCTATCGCTCGCCGTCGCCGGTTGGGAAGGCTACGAAAGCGTAATTCGTCGTCAGACGGCAATGGGCAATTTGCTGCGGGAAGAATTGGAGAAAAGCGATTGGGAGATTGTTAATCAAACGCCGCTGCCGGTCGTCTGTTTCCGCGACCGAAATTTTCCGGACGCAAATGAAGAAGCGTATCTCAAAGCGGTTGCCGATGAAATTGTTTCATCGGGCGAGGCTTGGATTTCCGCCACGCGGCTTTCGCCGACATCTCCGGTTTTAAGAGCCTGCATCACCAACTATCGAACGCGGGAAACGGATGTCGAGCATCTCGTGACGATACTTTGCCAAGCGCGTGAAAAACTCGCGGTAACTACTACACTGTTTTAGTAATACTTAATCTTCAACTTCTTAAATGCTTTTTTGCCGTTTTTCCGGCGCGTTCACAAAAACCGTTTCGGCGCCCAATTTCTCGAAACAGAGATTTACCGTTCGACCTTCCGCGCGTGTGCGGTGCAGCGTTCCGGCTGGAATGGTAACGCTTTGCCAGGTGGTTAGTTTCAACTCTCGCCCATCTTCAAAATCAATCGCCAGGCAGCCTTCAACCACAATGAATAACTCGTCCGATGTCGGATGGTAGTGCCAGAGATATTCTTCATCGAAAACTGCCAGCCGCAAGCAGCTATCGTTTACTTTGCTGATGACCATATTTCGATACTTCTCCGTAACGGCTTTACCTTCCGCCGCCAAATTTACCACTTCAAGCGCCTGGTAGCGGACGGGTTCGTTTTCATATTTATCGGCGGTAAATTTCATTACAATCTCCTCTTGCTCTGGCTTTCAAAAAAAGAAAAATTTAAAAAAATAAAATTAAATTGTTGCACGGCGCAAGGTCCTTTCAAAGAATTTCCGTCAGGCTTTGCAATCGTCGCTGAACGTCTCGTCAATCTCTAACGGGTCCATTTTTACTCGACTTTATCGCTAGACCAATAGCTCGATTGAATCTCCTTTCGTCAATCTTCCTTCAACCAAAACGGCGCAGTAAACGCCCGCAAATGCTTCGTGCGCTTTGGCGACCTGGCGTAAAATTTTCGGGTTGTGTTCGCCCGTATCCGGGTCGAGCGAAATCATTTTACAGCGCGGGTCGCGTTCCAAAACCATAATCTCCGCACGCGCTCCGATTCGCGGTCAGCGACCGACAAATTCATCTTCGGCAATGTGAAATTCGACGCAAAATCAAGATAGATGTTCGCCCGAAAGCGCCGTTTATCAAAGTGAATGCTCGACTTCGCTTCCATTTGTCTGACGGTTTGCAGACTAATCAATGAAACCGGTCGACAATCGGTCAACGCGCGGTCCGAACGCAGAAGCGGCAACCGATTTTCACCGCGCAATCCTTCGCCGAGCATGTCTATTAAAGACGAGGCGTTTATGGCGATAACATCTCCCGACGGCATTACAACGTCCAAACTCAATTCGTCGGGTTCGGTGTTAGGTGGAAGTAACCCTGGGCGCTATTGCGTCGCTTCAGTCAAGTTTTGCGGTCATCATAGCACTTTCGGGGGAACGTTTTCTTTGCCGGTTCTTCGTTAATATGGCTACACATATGGTACGTTTAGCGATGTTCTTCATTCCGCAGATACAATAAAAAAATTGACGTTACAAATTTAACTCTCTTAATTTTTTTGCTTTGAAAGCTGTAAATATCACCACCAGTAAAGTCATAGCTCCGCCAAAAATTACTGATGTTGCCGCTCCCATCATACTTGCGGTTAATCCTGATTCAAATGCACCTATCTCGTTTGATGAGCCGACAAAAATGCTATTGACAGATGATACTCTTCCTTTTAAATGTTCCGGTATTAAAGTTTGCATCAGCGTGTGGCGAACAATCACGCTGATGCTGTCAAATACGCCGCTTAATAACAATAATATTAGTGACAAATAATAATTTGTGGAAATTCCGAATAAAATCATACAAATTCCGAAGCCCGTAACAGCCATTAACATCTTTTTGCCGGCGTTTTTTCCTATTGGATGGTGTGTCAGATATAGACCAATCAAAATTGAACCAATCGCCGGGGGTGACCGTAAAAATCCCAATCCTTGGGGACCTGCCTGCAGTATGTCGGAAGCAAAAATGGGCAATAAGGCTATTGCTCCGCCGAAAAGCACGGCAAATAAATCAAGGGACATTGCATTTAAAATCAATCTGTTATTGAAAACGAACCGGATGCCGGTTAATAAACTTTCCCGTTTCTGAAACTCTTGCGGAGTTTCGGGCAGAGGTTTAGCGACAATCTGTGAAAATAATATGAAAGCTGAGAATATCAGACATAAACCGGCGGCGTAAGCAACCGAAAGACCGAAAAAACCATAGATTAGTCCACCCACCGCCGGACCGCCGACCGATGCTGCCTGCCAAACGGTAATATTCCAACTTACGGCATTGGGATATAATGATTTTGACGGAAGTATCTGCGACATGAATGAAAAAACAACGGGACTTATAAAACCTCGTGCAATGCCGGTGAGGAAAATGACCGAATAGATCGGCAACACTCCGAATCTACCAATCAAATTTTTCAAGTTTAATGAATACGCAAATAAAGTTATCAGACAAAATATCAAAACCAAATTGCCGAAAATAATTATTTTCTTTCGGCTCTTAATATCGGCAAGATGTCCGGCGTATAAAGCGACCACAATTGACGGGATGGCTTCCGCCAAGCCGATCAATCCGAGTGAGAATGGGTCTTTTGTTAAATCATAAACTTGCCAACCGACAATCACCGCTTGTATTTGCATCGCCAGTGTAAAACAAAATCGTCCGGCGATAAATAACCTGAACTCGGGAATTTTGAGAGCGATATATGGATTATTTGAAGAACTCGATGCCATAAATGCCGCAACAAATTTGTTCAGTTTTAACCCTTAATTATTAACCCATCGAAACGCTTCGCATTATCGATTTATTAAGAAAAATCGGTTTCCTATCCAAACTCTAATTCGCTCTTCGCGGATGTTCGTAAACAGTTTCGAAAAACAACCACGTCTTAAGTATTTTACCGGTTCCATCTGTGATTATCGGGTATTTCGCGGCTGATATGATAAACACCAAAAATATTCCAGTTCCGTCAGTTTTACTGCCTCGCCGATGCTGTCGAGAATCGCCTAAAATCCTCGCCCGTGAAAAAATTTTTGATTATTTCGTGCTTCGTTCCGTCGGCTAGTCGTCTTATTTGATATGTATTTCCATCATCGTCAGTGCGGCTGATGGGCAAGCTGCTGCCCTCAACAAAACGATTGTCAATTAACACGACGAGTCCGTCGGGCAACAACTTTGTGTGCAGCTTCTCAAGAAAGTCTTTGACCTGTGACCTTGGCAAATGCGACAGCCAAAAACCCGCAAATCCAGCGTCGAATCGATTGTGAATTCCTTTTAATGACAGAGCATCTGTTTGTTGAAACCTGACTTTCTCCAGCGGATAAGATTTGTTTCGGGCAATTCCCAAAACTTCGTCGTTGATGTCGATTGCAAAAATAGAGCGAGCGGTTTTCGCTATTGCCTCAGTCCAGAATCCCGTCCCGCAGGCAATCTCCAACAGATTTCGTCCGGCGAGAAGCTGTTGAAGTTCGCTTTTCAGAAAGGCAATGTCATTCTGCCGTTCTGGTTTTTGATAAATCCGTTCATATTCTCCGGCGCGACGCGCGTAATAATCTTTAATGTTCGAGCTGACAAACATAAATTTTCCTCTGTTAAATAAAATCGAATGTGCTACTTTGGGGATTTATAACGCCGCAAAGTCGCTTAAACCAACTTAAGTTTACGGCGAACTTTTGAGCGAAGTATTGTCAAAAGAGAACAATTTTGGTTGTGGCTAGCGCGAAAGATTTGCGACGCGGTATTCGGCGGGAGTCTGATTCATTAATCGTTTGAAGGTTTTAGAAAAACGGCTTTGATCCGAAAAACCTGAGTTTAAAGCAATTTCCGCCAAAGATTCATTTGAGGAACGAAGCGCGGCGCACGCAAATTCGATACGCAACCGCCTGATATATTCGGCAATCGTGCATTTGTGGGTATAACGGAAAACGCGAGCCAAGTGCGCCGGATGAATCCCAGCCGACGCCGCAATCCCGGAAATCGTTAAATTAGAATCGAATTCGGCGTGGATATAATCTTTCGCGTGCGTAAGCCAGCGCGGCGATTTATTATTTGAAGCGGATATTTTTTTCCGTCGGGAAATCGAAACAATTGTTTCCAGCATTAATGCTTCGATCGCGAGCTCAGATAGGTCATCGAACTTATCAAATTCGGCGTTGAGCTTATGTATTATGGCGATTAATTCGTCATTGTGAAAATCCGCCGAATGACTGACTTCGATGGGATACCGGCATACCCGTTTTAACCAATTAGGCGCCAGGTCAACTCTTAAACAAACAATTCCCTTTCCGTAATAACTCTCCGAATGTTTCTCTCCGGCAGGGCGAAAAATCGTCGTCAACGGAACGCATTCGCGCTTTTTTTGCCCATACACTTCCGAAAATCTCCCGCGCAAAACAAAAACAAAGCGTGAATTGTGGTGCGAATGCGTGCGACTTTGTACGCCCTGGATGTAAGCATTTTTTTGCAATTGAAAATTTTCTGTTTTGTATCTTCCCAAGACTTTGTAATCAACACTTTCCCTCAAAATTCTTCTCCTTAATTTTTGTTTTATTAAACCCGGCTAGACTGATAATTATGCCTTGCGCAAGAGGAAATTTTTCATAACCCTTAATTTCCATGCCGAAAGTTCCGCGCCAATAAAACAGTGATTGCCTAAAAGCCCGGAAAGCAGATAATTGTTTCCATCGTTTCCTTAGCATTCGTACTTTTAACCGGATAGCTCCATAAACTTTTGACAGTTCCGATGCTTGTCATATCAACGATTCCTTAATATTGTTTCCAGAACTTGCCGAAAACAAAACGTAACCTTTTCAATCAACAACAAACAATTTCGCGCCGATTTCAGTAAAAGAACGGTGCGGCTCGGAATTGTCAGCGACTACATAACTCATTCCCGGTTTGAGCGTAAAAACTCTGCCGTCTTCGAGTTCGGTTTCAAGCCGACCTTCCACACAAAAAATTATATGACCTTTGCTGCACCAATGGTCAGCAAGATAACCCGGCGTGTATTCAACCATCCGAACGCGGATGTCGCCGAAATTTTGAGTGCGCCAGTAAGCCGTTCCGCTTTCACCTTTGTATTCAGTTTGTTCAAGCTGCGACCAGTCTACTGTTCCAAACGATATTCCCGAAATTTGCATAATTAACTTCCTTTAATGAGTAATAGAGTCGGAATTAAAAAGTAAAAATTGGCTTATAATCCGAAGATACAGCAAAAAGGCTGAGTTAGTCGTCGCCTTCGACTTGCCAAAAGTTCGGGTAGCTGGTAACAAAACCCGTTTCGTTGACTTTGAGGTCAGCCACAAATCGCCCGCCCGCGCTTTCGTAACGATAGGTTGACGCGTCAATTCGGTAATAGCTTTGTTCGAGCGGCTCGATTTGAAAGCTCGGGAACTTGAGCCACGCCGCGCGCACTTCGGCTGTCTCTCCGACATCAAGATTTAGGCGGCGAATCGGAAGCGTATTTGTAAGCGGACTAAAATTTAAATCCAGGTCAACGCAGCCTGCCGCTTGAGTGCATTTTTGTCCGTCGAGCAGCCAGCGGCGATTTGAGTCAACGGAGATTTGCGTTTCGATTGCTTTATCTCCAACCCAGCCCGAAACTCGCCCCGATAAAGTTTCCCAAACGGAATTGCATTTTAGTTCGTAGTCAAGACAACAAGGCTGTTCGTCGTGAATAAAAATCGCCGTCCCGTTTAAATGCCAGCAGAAATCGTCGAAAAACAGCCGGGCAAATTCGTGTCCCGGTTTATCCAGTCTTCGCCAGACAACAGATTGTTCCGGCATAGCTTCTCCCGAAAATAAAATATAAGTAACCGTTCAGCGAGCCGGTTTTATCGCCTGCTTGGTCAATCCTTGCGCTTCGAGCCAGTAATAAAACTCATCGAGCCAATAGTCGCTGCTGGTGCCTTGCTTTTTTATGCCGAAACCGTGCCCGCCCGAACTGAAAATGTGAACTTCCGGTTTGTGACCGGCAGTCTTTAACGCGTCATAAAATCTATTAATCGCAGGACTCGCTAAATTGTCGTCCTGTGCCCACGCCATAAAAATCGGCGGGAGTTTTGCCGGAATCGTCGGCATCACTCCAAACGGCGCGCCGTAGATCGGCGCGGCAAAGTTTGGGCGAGCGGCAGCGTCCGATTGAAGCAAAGCGCAGCTCGCGACCATTCCGCCCGCAGAAAAACCCATAAAACCAACTCTGTCGGGAGAAACGCCCCACTCGGCGGCGCGCTGGCGAACAACCTTGACAGCTTGAATTCCGTCGGCGATGCCGTATTTACAGGCTTCGTCCATATTAATATTTTTCGGAGCGCCTTCTTCTTTCTTTTCTATAATCCGGTATTTAAGCACAAAAGCGGCGATGCCTTTGCTTTGAAGCCAGCGCGCCGCGTCGCCTTCCTGACTGATAGCCAGCGCCACGCAGTATCCGCCGGGAGCAATAATAACGCCGGTTCCCGTCGCCTTGCTTTTTTCCGGCAGATAAGCCGTCAAGGTCGGCGTGACTACATTTAAAACCACGGTTCCGACCGGAGTATTTTCGATAACTTTTTCCTTCTGCGTCCAATTCTCCGTTCCCGGAGGCGCGCCATTCCAAATATTAACCACTTGCTGCGAGCGGGCTGAGGAGCAAGCCATTAGAAATGTAAAAGCTATCGCACACGCGGTATATGTTGCTTTTTGTATCATATTTCCTCCTGATATGTTTATCCCTTTTTTCAACCCATTAGAATTAAGTAGTCAAATGATTTTCTCTGCGAATTGATAAGAAGCAATATACAAATTTTGGTTCAGATAAAACTTGTGCGCTAGGTAACGCTGGACATTTGAATCGAGATGCAAGAACTTGCAACCTTCCTTCTTTGCAAGGCTTCGCAACCAATTCAGCATCTGCGCTCCGTAACCCTTTGACTGCGAGCCTCCTAACGTAGATAAATCATCTATATAAAGATTCTTACCAACAGCCAAACTGTTTGAAATCTTAAAACCTGCGACGCACACGACTTTGTTTTCGTCCCGGAGATAAGCGAGTTGATAACCCTCACGCATTAGTTCTCGAACGAGAGAAACAAAAGAGTCTTCAGATAATTCAGGGCGAAGTTGCTTCAACGTATGAAAACAATCTGTAATTTCATTATCGTTTTTTGCTAGTTTAATCATCTTTTCACCATTTGCTTGCGGCGATAGAGAATCGTTTCGCCCAGCTTCATTTCGTAAAAAGGAATTTTCAGCTTCTTCAATTCGGCGGCAAAGCCGTTTGAATTTTCAGCGATACCCGGAAAGGTGGCATAATGTTGCGGAATTGCCAGTTTTGCGCGGACGGATTTTGCAGCTTTTGCAGCCATTCGCGGTTCCATTCCGAAATGACCGCCGATATTGAACAGTGCCAAATCAACTTGATATTCTTCTCCGACGGTTTCCATATCTTTGAAATATGCCGTGTCGCCGGAATGATAAATTGTCGGACCACCCTTGATTATCAAAACAAATCCGGCAGGATTTCCGCCGTAAGCACGTTCGGCTTCGGTAGCAGTCGCTTTCGGATTAAAAACGCTGCTCGAATGAACAGCTGGCGTCATCGCAACGGTAATTTCGCCGTCAGCGATGTTTATTTCGCCGCCGATTCCCATAATTGCGTCTGTTTGGGCTTGCTTGCCCGGGAAATCCGCGAGCTTGACTAAATTTCCGGCAAGTTCGGGATTGCAAATCAAAATTGCGCTGGTCTTTTTGGCGATTTCAACCGCGTCGCCAACATGGTCGCGGTGTCCGTGGGTCAGGAGAATGTAGTCAACTTTCGGAACGGCGGCTAAAGGGTCTTTACCGTCTTTCGCTTCCGGGTTCAAAGGATTGTTGAGCCACGGGTCAATCAATAATACTTTGCCTTTAGGCGTAGTAATCGAGAAAGCGGCGTGACCAAACCATTTTATTTTAGTCTCCTGCGCCGAAATTTGATAAACAGACCCAAATATAATTAAAGCTGTCAGAAATCCGAATAACTTCATAATTATCTCCTCAAAGAATCAGTAGCCGCGTCTTTGTTTTTTTTCCGATTAACGGTCATTTTGTCGCCTAACGACAAGGCAGTAAGCCACGCAATCTGCCCGCATCTAACCAATCAATGCCATCAGCCGCGATAGCGAGATGTTGCGACCCGTAATTGTCGCCGCGATTTTGCGACCCGATAACTGTTCAGGATTTTGCAGCAGAGCCGCAACCGCAGCCGCGCCCGACGGTTCGACGACGTGCTGATGATGGTCGAGCATCCATTTCATCGCATCAACTAACTCATGCTCGGAAACCGTCACCACCCTGTCCACAACTTGGCGGAAAATAGGGAAAGTAATCGTTTCCGGTTCGATGTAGCCACTTAGACCTTCCGCAATAGACGGTTGAAGCTCGACCGCCACCGTTTGACCGGCTTCGTGCCAGCGCGCAAACGTCGGACTGTTCGCCGCCTGAACTCCCCAAACCTCAATTTTCGGATTGACCGTTTTCATTACCGTCCCGATGCCGGAAGCGAGACCGCCGCCGCCTACGCAAACGACAACGACTTCCACGTCCGGTAAATCGCTTAAAATCTCCAAACCGATTGTGCCGTCCGCAGCGACCACGGCTTTGTCGTTGTAGGCGGAAACGAAAGTGAAGTTTTCTTCCTGAGCCACACGCCGCGCCGCTTGTCGCGCGTCTTCAATAGTCTCGAAAAATTGGATATTCGCTCCCTGAGCTTTCAGCAAGGCGATTTTTACGGGGTCGGTATTTTCCGGAAGAAAGATGTGAGATGGGATATTTAGCTGCGCGGCGGCATAAGATAACCCGATGCCGTGATTGCCCGCGGTCGGCGCAATTACGCCTTTTAAGCGTTCTGATTCACTCAATGTTTGCAGACGATTAAAAGAGCCGCGCGGCTTGAAACTGCCCGTCAATTGTAAGTTCTCCATTTTGAGATACACCTCACCGCTTGTTTGCCGGCTAAGTTCGATGGAACGCTCTAAGGGAGTGTGCCGCACAAAATCACGAATGCGAGCTTGAGCGGTCAGTATATCTTGCATTGATACAGGCGATTGAAATGACATCCTTCAGTATCCTTTTATCAACTGACGTAAAATTAAACGCAATAACCTGCGATCTCAAAATATGAAGCGAAGAAAAATAGGTTTCATTCCTAATACGTTTGGTTAAATCCCAAACTCGGCTCTGATGAACGGCTTAATTCCTTCGCGTCCCGTCAAACGAAGCCACATCGCGCCGCTGTTGCGTTCGACTTCAAGCCCGAAGTCAAAAAACGGGCAACAAAGCCGTTCGTAAGTAATCCACTCGGCGGCATCTTTAACCGTTGATGCTTCTGACGACAAACGAAAAGCGTAACCGTCGGGCAATTCTTTGATTTCCTGTTTGGTGATTTGAAGCCGCTTTGTCAGTAATTCGTATCTTTGCCTTTGTTCGGTATTCATTCCGTTCATATTACAGGCAAAGGGCGGCTCGTTTTCTTCAGTATTCATTTTCGTTTTTACTTCGCCCAACTGTTGCGATTGAAGATTTACATCTCCATTATTATTTTGCCGAACCGATTGCGTAGAGCAGCCAGCCAAAAAACCGAATAACATAATCCCATTCAAAATCTTGTAGAGAGTTTAATTCTTCTGATTGTTTAACTTCATAATTCGTTTGACCATTCGCAATCTAATCAACCGATCTATCTATTAACGCATCGGATTCAAACAATAACCGTTAAATATTCTAGTTGAGCCAACCCGCGTAGTTTGCGGGCTTGGCTCAACTAGAATGTCAGGCGCGACAGAAGCTGCCCACGTCTTTCTCGATTATTTCTTGATATACTGTTCCCAAGGAACAAGCCGCCAAGGGTGCAATTCGTAAACGAAGATGCGATTAATCACTGCCGGGTCTTTGTTGACGATATTTTTTGCTTCGTCTTCTCCTGATGCCTCAAACACAACAGCGCCGCCCGTGTCGTCTTCAAACGGTCCGGCGAAACGCAAAACGCCTAATTTATAAAGACTAAGCATGTATTCGCCGTGATCTTTTAAAGGCTGCTCAGAGAGCGGTTTCCCATCCAGCCAAGCAGAGCCGGGTTTGTAGATGACAATAAACGTTTGTTTCTTGGTTTCCACAGAATTACCTATCCTTCGACAGCCGGTTAATTACAGGCACGACGCTTTTTGCGCCGCTTCGCTGTTCGGGTAAATCTCCATCAAATTCGTCCACGCATTGCTTAAATCGGCAAAATCTTTGCTCACCTTCCAATCTGCGACTCCCAGCCAATATAACGCTTCCGGCGCGGTTAAGCTGTCTTTGTGCGACGACGCAATTTCTTTCAAGCTAATCGCTGCTTGAGCATAGTCCTGGTTGAGCAACGCCATCCAAGCCAACGCAAATTTAGTTTTAGGCAGAAATTCTTCCGGCGGCAAGTAACCAATCCATCTCATCTGCTCCGCGCCCTGCGCGTCGCAAACCGTCACGGTCGGTGTCCAAATAACTTTGTGCTGCTTAAAAAACTCTAAGTTCTGCCTTTGATTTAGCTGAACCGGAACGAAGTTTTCGCTCACAAAGTCAATCACGTCTTTAGCGGGGTAAGTGTTGTTTTCGAGCGAAACACAGCCGACGCACGAAGGCAGGTCTGCCCAATCTATAAAAATAGGTTTGTTCTGTCTTTCAGCTTCTTGTCGAGCATCTGAAAGGTTATTTCGCCACAATATCTCATTGCTCATTTTCCAAACTCCTCTGCTGGAAATTCATACTTTGAAATTGCGTAAAAAACGCAATCCTGCCCGTAATCTTTTCGGTCTTTTCGCGCCACATTCCGAGTTTTCCATTATGCGTCAAGAGCTGAAGTCTTCCGCATCATTTTACATTCCTCGGAAATATCTTTAGAGAGACCCGTAGTAAACCTCAATTTCCCTGATCTTGTCTCCTTCGATTCTAAAGAACTCTGTTGTGCGAGATTTGGTTCCAGCCTTGGTTTCACATTCATAACGAACAAAGGCTTCGTTACCATTTTCAAAGAGCTTTTCAATGTTTAAAGCGCGATAATTGTCGCCATTCGCCCAACATTTCTCAAAGTAAGTTGCCTTACCAATGTTAGGATCGTGCGGACTGTGAAAAATGAAGTCATCGGACAACAATTCTTCTACCGCCTTCCTGTCTCTCGATACATAGTCAGAAAAATATTTGCGAACGAGGTGTGAGACCTGAGTTTCGTTATTTGCGTTGCTGTTTTCAGTTCTCATATCGCTTTCCCTTTTTTCGTAGCTAATAAGTTATATGCAAAACCAATCTTCCGAAAAATGGTTTATTAAACATTTCATTTATATAAAAGCATTTCAAATTTACCTGATTTATCTTTCTTAACCCAAGTTGCCAGTTATTGAATGAAAGCCTTGTCAATTTGATAAGCGAATAAAAACAACGCGATTTTCAACAAGAAACCATTCAGATTAGTCGCATGAATCTTTTTCGGGAACATTTTAGAAATCTCGCCAATTGTCGTTTCGATATACTTTCTCATCAACGATTTGTAGATTTCCAGCCACGGCTCTCTGGCTCGTTTCGAGTTAATTTTACGCGGAACTTGCAAGCGCAGTTGCTCAATCTCTCTGAGGTAATCCTCCCATTCATAAAAATTATATCCGGCATCAACAAACAGTTGCGCCATTTCCGGCAAATCAAGGGCGAGTTCCGCCAAGCCCTGCAAATCCGAACACGCCCCCGGAAGGATACAAAACTCCAATGGAATGCCGTCCGAAGTCGCCAAAATTTGCACCCGAACGCCGTAAAAATAACGACGTTTGCTCGTCATCACACCGCGATATTGTTCATCAGAGACGATTCGACACCGATTGATGCGGATGTTATCTGCAAACAGCTACCGGAAACGAATCAAGCAAATAGCGCGATTCCCAATGCAGGTCTTTCAGAATGCTTCCCAGTTTGTGAAACACCAAATGAATCAAATCAATCAAACGATTTACACGGCGCGAAAAACGCGAACGACTCAAAAGCCGTTTCACAAGTCCGAGTTCATAAAGGACAAGGCGCGAACGCTCGAAATTACCGCCGAAATGAAGCATCGCGCTGATGGCAATCGTGATGACTTCCGCATCCGTCACTTCGACACGAACGTCTTCACGGTGTCCGCTTGCCTTGAGAAAGTCATCAATAAAACAGTATATTGCAAGAGTGCTATCGCACATATCAGGTCTTCTCCTTTGGTTTTTGTTTGGTCACAAAATTTTAGGGGAAGACTTTTCTGTTTTCAAATATCAAACTTTATAACTGACAACTTGGGTTTTCTTAGCGAAAAGATTTGTGGTCCTTAGATCTTCACTTAACAGTTTATTTGCCAAGCAGCGCGGCTTGCCGGAGACCTTGCCGATAGTCTGGGTATTTCAACTGCCAGCCGAGTTCCCGCTTTGCCTTGTCGTTAGAAACCGCGACGCGCGCGTTGAGCATTGTCGCTGTAAACGGCGAGAGCAGTCCGAGCAACCATACGGGCATCGAAAAAGGTTTTTTGGCTTTTAGAACTTCGGCGGCATAAGTTATCCAGTCATTCATCTTCACCGGTTCGTCGTCGACGACGTTATAGACGGCTGCCACTTTTTCGCGCTCGATGGCGGCGACGGTCGCGCTGACCGCATCGTCCAGATGCACGAAGGCGGTAATGCCTTTTGCGCCGCTTGCCGTCGGAAGAAATCGCTTTTTAAGCATGTCGAACATATAGCGCGTCGAAGGACTTTCCGACCCGTAAAGCAATCCGTACCGCAAAGCTGTTGATTCAATCAAACCTTCTTTGTCGGCTTTTGAAATTTGAGCTTCGAGCGAACGAATCGCGTCCACAATCTCCTGAAGCGACGCTTTTTCTTCGCGCGTGCTGAGTTCAAATTGTTCGGTTAATAATTTGTTGTCCGTGTGCGTCAAACCGTAAACGAAAATCATTGATTCGGCGACGAATCGTTTCGCGCCCGCCGCGATTGCCGCCGCAAGCAGATTCTGCGTTCCTTTTACCCGCAGAAGATTAGTGGCTTTCAAATCCGCTGCGCGCATCACACCGTTTTTCGGAATAGCCGTCAAAAGATTCACGACGCAATCCGGTTTGACGCTCTGCACGGCTCGCGTGATTTCATCCGCTCTGAGCGCGTCTGCAACGACGACTTTCGCGCCCATTATTTCCAGTAATTCCTTTTTGTCGCCGGAGCGAGTCAAGCCGTAGACTTCGGGTTTTCTTTTTATTAACTCGCGTACCAATGGCAATCCAAGCGTGCCGCTGGCGCCGGCAATAAAGATTTTCATAATCGTCCTTCTAAAAAATTTTAATAAATTGTTTCATTTAAAAACCGTATCAACTTAAATCCGCCCGATTACTTAGTTCCGCGTCAGGCAGCCGTTTTCGCAGCAGAAAACATTCCCGGTTGATACCCGCCGACTTCCGGCTCAAATGCTATATTAAGCCGATTCCAACTGTTGATGCCGACGATTGCGAACACCAAATCAGCCAATTCCCTTTCAGAAAATTGCGCTTTTACGCGCTCGTATAATTCGTCCGGCACGCCCCTTTCGGCAACGAGCGTTAAATGTTCGGTCAACTCTAACGCCGCCCGCTCGCGTTCGTTGTAAAAAGCGGTTTCGCGCCACGCCGGTAAGCAATACAGGCGCTGCTCGGTTTCACCCGCCGCCCGTGCATCTTTCGAGTGCATATCGAGGCAATAACCGCAGCCGTTAATTTGCGAAGCGCGCATTTTGACGAGTTCGAGCAAGGAACTTTCCAACCCGGTGTTGTTTAAGTATTCCCCCAAATCCATCATTATCTTTGCTGCATCGGGAGCAACTTTATAGTATTCAATTCTTCGGGACATTTTTCTTTCTCCTTCAATTTAGCCAATCTAATATATTAAAAGCGGTGAGAAATAGAACAAGTGCCAATCTTCGACTAATTTTCTAGTCCAATTTACAAGGGCAAAATGATAGTTCTTACGATAAAATTTCAATTCGTCCTGTCTTTTTATTCTTTAAAACACGCAGGTAAAAACCTTGCAATTTCATTGCAGGAATTTATTTTTTGAATTTTCCGGCTTCATCCACCGACGCGCCGCCGGGCGCAGGATTTCCATTGTGGGTGTTTACGCGGCGTGGCTCGCCGGATTGATACTTCTCTACCCGCTCTGCCGCTGGTACGGCAAAATCAAACAAGGCAGGTGAGGTTTTCCATTCAGCTATCTTTAAATCGAAATCAGTCACTATCAGGCGACTTAAAACAGTTTTGAAATATCTTCGCTGTACGGACTTCGTTAAAGCTAATTTTTCCCTTCGACGAGTTAAGCAGCCGTTCGGTCGCCGTGGCTCGGCGGGTGCGAGATGACGAGGAATTCCACATCTCTGTCTGATTCGTTGAAAATTTGATGCGGAATGCCGGGCAAGATTTCGATTCCTTCGCGGGCGTTTAAAGTTTCGCGCTTCCCGTCCGCTTCAATGACGGCGATGCCGGACAGGACGTAGAAAAATTGTCTTGAACGTTTATGAAAATGTCTCGTCTCTGATGTTCCGGGCGGCATTCTTTCCTGAATCACGCTCAATTCCCCGCTTTTTACCAAGTGCCAGCCCTCGCAGCCTTTGCCCCAAGTGTAATATTCTGCCGTTTTCTTGCCGATCATTTTTATATTTTGATTTCTAATTCATCGAGTGATTCGACCGAATCCAGCGCCTTATTTTTCGCTTCCGAGCCTGCCAAATTCTCAATCACCCAGCCTGCCAAAAACTTTCCTGAAAGGCATTGCGCTGCTGTTGCGATGTTGCCTGCCGTGACCAGTGATTCCCAAACGACAGTCGCTCCGAAATTTTCGAGTTTCCTTTTGTTTTCCGCAGTCGGGTAAGTCGTTGCTTTCTTACCCTTGAGAAATCCTAATGCACCAAGCAACAAAGCACCCGAATCAATCGCGCCGATGAGCTGACGTTTCTCGTGTAATTTGAATTTTCCTAAAAAGTTCTCGTCCGCTAACTTCCGTGGTACGCCCTTTCCGCTGCAAAAAAGTACAGCATCCATCGAATTGGCTTCTTCCAATTGCCCGTGCATTTTCACTTCAATTCCGGTGCTGGAAACGTGACTCGCCTTATCGCCGAGCAGTTTAACCTCCCAACCCGTTTTTTCGACGCGATTGAGTAAATCCCACAAAATAAAAAGGTCGAGGTCGGTAAAATCGTCGAAAGTGATGATTGAAATAAGCATATTCGTTACTTTGTCCTTTATTTTATTTGAAAAAAAACTATTTCGGCTTGTCCTAAAACCTGCCGTTAATTCATAAATTTTACGGCTCTATTATTTTCATCTCGCGCAAAATGCTCTTTGTAATTCCGGTGCGCGCCGCCAAATCTTCGTCGCGTTTGACATCCAGATTCAAAGCGAAAAAATACGCTTTTCCATCGCGCTCGACGTAACCGACAAACCAACCGATTTGCGGCGAAACGTCGAACGCCCACCCGGATTTGGCTCTCAAAATGTATTTATCGGTTTTCTCATTGACGGAAATGTTTTTAACGATATTTATCGTTCGCGCCGAAAACGGAAGTTCGTTGCGATGAAGTTTTACCAGAAAATCAATTTGCTGTTTGGCAGTCGTTCTCAAGTTTCCGGTCAGCCAAAACTGGTCAATTCCGCCGCCGGTTTTTCGGTTGCCGTAACGCGCTTTGTTGAGATAATGCCGCATTCGCTTCGCGCCGATTCGCCGCGCCATTTCCTGATAAAACCAAACGGTCGAATTCTGAAAAGCGGTTTTCATATCGTGATCTTTATTCCACTGCGGGAATCGGCGATTAACGCCGTCCCAGTTGAGAATTTCGTTTTCGTCTTTGACCGCGCCCGTTTCGAGAGCGGCGAGCGAATTAAAAAACTTAAAGGTCGAAGCCGGAATAAAAGGCGTGTCAACTCTCCGGCGGTTGTATGAATAGTATTTATTATTTTGTAAATCGTAGAGCAGAAAACACCCTTCAACCTTTGCGTCGTTAAAATACCTTTCCCAATCGGTTCTTTCTTCCCAAGTGCTTTTGGCGAAACCGGAAACGGTCAGGCAAAGCAGTAAAATTAAAAGCGCGAATTTTTTTGTCATTTAAGATTTTTCCATCACTGTTTGAAATTTATCCGAAATCAGTCCCAAATGTTCGGGCGCGGCGCATTTAGTTGGCGCAAATATCCGATCAGTTGACCGGCGTGAACAGATTCGTGATAGGCAATACGCAGAATAAAATCGCCGTAATCTCTGACGTATCCGACATCCGAACGGTCAATATTCTTATAAGTCAGTTCGGTATCCGAGTAATTTCGGACGAGCTGCAAAAATTCATTACGAAAAGGCTCGGCGCGAACGATTTCCGTTTCAACATCCTTGATTTGAAAAAAAACTATTTCGGCTTGTCCTAAAACCTGCCGTTAATTCATAAATTTTACGGCTCTATTATTTTCATCTCGCGCAAAATGCTCTTTGTAATCGCGGTGCGCGTCGCCAAATCTTCGTCGCGTTTGACATCCAAATTCAAAGCGAAAAAATACGCTTTTCCATCGCGCTCGACGTAACCGACAAACCAACCAATTTGCGGCGAAATGTCGAACGCCCAGTTTGAAGATGTTTTTGAAAGAACTGAAAAGCCATTTCACTGACCTGCTGATGAACCTGATTTCGATCTACGCCTTCAGCATCGTTACATATGGGAACGACGGATTTACCAAACGGGCTGCATTCACTTAAAAAAGTGTAATGCGCGACTTTACCGGGCAAAATATTTATCTTTGATTGTTTAATATTCTGCGCGATTTTTTGAGCATTCGTTTTTGCTGGAGCAGTACTGTCACTTTCACCGACAACGATTTGAACGGGAATATTTATAGCGGACAGGCTTGCCGGCGTAAAGCTCGCGCCTAGTGCCGGAGCGATTTCAAAAACCGCTTTTATTCTAGAATCCTTATAAGAATTTTCAGCGCGTTTTAGAGATTGAATGACGATTGGATCTTTTGTTTTGAGAACTTCAAAATCTTTCATGGCGGTCGGAAATTCGGGCTGCGGATCACAAGTCGCATCGTGTTCGGATGACGCGCAGAACTTATCAAAAGCATTGAGATTGAAGATGCCGCCGGCTAGTGCCGTGACTGTCGCTCCGCCGAGCGAGAATCCTGCTGCGCCGATTCGTTTGGAATCAATGCGTTCTCCGAATTTCGAATCGGCAAGCAGTTTATCAAGAACAACTTTTAAATCCGTGGCGCGTTCCCACCAGAGAATAAACCCCTGCGCTGCTGGTTTGTCTTCCGCTCCAGTGTTGCCGTGATGATTAACGGCGGCAACAATAAATCCGCGCGCTGCCAGAAACTGTCCGAGCCACATCAACTGCAAAGCTGAACCGCCAGTTCCGTGCGACAAAACTATTAGCGGATAACGTTTTTTCGACGAAGAAATTTTCGCATCTTTGGCGGCATTTCCGTTAATAAAAACAGGTTTCTCGGGACTTCCAATAACAACTTGTTCTTCACTTGTTTTCCCGTCCGACGGATACCAGATTGTTGTCAAAATCGGTCTCGGTGCGGTTCCCTGCCAATTTGTTCTGCTCTCGTCTGAAAATAGTGTTGTCGTCATTCCGACTTTGGTTAAATTCTGCCCGAAAATATTTGTCGCAGAAATAATTATACTCAGAAAAAGATAGATGAATAATTTCATATTTATCATTGAATTTTTATAATCATTGTTTGAAAATGCTCGAAATCAGTCCCAAATGTTTGGGCGCGGCGCATTTAGTTGGCGCAAATATCCGAGCAGTTGACCGGAGTGAACAGATTCGTGATAGGCAATACGCAGAATAAAATCGCCGTAAGTTCTGACATATCCGACATCCGAACGGTCAATATTCTTATAAGTCAGTTCGGCATCCGAGTAATTTCGGACGAGCTGCAAAAATTCATTACGAAAAGGCTCGGCGCGAACGATTTCCGTTTCAACGTCCGTCAGCGGATGCGGCTTGAACGGTGTGTCTTCCGTATCGAGACTCGCGCCGTGCCGCAGCATCTGCATATACTCCCAATCACCTTCCAAGACGTGCCGCACCATCTCAATACAAGACATCGCTTTGGTATCAGGCTTCCAGTCGAGTTTATCAGCGGGAATACCGCGCCAGATTTTAATGCTTCGGCGTCGGACTTCTTCCAAATTCAAGATTAAAAGCTCGTTTGTTTGCATAAATTTATTTTTATATTTTGGATTCGAGTGGCTGAGCAGTCGTTGGAGTTTGCGACGCTGTTGTTTCAGCCGGTGTCGTAGCTGTTTTTTTGAAAACAATCAGCCCGATGCTCGCCAAAATTATGACGCCGCCGAAAATGGTTTGAGCAGGTAGTTTCTCTCCTAAAAATACCGCACCGACAATGACCGCAATCAGCGGTGTCAAAAGCGCGGACATCATTACTTTACTTGACTCGACGCGGCTTAAAAGCCAGTAAAATATCCAAAAGGTGATGACCGTGCCGAAAACCGCGAGATATAAAACGCAGAGCCACGCCTGACCGCTCCAATTAAATTCGAGCGGGTTGCCCTCTTTAATCAGCCCGTATAAAGCGAGAGGCACCACGCCGCACAACATCTGACCGAAAACCAGGCTGATCGGATTAATCCCGCCAGCGTATTTTTTAACTAAAATCACTGATTGCGAAGCCGCATATGCTCCCATTACGATTCCCACGCAACCTGCCAGTCCCCAAAAACCTTTGACCTGCATCTGTTCGAGAAAAATAATCACGACGCCCGAAAACCCAAGCAAGACCGCTCCGGCTTTAATCCAGGTGATTCGCTCGGCAGGCAAAAAAATACCCGCCAGAATAAGCCCGAAAATCGGAATGGTCGCTTGCAGAACCGCCGCCAGCCCCGAGGAAATATACTGCTCGCTCCAGAAAACCATGCTGTAATTAAAGGAAAATTGCAGACCGCCCCTCAGCATCAGCAGTTTCCACGTCCGCCACCCGCGCGGCAAAGGAATTTTTTTGAAGAATATAATCGGGCAGAGAATCAGCAAAGCTAACAGGAAACGCACTGCGGCGAAACTGATTGGCGGTAAATCCTGCAAACCGATTTTGATAAAAAACCAGGTCGTTCCCCAAATCAAACAAAGCAGAAGCCAAAGGATAACTTTCATTTTTTACTCGAAACGTCTTTCGCTCCGGCGTTTCGTATTTACACACTAAAAATTGGATTTTGCCGCCGAGGACAGGCAACGACGGCAACTACAACATTTTTTCCATGAAAATCATTCCCGGATAAAACTCAGTGCTGTCGGGATCAATTTCTCGAAAGCCGTAGAATTGATAAAGTCCGACGGCGGTTTTCATCTGGTCGGCAATGGTGTCAAGCAGCATTTTTCGATAGCCTTCCTCTCGCGCTTCATCAATCACCCGCTCGATCAAGTCCCTGCCAACGCCCAATTGCCGAAATTTCGCGCGGACGTAAAGACGTTTCATTTCGCAAACCTCCGCCGCAACTTTCCGCAAAGCGACGCAGCCGACTGCTTCTTTTTCGCCGCGTGCGTAAGCTAAAAGCAGACGCCCGCCCTCGCGCCGTGCATATTTGCCGGGCAAATTCGCTAATTCCGTTTCAAAATTTTGAAAGCCTAAATCAATTCCGAGCCGTTGCTCATACTCGCGGAAAAGCATTTTAGCTTGTTCGATTTGTTGCGTCGTTTCGGCATTGCGAATGTCGGATTTTTCCTTGCTTCCGATTTTTGGCATCATTTTTACACTGCCCGTAAATCTGCTTTAGCGATTTCTCCCTTTTCCTCGGCGACAACAATTGTCGGTTCGGTGCGCACCGGAAAATTCACTGAACTTGCGATAAAACAAAGCTCGTGCGCTTTATGGTGCAATTCGGTCGCCTTTTCAGGGTTGGACTCGCGGCTGATTAAAACCTGCGGACGTAAGATTACTTCCGTAAAATGCCCGCCGCCGTCTTCGGTTTCAACCATCTTCCCGGTCGCTTCGTCTTCGTAACCGATAACGACGATTCCGGCGCTCGCGCACATATGCAAATATGAAAGCAGATGACATGCCGAGAGCGACGCGACGAGCATTTCTTCCGGGTTGTAACGAGATTTGTCGCCGCGAAAATGCGGGTCGGACGAACCTTCAATGACAGGTTTTCCCGCGACGGAAATTTCGTGCGCGCGGCTGTATCCACGGTAAGTTTTCGTTCCGTTCCCTGTGTTGCCCGTCCAGACAAGATTGGTTAGATAAGTGTGATTTTTCGACATTACTTTAATAAATTTTCAAATATAATTTATTGATTTTTATTGATTGCCGTAAATTTCATCTAAGCGGTTTGCGCGGCTGTCGCACAGCCTTGCGGCTTGTAGTAGCGCTCTGTCGAAGGCGGATATTTATCGAGCAAATTCGCCGGTCTGACGGGACGACGCACGAAACCGCCGCCGCAATTCGGGCAAATGAAATTCAGTTTTTTTTCGACGCAATCGCGGCAAAAAGTGCATTCAAAAGTGCAAATCATCGCGTCAAGCGAATCAACCGGCAAATCTCTATCACAGCATTCACAATTCGGTTTTAATTTCAACATATGTTTTTAGACTTCTTTTAAGTTATTTTCTGCGCCCGGCAGTAATTTGTTATGTAATGCGGTCGGGATATTTCCTGACTCATCAGCGGGTCGGGCAACGGCTCGCCGGCTTTCATTTCGAGCGGAATCACGCCCGCCCAAACGTCGAGCGCATAATCTTCGGCATCATCAACCGGATTTCCCGTGCGAATTTTCGCCGATGTTTGGTCGAGCGGCAGCGCGAGAACCGTCGTCGCTTTTAATTCATTCGCTGTCGGCGGGCGAACGTCCTGCCACCGACCGGGAACAATGTGTTCGGTAAAGAGGCGAAGAGCTTCCATTTTTTCATTTTCATCTTTGATAATCTTTGCCGCGCCGAACACGACGACCGAGCGGTAATTCATCGAATGGTGAAACGCCGAACGCGCCAAAACCAGCCCGTCAACTAAAGTTACGGTAACGCAAATATCGATTTCTTCTGACAGGGCGCGCATCATTCGGCTCGCGCCGGAGCCGTGAATCAGCAGTTCGTTACCCCGCCGCGCGTAACCCGTAGGAATAACGAAAGTTTGCCCGTCCGCGCCGGTAAAACCGACGTGCGCGACGAAACCCTCGTCCAAAATTTTATAAATTGTTTCAACGTCGTATGAACCGCGCTTCGGCAGGCGGCGCAATTTGGTTTTGCCGGTTACGGCTAATTGTTCGTTCACAAATAAAAAACTCCCGCAAAGAATATAAAATCTATAATAATTGCGAATGGCACTCTTTCAAGTGCCATTTCGGAGATTATTTTATAGACCAGTTTCTATCAGAAGCTGGTTTTTTTGGTAAAGTTTTAAGTTTAAGAATTGAATTTTGACAGCATTGAGCGAATACTTTATGGTGTAAACAAAAATTCTCTATTTAATGCAATCGAGATTTATGTTTCTATTCGGCAGCATTTTTTTAGTGAGCCGGTTTCAAATTTGCTCTGCTTGCTTTGACTATTTTGCAGATGGCAAAAATGCCGGGAATCATCGGCAAAATTGCCGTATACATCCCCGAAAAATAATAATTTCCCATTGTTCTAAAATAATAATTCGGCATATCGGCAATGAAAGTGCCGTTCGAGACGGTTTGTGAAACCGCGTCCGGCAGACTTGGTGCAATCGCGGGCTGCAAAAGCGGAAAAATAAAGTGCGAGAATTCCGCAACACCGGGACCGATGAAGATAAACCACGCCATAAAACCGGCAAGCGGCACGCGGCAATAAAGCCCGAGCGCCGTCAGCGAATAAAGAATCGGACCGATGAAAGTAAACACAATTAAAAAAGAACGCTCCGTCCAACTGATGTCGAAGAGTCGGCTCATCGCCGGTCCGAAGCCGGTTAAATACTCTTCGCACATATGAATTTCTAGTCCCGTGACGGTGAGTAGAAAAAGCGGCAGGATAATTGCCGGGTCAAGCGGATTCTTCAAATACGTTCGATACCACATTACGAATCCGACGATTCCAGAACCGCCCACGATGACGACGGGCGGAAGTCCGATGTAGATATAACCCATTGCCATTGCAAACAAAATGAAAAGTAAGGCGACCGCGACACTGAAAACCTGATTGTTTTTACTCGTCATTGACTGCGGTTGATAATTCATATTTTTTGTTTGGCAGGCTTTAGCTTTTCGGCTTTTTGTTTTTGCCGGAATCCGTTTTTTTCGG
>Ga0136618_10000033_pt1 | contig 30401 bp, 28 predicted proteins | sample AntDrymUQ3302106_2_FD_104805 | JGI IMG/M metagenome (GOLD analysis project Ga0136618, IMG submission 104805) | Polar desert sand microbial communities from Dry Valleys, Antarctica - metaG UQ330 (21.06) | ecosystem: Environmental > Terrestrial > Soil > Desert | place: Antarctica: Dry Valley... | reverse complement strand
ATTCAAGATTCAAGATTCAGGATTTAGGATTCAAGATTCAGGATTCAGGATTTAGGATTTAGGATTGCCTGTTTTACAAGCAGAGATTATTTGGTGACGGATTGTTCCCGTTCTTCGAGTTTCTTTTCTCTGTCTCCTTGTCTCCTTTTTTCCTTTTCTTCTTTGTTCGGCGCATTTGTTAAATGCAGCCGCTCGCCGATGTCCAGAAGTTTTTCCTGGGCTGCTTCTTCGATACTATGCAATTTTTCCTCAATTTTATGAATCGTTTCCGGTTTGGTTTCTTCGACTTTTTCCGAAAGCCAGTAACGTTCAACTACATAAAAGACAACAACACCGACGAGGACGATAAAAAACAGGGCGATGCCGATTTGCTTGAAATCGCCGATGATGCCGGTGATTGCGCCGCTGAAGAAATAGCCGACACCCGCCAGCATCAAAGCCCACAGCGAGCAGCTGATAGCGTCGAGCAGCAGAAAGCGCGGAAAAGGCATTCTGCCGATGCCGTAAGAAAGACACATTGCCGCCCGTATTCCGTAAATATACTTTGAAATAATGATAGCAAATCCGCCGAACTTTTCTATCAGTCGCTCGATGCGCGGCTGCGCTAATTTGTAAAAACGATAATCCGTAACCGTCTTGCGGAAAACCCGCCCAATCATATAACCGATAATATCGCCGACCATCCCGCCGAGTGTCCCTGCAAGAAAAACTTTCCAAAAACTGTATGGTCCGAAAAAACCGCCGTGTCCCATCGCGCCGGATAAAAGCAAGGTAATATCGCCTTCAACCGTGCAAAGCACAAATACCGCATAAATGCCGTAGGTTTCAATTAAGTCGGATATATGTTCCATATGTAAAAGATTTTACTTCTGATAGGCAACCTACAAAGATTAACTTTCAAAACCTTTTGAGTCAAAGAATAAAACTGCTGCTTTGAAATACGATTAAATTCTCGACTCAAATAATACTTTTGTTTTTACAAATTAATATCGGCGTTCTATGAAATAATGTCGGTTAGACGGAAATAATTTTTTTTATCGAAAAAGTTTAAACAAATTCTGGAAAAGCAGGTTTATTCTAACTTATACAGTGTTGACGGCTGGGATTTTAAAATTTGATAGCAGTTACGGACAAAAATAAATAAAAAAAGTTGGTAAATTTTTAGTTTTTTTGATATAGTCTGCAAAATTGCCCTGACAAAATAATAAATCAACAAGTCACCCAAGACTTACGAATATTCATTTTCTTCTGACAAGAAAATGCAACTTAGGTTAAAGAGATGAAAAATTTACGTTTCAGATTGGTTCTTTCAGCCATTTGTTTGGCTTCGATAATGTTGTCGGCAGTTAAATCAAATGCCGCGCCGGTGCAATTTGACCAGGTTTTGCAGATTATCAATGCTAAACCGGGCAAAGCCAACACAGGCGGGTTTGCTCAATTACGTCTTGCCGATGACAATCTGGTTGTCAGCAATGGCGACGATGAAAAAAAGACTGCACCTCAGCAAGACGACCGCGTGATTGTCGAAACGAGAGCGGAGATCGTGGAAGACGATGTTTGCGATTGCGAATTACCTTACGTCGCTACACGCCGTTTTCCCTATGCCTGGCTGGCACTCGGAGCAGTTCCGCTTTTATTCTTAATTCCGAGAGGAAGAGATAGGACACCGACACCGACACCGAATGAAACGCCAACGCCGGAGACGACGCCAACTCCGACGACAACACCAACGCCGGGAACGACTCCGACACCGAATACTACGCCGACACCGACGACAACGCCAACGCCGGAAACGACTCCGACCCCGGGAACAACTCCGACCCCGACGACGACACCGACCCCGGAAACGACGCCAACTCCGACGACAACACCGACACCAGAAACGACACCGACACCGGGAACGACACCGACACCGGGAACGACACCGACACCGAATACTACGCCGACACCAATGTCTACCCCGACTCCGCCAAAGACGACACCGACTCCACCGATGAAGACACCGACTCCGCCGACGGAACCTGTGCCTGAGCCGATGACGATTCTTCTTTTTGGAACGGGACTGGCGACCATCGGAATAGCTGCGCGACGAAAATTCGGCAAGAAGGACGAAGACGAAACGGAAGAGTAAAAAGAATTTCAGGATTGAAAGCGTTTTCTCAAAAATAAAGAATTAACGCTTTCAACCGATTATTTGGAAGAATATTTACCGGCGGCAAAATTATTTTGCCGCCAAAATTCAGAGGATAAAAAGATGCGAAACATCAAATATAATTTTCTATTCGTGATTGGATTGGTTTTAACCCTGGGTTTGACGACCGCATTTGCCGGCGGCAAGGACGATAAAGTCAAACGACCGAAAAATACCGGGATTTTAACGGTGAAAACTACGCCGGGTGCTTATCCGGTACGGATTGACGGTCAGGTTGTCGGGATGAGCGGAGTCAGCACGCCCGCCGAATTTTATCTTTCGCCCGGTATGCACCGCGTTGAAATCGAAGGTCCAAACGGACAGATGTTTTCAAAGGAAATCGAAATCAGACGCGATGCAAAGAATTGCATTTGTATAAAAGTTATTGAAGAGACGACCAAAAGACCTTGCCCGTATGACATCTATCTGAGCGGACCAGACCGGGTTATCGAGGGGGATTTGATAACCTTTGCCTCGAACAACCGGGTTACGAGCGGTGCAGTTCCGGTGATTTATACCTGGGCGGTTTCGCCGAGCAATGTCAATATCACCAGCGGGCTTCAAACGTCTTCGATTACGGTTGACACAACCGGTATGGCGGGGCAGACGATTACCGCCGACCTCGACGTGAACGACGGTGTTTATGACGCAGCCTGCCGTCAGAGAATTTCCGTTCCGACAATCGTCGACAGAAAACCGGAGCTTCCGACAAACTACAAATTTGACGAGTTTGACTCGCTTGCGTTCGATGACGATAAAGCCAGACTCGATGCGTTTGCTATCGAACTGCAAAACAAACCCGACTCGCAAGGCTACATTATTTTGTATCAGGGAACGGACAAAGTCAGCAAACGTTCGAGAAACGCCGATACAATCGGCAAGCGCACGTTGGATTACTTAGTCAAGGTTCGCGGAGTTGACCCGCGCCGAATCGTTATCACCAACTGGGGAACTCGTCCGAAGACGAGATACGAACTGTGGATTATTCCGCCGGGCGCGATGCCGCCGGTTCCGCAATAAGAAAGAAAGGGAGAAAGGGAGAAAGGGAGAAAGGGAGACGAAAGTTTCTTTTTCTCCCTTTTTTATTTGGTTGATTGTTAATTGATAACGGTTAATTGTAGAATTCAGAACTTAGAGTTTTAACAATAATCGGATTAAAGAAACATTTCGCATTAACCAATCCAAAATCTAAAATCCAAAATCAAACTATGGCAGCACCGAATATCGAAACAATCGTATCTTTATCAAAACGCCGCGGCTTTGTTTTTCCCGCCTCGGAAATCTACGGCGGCTTGGGCAGCAGTTGGGATTACGGCTCGCTCGGAGTCGAACTTGCCAACAATATCAAACAAAGCTGGTGGCGTTGGCTGGTTCACGAACGTGACGACATCGAAGGGCTCGATTCCTCGATTATTCAAAACCGGCAAGTTTGGAAATATTCGGGACACGAAACAACATTCAGCGACCCGCTCATTGATTGCCGCACCTGCAAAGGCAGATTTCGCCTTGATAAATTACAGGATTCACAATGCCCGAAACATTCGTCGGTTCACGCGGGCGAATCCGGCGATTGCGATTTTACAGAGCCGAAACAGTTTAATTTAATGTTCAAAACAACTGTCGGCGCGGTTTCCGCCGATGATGATGAAAATGCTCTGGCTTATCTGCGACCGGAGACGGCACAGGGAATTTTTATCAACTTCGCAAATGTTCTGAACACTTCGCGGCGCAAACTTCCGTTCGGTATCGCGCAAATCGGCAAGGCGTTTCGCAATGAAGTTACGCCCGGCAATTTTATTTTCCGCACGAGGGAATTCGAGCAGATGGAAATGGAATACTTCTGCCGACAGGAAGACGCGGCGCAAATTCACCAGGAATTTATTGACGAGTTTCAAAAATGGTTTCATAGTTTGGGAATTTCCGCCGAAAATCTCAAACTTTACGAGCAGACGGCGGAGGAACTCGCGCATTACGCCGACCGCACGGTTGATATTTTGTATCGCTTTTTCCCCGAACGCGGCGACGAGGAAAAGCAGTTTGACGAATTGATGGGAATTGCCAATCGCAAGGATTTTGATTTAAAGGCACACTCGAAAAAACCTGAAGACCGAGAAGGAAAACGCATAAATCCAGACTCGACCGAAGATTTATCGTATTTTGACGAAGCGACGAAGCAACGCTTTTATCCATACGTTATCGAACCGGCGGTCGGCGTGAATCGCACTTTGCTGGCAGTTTTGATGGACGCATATACGGAGAAAACAAACGACAAAGGCGAAATGCGCGTCATCTTAAAACTCAAACCCGAACTCGCGCCGATAAAAGTCGCTGTTTTACCGTTGGCGAAAAACAAACCGGAAATCGTAGCAATGGCGAAGGATTTGAAAAAACAACTTCTGCCCGCGATGCGAACGGTTTACGACGACACGGGCGGAATTGGAAAATTATATGCCAGACAAGACGAAATCGGAACGCCGTTTTGCGTGACGGTCGACCACGAATCCTTAGAAGACGAAGCCGTGACCGTGCGCGACCGCGATACTTGGGAGCAGGAAAGAATTAATACGGCTGAGTTGAGAGATTACCTGCAAAGGCGTTTGGGTTAGAATCGATTCAAACAGAATGAGCGGGATTAATATGACGGAACCAAAAAATCCTGTTTATCTTGTCTATCCTGTTTTATTTTGCTCTTAAATGAAGTTACCTGAAAAAATCACAGAACTTGCCGAAACAATCAAGCAGAACGGCGGACGCGCGATGCTTGTCGGCGGCTGTGTGCGCGATGAGTTGATGCAGATTGAGCCGAAGGATTTCGACGTGGAAATTTACGGAATCGAGCCGCGGAAATTAAAGGAAATTCTCGGAAGTTTCGGCAAAGTTGATGCCGTCGGCGAAGCGTTCACGGTTTATAAAATGGGCAATGACTTGGATGTTTCGCTGCCGCGTAGAGAAAAAAAAGTTTCACGCGGACACAAAGGTTTTGTTGTCGAAGGCGATAAGGATATGTCGTTTGAAGAAGCCGCGAAACGGCGCGACTTTACGATAAACGCGATTCTCAAAGATATTTTGACCGGCGAAATCGTCGATATTTACGGCGGGCGCGAAGATATAAAAAACAAAATTTTGCGGGTTGTTTCAAAGGAAACTTTCGCGGAAGATTCTTTAAGAGTTTTGCGTGCCGCGCAGTTTGCAGCGCGGTTTGAATTTGATATTGATGCGGAAACAATCGAGATTTGCCGCCAAATTGATTTGACCGATTTGCCGAAAGAGAGAATTTGGGGCGAACTCGAAAAACTTCTTCTGAAGGCGCAAAAACCTTCAATTGGTTTGCGTCTTCTTTATGAATTAAATGTCGTCGAGCAATTGTTTCCAGAGATGAAATCGCTCGTCAATGTTCCACAAGAAAAAGAGTGGCATCCCGAGGGGGATTGTGATGTCCATACGCTTCTTGTTGTTGACCGTGCGCGAGAGTTGATTGAGGATTTGTCGTATGCGAAAAAGGTTGCGGTAATGCTCGGCGCGCTTTGTCACGATTTCGGGAAACCCGCGACCACGAAATTTTTTGACGGACGCTGGCGTTCGCACGCGCACGACGAAGCCGGAGTCGAGCCGACCATCTCGTTTTTAGACAAGTTGGGAATTTTTACAATCGGCGGTTTTGACGTGCGCGAGCAGATTATTCAGCTTGTCCGCTATCATTTGAAACCGGGCGAATTTTATAAGCAGCGCGAAAATTTAGGCGACGGCGCGTTTCGCCGCCTTGCGCGAAAAGTCGAACCGGATTTGCTCTATCGCGTTTCTCGCGCCGATACTCTGGGCAGAAACGCTGATTGGATTCCGAAGGAAAAATGGTTTGACGCCGTGCCGCAAGAATGGTTTATTGAACGAGCCAGAGAATTAGCGGTTGAAATCGAAGCCCCGAAGCCGATTCTGATGGGCAGACATCTTATCGAATTGGGTTTAAAGCCGTCGGCGGAGTTCGGTGAAATAACAAAAGCAGTTTATGAAATGCAGCTTGACGGACGAGTTATGAGTCTGGAAGAAGCAATTGAAGAAGCAAAAAAAATCTTGACTTAAAACAAAATTGACATAATAATTTTTTGCAAAACCTTCATTGCTTGCCGAAAATTTTATATCAAATTCTTTGATGATTATGCGGCATTTAAGATAGGCTATCGGCATTATTCCGATTGCTTCTTCAAAACTGTTGAAAATTATTATGAAAAAATCTCGAGTTTCGTCTTCGCATTTTCCATTAGAATCATCCGAGGGCGACAATCCGCCGTCAAAACAAACCGCGCAAAATAACAGCGCGGTCGATGACGGCGCCGATATTCGGACGACAAGCGAAAATATAACGATTGCCCGGCATCTTCGACAACAACTTGATTGGTCGTTAGTCTGGACGATTCTTGCGGTTAAGGGATTAATTCTTGTGTTCGGAGTACAGATTTATTATGCGCTCTCGAACAAGCCGATTGAGAAATGGCACGGATGGCTCGATATATGGAATCGCTGGGATTCGCTCCGGCATATGCGGCTTGCCGAAATAGGTTATACAGGCGTCGGGAGCGAAAAGTATGATATTGTCGGCTTTCCTTTGTATCCGTGGCTTGTCCGATTGTTCGCTTTCATTTTTCAAGATTTTCTGGTCAGCGCGTTTATCGTTTCAGGTCTGGCGACGATTGCCGCCGGATTATTGCTGCACAAGTTGGTTCGCGCCGACTTTCCGGACTCGCTTGCGCGAAATGCGGTGTGGTTTATGTTGATTTTCCCGACCAGCCACTTTCTGCACATTAACTACAATGAAAGTTTGTTTATCGCGCTGGCTATCGGCTGTTTTCTCTCCGCGCGTCAGGGACACTGGTCGCTCGCCGGGATTCTCGGAGCGTTATTATGCTTGACGCGCATCAACGGTCTGATTATCATTCCGGCTTTATTGACCGAAGCCTTTTTGCAGTATCGGGTCTCAAGACGATTGAGTTGGCAATGGTTATGGCTGGCGGTGATACCTTTAGGTTTCTGCATTTACTTATTACTCAATTACTATGCGGCAGGTGATGCGCTCGCATTCTTAGCTGTCGGTAAAGAAAATTTTCAAAAATCTTTTGATTTGCCATGGAACGGTATTAGAAGCGTGTATAACGTAATGTGGAGTCCTGAACCGACGCACGCGCTAATGGTCGGCGTGCAGGAGTTTGTGTTTATCGTACTCGGCGCTGCCGGCACGATTGCCTGCGGTTTTTTGCTTCGTCCCTCATACACGGTTTGGATGGCAGGCAACTGGCTGCTCTTTACAAGCGTCGGTTTTATTATCAGCGTTCCGCGCTACACTTTGGTTATGTTCCCGATTTATATTATCTTTGCCAGGCTTTCGGAAAGATATTTTTGGAATAGCGTGATTACCGTCTGGTCGCTTTTACTGCTGGCATTGTTCGTGAGCAAGTTCGTACAAGGTCATTGGGCGTTTTAACCGCGCATCGCTTTCAAAAAAGTTATCGGCTGAGTTCGGCAAAATCAACAGAGTTGTTTGTGAAATGCGGCTTGACCGCAAAATTTTTAAGTTTAGAAGAGGAAATTTATCAGTCGAGGATAAAAATTCGCGTTAGGAAACGCAAACATTAGAGGTTTTAGGCTATTACGGTTATGCTCTACGAAAAAGTCCCGCATGAATAATACGAGTCGCAGTAAAAAAGAATTTCTTTCGGTCGTCATGCCCGTCTATCGTGAGGGAAGCCATATCGACGCGATTCTGGCGGCAGTCCGCGACGCGCTCGCCGAAGTTGACGTTTCGTTTGAGTTTGTTCTGATTGACGACGGTTCGCCCGATGACACATGGCTGGTTCTCAATGAGCAGGCGAAAACATTTCCGATGCTGCGGGCTGCCCGGCTCAGCCGAAACTTCGGCAAAGACGCGGCTTTATGCGCCGGATTGGAAATGGCGCGCGGAGATGCCGTCGTGGTGATGGACGGCGACGGGCAGCATCCGCCGTCGCTCTTGCCGGAGATGGTGCGCGCCTGGCGCGAAACCGGCGCCGATATTGTCGAAGCGACGAAGATTACGCGCGGCGAAGAAACATTTTTCAGTAAACTCAGCGCGGGATTGTTTTATCTAATCTGGAATCGACTTTCCGGTTTTGAACTCAAAGGCGCGTCGGATTATAAATTGTTGAACCGCCGGGCAGCCGACGCTTATCTGCAAATGGAAGAACGCAATGTTTTTTTTCGCGGTATGACGGCGTGGCTCGGCTTCAGGCGCGTGCAAATTCCGTTTGAAGTGGCGGGGCGCGTCGGCGGACAGACAGGCTGGTCGATATTGCGGCGCCTCGGTTTAGCGCTGACCGGCATCACGGCGTTTTCGGCTTTGCCTTTGCAAATTATTACCTTTGCCGGAATACTTTTTCTGCTTTTCGCATTTGCGCTCGGCGTTCAAACGCTTTTTGTATTTCTAGCGGGACACGCCGTCAGCGGTTTCACGACCGTCATCCTTCTGCTGTTAGTCATCGGAAGTATTTTAATGATTAGCCTCGGCATCATCGGCGAATATCTGGCGCGTATCTATCAGGAAGTCAAAGGGCGTCCGCGTTATGTCATCTCGCAGTCAATCGAAGCGGCGGCTGGTCAACAAAATGCTGATGCCGGTTTGTTGACGCAGGATATGCTTGGGACTCGCGCCCGTGAATAATTCGATTAAGGCGTAAGGCTTTGATTCGTTGGAGACTTTATAAAGTGGTAGCTCTGATTTATTTAATTGTTATGGTGACGCTCGGCGATTCGATTTGCCGACGCTTTTATTCGTTTGTTTCGTTGCCCCATCGGTTAGCCGCTGCTCTTATCTCAGGACTACTTATCAGCTCTTGGTTCACATATCTCAGCGCGCTGCTTTTTGCCCGCGCGTCGCAGCCTCTGTTGTGGGGCAACCTACTGTTCTTCGTCGCTGCTGCCGTTTCGATTTTCTGGTTGAGACGACGCGCGACGAGCAAAGAAGTTCGCCCGACGCTTTCGCCGGAAGAGACTAAGGCGAACAAATGGGATTGGGCGGTAATCGGTTTTTTCTTTGTTTTCGCGTGCGTGCTGGAGTTAAGCACGTTCAATATGTCGGCGGGAAAAGTACAAATCTCCAATCTTCAATGGAGCGATTTCGGTTCGACCGTTTCCATTATGCAGAGCTTTGCGCTCGGTCACAACTTTCCGACCGAGCTTCCGCATTTTTCGGGCGAACCTATTCATTACCACTTTTTGTTTTATTTTCTAGCCGGAAATCTCGAATACCTGGGACTCAGCCCGGCGTTAAGCAATAATATCTTGAGCATTCTGTCGCTCGTTTCAATGCTCGTTCTGGTGATGACGCTCGGCGTCGTTCTTTTTAATTCGCGCGCGGTCGGACGAATCGGAGCATTGCTTTTCTTTTTTCACGGCTCGCTATCTTACATTCCCTTCTTTCGCTCGCAAGAGTCAATCAGCAGCGCGCTGAACGCGATTTGGACGCTGCACGATTTTCTGCCGTCCGGTTTTCCGTATCGCGGCGAAACGTGGGGAGTCTGGTCGCAAGAAGTGTTTCTTAATCAACGGCATTTGCCAAGCTCGATTGGTATTTTTCTGCTTGTTCTCGTGTTTCTTATTACCCGTTATCGAGCCGCGCTTTTGCCTGCTGACAACTCGAATAAAGCGGAGCATAATCAAACTCCCGTTGAACCGACGGTGAATACAGCCGAACCGGAAATTTTGCCGAACAATAGTTTGGCAAGCAGCACGCTTAAATCTGCCGTTCCGTTCATTTTTTCCGGCGTGCTGCTCGGACTTCTTCCAATGTGGAACAGCGCGGTCTTTATAGCGACGTTCGCCGTGCTGGCGATATTGTTTCTTTTACTGCCGTTAAAAAAACAAATGCTCGCGCTGGCTGTAACGACGGCAATTGTCGCGCTCCCGCAAGTGATATTTCTCAGAACGGGCAATATACAAGCCGCCGGATATTCGCTTTTTCACTGGGGTTTCACGGTCGATAATCCGACAATCAAAAGCGTTATCGAATACATCGGCTTCACCTTCGGCTTCAAGTGGCTGCTGATTGCCGTCGCTCTGCTGTTTGCGACAAAACTGCAGCGGCGCTTGATGATTGCCGTTACAAGTTTGATTGGGCTCGCCTTTTTCTTTCAATTCAGCCAGGAAGTTTTAGCAAATCATAAATTCTTAAACATTTGGCTTATTATCGCCAATCTGTTTGTCGCATACGGTCTCTGTCGTTTATGGAAGACGAGGCTGTTGAAAAATGCGCTGCCGGGCAAGATTACCACCGTCATTTTGTTTGTATTAATCACGATTGGCGGAATTATAGATTTGTTTCCGATTCACAACTCTTATTGGATAGAAATTCCGTTTGAGCAGGATTCGCTCGTTCGCTGGGTAGCTGAGCAAACCGATCCGAAAGCAGTTTTTCTCAGCAGTAGATATGTTAACCACGGCATATTACTCGCCGGGCGGCGTCTCTTTTACGGACATCCTTATTACGCGCAGTCTGCCGGTTATGCGCTCGACGAGCGGGAGCGGCTTTATAAACGGATGTTTGTCGAGCGAAATCCGCAAGAACTGCTGCGTCTGCTGCAGGAAAACAATATCTCTTATGTGGCGATTGACAACGGGATTAGAAATGGCGACTTTATAAAAAATGTGAACGAGGCAGTATATAAAGGTGTTTTTGAACAGGTTTTCCGGGACACGGATAATCGTTACGATGCGCTTATCATTTTTAAAGTTCCCGCCGATTTATCAAATGTTCCAGCGTCGCTAATACAGGAATTTAAAGTCCCCGACATCGATACCGCCGTTCCTGCCGTTAGCGTTTTTGAAGGCGGGCAAGGCAAAGGGCGCGGGCAATTCGACGTGCCGCGCGGTGTCGCAGTAGATGTCTCGGGTAATTTATACGTCGCGGACACGGGCAACGCGCGCGTGCAGAAATTTTCGCCCGAAGGAAACTTTCTCACAGCTTTCGGAAAAGCCGGAACGGGCGAAGGCGAATTTCGCGCGCCGAACGGAATTACGGTCGATTCTAACGGAAACATTTACGTTGCCGACGCTCACAACGCCCGTCTGATTAAATTTGATGCCGCCGGAGCTTTTGAAAAACAGTGGAGCGGACCCGCGCCCGGATTTTACGGACCGCGCGACGTAGCCATCGGACCGTATAGACAGCTTTACGTTCTCGACCAGGGCAGAAATCGCGTCGTGAGGCTCGACCCGGAAGGCGAGAATTTTGCCGAATGGGGGCAAAAAGGAACGAACGAAGGCGAGTTTTCCGACCCGACCGGGCTTGATGTCGCGGGCGACCGGGTTTTCGTCGCCGATGCGGGCAACAGCCGCATTCAGGTTTTCGACCTCGACGGTAAATTTATTCGCCAGTGGGCTGTTCCCGAGTGGGATAAAAACCTTTGGCATTTCCCGGATGTGGTATTCGATATGCAAACCAATCGCCTTTATGCGACGAGCGGAGAGACAAATGAAGTCCTCGTTTTCGATGCCGACGGAAACCGTCTGGAATCGCTCAAGTCCGCCGCGCTAGTCAACCTGGACAATCCATCGTCGCTCGTGTTGGCTGATATAAAAGGCGAAAAACGTCTCTCCGTTCTTAATACGGGCGGCGGCGGGCGCGTAACGCAAATCAAATTGAGTAAGGCGGCGCGGCAGAAATAAATGTGCTTTGTTCATTTTATGTAAAAGTATAAAATCCGCCTGCCATTGGTTGAATTTTTTGCTAGTCTTTTTCTATGACCGAACAAAAGCACGATTGGACGATTGCCGAAATCGAGTCGATTTACAACCTTCCGCTTCCCGAACTGATTTTTCGGGCGCAAACCGAACACCGCAAATTTCATAAACCTGATGAAATTCAAGGCTGTCAGCTTTTGAGCATCAAAACCGGCGGCTGCCCCGAAGACTGCGCGTATTGCCCGCAATCGGCGCGTTACAAAACCAGTGTCGAGCGCGAGCCGCTTTTGAGTGTTGAAGAAACTCTGGAAGCCGCGCAAAACGCTAAAGCATCGGGCGCAACCAGATTTTGTATGGGCGCGGCGTGGCGCGACGTGCCGAACGGCGAGCAGTTTGAGAGAGTTTTAGAAATGGTGCGCGGCGTGCGCGGGCTTGGACTCGAAGCCTGCTGCACGCTCGGAATGCTCAAAGAAGACCAAGCCGTCAAACTCGCCGAAGCGGGACTGACTGCTTACAATCACAACCTCGACACTTCACCCGAATTTTACGTGGATATTATTACGACACGAACTTACGACGAAAGACTTGAAACATTAAAAAATGTCCGCAAAGCCGGCGTAACGGTTTGCTGCGGCGGAATCATCGGAATGAATGAAACCGTGCAAGACCGCTGCTCGCTTCTTCAACAATTATCAAATCAAAATCCGCACCCTGAAAGCGTTCCGATAAATCAACTCGTGCGCGTCGCGGGAACGCCGCTCGGAAACGGGAAATCTTTAGACGTTTTCGATTTTGTGCGAATGATTGCGGCGGCGCGAATCTTGATGCCGTCCTCGTTCGTGCGTCTCAGCGCGGGAAGAATGCAGCTATCGGACGAAGCGCAGGCGATGTGTTTTCTGGCGGGCGCGAACTCGATTTTTATGGGCGAAAAACTTCTCACCACGCCGAATCCCGAAACCGACCGCGATAAAAATTTGCTCGATAAACTAGGTATGAAACTTTTCGATGCGCCAAAGTATTAACACTTAAAACATTTAAAACTAAAAATGTTCATAGACATTACGCCGCTAAAAATCTCGCGCGATTACCGTCTTTTGTTTTTCGGGCAGCTCGTCTCGTTTTTCGGTTCGATGATGACGTTTGTCGTCGTACCGTGGCAGATGTATCAGTTGACCCAATCGAGCGCGATGGTCGGTTATATTTACCTCGCCGAATTTGTGCCGATGGTTTGTCTGGCGTTTGTCGGCGGCGCGTTGGCTGACGCGCTCGACAAACGCAAAATGCTGCGCCTGACGGAAATCGGACAAACTTTGGTCACGTTGATTTTGTTAATAAACTCGCTGCTGCCGAATCCGCAAATCTGGATTTTGTTCGTCGCCGTCGCCATCCACGCCGGATTTGCCGCGATTCAGCGTCCGGCGTTTGAATCGTTTATTCAAAAAATAATTCCGAACGATTTGATGACATCGGTGATGGCTTTAAATTCGGTTCGTTACAGCTTCGGCGCGATTGTCAGCCCGGCGATTGCCGGAATTATCGCTACGCAGTTCAGCGCATCGGTCGCTTACACGATTGATTTATTCACTTTTATCGCATCGCTCATTGCCGTTTTTCTGATAAAAGCCGTGCCGTCGCCCGCGGGCGCCGACCGACCGAGTTGGCAAAGCATCAAAAAAGGTTGGAAATATGCCCTCAGCCGACAAGAACTTCTCGGAACTTATTCGATTGACATTGCCGCGATGTTTTTTGCGATGCCGCAGGCGCTTTATCCGGCGTTGGCAATGGTCTACGGCGACAAATACGTCGGGTTTTTTCCTGCGGCGCTGGCGGCGGGCGCATTGCTGGCGAGTTTGACTTCCGGCTGGACGAAAAATGTTCACCGGCACGGCTTGCTCGTGACGCTTGCCGCCGTATTGTGGGGCGTGGCAATCATCTTTTTCGGTTTGTCCGACAGCGTTATATTTATGCTTTTATTTTTAGGCGCGGCGGGATTTTTCGATATGATTTCAGGAATTTTTCGCGGCGCGATTTGGAATCAAACGATTCCGAATCATTTGCGCGGTCGGCTTGCCAGCATTGAAATGATAAGTTATTTGACCGGACCGATGCTCGGCAGCGCGAAAATGGGAATCGTCGCCGAACGCTTCAGCGTCAAGACCGCAATCATCTCCGGCGGTATTTTGTGCGTCGCGGCGGTCGGCTTGACGGCTTTGTTTCTGCCGAAATTTCTTGCTTACGACGGGCGCGAAGGTGTCAAACAAAAAGAAAGGGAAGAAGCGTTGCGCGAAAACGAAATTGAAAATCTGCTTGCCTGATAATGTTATAATTTTTCAAAACACGGAGGAAAAATGCCTTTAATAAAAAAACGACAACTTGAAACCTGGTCGCAGTTGAGCGGCGACGAGCGCGACCGGTTTATCGAAAATTTGCCCGCCACCAAAGATGAAATCGAAGACTTGTTCGATTATCTGGACGTTCGCCTTGGAAAAAATCAATGCGCTCACGATTTGAAATTCACGATGCAGTTTTTGATGGAAAACCGTCTGAATATGCCGAAGTTTATGAGCTGGCTCAACGAAAACGGCGCGTATTGCGATTGCGAAATTTTGCAGCACGTCGAGCCGCAATGGTTTTTAGCATTTCAGGAAGTTTAAATTTCTCTACTTAAAAACTTCTTGACAAAATGATTTGCTAAGATTATTGTAAATGTCAACTCTTAATATTTGTAAGAGAGGAGAAACAATGGCGAATAACAATAATCAAAATGAATTTCCAAAGTTGTCAAAGAAAGAGTTTTTGGTTTTGGGAATGCTTATCGGCAAAGGCGAAATGTTTGGGCTTGAAATGGTTGAAGCGTCAGACGGCGAACTCAAACGCGGAACAATTTACGTTACGCTTCAACGAATGGGCGACAAAGGTTATATCGAATCACGCGAAGAACCACGCTCAATGCCGGAAATCGGAATTCCGCGCCGTAAATATTCAGCAACGGGTTTGGGCGAAAGAGTTTATCAAACGAATGTCAAAGCGCACGAATTTTTTAACTCGGATTTTGCTTGGGGAGGTGTTAATTAATAATGAAGAAAAATTTGCCGATTGAATTTGATATTGATTCTTATAAAAGGAGTGTAAGAATTCTTAACTTACTTCCAACATTTATTATTAAAAGATATTTTTACCAAGTTTCTTATAATTATAAAAGAGGCGAAATAGTAGAGTTAAATATAATAAATTTATTAAACTTGAAAAGTGTTTTCATAGCAGAATTTTCCTCAGCAAAGTTCGATTTAATAAAAGATTCTGATGACTTGGAACAAGGCTTAGCAAGTTTCGCTGCTAATTGGCTAAATGAAACGTTGCCTATTGTTAATTCTCTTTATAGTGAAAAAAATGAAATATTTTCTGCTCCAGGAAAAAGGTTGCTGATTGTAATTGATTTCTTTTATTCTGTTAGAAATCAAAGAGATGTTTTCAATCCAATTACTTCTGATTGGCAAGAAGAGTATTTTGAAGCTTTATTCAAAAAAGAAATTTGGAAAGCACGTTGGATAAATTTGCGTTACACCTATGCTTTTCTTGTCACAATGTGGCAAAAGAGTCCGATTGGCGATTTAATCGAATTTATCAGCAAAATTGCGAAATAATGATATGAAAACTTTAACCTTAAACTTACCGTCAACAGTTTCGCTAGATGAAAGGGAACTTTTAATAATGCTGGCAACGAAACTTTACGAGAGAGGCAAACTTTCACTCGGACAAGCGGCGGAGCTAGCGGGCTTTTCAAAAAGAGCGTTCGTTGAAGTTTTGGGAAGCTATGATGTTTCGGTTTTTAATTATTCGGCTGAGGATTTAGACCGCGACGTGGAAAATGCAAAAAACTATCGTTTCTGATACAAGCTGTCTCATCACGCTTGAAAAAATAGGCGAATTAGAACTTCTTCACAAAGTTTTCGGCGAAATCATCGTCACGAATGAGATTGCCGGCGAATACGGATTAGAACTTCCCGAATGGATCCGGGTGCGAAATCCAATCAACAAAAATTATCAGCAAATCTTAGAAGCCAGCGTTGACAAAGGTGAAGCCAGCGCAATTGCATTAGCTTTAGAAGCTGTTTGGAAATTCCTTAAAGTCGCTGAAAGCGACAAATTTAATAGCGCAGGGTAAGCCGCAGGCGCGACCCTGCGAACCGCCAACACGCGCGATGCGACGCTGAAAGCGTCGAACAAACGGGCTGATTGGTGCGTCCCTGTCAGGGACGAAGCGGTTGTTTCCGGCTGACGGCGGGTTTCACCCGCCGCTATTAAATTCGTCGCTTTCAGCGACCAAATCGGAATTTCCAAACAGCTTCTTAGAATTAATCGACTGTCTTTTGATTATTGACGATTTAAAAGGAAGAAATTTGGCGGAACAACTAGGTGTCAAAGTTACGGGAACATTCGGTTTAATTATCGAAGCTAAAATCTCAGGATATATCGAATCGGTCAAGCCTTTACTCGAAAAAATCAAACAGACGAATTTTCGTTTATCTAAAGATTTAGAAGAAAGAATTTTACTCAAAGCGCAAGAATAATTTTCGCCGAAAAATCTCTATTGTGAGCGCAAAGTTGCCAGCGGTTTTCTAAAAAGCACATCGAAACTTGCGATTGCGCCGACGAGCATTACTAAAACTGCGGTAATCGAAACGCCTAAAATTACCAGAACAAAATCGAACTCCCAATCAATCTTGAGAACGTATTTGGAAACGGCGAAAGACAAAATTGTCGCAAAACCTGCGCCGATAATTCCTGCCAGAACTCCGAGAAGTCCGTATTCGGCAAAGAGAATCGCCGCCAGAGTTTTGCGTTTCGCGCCCAGAGTTTTCAAAATCGCGTTTTCATAAATTCTCTGCGATTTGGTCAGCGCGATTGAGCCGATTAAAATCAGGATTCCGCTCAAGATTACAAAACTTCCGACAAAGGAAATCGCCAGCACAAAATTGTTGATGAGTTTTTGGACAGCCGCGACAATATCGGCAACATCGAAAATCTGCACGTTTGGAAATTCGTCAATGATTTTGCGCTGGAGTTGGGCGCGTTCGACTTCGGGAATTTTTTTGAGAACGGTGGCGACGAAAGTTTGCGGTGCTTTTTCCAAAACGCCGGGACGGAACACGAAGACAAAAGCCGTGCGCGTGTTTCGCAAATCGAGCTTGCGAATGTTGGCGACGCGGGCGGGGATTTTTCTGCCTGAAACATCGAAAGTCACCGTGTCGCCGACCGAAACGTTTAAGGTTTTGCTCATCGCTTCTTCGACTGAAACTGCTTCTTCATTTGAGTTTTCGTCCCACCAATTTCCGGCGATTAAAGATTCGTTTTCATCCATATTCGGGCGATATGTAATGGCGAATTCGCGCCCGATGACACCTTGCTCCCGGCGAACTTCACGCTGCTGAAAATCAAACGGCTGGTCGTTGACCAAAGCGATTCGCGCACGGATTGTCGGGACAATTTGTATTGCCTCGCCCGCTCTCTGCTCGACTATTTCTTTGAGTTGGTCAATCTGACTTTTTTGGATGTCTATAAAAAACAAACTCGGCAATTTTTGATTGCGCGTAAAATCGAATTCGCGGACGAGATTCGTTTGCAGAGATTGAACCGCCAACACGACGAATGCGCCGAGTCCGACGGCGAGCAAAATTACGCGTGTCTGATTTCCCGGACGATAAAGGGAATTGACGGCTTGCGCGATTGAAAACGAACCGAAATTTTTGATTCGTTTGAGGAGCAGTGTCAAAATAATCGCCGAGCCGTATAAAACCAGAGACGTTGCGCCCAAACCGACGAGAAAAAACGCGCCGATTTTCAGCGAACCGGCTTGCCACGCCGCCACGCCAAGCAATCCGGCGAGCGAAACCGCGCCGAAGATAGTTTTTGTCCAATCGAGACGGCGCATTTTTTCGCCGGTCGCGTCGTGCAAGAGCAAGCGCGGTTTTACCGTGCGAACCTGCAAAAGCGGCAAAGCGGAAAAGAGCAGGGAAATCAAAACGCCCAAAAGCATGCCTTGCAAAGCATTGGCAAAATTAACGGCGTAGCTCATATCTTTCGGCAAAGCATCATCAAATCTAAATTCGGCGAACCACAAAAAACATTGCGCCAGGAATACGCCGAATAAACTGCCGGCAAAGCCGAGCGTCAAAATTTGCAAAAGATAAACCGTAATAATACGCGTTCCGCTCGCGCCAAGGCATTTCAAAACGGCGATGGATTTGCGTTTTTGCTCGACAAAGACACGCGCGACGTTCCACACGCCGACACCGCCGAGAACTAAAATAAGGAGTCCGGTTAGCGACAAATAATTTTCCGTTCTTTCAAATTGTTCGCCCAATCTTTCCTGTGTTTCGCGGTAAGACTGCACGGTTAAAATCGTGCCTTTGACGGCTTCGCGCAAATTTTTGACGAGTTCCGTCGGGTTGTCGGACGTGCGATAGAGAATTCTTCGGCGGACTCTGCCGCCGTTCCTGATGATTCCGGTTTCATCGAACGCTTTTTTCTCGATAAAAACCCGCGCGCCAAGACGAAAACCGTTTGTGCCGCCGGGTTCTTCGTCGAAAGTGGCGTGAATTTCAAAATCCGCTTCGCCGATGCGAATCTTATCGCCGATTTTTATGCCTAAATCTTCAAGCAGAATCGGCGCAATGACTGCGCCCTGGTTTTCAAGCAGCTTGAAATCAAAAGGTTTTCCATCGGACAAAATAAAATTGCCGACGAGCGGAAACGGCGACTCAATGCCTTTGAGTTCGACTGTGCTGAAATTTTGATTCGCTGTTTCGACGGGTTTTGCCATCGCCGAAGTCGTCTTTGATTCATTGCGGGCTTCGATGATGTTTGATTTGCCGACAACCGCTTCAATTTTTTCAATTTCGGTCGGCGTAAAATCGTTGGTCGAGCTGACTTCAAAATCGGCGGTCATCAACGCACGCGCATCGCCGCCGACCGATTGGCTCAGATTTTGAATCAGCGAGCGCAGCGCGACAATCGAGCCGACACCGATGGCGATGCACAAGAAGAAAAACAGAAGCCGCCGCCACGACGAGCGGATTTCGCGCCGGGTTAGATTAAAAATAAAATTCATTCGTAGTGCGTCCACATCCGCAGTACGCGAACGATTTTTTCCTGTTTATTAGTTTGATAAATCAAGCGATGCCGGATATTGATGCGGCGCGAGTAAATACCTTCGAGGTCGCCGACAAGTTTTTCAAAAGGCGGCGGACTTTGAAACGGATTTTCGCGCAAAACTTCCAAAAGTTTTTCGGCATTCTTCCAGAGATTTGCTCTTTTCAAATTTTTGGCATCTTTCAATGATTGTTTTGAGAAAATCAGCGTCCAACTCAATTTTGTTCATCCTCGCTTTTCTCAAGTTCGGCAGAAAATTCTTCCTCGCTCAAAAAATCTTCGTCCGGCTGGTTCATTTGCTCGACGATTGACTCGCGCATCTTTGGAATCGAAAGCAAATAAAGCGTTTCCTGAAGAGCATTCCAGTCTTCCTCGGAAAGCAAAACGGCGTTGTTGCCTTCGGTCGTAATCAAAATGGGGCGGTGTGATTCAGCCGTTTCATTGATTAAATTTTGAATGTCGTTTTTAGCTTCGTTTGCCGTGATTGTTTCCAACATAAATTTGTCTCCGTCTATTTTCTATCATCGCTTAAAACTCGCCCGTCTTTCAAGATGATTTGTCGCTGCGCTCTCTGCGATAAATTTTGGTCGTGCGTCACGAGGACGAGCGTGACGTTATTTCTCAGATGCAGATTGGTCATTAATTCAAAAATATGTTCGCCGTTGCGCGAATCGAGATTTCCGGTCGGTTCGTCGGCGAGCAGAATTTTCGGCTGGTTGGCAAAAGCGCGGGCGATGGCGATGCGCTGCTGTTCGCCGCCGGAAAGCTCGGTCGGATAGTGATGTCCGCGATTGGTCAGTTCGACGTCTTCGAGCAATTGTGAAGCGCGATTTTTTGCGTCTCGAAGTCCGAGAATTTCCATCGGAATCAAAACATTTTCAAATGCCGTCAGACTCGGAATCAAATGAAATGATTGAAAGATAAACCCGATTTTTTCGCTTCTTAAAGTTGCCAAAGCATCTTCGCTCATCTCGGTGACGCTCGCGCGGTCAATTAGAATCTCGCCGGAAGTCGGCGCGTCGAGTCCGGCAATCAAACCGAGAAGCGTTGATTTTCCGCTGCCCGACGCGCCCGTGACGGCGACAAACTCGCCGTCGGGAATCTCGATTGAAACATCGTCTAAAATTGTCAAATCTTCCGTGCCTGAGCGCACGACCTTGGATACATTTTTTAACTCAATCATAAAATTTACGGATACTTTTCCACGAACTCACTTATTTCTTCAGCCACCGCATTGAATGTATCTTCATCCGCTTCATCTTCGGTCGAAAATAATTTCAAAATTTCATCCAAATCAATCTTCATCAGTTCAAATCCTTCAACCGCTTCAGATTCCGTAGGAAAGTATCTTGTATGAAACATCCAGCCGTAAATTCCGCAGGTGATTGAAAAAGGCGCAAAACTACCGTCTTCCTCAAGCGTCATCCGCGCTCCTGATTGATGTTCTTCATCGCGCACAATCAATCCGCCGTCAGGACCGCTTGTTCCGATGGAATAGCCCTCGTCAAAATCATACCAAATCGTTTCTTTAATCATCTTAAAGTTAGACAACCGTTTGCCTGAGATGTGAAAATCAATCATAGCTTGTCAAAAACCTGCGAACAAGTTCGGCAAAGTCTGCATCTTAAAGACGGGTTAAAAGTAACGAGAGTTTTATCAAAATTATGTTTTATTTTATTCGGGCGGCGGTAATTTTAAGTTTCATTTCCTTGACTGTTTTCTTTGCGGCGTGCAGCGCGTCGTCTGCCGAACAGCAAACGAACAAGCGAGTCGAAAGACCGCTTTTGACCCAGCCGGCAGATTCCGACAGACCGAAAATTATTGCTTTCGGCGACAGTTTGACGGCGGGTTTCGGGCTGGCGGAAAAAGAATCGTATCCGTATCTTTTGCAGCAGCAGCTCAAAGCCGACGGTTTCGATTACGAAGTAGTGAACGCGGGCATTTCGGGCGAAACGAGTTTGGGCGGACTCGAAAGGGTTGATTGGGTTTTAGAGCAGGAAAACGTGCGGATTTTGATTCTCGAACTCGGCGCCAACGACCTTTTGCGAAATATGCCCGTTGCCAAAATGAAACAAAATCTCAGCCGGATTATTGAAAAGGCACAAGCGAAAAACATTAAAGTTTTGCTCTGCGGAATGCTCGCGCCGCCGACGATGGGCGCACAATACCAGCGCGATTACGTTACCGCTTTTCCAGATTTAGCCGCCGAGTATAAAGTTCCGTTTCTGCCGTTTCTGCTTGAAAATGTCGCGCTCGATAAAAATCTCAACCAAGCCGACGGCATTCACCCGAACGCAGCGGGCGCAAAGATTATGACCGAAAATGTCTATAAAGCATTAGAGCCAATTTTGAGATAGTTTTTTTAGCCACGAATTAAACGAATAGCACGAATAATCACAAAGATTAAAAGTGAACAATTTTGAAATGTGAAAATCTCATTTTCACATTTTTACTGTTTCACTTTTAATCTTTCCCGCATTCGTGTTATTTGTGTAATTCGTGGCTAAATTAAAAAAGGAAAATTAAAAACCAATGAACGTAACACATCTGGAGTGCGCCGCTTGTCATAAAAATTATGAAGCAAACCGCCTGCACAATCTTTGCGTCGAGTGCGGAAAACCGCTTCTGGTTCGGTATGATTTGGAAAAAGCCGCCAAAACTTTAACGAAAGAATCTTTGAAAAATCGCCAGGCAAATCTGTGGCGATACGCGGAAGTTTTGCCCGTCGAAAACGAATCAAACATCGTATCATTCGGCGAAGGTTACACTCCTTTGCTCAAAGCCGAACGCATTGCCGAAACTCTTCCGATAAAACTCAATCTTTTTATCAAAGACGAATCGGTCAATCCGACGCAGAGTTTTAAGGCACGCGGAATGTCTGCTGCCGTTTCGATGGCGTTGGAATTAGGCGTGAAAAAAGTTGCCGCGCCGTCGGCGGGAAATGCGGCGGGCGCACTCGCGGCTTACGCTTCACGCGCCGGAATAGAAACTTTTCTTTTTATGCCGCGCGACACGCCGCGAGCGAACATCGTCGAATGCGAACAAACCGGCGCGAATGTAACTTTGGTTGACGGTTTGATAACCGATTGCGGAAAAATCGTCGCCGATAGAAAAGATGCGGAAGGCTGGTATGACGTTTCGACACTGAAAGAGCCGTATCGCGTCGAAGGCAAAAAGACGATGGGCTACGAACTCGCCGAGCAGTTCGATTGGAATTTGCCCGACGTGATTTTGTATCCGACCGGCGGCGGCACGGGTTTAATCGGAATGTGGAAGGCGTTTGACGAAATGGAAGAAATGGGCTGGATTGATGACAAAAGACCCAGAATGGTTTCGGTGCAGTCAATCGGCTGCGCTCCGATTGTCAAAGCGTTTCACGAAGGCGAAACTTTCGCCGCCGAATTTCCAAACGCGCAAACCGTCGCATCGGGTTTAAGAGTTCCGAAAGCAATCGGCGATTTTATAATCCTTGACGCGCTGCATAAATCCGGCGGAACGGCAATCGCCGTTACGGACGAAGAATTGATTGCCGCCGTCGCGGAGGTCGGCGCGGCGGAAGGTTTATTCTGCGCTCCCGAAGGCGCGGCTTGTCTGCCTGCTTTGCGAAAAATGATTGAGCAGAATTCGGTCAAAGAAAATGAGCGCGTCGTGATTTTCAACACCGGCGCGGGCGTGAAATATCTCGAATGTTTCAGTTAGGTTGTGTTGACATTTGGTTTTTTGCGCTGGCAGCGCGTCGGAAATTAGCCTGTGGCTTCCTCGCCACAGGAAGCGCATCGGAAATACATTTCCGCGCCGACAGGTGCGGCAGAGACCGGAAATCTCCGGCACTCTTCCAGAGTGCGAAGCTGTTGACCGATTGTTCCTGTGGTTGCACCACAGGCTAATTTCCGCAGTGCCTTCGGCACAAAATCACAAGTGCATTCAGCACAAAAACAGGAAATGGTTTCAGCACAAAAACAAGCAGTGCTTCGATATAAAACAAGCAGCGGTTTCGGAGCAAAAATAAAATGTCAACGCAGCCTAAAATAATTTGTGCTGTTCGTCCGTTTGCTTGATTCTTTCGGCTTGTTTGAAAGTGATTGAGCTTGGCGGCATCTGCAATTCTTTGCCGTTTAATAAATCTTCGATTGTTAAAATCTGCATCTTTGGAAAATTACGATGCCAGCCGTCCGAATGATAAAAGCCCGCGCTGACGGCTTCGGTTGTCATATCTCGCGTGGCGTTTTCCAAAGTGATAAATACGCCGATTGCCGCGTCTTCTCGCGTGATTGTGCCGACTAAATCGGAAAGTGCGGTGGAAATTCAATCGTGAGCAGCACTCTTTCAGAGTGCAAATCAAATTTTGCGCGAATTCCTGTGGTTGCGCCACAGGCTAATTTCCAATGTGCCTTCGGCACACATCAATGCGTTTTAATGCACTATATGCTAACTTTCTTCAATTTCCTTTCAACGCGAAACGGCGCGTTTCACCACAGGTATTTTTCATCATATTCAACGTCTGACAAACTTAACAACTCAACATATTCTTGCTTGAAAGTCTTTTTATTGTGATGAGCTTCCTGATTCAAAATATAATTTTTTACCTTTTCCGTCTGCGAAACGCTGACCGTAAAAGCTCCGTAACCGTTTTGCCAGGCGAATAATTTATGGTTGAGTTCCTGATGAATCCATTTTGACGAAGCGACTTTGATTTCCCTGACAACATCAGCCAAACAATGAGTCGCGCGGAGTCCGATTAAAAGATGAATGTGGTCAGACGTTCCGCCGATTGCTTCCGGCACGCCGCCGAGAGTTTTAATGCAGCCGCCGATAAAAGAATGAAGCCGTTTTCGCCAATCGTCGGCGATTAACGCGCGACGTTCTTTGGTGCTGAAGATAATGTGATAATGCAGGCTGAGATGCGTTTGCGGCATAGCGGCATAGATTTGCGGCACTCTTCCAGAGTGCGGATGAATTCTTGTTTGCTGTCCCGACGTTGCGCGTCGGGCTAATTTCCAAAGTGCCTTCGGCACATTTATTATGAAACAAAGATAAACTCTCAGGCGAAAAATTTCAAACAAAAAGGCTCTGCCCAAAACGAGCAAAGCCTTTTATTTTTAGGAAAATCCAAAATCGGAAATCTAAAATCCAAAATCCGATTACATTCCCATTCCCATGCCGCCCATACCACCGGGCATTCCGCCGCCCATACCGCCGTGTTCGTCTTTTTCCTGAACGTTGGCAATCATCGCTTCGATTTAAGAGTCCAGCGCGGGCGGCTTTTATTATTTCGCGTCGAGCGGCACGGGCGTGTGTCGTTCGATGTAGCCGGCGAAAGTCCAGGCGGGGAGCCTTGTCGGGTTGTGCAGTAAAATCACCACCCAACTTGCCTATGATAAACTTCAAAATTTTTTGTTCGTCTAACGCACAAAGGCATTCGGCGCGGGCAAATCTTCGCTGATGCCAAACTGTTGCGCGAAAAATCCGGTGGTCGAACGAAGTTGATACCAGGTGCCGTTTGACGGGCGAAAGACTGAAATATCAGTTTTACCGTCACCGTCATAATCCGCCGGTGTCGGCTTGTCTTCCGCTACGCCAAATTGTATCGCACTAGATCCCGAACCGCTGTTGAGTAAATACCACGTTCCGTTTGACGAACGATAAACAGCTTCGTCGGCTCGACCGTCGCCGTCATAATCGCCGACCGCCGGTTTGTCCGAAGCAATACCAAACTGAATTGCAGCAAAACCTTGGGTGCTTCTGAGCAAATACCAGGTCCCGTTTTCCGGGCGATACACGGCGTAATCGGCTCGACCGTCACCGTCGTAATCCGCCGCGACGGGCTTGTCGGTCGAAATGCCGAACTGCACAGCGTTAAAAGCGTTATTCGTCAAATTCAAGACATACCAGGTTCCGTTTGATGGACGGTAAACGGCTAATTCTGATTTACCGTCGCCATTAAAATCGGCAGGCATAGGAATGTCGTTTGATAAACCGAATTGAATTCCGGCAAAGCCCGAACCGCTTCTCTGCAAATACCAGGTTCCCGCACGGTAAACGGCGATGTCGGTTTTACCGTCGCCGTCGTAATCGGCGGGAACGATTAAATCACCGCCGGAGCCGAACTGCGCGGCAGAAAAACCTTGAGTCGAACGATTCAAATACCAGACGTTGTTTGACGGACGAAAAACTGAAATGTCGGCTTTGCCGTCGCCGTCGAAATCAAATTCCTTTGAACGTTGCGCCGTCGAATCGGTCAAATATCGGGCGACTGCAAAACCGAAAGTCTGGTTGACCGAACCTTCGCCGACGGCAAGAATTTTCCCGTCAGGCTGCAAAACGGCTCTGGTTACTGAACTGGATTCGGAAGCTGCATTGGTTGTAACTTTTCCGCCCGTTCCAAAACTCGTATCGAGCGAGCCGTCTGAATTGAATCGAACGAGAGCGAATGATGAACTGAGAGGAAAGCTGCCGCTCGTTCCGACTGCCGTGATTTTGCCGTCAGCCTGCAGAATAATTGATTTAAAACTGTCCGAACGAAACGGCAGAATGTCAATCTTGACTTTTCCGCCGCTGCCGAATGTCATATCGAGCGAGCCGTTCGCGTTATAACGGACGAGCGCGGCTTCATCACCTTCACCGCTGTTCGCCGTGCCGCCCGCGATAATTTTGCCGTCGGTTTGGACGGCGATGCCCAAAGCCTGGTCGCGCTGCGTTCCGATTGGCGTGATTACTTTTCCGTCCGCGTCAAAAGTCGTGTCGAAAGTGCCGTTAGCATTAAAACGAACCGCGGCGAAATCTCCGCCGTCGGTTCCGGCAGCAACGATTTTGCCGTCCGGCTGCAGGGCAACCGCCGAAAAAAAGTCGTTGGCTGCTCCGGTGCCGAGCGGCGTGATTAATTTGCCGCTGCCGTTAAAAGTCGTATCGAGCGTGCCGTTGGAATTCAGGCGGACAATCACGGCATCGGAATTCGGCTGAGTAAAACCGCTGCCGACGAGAATGATTTTGCCGTCGGGCTGTAAAATCATATCGGAGATAAAATCGTTGGCGACTCCGACCGGAAATGAAATTTTCCCGCCGCTGCCGAATGTCGTGTCGAGCGAGCCGTTCGCATTAAAACGCGCTAAGGCGAAATCATAACCGGACGAACCCGGCGGCTGAGCGGCACCGGCGACAATTATCTTGCCGTCCGGTTGGACGGCGACGGCAGCCGCGCTTTCATTATAAAGGTCGCCGAAAGAAATCGCGGCTTTGCCGCCGATGCCGAAACTCGTATCAATCGTGCCGTTCGGGTTTAGACGCAAAACGGCGAAATCGCTGTAGCCGTTCACGCCCGGCGTCGAGCTTGCCAGAATAATTTTCCCGTCGGCTTGTAAAGCCACGCTCGCTGCCGTTCCCGTATTGGCTATTGTCGAGAAAACTTTTCCGTCCGTGCCGAATGTCCGGTCAAGGTCGCCCGGCGCGGCAAACGCCGGTTGGCTATACAAAAAGACGAGTGAAAGTCCAAAGAACAAACGCACTAATGCGCCTGAATAAAATCCGTTTGATTTATTTGTCATAAGTTCAATCTCTGTTTTGGTTAAATGAGAAAATTCTTTTGATTGGGAGCAAACTATTCGAATAGTTTTCTTTTTAGTTTGTTCGGTAAAGATGTCTAAGGAAAAGTTTTCAGATTAAAACGGCTTCGCTGGAAGAGTCGGCAAAGCCGTCTAACGAAGTTTAAAAGATGCTGAATTATCCGGCAACGGTTGCTAAAAAGTTTAATATACAACCCGCTGCCGAATCAAGATTTTGGCGCGGGCATTTTTTGTTTCGCATCGCGCGGCACGGGCGTGTGGCGTTCGACGTGGCTGGCGAAAGTCCAGGCGGTGAGCATTGTCGGGTCGGCGCGAACTCTCAAAAGAGTTTATGTTGCCCGTCCGGTTGTTCATATCCTTTCGGCTTGCTTAAACGTCGTCAGGTTCGACCAGAAAATTCAATTGGTAAAGACTTCGTTTAATCAAGAGTGAAAACCTTCGGGGTTTTTAGCAATTGAAAGCCGCGCAACATAAAATGATTCGCGTGATTGACGAATCGGGCGAAGATTACCTTTACTCGGAAAATTCCTTCGTCGCCATCGAATTGCTGCAACTCGCAGAAGATGCTTTTATGGCTTTTGCGTGATTTTTCTTGATGATACAAAAGTAAAGGCATCATCAAAGATATTGGTGTTAATCAATCATTTACACTGATTTGTGACGAGATAATTTTGTGTTAGCATATAGATACTAAGGAGTAAAGAAATGACTAAAAAAGCAATGACCCAATCTACTAAATCATTATCATCTAAATCGTCGCGTAAAACGACGCAATCGGGTGCTTCTCCAAATAATGGTTCAAGCAAGGAATATGTTCATCGTGATTCTTCGACAGGAAAATTTGTAGCGACTAAAACTGGTCGAGTGGTTAAATATTCGCCTGTTGAGCCTCGCTTAGGTAGAGAACGAATTCAAACTGCAGTTAAAGGCTATATAAGTCGTGACGATAAGACAGAAAGATTATCTGACTAAAATTGAATAGAAATAAATGGCAAAAGTGATAGCATCATTTGAGGACAATGTTTTTATTAATTGTCCTTTTGACAAAAAATATAAGCCAATCTTCAATGCCATTATTTTTGCAATTCATGATGCTGGTTTCATCGCCCGATGCAGTCGGGAGGTAAATGACTCTGGAAAAACCCGCCTAAAAAGTATCCTTTCTATTATTGCCGAGTGCAAATACGGTATTAATGATATTTCTCGAATAGAAAGCAATTATAAGAGTAAACTGCCTCGGTTTAATATGCCTTTCGAGTGCGGTTTGTTTTGGGGTAATTTGGAATATGGAAATGGAAGACAAAAAGAAAAACGAATCTTGGTTTTAGACAGTCTATCATATAGGTATCAAGCATCGTTAAGCGACATAGCCGGTCAAGATATTCAAGCGCATGCGAATAATCCAACTAAAGCTATTGATAAAGTTCGTACTTGGCTGAGAACCAATTCCGGTCGCACAAATATACCAGGAGGCAAAGCTATTTATCAGCATTATGTCCTATTTCAGAAAGAACTTCCAGCTATTCTCAAGAGAGAAGGCATTACCCGAACTGAAATAGAGAATCCTGAGTATTATGCAGATTACATAACATTTATTGTTGATTGGCTTAAAGAGCGCGAGGCGAAAGCAAAGAAAAAATGAGATTTCTATAAAAGAGCTTTATTGCTTCTGTCAGCTCTCATTAAATAAAAAGGCTTCGTTCAAATTTGAACGAAGCCTTTTTATATTTTGGAGCTTTGAAATCTGAAATGTTTAATCTCAGATTACATTCCCATTCCCATGCCGCCCATGCCGCCCGGCATTCCGCCGCCCATGCCGCCGTGTTCATCTTTTTCCTGAACGTCGGCAATCATTGCTTCGGTGGTCAACATCAGACCGGCGATTGAAGCCGCATTTTGCAGTGCGGTTCTGGTAACTTTCGCGGGGTCAATGACACCGGCGGCAACCAAATCTTCAAATTTTTCGCTCGCCGCGTTGAAGCCGTAGTTTTCGCTGTCGTTTTCGCGGACTTTGCCGACGATGACCGCGCCTTCTTTACCGGCGTTTTGCGCGATTTGACGAAGCGGTTCTTCGAGTGCGCGTTTGACGATGGTTACGCCGATTTGCTCGTCGGGGTCTTCAGCCTCGGTTTTGAAATCGTCGAGAACTTTTGAAGCGCGAACCAGAGCGACACCGCCGCCGGCTACGATTCCTTCTTCGACTGCCGCGCGGGTCGCGTGCATTGCATCTTCAACGCGGGCTTTCTTTTCCTTCATTTCGGTTTCGGTTGCCGCGCCGACTTTGATAATCGCCACGCCGCCGACTAATTTCGCCAGACGTTCCTGCAATTTTTCGCGGTCGTAATCAGATGATGTTTCTTCGACTTGAGCGCGAATCATTTTGACGCGACCTTCGATGGCTTCGCCCGCGCCCGCGCCGTCAACAACCGTCGTGTTGTCTTTGTCAATCGTGATTTTCGCCGCTTGACCCAAATCATCAACCGTGATGCTTTCGAGTTTTACGCCCATATCTTCCGAGATAACCGTTCCGCCGGTCATTACCGCAATGTCTTCGAGCATTGCTTTACGACGGTCGCCGAAGCCGGGAGCTTTGACAGCCGCGACGTTCAGAGTTCCACGCAATTTATTGACAACCAAAGTCGCCAACGCTTCGCCTTCGACATCTTCCGCGATAATCAAAAGCGGTTTGCCGAGTTTGGCAACCTGTTCGAGAATTGGGAGCAAATCCTTCATCGAAGAAACTTTCTTTTCGTTGATGAGAATATACGGATTTTCCAAAACCGCTTCCATTCTTTCCGGGTCGGTTACGAAATACGGTGAAAGATAGCCGCGGTCAAACTGCATACCTTCGACGACTTCCAAAGAAGTGTCCATCGTTTTCGATTCTTCAACCGTGATAACGCCGTCTTTGCCGACTTTGTCCATCGCCTGAGCAATGATGGTTCCGATTTTCGTGTCGCCGTTTGCCGAAACCGTTCCAACTTGTGCAATAGAATCGCCGGAAACAGGCTGTGCGAAACGATGAATTTCTTCAACAACTTTTTCAACCGCTTTTTCAATACCACGTTTGAGAGCCATTGGGTTTGCGCCCGCGGCAACCGTTCTCACACCTTCTTTGAAAATAGATTGCGCCAAAACCGTCGCTGTCGTTGTTCCGTCACCGGCAACGTCCGAAGTTTTGCTTGCAACTTCACGCACCATTTGTGCGCCCATATTTTCTAGAGAATCTTTCAATTCGATTTCTTTCGCCACGGTTACGCCGTCTTTGGTAATCGTCGGCGAGCCGAATTTTTTGTCGATAACAACGTTGCGTCCTTTCGGACCTAATGTAACTTTTACTGCGTCTGCGAGTTGATTAACACCGCGCAAAATTGCCGCGCGTGATTCTTCGCCGTGTATAACTTGTTTAGCCATTTTTTTATAATCTCCTTTCCTTAAAAAATTTAAGATTCAAGATTCAGGATTTAAGATTGCAATTTTGAATCCTGGATTTTGAATCTTGAATTAGCTTGCGTTCGCGCCCGCTCGTTCAATGATTCCTAAAATTTCGTCTTCGCGCATCATCAGCAATTCTTCGTTATCAATTTTGATTTCCGAACCGCTGTATTTGCCGAACAAAACACGGTCGCCCGCTTTTACGTCAAGTGTTTGACGAGTTCCATCTTCCTTATATTTGCCTTCGCCGACGGCGATAACTTCGCCTTCCTGCGGTTTTTCCTTCGCCGTGTCGGGAATAAAAAGACCGCCCGCCGTTTTGTCCGAACTTTCTTCGATACGACGAACAATTACTCTGTCGT